>Ga0302226_10000751_pt1 | contig 25772 bp, 18 predicted proteins | sample II_Palsa_E3_3_FD_193524 | JGI IMG/M metagenome (GOLD analysis project Ga0302226, IMG submission 193524) | Peat permafrost microbial communities from Stordalen Mire near Abisko, Sweden - II_Palsa_E3_3 | ecosystem: Environmental > Terrestrial > Soil > Palsa > Peat permafrost | place: Sweden...
CATGGCGAACGCGCGTCTATCTACAGCGCAACCCATAGGCCACGTTGATGAAAATGCTTCCGTTGCTATACCTCATGGCGTTACTGATCCCTGCGCTTGCGATGGCGAGGGGCGAAACCGTCTCGTTCCCGGGCACTGCGGTCGCCAACAAGCAGGTCCGTAGCTACCTGTGCGATGGCAACAAGAGACTTGGCGTGCTGTATATCAACACGACCGACGGTGACTCATTTGCTTATCTGCCAGTCGACGGCACGCGGCATGTGTTTGTCACGGTCATGTCCGGGTCCGGTGCGAAATATGCATCAGGTCGCTACGTGTGGTGGACCAAGGGACCGCAGGGCAATCTCACGCGAGAAGATGATACTGACGCTCCACCGCTGCTGGCGAACTGCGTTGAACAGCCACCTGCGCCCGGGCATTCCCATGCAGGCAACCCGATGTGATCGGCCAATGGGTTGAGGCGGGGGCGGTCCCGTCGAAATTCGAACAAGCCACACGCATCGGTCGATGACGCATGAGTAGGCGAACGCCTACATCACGCCGAGCTCAACGCCGCTTCAGTCGCCCAGGCCGGGCTAGCACTCTATGCACGCCCGGGAAGTCAGGACGACGCCGCGTCGCGAACGGCTGAACCGATGCACCGGGCACCCTTTCCACACCAGGCAACGGTCATGCCTTCTTCGCCGATTGTCTATTCAATCAGGGAACAGCCCGCAGGCTTATGGGGCGTCTGCTGTGGCGACAACGTGCTGTATGAAGCGGAGCAGATCGGTGCAGCGATCAAACTGGCCCGCGAAGCCGCCCGCGACGAGTACCAGCGCACCGGTCGAAGCGTCACCGTTGAACTTCCCTGTGTACTGCACACGATCTCGCTTGCGCACTACGCTCGAACTGGTACGGGCTTGCCTTAGCGACCTGTAGCCAGCTTGCAACGTCACTCGGCCCGTCTAACCTCTCTACGCGTGCGCGGCTCAAATCGCCGTGTCGCAATTACACCGCGTACCTGCCCAGCCAGTCGGCCAGCTGCATCAGTACCTGGCTTCGACCCGGCTCGGCTTCGTTGAACAGCTCGTGATAGAGCGTGGAAAAATAACGCGTGGTCAACTGCCGGGTCGACGCCGCCGCCCTGGAGAACGAGCGACTGCCTGAGGGGTCGACCAGCTCATCGCTGTCGGCTACCAGCAGCAGGGTCGGGACTGCCAGCTTGGCGGCGTCGGCGATGCATGTCGGACCCGCGCGGAAGATGAAATCCGCCAGCCTCGGGGTGATCCAGCCGGTGCGTAGCGGATCGCGGCGGTAGGCAACGACCACCTGCGCATCGTGCGAGATCTTCTCGAATTTCAAGCCGCTGCGCAGGGGTAGATTCGGCGTAATACGCGTCAGCCGACGGGCCAGTCGGCGTAGCCAGGCCGGCTCCCAACTGCGCAGCGCCGGCGACGACAACAGCAGCGCCGGTGGCGTAATGCGACCATCCAGCACGGTGCGCGCGGCCACCAGGCCACCCATGCTGTGACCGAGCAGCAGTGGTGCATGCGGCAGTCCGTTGGCGTAGTCGATGTAGACGGTGGCCAGATCCTCCAGCAGGTCGTCAGCATGCCTCAGTGCGCCGCGCTGGCCAGGTGTCTGCCCATGGCCGCGCTGATCGTAACTGCGCACGGCGTAGCCGCGCTGGTTGAACCATTGCGCCAGGCCCTGATAGCGGCCGCTGTGTTCTCCCAGCCCGTGCACGATCAGCACGGCGCCGCGCGCCTGCGATCGTGGCCAGTCGCGCACGAATAGCTGCTGGCCATCGGCCATGGCCAGCCAGGTGCTGCTTGCGCCTGCGTCCGCGCTGGTGTCCTGCGACGCCGATGGTACCCGCTGCTCCACCCTATCCCCTCTCCTGCTCAAGTTGGTTACCGTAACGCGATCGACCGATGCTGCACAGGATCGTGGCCAGCCAGACGTGGCCACTCATGCCCTGGTCAGCGCTCGTTGACGCGCAGATTCTTCATGAAAAGGTCGAGCTTGGCTTTCATTGCAGCCTGAGGCTGATTCCCCTCGACACTGTAGAGAGCGCTGTAGAGCACCGAGGGGGCAGCCCCACCTGGCGCGTCGGCGACCGCCATGATGTCCATCTGGTCGTTGCTGCTCTGCGCGATCCCGTCGTACGGATGCAGCTGATGAACGAGCTTGTTCCACTCGCTCTTGTATTCGTCATCGAGGTCGGCGGAAGGAGCCACATGCCGCTGGATGTTGATCCGGTCCGGATCGGTGTCATTCGCCGCCAGGCGCACGTTGCCCACGTCTGAGACGATCTTGCCGTGGTCGTCGAAGAAACTGAAGCCCAGCGTCAGCTCGCTGTTCTGCTCGATCTTCTGCAGTTCCGGCGTGAAGGAAAACGCCAGCCGCTTCGAGCTGTAGCTGAAGCGATGACCGTAGTCGAAATCGATCTTGATGTCCTTGAACGCCGCCGGCAACAGCGCCGTATTTTTCAGATAGTCCTTCCACTGCGCCAGCGTGCCGTCGTAGGCCACGCAGACGAAATCGGTGAGCGCGTTCAGGTCAGCCATGCTGTCGTATTCGTGGCCCGGCGGCGCAAACCGCAGCATCGTGACGTAACCATCCGGCACCGGCAGCGAAAACGTGATCACTCGCAGGTTCATGTACGGCATCGGCCATACGCGAACCTGCCAGTGCCGCTGCCAGTCATCGGTATGAATCGTGTCACTGGTCGGCTGGCCCAACGAAGTGATCTTCACCTTTTCGGTGCCGACCTCGCGCTGCAGAAAGCCGACCTTCGCCAACTGCTGCATCAGCACTGCCGGCTTGCCATAAAGTTCGCTGGCCGGCAGGTCATCGGGCTTGCGCAGATGAAACATCAAATTGTGCCCGACGATGCCGGGTACCACGTAGCCATTATTGGACAGCGAAATCTTCTGTGCCGGCTTGGCGGACAATCCCCATTCGCCACTGCTGCTGCGGGTGATCAGTGCAGGAAAGCTGTTTTGCCAGGATACGCTGTGTAGCAATCGGCTGGAGCCAGTGCCATGCGGAAATAGTTTGTCCGGCTCCTTGGCCAGCAGCGTCTTGAGCTGCGAGTCGGTATAGGCATCGAACAGTTTGCGAAAGTTAGCGCTGAAGTCGGCGAAGCTCATCGGCAACGCGAACTGCTGCTTGAACGTGCCATTCTGCGTCGTATCGAAGATATCCAGCTGATAAGGCATCCGTGTATCCATCACGGCCAGATGATCCGGCGCCTTCAGAATCTCGCCGATCGGCAGCGCGTAATTGAGGTTTTCGTTGGCCGACTTCATCAGTACGATGCCGATCAGCTTGCCATCCTTGTCCAGCAACGGTCCGCCGCTGTTGCCGGGCGAGGCTGCTGCCGAAAAGCGCATCCATTTCCAGCGGCCGTCCTGATCTTCCGGCGTGTCGGAGGTATACAGGCCGTCGCGGACCACCACGCCGGTGCCCAGCGCATTGCCCACCGCGTAGACCACTTCGTTCAACTCCGGCTTGGTGTTGACCTCCAGTGCGGCCGCGTTGGCGGGCTGCTCGGCCAGCGAGAAGACCACGAAATCCTGGTGCAGCGAGTACTTCTCGATCTTGTCGATCGCATAAACGTGGCCACTGGCGTCGCGCAGTGAGGGTGGCCCCCACAGGCCACCAATGCCGATCTGCAAGACGTGGGCCGCCGTGACATAGCGATTGTTGCCGAGCGCGAATGCCGTGCCGATGGAGAAGTATTTGTCGTTGCGCTCCTGATACGGCAGCAGCTCCAGCGGCAGCGGCCTCTCGTAAGTCAGTGCTTCGTTGACTGGTTTGGCCGCAACCACCTCAAAGGTGGCCGCCTGGATCTTCGGCAAAACCGCCGGATCCAGACTGGCGGCATGGGCAGCGGTACTACCGCACAAGCCGATGACGAGAATCAGCGCCAGCCGGCGGAGCGGCGACGTCGACGCGCCAAATCTCCGCAACAACACTTCCAGAACGTCCATGGGCATCCTTCACATGAAAGCCGTCGCCGGAACCCCCGTCGGGGATCATCGCTTGCGACGGCCGTGACCGAATATTGACATGGCGGCGTGGCGCTTGCAGTGCCTGCCACGCAGCCATCCTCCGTGGCGGATTGACCATGCCGAAAACGGACCCCATATATGATCGGTGACCTTCCGCTCGCCCCTGCACGGATACCCGCCGATGCGATTGGACCCTTGCCCGTTGGGCGATTTCCACCCGGCTGTCGCCGCCTGGTTTAGCCAGGCGTTTGCCGCGCCGACCGCAGCGCAGGCAGCGGCGTGGCCGTCGATCCGGGCCGGCAACCACACGCTGGTGGCAGCGCCCACCGGATCGGGCAAGACGCTGACTGCGTTCCTGGCGGCGATCGACGCCCTGGTCCGCGAGGGTGTGGCGCATGGCGGCGTGCTGGCCGACGCCACCACGGTGGTCTACGTGTCGCCGCTGAAGGCACTGTCCAACGATATTCACATCAATCTGGAAGCGCCGCTGGAAGGCATTCGCGCCGAGCTTGAGAAACTCGGACTACCGGACGTGGCGATTCGCACCGCCGTACGCACCGGCGATACGCCACAAGCCGAACGCACGCTGCTGCGCAAATCGCCGCCGCACATTCTAGTGACCACACCGGAATCGCTGTACGTGCTGCTCGGCTCGGGCTCCGGTCGCGCGATGCTCTCCGGTACGCGCACGGTGATCGTCGACGAAATTCACGCGATCGCCGGCAGCAAGCGCGGCTCGCATCTGGCGCTGTCGCTGGAACGGCTGGAGTCGCTGTGCCAGCGGCGCCTGCTGCGGATCGGGTTGTCGGCGACGCAGAAACCGATTGAGGAGGTGGCGCGGTTTCTGGTGGGTGCACAATCCGCGCCCGAGTATCGGGGTGGAAGGCTGGGTTTGCGGGAGACTCCAGACAGCGCGCCTCATGCTAGTGACTCCGCCGCGAGCACCCGCCCCTCATCCGCCCCTACGGGGCACCTTCTCCCCGACGGGGAGAAGGCTGTTGGGTGCACCATCATCGACGTCGGCCACAGCCGCGTGCGCGATCTCGCGATTGAAGTACCGCCCGTCCCGCTCGAAGCGGTGATGTCGAACGACTGCTGGGAGCTGGTCTACGACCGGCTGGCCACGCTGATACGAGCGCACCGCACCACGCTGATCTTCGTCAACACGCGGCGCATGGCCGAGCGCGCGGCGCGGCATCTTTCCGAGCGACTCGGCAAGGAGACGGTGGCGGCCCATCACGGCAGTCTGGCCAAGGAACAGCGGCTGGACGCCGAGCAGCGGCTCAAGCGCGGCGAGTTGTCCGTGCTGGTGGCGACCGCGTCGCTGGAGCTTGGCATCGACATCGGCGAGGTCGACCTGGTCTGCCAGCTCGGATCTCCACGCTCGATCGCCGCGTTTCTGCAACGGGCTGGGCGCTCCGGCCACAGTATCGACGGCACGCCGAAGGCCCGGTTGTTTCCGTCCACTCGCGACGATCTGATCGAATGCACGGCGCTGCTGGACTGCGTGCGTCGCGGCGAACTGGACGCGCTGATCATGCCGCCGCAGCCGCTGGACGTACTGGCACAGCAGATCGTCGCCGAGGTCGCCTGCCAGGAATGGAACGAGGATGCGCTGTACACACTGGTGTGCCGCGCCCATCCATATCGCCAGCTGGCACGCGCCGATTTCGACGCGGTGGTACGCATGCTGGCGGAAGGTTTCACCACCCGGCGAGGCGCACGGGCGGCCTATATCCATCGCGATGCGGTGCATGGTCAGTTGCGCGCCCGGCGCAGTGCCCGCCTCACCGCGCTGACCTCCGGCGGCACCATCCCCGATACCGCCGACTACAAAGTGGTGCTGGAGCCACAGGCGATCATCGTGGGCACGGTGAATGAGGATTTCGCGGTCGAGAGCATGGCCGGCGACATCTTCCAGCTCGGCAACACCAGCTACCGCATCCAGCGCGTCGAGCGCGACCGTCTGCGCGTGGAAGATGCGCACGGCGCACCACCGAGCATTCCATTCTGGCTGGGCGAAGCGCCGGGGCGCAGCAGCGAGTTGTCGTTCGGCGTCTCGCGACTGCGCGACGAAATCGCCGCGCAGCTCGATGCAGGCGGCATGCCGGTCGCACAGACCTGGTTGCACGATCAACTCGGCTTGAACGAAGCCGCTGCAGAACAGCTGGTCGATTATCTGGCCCGCGCGAAGGCGGCGCTGGGCGTGCTGCCGACCCAACACACGCTGGTGCTGGAACGCTTCTTCGACGAATCCGGCGGCACCCAGTTGGTGATCCACACACCGTGGGGCAGTCGTATCAATCGCGCCTGGGGGCTCGCGCTGCGCAAGCGCTTCTGTCGCCAGTTCAACTTCGAACTGCAGGCCGCAGCGACCGAGGACGCGATCGTGTTGTCGCTGTCGACCAGCCACAGTTTTCCGCTGGAGGAAGTAGCGCGTTACCTGCACTCGAACACGGCCGAGCATGTGCTGGTGCAGGCGCTTCTCGACGCGCCGCTGTTCCCCGCGCGCTGGCGCTGGAATGCGGTGACGGCATTGGCGCTGCCGCGCTTTGTCGGCGGCAAGAAAGTGCCGCCACCGCTGCAGCGGATGAAGAGCGAAGATCTGCTTGCCGCGGTGTTCCCCGATCAGGTCGCCTGTATCGAAAACATCGTCGGCGAACGTGAAGTCCCCGACCATCCGCTGGTCAACCAGACCATGCACGATTGCCTGCGTGAGGCGATGGATCTTGATGGACTGCTGCAGGTCCTGCGCGGACTGGAAAACGGCGAGATCAGCGTGGTCGCACGAGACCTCACCGGACCCAGTCCGCTCGCAGCGGAAGTGTTGAACGCTGCGCCCTACGCGTTCCTCGACGACGCGCCACTGGAAGAACGCCGTACCCAGGCCGTGCAGAGCCGCCGCTGGAATGACAGCAACAGCGCTGACGATCTAGGCCAGCTCGATCCTGCGGCCATCGCGGCCGTTCGCGACGAAGCGTGGCCGCAAGTGCGCGATGCGGACGAGATGCATGAAGCACTGACCTTGCTGGGCTTTGTCACCGCCGACGAAATGCTGGCCAATCACGGTTGGAATGAACGACTGCAGGAACTGGCCAAAGCGCAACGAGCCACCTGCCTTGCCCCCTCTCCCCTTTGGGGTGAGGGTTGGGGTGAGGGGACGGCCTCGCGGGAAAGCGACAATAAAGCGGGCTCCCATAAGCCACTTGGCGAGCACCCACCCCTCACCTCAGTCCCGCCCGGAGGTGCCGTGTGGAGTTCAGCCGAAAGCCTACCGCTGTGGCAGGCCGTACATCCCGACGCACCGATGCATCCTGCGATCGCCGCCCCGGCGGAATACGCCACCCAGGTTTGGACCCGCGACGACGCCTTACTGGAACTGGTGCGCCGCCGACTTGGTGGCCTCGGCCCGGTCACCGTGCCTGCGCTGACCCAATCGCTCATGGTTGAAGCCAGCGATATCGAACTCGCATTGAACCGGCTGCAATCCGAGGGCTATGTGATGCAGGGCCGCTTCACCGCCGATGCTACCGACACCGAATGGTGCGAGCGGCATCTGCTGGCGCGCATCCATCGCTACACCATCGGCCGCCTGCGCCGCGAAATTGAGCCCGTCAGCCGTCGCGAGCTGATGCGCTTCCTGTTCGACTGGCAGCACGTCTCCTCGGCCACTCGGTTGAGCGGGCCGGATGCGCTCAGCGCCACCCTGGCTCAGCTAGAGGGCTTTGAGGCGGCGGCAGGCGCGTGGGAATCGGAAATTCTCCCAATGCGCATTCACGATTACTCGATCAGCTGGCTGGACGAGCTGTGCCGTGCCGGCCGGATCAGCTGGAGTCGTCTGCGTGCAGGCAGTGGTGGCAGCGGCGGCCCGGTGCGCAGCACGCCAATTGTGTTGCTACCGCGACGTAGCATGGCCGTCTGGACGTCTATTGCTTCCGGATCCAATCCGCAGGAAAACCTGCTTAGTTCACGCGCGCAGGCAGTGGCTGATGCGCTGAAAGAACAGGGTGCGCTGTTCTTCGATGAATTGCTCGACGCCACCCGCCTGCTGCGCACCGAACTGGAGGATGCACTCGGTGAACTGGTTGCCGCCGGCCGCGTGAGCGCCGATAGTTTCGCCGGCCTGCGTGCATTGCTGTTGCCAGCAGCCAAACGCGACGGCGGCCGCCATCGGCGCCTGCGGCGCCACCTGCTCAACGATATCGAGGATGCCGGCCGCTGGGCACTAGCCCGCAACCCCATTCTTCTCCCCTTTGGGGAGAACATGCCCGATAGGGTAGATGAGGGGCGGGTGCTCGCGGGAATGTCACCAACCGCAGCCGTTTCATTACGATCATCCCGCAAGACCGTCCTCTCACCCCAACCCTCTCCCCAAAGGGGTGAGGGGGCAGATGCGGACGCGATCGAACATATCGCCCGCACGCTGCTGCGACGTTACGGCGTGGTGTTCTGGAAGCTGCTGGAACGCGAAGCACCATGGCTGCCCTCATGGCGCGAGCTGCTGCGGGTGTATCACCGACTGGAAGCGCGTGGCGAGATCCGCGGCGGTCGATTCGTCGAAGGCCTGGTCGGCGAACAATTCGCACTGCCGGAGGCGATCGCTCCCTTGCGTGCCGTGCGTCAACGCGCCGATGACGGCGAGCTGGTTTGCCTGAGCGGCTGCGACCCACTGAATCTGGTTGGCACGGTGCTGGTGGGCGACAAGGTGCCGGCCCTGACTGGATCGCGGGTGCTCTATCGCGACGGCGTACCGGTGGCAGCGCTGATCGCCGGCAAGCTCGTGCCGCTGATTGAGTTGTCGGGCGCCGAAACTCAGGCCGCCAAACATGCTTTGCTGCGTCACGCACCACCGTTGCCGGACATGCTGGCAGCGGCACAATAAAGCCGAGGCAACCGATGGGATGTCTTCCAATGTTGCTATTGTTTCCGCTGGGCTGCGGCGTTGGCTATCTCGTGGCGGGAGAGCTCGGCGCCTTGTGGGGCGCCGGCATCGGCTTTCTGCTGGGACTGCTGGCGATGGCTCTTTTCATCAAGGCGTTGCGTGGACATCGTTAGTACCGGTGAACGTCAGAGTTTCAGATACCAGCGACGTCGATCCATCGCGAAAACAATCAACCACCACACTGCGACGAACACCACGGCGAACGTCACCGAAGGGATGTAGGGACCGAGCAGCGGCGTCATCCAGTTCGCGAACAGGTGCCGGTACAAGGGCTCCTGCCAGCCCAGCGCCGGCAGCAGGATCTGCATCAGCTCGGAGCCGGCATAGGCGGCAATCGCGTTGACACCGAAGCGGCGACCCAGCGCCGGCCAGTCACAGCGATCTATCAGATAGTGAAACGTCAGTAGTGCCAGCATGGCCCAACCGGCGCACCACAGCACGAACGACGACGTCCACAGGTTCTTGTTGAGCGGAAACCACAGAGACCATAGCGCGCCAAGCAGCAGTGATGCCACGCCAGCGAGCAGCAGGGTTTTGCGCTTTTCCTGTCGCAGCCAACTGCCTGCGCGCAAGCCGAGCAACGTCGTGACCAGCGATGGCAACGTGCTGAGCAGGCCCTCCGGATCGTGACCGCGACCCGTCGCGGAATCGATCAGGTAGACGAATCGGCCGAACACCGCGCTATCCAGGCGACTTACCAGGTTCGACCACGGATCGAGCGAGCCGCCGAGCTCCAGCAATCCCCAATAGCCGAGCAACAGCAGCGCGATCACCGCCCATTGCGTACGAGGTTTCGTATAAATCGCGAACAGTGCGACACCAGCGAAGCACACGCCGATTCGCTGTAGCACACCGGGAAAGCGCAGGTGTACACCGGGCATCAGCAGCCACGCCAGCACGTTGATCGCCACGCCCAGTGCAAGGATGCGTAGCGCGCGCCAGCCCGCAGCGCGCATCAACGCAGCTGGCGCCACCCCCTGCTCCAGTCGCGGCAGGATCGCCAGCGCCACCGACACGCCAACGACAAACAGGAAGAACGGAAACACCAGGTCGGTGGCCGTGCAACCGTTCCACACCGAATGATCCAGCGGCGCGTAGACGTGGCTCCAGTCGCCCGGATCGTTGACCAGCAGCATTGCCGCCACCGTGCAGCCGCGCAGCGCATCGAGCGAGGTGAACCGACGCAACAGCGTGCCCATCATTTAGCCTTCGTCGGCAGTATTTCAGCCGGCAGCAGCGCGGCGCGACCGATCGCGTAGAACGGTCCGTCGATCGGTGCCGTGAAAATCAGACACAACGTGTGCTCTCCGTGCTGCGCTGACAGTGGCGCATCCAGCGTAAAGCTACGCGCGCCGCGCGCAGGATCAGGCAACGGCATAGTGGCCAGGATCTGGCCATCGCAGCGATCCCGATGCACCACCAGTTCGCCGAACGGTGTGCTGTGTGGTCGCGAGACCACCAGCTTTGCGTCATGCGCCAACGCATAGTTGCGCTCCAGCCGAACGGCGTCGACACGAATCGCCGCGACACCATCCAGCGGCGTCGCCGGATACAGCTGGCAGCTGTCGAATACGTTGATGCTGTAGACCGGCGCCAGCGTGGTGGCGTCGGGCATCGGTTGCACGCGCAGGCGGAAATCGCTGCCTGGGCAATTGGGCATTTCATTGCCGCCGAGGCTGAGCAGGCTCGCGTGGTCCAGTACACGCTCGCGTGGCGAAGCCAGTTCGCTATCATCAGCAGCGAACGTTGCCACACGCACAGTCACTGGCAACTTCTGCGCAAACGGCGCTTGGTATAGCGGCGAATGGATATCCGGCACGCTACCGTCGAGCGTGTAATGCAGCGCACCTGCGCTGACCTGGTTGGACAAGGTAACTTGTGCCGTACCGCTGGTCAGTGCGGCGTTGCGATCCACGCCGATGTCAGGCGCGAACGCGCTGTCGGCATAGCCGATGCCCTGTGCGCGATAGCGTGCAAACTGGGCCGGTAACCGGTTGAGGAAGCCGTGCCAGTCACGTGATGTTGCCGCGGACCAATCCACTTCACTCAGCGCATCCAGACGCGGAAACACTGCATGCTCCACGTGTTGCATTGTCGGCATGTGCTCGGTCCATACATTGGCCTGTGCACCCAGCACGTGCTTCGCCTGGCCCGCGTCGAGTTCCTTCGGCACCGGCTCGAATGCGTAGACGCTGGCCAGATCCTGCACTGGAATACGCCCGGCGATCTCGTCAGCACGATTACTTTGCAGCTGATCGAAATACAGGCCCGGTGCAGGCGACAACACCACGTCGTGCCCCTGCTGCGCCGCCTTGATCGCACCCTGACTGCCACGCCATGACATCACGGTAGCGTCAGTCTGCACGCCACCGTCAAGAATTTCATCCCAGCCGATCAAGCGCCGTCCATGCGTGGCCAGATACTTGCCAACCCGATTGATAAACCAGCCCTGCAGTGCATCCTCGTCCTTCAAACCGAGCGCATGCATCTTCGCCTGCGCTGCCGGTGAGGCGCGCCACTGGTCCTTGACGGCCTCGTCGCCACCGACGTGGATGTAGTCCGATGGAAACAGCGCCATCACTTCGTCGAGGACGTTGTCGACGAAACCGAACGTGGCATCGTCCACGTTGTACAGGTACGGATTGACACCCCAGTCCACCGACACGGATGGGCGCTTGCCGGTAACACCGATCTGCGGGTACGAGGCCACTGCGGCCTGCGCGTGGCCGGGCACGTCGATCTCCGGCACCACCGTGATGTAACGCGCAGCGGCATAAGCGACGATCTGGCGGATCTGGTCCTGCGTGTAGAAGCCACCGTACCGCGTCGGCTCGCCTTCGTGCCCGGCGTCGGGCGGCGTGCGCCACGCTCCGATGCGGGTGAGCTCGGGGTAGCGCTTGATCTCGATGCGCCAGCCTTGGTCGTCGGTGAGGTGCCAGTGGAATACGTTGAGCTTGTGCTGCGCCATTTGATCGAGCATTTGCTCGATTTCAGCCACCGACTGGAAGTGCCGCACGGAGTCGAGCATCAGGCCGCGCCAGACGAAACGCGGTTGATCGCTGATGTGCAACGCTGGTATCAGCACCGCGCCTTGCTGCGCATCTGGAGTCAGCAGCTGCCACAACGTAATCGCCCCGTGGAACAGCCCGGCGTCATCACGGGCGGTGATACGAATGCCTTGGGGTGTGACATCCAGCGAATACCCCTCGCTGTTTGCGACCGGCGCGCGTGGGTCGCGTTGCAGAACGATCGCATTCGCCGTCGCTGCGCCCTGCGTCACATGCAGGTGCAGCCCACGGGTATGGTCGATCAGGCCGGCCAGATAATCGGCGGTATGTCGAGTCGAGGCATCGTGGTCGGTCACCACGATCGGTGTTTTTCCATCGACCTGGAAGCTGCCGTCGGCAAGATCAAGCTGCGCTGGCAGTGGAATGAGTGAAGTCGGTGATGCCGTCGCCCAGGCGACTGACGCGAAGCCGCCCAGGGCCAGACAAAGGACAAGGCGTGCAAGGTTCATGGCGTGTCTCCACGGTGACCGACGTTCGAGCAGTTCAGGAGAGACGGCTGACTGAGCCGCCTGCGTTGCAACTGTGTTCCCCAGAAAAAAAAGGGACCTGGCAAGGGTGCCAGGTCCGATGGGGAAGAAAACCTAAAATGACTACCTGATGAAACCTGAATCAGAACTTGAAGTGCACGCTGAGCATGTAGTCACGCCCGGTCACGTACTCCTCGGACAGCTGGGTCTTGCTACCCAGGTACGCGTAGTACTTGGAGTTGAGCAGGTTCAGCGCGCTGAGCGACAACGAGAAGTTCTTGTCGATCTGGTAGCCCAGCGAGGCATCCAGCTCCTTGTAGCCGTCGATGTACGTGGACGGCGCGCCAGCGACGTAACCGCCAGCCAGGTAGCTGCTGCGCCAGCTATACGAAACGCTCGCGTTGTAAGGACCCTGCTCGAAGTACGGCCCGATGCTGTAGGAGTCCTTCGAGTTGTACGGGAGTTTGCCGCCGGATGCCGTGGAGGCATTCGAGTAGGTGAAGTTCGCCTTCGCGCCGAAACCGGTATCGGTGAACGCCTGCTGATAGCTAAGGGTGCCGCCTTCCACCTTCGCGCGACCGCCGTTGATCGGTGCCGTGACGTCGTACTCGCAGATACCCGCGGCCGTGCACAGACCCTGCTGGACCTGTGCGTTACCGGTATTTTGCGCGTAACCCGGAATCGTCCAGGAACCGTTGATGCGATCCTGCGTGGTCGCCGCATTGACGATGTAGTTGAGGACGTCCTTGTAGAAGACCGACGCGGCGAGCACGGACTGGTCGGTGAAGTACCACTCAGCCGAAGCATTGAAGTTTGCCGAACGGTACGGCTTCAGATCCGGGTTGCCGGCGGTTGCCGTCAGCACCGTGTCGTTCGCCTCAAAGTACGGTGCGTACTGGTTGTACGGAGCGTAGGCCACCGTCTCCGAAGCGGCGGCGCGCAGAATGAAGTCTGACGTGACGTTGTACGCAATGTTGAACGCCGGCAGCCAGTTGTTGAATGTCCTGCTCTGAGTGACGTAACCAAAGCCCTCCGGGAACACGCAGTCAAACGAATCGGCAGCGGCGCAGTCACCCGGGATGTTGTAGCCACTTGAGGTGACTTCGGTATGCACGAAACGCAGGCCCAGGTTGCCATGCAGGTCATCGTTGCCGAAGTTCGCCTGAAGGTAAGCGGCGCTGTTCTGCTGCTGTACGTTCCAGGTGTCGTCCCAGTAGACATTCGCGTCCTTGGAGGAGCCAAAGCCCGGGGTGCTGAGAATCGCGTTCTTGATGGCGGCGGCACCGGCCGTCTGCACGTGGGTCACCATGCTCGAGGCGAGTCCGAGGCTGGACATACCCGAAAGGTCGGTCAGACCGCCGTAACCGATCTGGTTGAGGGTCAGCTGCTGCGGACCGGTGTATGCATTCTCGGTCTGGCTTTCCCAGTGGCTGGCGTAGCGCACGCCGACCAGCAACTCGTTGAAGAAGCCGTCGAAGTCCTTGGTGAAATCGAGCGAGCCATAAGTGTCCTTGGCCTTGTACAGGATGGTCTCTTCGTTGCCGCCCCAACCATTGTCAGCCCAGTAGTTGGGATTGTTGGCCGTGAGCGGGTTGGTGAACTGGGCGCCATTGTTGAGCGTCCAGTCGAACCCGCCGCCGTAGAAGATTTCCTTGATAAAGGACTCCATCGGGTTGCGCGACGTACTCACGCCTGCCTGGCCACCGAGCGTCCAGCCGTCGCCGGTGTAAACACCCTGCCAATCCGCGCCCTTGGTGGTGACCACCGAAGTGCGTGCATAGTTATCGGTATAGGTATTTGCCGTGCTGTTGCAATTGGTGCTGTTCAGGCACGGCGTACCTACCGAGCTGCCACCGGTGATGATGCCGTTCGGGCCTTCCGTCAGCGAAGTGATGCCGGCCGGCGCATGCGTTGCCCACGGATACATCGATTGGTTGACGTTGTTGAGGTTGTCCCTCATGTACAGCAGGCCGAGTGTGTTGCTGAAATTATCGATCGGCTTCCACTGCAGATTGATGGTGACGTCGTCGCGCTTCTCGGTCTGCTGGAAGTTCGCGGCACTGACCTGGTTCGGGATCTGGTCCGTTGCCTTGATGGTGCCCGCGTTCAGCTCGTTCTGGATCGCGTTGTTGCCGGCTGCCAGTGCAGCGGTATTTACCGAGGCCACACTGCTGTAGCCGTAGTTCTCTTCACCTTCACGGCTGGTGATCTGCTCGTAATGCTGGGCGGAGACGTCGACGCCGAAGGTCTTGTCATCGTTGCGCCAGCTGTAAAAAATCGAGGAGTCCGGGCGCGTATCGCCCACCATGTCGTTGTAGTTGAGGCCGACCGAACCGCTGACCGTGTTGGCCGGAACGTCCAGTGGCTTGACGGTGTTCATGAATACACTTCCACCGAGACTGCCCTCGGGCAGGCGTGCCTCGGGGCTGTGGTAGACCTGCAGTGAACCGAGGATTTCCGGCGGCAACAGCGAGTAGTTGAAGCCACGATTCGGGGTGTCGCCGAACAACCACAAGGCCTGTGCCACCGGGTGGCCATCGAGGTAGCTCAGGTTGAGGCTCGGATCCATGCCGTCGATGCTGACACGCTGGGTCGCCGGAATGCTGCGGTCGAGCGTTACACCGGGAACCTGTTCCAGCGCCTCGGCAGCATTGGTGGCCGGGAACTTGCCAATGTCCGTCGCGGTGATCGCGTCCACGATCGCGTCGGCATTGCGCTTGGTGTCGAGTGACGCCTGCAAGCTGGCGCGGATGCCGGTCACGGTGATGCCGACCAGGTTGGTGGCATTTTTTGCGTTGGCAGCGTTGGTCTGCTGGATCGTCTGCCCGTTCGTGGTCGTCGTGGTGGTGGTCGTCGTCGACTGAGTCTGGGTGGCTGGCGCCGGCGTGCCCTGCGTGCTGTCCTGGGCAAACGCGGTAGCCGACACGCACAGGCTCGTGATGATGCTGGCGGCTAGCAATGTCTTGCGGTAATTCATGATGTCCTCCCCTCAGAGGTTGCTTGAATCAAGACCGGCATGGCGCGGTCGTGGACTGTTGTGGTTGGTTTGGTGCCGTGTCACTGGACGGGGTCATCTCACTCTCCCTGCCGCTCGTCCAGAAACCAGCTTGCGGCACCAATGACACCAAGCTGGCCGTGCTCGATCAGTCGTACTGAAACCTGTTGCAGATAAGCGCGCATCACACCCTTGTCGAAATAGCGCGCGGCAAATGTGCTCGCCTGCAGGAATGGCAGGATCTGCGGCAGGATGCCGCCAGCGAGATAAACCCCTCCGCTCGCGCCATACAGCAGCACCAGATCGCCGACGAAACTGCCGAGCAGCCCGCAGAACACCTGCAGCGCCTCCACCGCCGCTGGGTCTCGACCGGCCAGTGCAGCACCGGTGATTTCGGCCGGGGTGATCAGGCAGACCGGTGTGTCATGCAGCTCGCACAGGGCTTGATAGAGCTTGAGCAGGCCCGGGCCGGACAATGCGTCCTCGTATGACACATGCGAACGCTCGCGTCTGAACAGACGCAGGATCTCGATCTCTCGCTCGGTGCCGGGAGCCAGTGAAATCTGTCCCGCTTCGGTGGCCAGCACCTGCACGCGTGACTGGCCCGGCAGCAACACCGCCGAACCCAGGCCAGTGCCCGGGCCCATCACCAGGATCGGCCCGCGCGGCGACGGCTGTGCCGTCTCGATGATCGACCGTGTCTCGCTCGCATCGATAAATTGCGCGGCGTAAGCCACTGCTTCGAAATCGTTGATCACCGCCAGCCGCTTGATCGCCAGACCATCGCGGATATCGCGGATCGATACCGGCCAGGGCAGATTCTCGTTGATGATGGCGTCGTCCAGCACATAGCCGGCGCAGGCCACCGCACAGCGATCGATACGATTTCGTGCAGCCGCGTGCGGCGTGCTGGCCAGCTGCTCGACAAAGTCGTGCAGCATCGCGGTGAGGCTGGACCAGTCGACACAGCTGTATCGGTGGTAGTGCAAAACAGTGACCGGACGTTTGCCGTCGGCGCTGCCGACGACCAGACCTATGCGCGCATGCGTGCCACCCACATCGGCCGCCAGGAATGGCTCGCTCGAAGCCGACCCGTTCGAAACCGACGCACCCGCAGCCGCCGTCGCTGACGGCCGCGATGCATGACGCTGGTTGGCGAATTCCCCCACTCCACTCTCCCTATCCCGCATTGCCCCAACCCGACGGCGCTCGATGGACTGCTGCCCGGGCCATGGCCAGATGATGCCGGAGTCTGGAATCGAAATGACAACGTTGTCAATACGGAATTTTAGCTTTTTCTCCACGCTCGATATGGCGCCGCAACATAACTGTCATGAACGGTATTGTGGCAACCTCATCAGTACGCAGAAATGGCGCCATATAAGCCGTAAGAGCCGGTTAACCAAGCAACCAAAACCCATGCTGCGCCGCCGCAAACGCGATCTGTCCTGGCCGTATGGAAGGCCACATGCCGGGGTTGATTGGTCAGTCTTTGCGCAATGCAAATTGACAACGTTGCACTTTACGGCGATTAAAGAGACATTCTAGGTTGTCCGGTCAGTCGGCCGGCGCCGGCATGGCCGATCATCGGGGGATAGAACACATGGCAACAACGCTGGCGGCAGCGCCGTCCGATCGCACTTACCTGGGGCCGATACTCATCGTCGGCACCCTGTTTTTTGTGTTCGGTTTCTTCACCTGGCTCAACGGGCCGCTGATCACCTTCGTCAAGCTGGCTTTCAACCTCAACGACGTCAATGCCTTTCTGGTGCCGATGTCGTTCTACTTTTCCTACTTCTTCCTGTCGCTGCCAGCCGCCGCTGTGCTCAAGCGCACCGGCATGAAGAAAGGCATGGCGCTGGGTCTGTTTGTCATGGCGATCGGCGCCATGCTGTTTGCACAGTGCGTGACGATGCGCGTGTACTACCCCGCGCTGACTGGCCTGTTCACGATCGGCGCCGGCGTGTCGCTGCTGCAGACCGCGGTGAACCCGTACATCAGCATCCTCGGCCCGATCGACAGCGCCGCGCAGCGCATCGCGTTCATGGGCATCTGCAACAAGGTAGCCGGCGCGGTGGCGCCATTCGTGTTCGGCTGGTTGGTACTCAGCGACATCAACTCGCTGAATGCGCAAATCCAGGCTGCACCGACAGCCGCCGCACGTGATGCACTGCTCGATACGCTGACGGGCAAGATCCACACGCCGTACATGGCGGTGGCCGGTCTGCTGGTATTGGTGGCAATCTGGGTGCTGCGTTCATCGCTGCCGGAGATCAAACCGTCCGGAGCGAACCATGTCGATGCCGATCACACGAACGCGCGCGGACTACGCAACTTTCCGCATCTGTGGCTGGGCGTGTTGTGCCTGTTCCTGTATGTCGGCGTCGAGGTGATGGCCGGTGATGCCATTGGTACCTATGGTCAGGGTTTCGGGCTGCCGCTGGATGCCACCAAGCACTTCACTTCCTTCACGCTTATCGCGATGCTGGTCGGCTACCTGGCCGGTTTGGCGCTGATTCCCCGGTTCATTTCGCAGCAACGCTATCTGGCCGTTTCGGCGGTGCTGGGCGTGGTCTTTGCGATCGGCGCCTATGTCACCCACGACTACATCTCAGTCGGGTTCGTGGCGGCGCTGGGCTTTGCCAATTCGATGATGTGGCCGGCGATCTTTCCGCTGGCGATCAAAGGTCTTGGCAGCCTTACCGAGCGCGGCTCAGCACTGCTGATCATGGCCATTGTCGGCGGCGCCATCGTGCCGCAGCTTTTCGTGCACCTGAAACAGCACATCGATTTCCAGCTCGCATTCGTGCTGCTGATGGTGCCGTGCTACCTGTATATCCTGTACTACGGACTGGCCGGCCATCGGGTCGGACAGGGCCATGCCGAATGAGGCACGGTTCGCTCCGGACAGGGTCATAGGCTAGGATGCGCACGGCGCCGCGCGTTCTCGTGCGGCCCTGGCAACACGCCGGCGCGGCCGGCTCCTTCCATCACGATGCATGAGGTTCAGCGGGTGCGCAGTGCCACCATCAAGGATGTTGCAGAACAGGCAGGCGTCTCGCTGAAGACGGTTTCGCGGGTCATCAACAATGAGCCGTCTGTGCATCCCCGCACTCGCGCAAAAGTGCAGCGCGAGATCGACGCTCTCGGCTACCAGCCCGATCCCTCGGCGCGCAGCCTGCGCAGCACTCGCGCCTATGCGCTGGGTCTGGTGTACGACAATCCGAACGCGCACTACATCATCAATCTGCAGCGCGGCGTGCTGTCGGTATGCCGCAGCAGCGGTTTCGGACTGCAGATCCATCCCTGCGATTCGTCCTCGCCGCAGCTCGCCGACGAGCTGTGCGAGCTGGTTCGCCGCTCACGCCTGGCCGGGCTGGTGCTGGCACCGCCGATGTCCGAGCAACCAGAGCTGATCCGCACGCTCAGCGAAGCGAAGATCCCTTTCATGCGGATCATCTCGGCGCGCAAGGATCCAGAGGACGGCTACCCCTGCGTCTTCGTGGATGACCGCGATGCCGCCTACGCGATCACCGAGCACCTGATCCAGCTTGGCCATCAACGCATCGGGTTCCTGTGGGGCGGCACCGAACACCGCTCCAGCCCCGAGCGCTATCAGGGCTACGAGGATGCGCTGAAGGACTACGGCATTCCGCTGGACCGCAAACTGATCGTGCCCGGCGACTACACCTTCGACGATGGTTTCCGTGGCGCACGCAAGCTGCTGGCGCTGAAGGATCGACCCACCGCGATCTTCGGCTCGAATGACGAGATTGCCGCCGGTGTGCTGGCAGCGGCTCATTCCGATGGCATCAATGTGCCATTCGACTTGTCGATCGCCGGTTTCGAGGACAGCCCGTTCTCCAAGCAATCCTGGCCAGCACTGACCACCGCACGCCAGGCCACTGAAGAGATAGCGCGCCACGCGGCGCAGCGATTGATCACCGACCTGCAACGCGACGCCAACGGCGAGCCCGCCAACATCGGCAACGAGGGCTTCAGCCCTGAGCTGGTGGTGCGCGGTTCGACCGCACCCCGACACACCACACCACCCAAGCGCTAAGAGCCTGTTTATGATCTCCCCGTAGCCCGCGCCGGGAGCTGTTTGCGTGCAGGCCAAGGAAGAGTGAGGGAGTGTACGTCCGTACACGACCGAATGATGACGCCGGCCTGCGCGCAAACAGACCCGGCCCGAAGGGCTGTCGTTGAGTGGCCGCCATGCGGCAGCGCGCGGCTTGACCTGACGGCCAGTCAGGCGCTGCGCCACGCACTACCACCTGGCGGCCACTCAGCGACAACGCGAGCCACGGGGAGATCATAAACAGGCTCTCGCCTGGGCGGTGTGCCCGGTTCAACGCTTCACGTTGTCGGTCTGTTCGATGAAGCGGGCCACGTTGTCGTGCAGCTGCTTCAACGATGCCTCATGTGCATACACCATGTGCCCGGACGGGTACCACGAATAGCTGATGTTGGCGTTGAGGCTGGCCGGTATCGGCAGGTGGTGCATCTCGTAATCGGCCGCAAAGAACGGTGTAGCCAAATCGTAGTAGCCACCATTCAGATACACCTTCAGGTTCGGGTTGGTCTTCATCGCCATGGCCAGATCCGGCATCACGTTGGTCGATGACTGCAGTGCCTCGCCGTCGACACCCGGCGCCTTGTGCGAGAAGTCCCAATGATCGATGTCGGCGAACTCGCGGTACTGCTGTCCATCGCCGAACTTCAGATCCTTGCGCACATAGTCGTTGAACGCAGCGATATAGGCTGAGCTGATCGCCGAGGACTGCGGGTCGTACTCGGAATCCTTGGCCAACGGATCCAGCGACGGACCGGCGAAGCGGCTGTCCAGCCGGCCGGTGGTGGTCTCGTCGCCAGCCTGCAATTCGTGTTCGAACATGCCACCGCTCACCCGCAGGTTCGCCTTCAGCAGATACGCGACCGGCAGGCCGGTGTATTGATGCAGCTTCTCCGCCACGACCTGCTTCTGCGCCTCGCTCAAGCGCGAGCCGGCCATCAGGGCCTGCGCGTAGTCGCCCAGCGCGTACTGCTTCACTTCCTCAAGGAATGGCTCGAGCGCCGCCGGCTGCTGCGGCAGTTTGTGGTGATAGAACGCGGTGGCCGCGAACGTGGGCAGCGCGAGTTCGTAGGGCAGATCGATACCCGGATTGAACTGCGGACCATCGATGCTGGTGTCAAAACTGAGTATCTGCGAAAGCAGGATCACGCCGTTCAAATCGACGCTGTTCTCGTTCTCCAGGATATTCGCCAGCACTGCCGAACGGGTGGTGCCGTAGCTTTCGCCGAACAGGTATTTCGGCGAATTCCAGCGGCCATACTTCGACAGGAACTGCGTGACGAACTGGGCGAACGCATGACCGTCACCATCCACGCCGTAGATCGCCTTGCGCCGATCCTTCATCTGCTCGTCGCGCTTGCTCTTGTCGTCGTCGGCCGCAATCAACCGGCTGAAACCGGCACCCGGAGCGTCGATGAAAACCACGTCGGTAGCATCGAGCAGGCTGTAGTCGTTGTTGACCAGACCATAGGGCGCGGCCGGCGTGTGGCTGTCGTCGGAGGTCACCACCCGCTTCGGACCAAACGCACCCATATGCAGCCACACCGTGGCCGAGCCGGGGCCACCGTTGTAAATGAAGGTGATCGGCCGTTTGCCCGGTTCCACGCCCTTCTTCATATAGGCGACATAGAACATGCTGACTTGCGGTTCGTCCTCCTTGTCGCCACTGCCGTGCAGCACCAGCGTACCGGCCACGGCCTTGTAGTCGACGCGATGACCTTCGACCGACACCGAACCCTCGCTGGTCGACGATTGCGGCTGCAGCAGGGCGGCGTCAGGCTTGGCATCCGGCTTGGCCTTGTCGTCCTTCTTGTCCGCGGCGACCGCGACGGAACTGAGCAGCAGCGCGGCAAGCGCCGCGGCAAGGGGAAGTTTGCGCATGGGTTGAAGCATCCTCGGTGGTTGAGGCGCAGCACGCCCCGTTTGAGCCCACAGCATAGGCATCGTCACGACGCGCTTTCATCTCCCAGAAGTCATTGCCGTGGGGGAGTGTCGAAAACCCGCCCCTCGCTCGTCATTCCTGCGAAGGCAGGACAAGCGCAAAGCGCGCAGAACGCTCGAAGAGCGGCCCCGGAGGCGTGAGCGAAGCGAGTAACCCAGCGCCCTTGCTCAACAGGAACTCGAAGCTTCTGGATCCCTGCTTTCGCAGGGATGACGAGCCGGATAGCAGCTTGCTCAAGATGCCGACGGTACCAAGAACCGGCCTGCAGTCCCTCAGCCACGCATGTTCTTGATCAGCATGAATACGGCGACGGCGACGATCGCGAACGCGAAGACCACATTCAGCGTGCCGCGGGTTTGCGCCAGGCGGTGCGCGCCCAGTGCACCGAGCCAGCCACCAACGATGCCGCCGGCGATGAACTCGGCGGCGACGCGCCAGTCGATCAGACCCGAGGCGGCATAGTTGAGCGCCGTGGTTGTGGCGAACGCGCCGACGGAAAACAGCGAGGTGCCGATCGCCGCGATGATCTCCATGCCGCTGGCCAGCATCAGACCCGGGACGATCAGGAAGCCGCCGCCGATACCGAAGAAGCCCGACAGGCTGCCGGCAGCGAAACCTACTGCACCCAGTCGCGGGAACATGTGCGGCAGCGGGTAGCGATCTGCTCCGCCGCCGCGGCGGCCACGCAGCATCAGCGCGGCTACCACCAGCATCAACAATGCAAACAGCACCAGCAGGCGTTGGCCATCGACCAGTTTGCCGATGGTCGAGCCGACGAGCGCGCCGATCACCCCGGTCGCGGCGAAGGTGAACGCGGCTTTCCAGCGCACATGGCCGGCGCGCGCGTGCGGAATCAGGTTCGCGAACGCGTTTGCCGCCACCGCCAGCGCGCTGGTGCCGATCGCCAGGTGGGGATCGCGTACGCCCACCACATACAGCAGCAGCGGTGTCGCCAGGATCGATCCGCCGCCGCCGATCAGCGCCAGCGAAAAGCCGACCAGGGAGCCGCACAGCACGGCCAATAGATCGGGCAAAGCAGGCATGCGTGGAATCCTTGGTAGCGTGCGGAAAAAACTCGATGCGCCTAGCGGGAAGCACCCGGACCTGCGCCCAGCGCCGACAGATCGTAGCCGGCCGCGGCAGCACAAGCGATCACCGCTTCGCGATCCATACCCGCAGCGCAAGCACCCAACGCCCACAGCGTGCACGAGCGGGTGCCGCTGCGGCAGAACGCCAGAATCGGTGCTGGCAACGTTTGCAGCGCGTCGGCGAATGCATCCACCACGCGTTCATCCCATTGCCCGGAAACCACCGGCAGATGCAGATAGCCCAAGCCGTGCCGCGCTGCTGCCGCCGCAAGTGCATCGCTGGTCGGCTGCCCAGCGGCTTCGCCATCGGGTCGGTTGTTGATGAGGCTGCGAAAGCCCCGCGCAGCGAGCGTATCGACATCGGCTTCGTCGATCTGCCCGCTGACGTTGAGGATGTCGGTGAGCTGGTGCAGTTGCATCGAGATGATCCTGTGCGATGAGCACATTGGGCGGCATAGCCAAGTGCCGATACACATGTGACAACGACGCGCCTCGTCAAGCTCCGAGTGACTCTCGGCTCACTGCTTCGCCGGCGGCGAACCGAGCAGATGACCGTTCACTTCGGTGCCGTACAGCGAGTTGCGGTCGTCGTGGTATTTAGCGCGGGTTTCGGCGAGGTTGCCGGTGTAGCGCGGGTCCTGTGGACGTTCGTGCGCGTTCATGAACATCGCCACGTCCCATGCGTCCTGGTCGGTCAACGTGCCGCCTCGACTCAGCGGCATGTTCGCCTTGATAAACGCGGCGGCGTTGTCGAGCTCGTGCATGCCGGCGCCCCAGTTGAACGACTGCGGCCCCCACAGCGGCGGAAACACGTTGCGGCCAGCCACCTGCTGGCCCTGTCCGTCGGCGCCGTGGCACAGCGCGCAGTTCGCTGCATAAACCTTTTCACCACGCGCGTAATCAGGCGGCTGCGGCGGCTTGAAACCCTGCTTGGGATAACCGGCCCCGTTCAACTTGACGCCAACCGGCGCGCCCTTGGCCATCCACCACGAATAGGTTTCCAGTGCGACGATCTCGGCGCTATCCAGCGGCGGCACCTTGCCGTTCATGCTGAAACGGAAGCAACCCTGCAGGCGTTCGCCGAAGGTATTCACGTGTCCGTTCTTTTTGCGGAACTGCGGATACATGCCGTAGGCGCCCCACAACGGTGCCGAGTTCGCCAGCCGACCGGCATCCAGATGGCAGTTGCTGCAGCTCAGCGTATTACCGACATATGCGCTGGCGTGTGCCGGCGTATCGACAAAGATGTCACGCCCCTCGCGGATCGTGTCGCCGAGCGGGCCGCTGGGGATCTCAGCCTCGGACGGCGGCGTAAATGCTCGTTGCACGCCAGCCACCGGATTGGCCGCCGCACCACTGGTCAGCGTACTTGCCGGTGCGGGTGATCCGCTGGCAACCGATGACGTGGTTCGCCCCGAACAACCATTCAATGCATACAACGCGATAACGGCGCACAGCAGCGCGGGCATCTTGTTCATGGGGTGGCCCCTTTCGCGGTGAGCGGTTGCGCGGCAAACCACTCCGCTACGGCCTGGATGTCCTGCTCACTGAGCACAGCGGAAAGATGCTGCATCAGCTGCAACGGATCGTTGTGCCGTGTGCCACGCTGCCATGCTCTGAGTTGTGCCTCGATGTAAGTAGCCGACTGCCCGGCCAGCGGCGGAAAATGCTCACCCACGCCGACACCACCGGGGCCGTGGCATTGCACGCAAGCAGGCACTTGTTGGCTCCAGCGACCGCGGGTGGCCAGCACCGCACCGGCGCCGTCAGCCGCCGGCGGCGACTCGGAAGGTTTTGCCAGCAAGGGCGGAATCGGCTGCTTGCTGTAATAGGCCGCCAATGCCTGCCGTTCGTCCTCGCTGAGCGCCTTCGCGGTGGCCTGCATCATCGGACTCGCGCGCGTGCCGCCGGCAAAATCATCGAGCTGCTTTTGCAGATAGGCTGCATTGAGCCCAGCCAGTCGCGGATTGCCCGCGCCCGCCATGCCTCCACCGTCCGCGCCATGACAGGCCATGCACGGCGCGGCACCTTTGCCATTGCCCTGGTTTGTGATCGTCAACGCGTCAGTGGCACTGGCCGGCGACGCGGCAAGCCACAGGCAACAGACGGTGAATCCGACACCACGCGTCAGCCAACCTCGATCAGGGCGTGGCTTCGCGTGGCTTTGATCGGGGCATGCCATCACGACTTCCTCAGTGCGGCGGCATGAAGCCATATTTGCGATACACCGTCTGCGCCGCGGGGCTCTGCATGAACGCGAAAAAATCCTTCGCAGCCTGCGTATGCGGCGCATCCTTCATGCGCGCGGCGGTGTAAGTGGAGACGACATTCTGTGCTGCCGGGATCGTCACCGTATCGACCGGAAAATGCATGATCTGCTGCTGGAAATAGGCCTCGGTCGACCATACCGGCGCCGCATCCGACTCGCCCTGCAGCACGCGCAGTGGCGATTGCCGATGATGGATGCGGGTAAGGAACGTGCTGCCATCCTTCACCTTGGTGTCCATGATGGCGTGATCGAGCGCGTCACCGCCGGCTTTGCGATAGCTCGCCTCGATCTGCTTGGCGATGCCCTCCCACGCCGGATTCGGCATGCTCACACGCACGTCAGCGCGGCCAAGATCAGCCAGCCCTTCGATATGTTTCGGGTTGCCTCTGGCGACCAGAATCGCTAGCGGATTTCGCGCATAGTCATAGCTGTCGACGAACCAGTCGTGCTGCTTCTGTTGCTCGGCAATGGCGTCCTTGCCGGCCGTATAGATGTCTGGCTTGAGCGTGATGCGCAGGTTACCCATCACCAGCGTGCCACTCTCGATCTGCTTGGCGAGGATGCCCGGCGGCAGTGTTTCGGCATATATCCTCTGGTATTGCGGATGCGCCTGCTTGAACGCCTCCAGCAGGTCATGCACCACCATGAACTGGTTGCCGGCGAAGAACACCACCAGTTGCGGATCGACAATGTCGCCATGCAGATCGGCGATCGCGTCCACCGGCGGCACGCTGAACTGCAGACCCGCGGGCGGCGGGTTCCACGGCGGCAGGAAATCGGTCTTGTCAGCCGCGCTGACGCCGAACGTGGCCGCCAGCAGCAAACCCAGCACGTAATGACGCATTGCTCAGCATCCCCGAAACAAGAGGATCACAACGGCATCAGGGCATAGCCCTGCTGCTGCAGCTCGGTGATCGTGACCAAC
>Ga0302226_10000757_pt1 | contig 25676 bp, 25 predicted proteins | sample II_Palsa_E3_3_FD_193524 | JGI IMG/M metagenome (GOLD analysis project Ga0302226, IMG submission 193524) | Peat permafrost microbial communities from Stordalen Mire near Abisko, Sweden - II_Palsa_E3_3 | ecosystem: Environmental > Terrestrial > Soil > Palsa > Peat permafrost | place: Sweden...
GCCTTCTCATTCGGGTAGTCGAACTTGAACCACCACCGGTAGCCGGTCGCGGTGACCTCGTAGGAGTTGGCCCTCTCCGCCTCCGGGATGTCGTAGGTGAGCCAGATCTCCCTCAGGGTGGGGATCGCGATGATCACCAGCGAGAGGACGGAGGCGGCGATCAGGCTCACCTCGATGATCGGGTTGCCGTGGTGCTGCTCCGGCGGCTCGGCGTGCAGGTCGGCGTCGCTGCGGGCCCTGAACCTGATGATCGCGACGGCAAGCACGCTTCCGACGACGACGAAAATCACCAGCGAGACCCAGCACGTGGTGTAGAATAGGCTCAGCTGCTCGCGCGCTACGGGGCCCCTCGGATCGAAGGTCGACTGCGGGCCGTCCAGCCAGAAGCAGCCCGAGAGCAGGAAGGAGCCTGCCAGCGCGGCCGCCGCAAGGGCCCGTCGGCCCAGGCGGTTTGAAAAATTGGGAAAACGCATGTGTGCAGTCGAAAATGAATTGCGCCCGCGGGCGACCGCCAGACTCCCCAGTAGAGTCGGCGAACATCCGGGCATTTCAAGCCATATTGCTGGACAATCTGGCCGCGGGCGTGCCACGGCAACGCGGCGCTGCGCCCAGGGGCACTTATTAACGAGCCTGGGGGCGCCATTAGCTGGGTTTCGTGGGATCACCGCGCGCCCCGGGCGCCTGTTTCCATTTGCCCTTGCGGGCGATATGGGGAATCGTGGGGAGCCATGAAAACGCGCCTGCTTCTTGTCACCGCCCTTGCCGCACTCGTCACCTCCGGCTGCGGCCAGAAGGACACCTCAACATCGGGCGCGGCGGCCGCGCCGGCCGGCCCCCGCGAGATCGAGATCACGGGGGGCGACACCATGAAGTACAGCATCACCACGATGGAGGCCAAGCCCGGCGAGGACATCAAGGTGATCCTGACCAACATCGGCACGCAGCCGAAGGAGGTCATGGGTCACGACTGGGTCCTCCTCAAGGCCGGCGTCGACGCCGCCCAGTTTGACGCGGCCGCGCTCAACGCGAAGGACACCGGCTACATCCCGGCGGCGCTCAGCGACGAGATCATCGCCAAGATCGACCTTCTCGGGCCGCGCAAGTCGGGCGAGGTCGAGTTCAACGCCCCCACGGTGCCCGGCGATTACACCTTCCTCTGCACGTTCCCTGCGCATTTCCAGACAGGGATGAGGGGCGTGCTTACGGTCAAGTGACCGCGACCCGGACGGTCGGCGCCCCCGCCCGCCTCGCGGCCTGGAAGGGCGGCATCCACGCCCCCCTTGAAGCATGAGCCCAGGGAACAAGGACCATTTCATCAGCACCGAGGCCGCGCTCCTGGATCTGGATTTCATCTGCGCGGCGCTTGCCGGGTCGTACTGGGCCCGGGATCGCCCCCGCGCGGTGATCGAGCGGTCGATCGGGAGTTCGCTCTGCTTCGGCCTCTACGAGAAGGAGGGCCGCAGGCAGGTGGGATTTGCCCGGGTCGTCACGGATGGTGCGACCTTTTCCTGGCTGTGCGACGTCGTCATCGACGAGCGCCACCGGAACATGGGCCTGGGAAAGTTCCTGGTGGCAAGCGTGGTCGCCCACCCGAGCGTGAGCGGCACGACATGCCACCTGGGCACGCGCGACGCGCACGGGCTGTATGAGAGGTTCGGCTTCGCCCGTTCCGAGCAGATGAAGCGGCCGCGGGCCTCGGAGGGACCGGGCGGCCGGCTGGCGGACCCGGAGGGGGAGCGCGCCCCCCCTCCTTTCCAGGAGGACCCCTGCCGTCCGTAGCTGCGGATCCCCGCGGCGGCAGGCTGGTATCACATGGCAGGCCGGGAACCCAATCGGCCGCTTCGCGTCCTGTTCGTCTGCTCGATGAACCGGTGGCGAAGCCCCACCGCCGAGCAGCTGTACCGCCTGGACCCGAGGCTGGAGGTTCGCTCGGCGGGCACGAGGTCGGGCGCAAGGCGCAGGGTATCGGAGGCGGACCTCCGCTGGGCCGAAGTCGTTTTCGCGATGGATCGCGAGCATGGGAGCTGGATCGCGGCGCAGTTTCGGCACCTGGAACTGCCGCGCATCGTGGTGCTGGAAATCCCGGATGAGTACCGGTACATGGATCCTCGCCTGCAGGAGGTGCTGCGGGCCTCCGTAGACCCGGAGCTCAACTCGATCCTGTCGGGCGGCAGCGCGAACGCCTAGCCGCCGTACGGCCACCACCGGTACAGAAAGAAATACACGAGGACGCCCGTCACCGACACGTAGTACCAGATGGGGAAGGTGACCCGGGCCCACGCGCGGTGGCGCGCAAAGTTTCCCTGCAGGGCGAAGATGAAGGTCCGGGGGACCAGGAAGGCGATGAGCGCCGCAAGCGGGATGTGGGTCCAGAGGATCGTGAAGTAGACCCAGCGGATCGCGCCCGTGCCGCCGAAGGGCGTGTGCATGCCCCTCATGAGCGCATGGTAGGTCACGTAGAACACGAGGAACAGGGCGGACGCGGCGGCCGCGGACAGCATGCACGCGCGGTGCGCCCTCGGGTCGCCCTTCTTGATGAAGATGAATCCCGCCGTGATGAGGACGGTCGCGATCCCGTTCAGCGTCGCCTCTATGGGCGGGAGGTCGTGGACGGTCATGGGCGATTCAGCAGCAGCCTGTCGGCCACGAGGAGGCCGAGCACCAGGGGAAGGTAGGCCAGGGAGCAGAGGAAGAGCCTGCGGGCCCCCGCGTCGCGGTTCGCGGGCCGCAGGAAGGCCGCCGCCTGCCAGAGGAAGCCCGCGCCCACGGCAAGCGCAGCCGCCCCGTACCACGCGCTTGCAAGCCCGAGGACGGCCGGGAGCAGGCTCACGGCCACGAGGGCCCCCGTCGCGATGAACGACCACCCTGCGGCCTTTCCGCCCGACACGTCCCTGACGGGAAGCATCGGGAAATTGACGGCGGAGTAGTCGCGGCGGTAGGTCCACGCGATCGCCATGAAGTGCGGGATCTGCCAGAAGAAGAGGATGCCGAACAGGATCCAGCCGAGCGCGGACACCGTGCCCTCGGCCGCGGACCACCCGATGAGCGGGGGTATCGCGCCCGCGATCGCGCCGATCTCGGTGCTCCAGCGGCTCGAGCGCTTTGCCGGCGTGTACCAGCCGAGGTAGAAGGCGATCGTGAGAAGGGTGAAGAGCGCGGCGAGCTTGCCGACCCCGGTGAAGACCAGCATCAGCGCCGCGATGCACATGAGCCACCCGAGGACGAACGCGGAGCCCCCCGCGATCTTGCCCGCCGGGATGGGACGGAGCGCCGTGCGGCTCATCCGCGCGTCCGTCTCTCCTTCCATCCACTGGTTGAGCGAGGCGACGCCCCCGGCGGCGAGCGAGGTCCCCAGCGCAAGCAGCCCGATGCGGAGGGGGTCGAACGCGGGCCGCGCCGAGAAATACCCGACAAGCGCCGTCATGACCGACAGGAGGCTCAGGCGCGGCTTCGTGAGCTCGAGGTAGTCCCCGAAACGCGCATGCGCGGCGCCGGCGTCGCTCATGGCGCGGGCGCCCCCTCGATCGCGTCGCGGTGGGCGAGCCAGGTGAGCCAGAACGCGGTGACGAGCGTCAGCGCCCCGACGAGCACGTGGCCCGTCGTGACGGCCACCGCGCGGTAGGTCCGGATGATCGAGGCCCCGAGGAGGATCTGGAACGCGACGAGGCTCACGAGGGCCGATGCGCCGGAGCGCATGCCGAGCGACGCCCCGCGGTCGCGCCAGACAGATACCGCGAATACCGCGACCGCGACCGCGATCACGCAGGCCATGGCGCGGTGGGCGAACTGGATGCCGACCTGGAAGCCCCATTGGGCGGGGAGGAGCCCCCCCTGCGGCGTGGACCAGGGAAAGGTCGGGATCGCCAGGCCGGCGAAGCTGTGGCGCACCACCGCCCCGATGGCGAGCTGCGCGAAGAGCAGCGCGCAGCAGGCCACGCCGATTCGCCGCACGCGCCCGCGGACGGGCATCGGGGTCGTGATCCATCCCCTCGAGCAGGAGACGGCAAGGGCGAGGAGCGCGCAGGCAAAGGCCTGGGCGAGGCACGCGTGCAGCATCGCTATGATCTGCCCGAGGCTCGTGCCGAGGGCCGGGACCCGGATGCGGTCAAGCAGGACGCGCAGGCCGCCCACGACCCCCTGGGCGACGACGAGCCCGACCGCGAAATAGGACAGCCTGCGCAGCCATGCCCGGGACTCGGTGCGCCAGAGCCAGACGGCGAGCGCGACGGTCAGGATGCCCATGACGGCGGCGCTCAGCCGGTGCGAGTGCTCGGCGAACATCGAGAGATGGGTGAGCCAGCCCGCGGGATTGAGCGAGCCGTTGGAAAGGGGCCAGTCGGGGAACGCCATCCCGGCGTTGATCGTCGTCGTGAAGGCGCCCAGGGAGACCAGGACGTAGACCCAGGCCGCCGCGCCCGCGGCGAACGCCGCGAGCGCCGGCTTGTAGCCGGCGGTTCTCGGAAGGTCGGGTGTCGTGGGCATGAGCGGCGGGAATGGGGCTGAGAAGCTACCATCCTGCCCTCCTCAAACGCTTTGACAATTTTTTCCTCCGCCGGATTGGTGATACCATGCGAACTAATGCCGGCGGCCATATTCTCGCATGCGCGGCCCTGGCCGTCCTGCTTCTTGCGGCGTCGGGCTGCGGAAAGGGCGGCGCCGGCGCCGCGGCGGCCCCCGGCGCCGACGGCGAGCGGCGATTCGCCCTCACGGGCGAGGTCGTGTCGGCGGACCCGGCGAGGAGGGTGCTGGTGGTGCGGCACAACGAGGTCGCCGGATACATGCCCGCCATGACGATGGAATTCCCGGTGTCGGCGGGCGACGCGGCCGCAGCGAGGCCCGGCGAGCGGATCCGCGCGGACCTCGTGGTGGGGCGGGGCGGGGCGGCCCGGCTCGAGCGGATCTGGCCGGACGACAAGGTGGCGCTCGACTCGGTCGACGCGGGCGCGCGGATGCTGCGCCAGGACACCCTCGAGAAGGGCGGCGCGGCCTACCGGGAGATCGGGGAGAAGGTCCCGGACTTCGTGCTCTACGACCAGGCCGGCCGCGTCGTCGACAGCGCGCGGTTCCGGGGCAAGCAGGTCATGCTCAATTTCATCTACTCGCGCTGCCCGCTCGCCAACATGTGCCCGTTGTCCACCTCGAAGATGATGGCGACCCAGAAGCTCGCGAGGGAGGCCGGCGTGGCCGACATCGAGTTCGTCTCGATCACCCTCGACCCGTCCTACGACACGCCGGGGGTGCTTCGGGAGTACGCCGACGCCCGAGGGATCGACACGCGGAACTTCTCCTTCCTGACCGGCCCCGATTCGGCCATCCGCGACCTCTGGGCCCAGTTCGGGGTGTTCGCCGAGTTCAAGGATGGCATCCTCAACCACACGCTGGCGACGCTTCTCATAGACGAGAAGGGGCGGATCGCCTGGCGGGCCGACGGCAGCGCGTGGGAGCCGAGGGAATTCGTGGAGAGGATGCACAAGTGAGCGGCGGGGCGCAGGCGCGGGGGCTCCGGCCCGGCGAGTGGCTGCGGATCGCCGCGATAACGGCCGCCGCCGCGCTGCTCTACGCCGCCGTGAGGGAGCTTCCGACCGGCACCAACCTGAGCCACATGGACTTCCGGGTGCAGGGCGGAAACTCGATCGAGTTCTGCGACCCCGCGAACCCCCAGTTCCTCCCGGTCGTCGCCGTGCGCTCGCCCGTGTCGCTCGCGGTGGCCACGACCGCCCTTCCGCTGGCGGGGTCGGAGGTGGACGCGACCCTGGTCCTCACGACCTTCAGCGGCAAGCCGATCGCGCCGGAGGACCTGCAGGTCGTCCAGACAAGGCGGATGCATCTCCTCATCGTGGACCCGTCGCTCGACGACTACCAGCACGTGCATCCCCGGCCGGGCCGCCGGCCGGGCGAATGGGAGTTCCGCTTCCGGCCGAGGTTCGGGGGGGCCTACCGGATATTCGCGGACTTCACGCCGGTCGCGACGAACCGCGGCCTGTACGCCGAGACCGAGATGGACGTCGGCGGGCCCCCCAATCCGGTGGCCGCGGGATCCCAGGCGCCCTCGTGGACGGCCGCCGAGGACGGCTACCGCTTCGCGCTCTCGCCGTCGCCGCACCCGATCCGGGCGGGGGCTCCCTCGGACCTCCGGCTCGTCATCACCCGCGCCGACGGCGGACCCGTCCCGCTGGAGCCCGTCATGGACGCGTTCGCGCACCTGGTGGCGTTCGACACCCAGAGAAGCGGGTTCGCCCACATCCATCCGCGGGAGGCCGATGTTTCGCGGCGCCCCGACGCCCGGCGCCCCGCCTTCAGCTTTCGGCTGACGATCCCCCGCCCGGGCCGCTACGTCATCTGGAGCCAGGTGAACCTCGCCGGCAGGGAGACGTTCGCCCCGTTCTGGTTCGAGGTCGGCCCGTGATCAGAATTTCAGGTGCTTGACCGTGAGCCCCTGGTTGATGAGCTGGTTCAGGGAGTCGATGCCGATGTTCAGGTGGCTGCCGACGAACGCCTCGTCGACCTTCATGTCGCTTGCGCTCGTCTTGACCCCCTCCGGCACCATCGGCTGGTCCGACACGAGGAGGAGCGCCCCGGTCGGGATCTCGTTTGCGAACCCGACCATGAAGATCGTCGCGGTCTCCATGTCGACGGCCATGACGCGGATCTTCCTCAGGTACTTCTTGAACTCGTCATGGTGTTCCCAGACCCGGCGGTTGGTCGTGTACACGGTGCCCGTCCAGTAATCGAGGGCGTGGTCGCGGATCGTGGTCGAGATCGCCTTCTGGAGCGCGAACGAGGGGAGCGCCGGGACCTCGGGCGGAAAATAGTCGTTGCTCGTGCCCTCGCCCCGGACCGCCGCGATCGGGAGGATCAGGTCGCCGATCTCGGCGCGGTGCTTGATCCCGCCGCACTTGCCCAGGAACAGGGCCGCCTTGGGCTTTATCGCGCTCAGCAGGTCCATCACCGTCGCGGCGTTCGCGCTCCCCATCCCGAAGTTCACGATCGTGATCCGGCCCGCCGTGGCGGTCGGCATCGGCTTGTCGCGGCCATGGACCGCCACCTTGTGCGCCTTCGCGAACATGTCCACGTAGCGCTGGAAGTTGGTCAGCAGGATGTACTCGCCGAACTTGTCCAGCGGGACGCCCGTGTAGCGCGGGAGCCAGTTCTCCACGATGTCGCGTCGCGAATGCAGGGCGGACATGGGGTGGCCGGGCCGCCCTAGGCGCTCGCGAGCGCGTTGCGGGTGTTCAGGTGCCCCTCGCCCGTGTACCTGAGCGACTGCTCGTCGGCGTGGTAGCTCGAGCGCACGAGGGGCCCGCTCTCGACGACGCCGAAGCCCACCGACAGCCCGAACTCCCTCCAGTGGCGGAACTCCTCCGGGGTCACCCAGCGGTCCACCGGCAGGTGCTGCTTCGTCGGCTGGAGGTACTGGCCGATCGTCAGGATGTCCATCACGTCGCCGGCGAGGTCGCGCAGCGTGCGCTCGATCTCCTCCCTGCGCTCGCCGAGCCCGAGCATGATGCCCGTCTTGACGGTGAAGCCGCGGCCCTTCGCGTGGCGCAGGACGCCGCGCGAGCGGTCGTAGCGGGCCTGGACGCGGACCGGCTTCTGCAGCCGCTCGACGGTCTCCACGTTGTGGTTGAAGATGTCGGGCCTTGCGTCGAGGACCGTGTCGATGTCCGCGGTGCGGCCCTTGAAGTCGGGCACGAGCACCTCGATCGCGGTCGCGGGATTGCGGTTGCGAATGGCGCGGATCGTCGCCGCCCAGACGCCGGCGCCGCCGTCGGCGAGCTCGTCGCGGGCGACGCTCGTGATGACGCAGTGGCGCAGCCCCATCGTGGCGACGGCGTCCGCGACGCGGGCGGGCTCGCCCAGGTCGAGCTCCGTCGGCCGGCCGGTCTGGACCGCGCAGAAATTGCAGGACCGGGTGCAGATGTTGCCCAGGATCATCACGGTCGCCGTGCCGCGCGACCAGCACTCGCCGAGGTTCGGGCACTGCGCGCTCTGGCACACGGTGTGGAGCTTGTGCTGGTCGACGAGGCCCCGCACGGCCGCGTAGCCCGGCCCGGAGGGCAGCCTCGCCCTGAGCCAGGCGGGTTTGCGCGTCGTGTCCATCGGCTGGATATTCTCCGGATTGATACGCTAAAATGGATACGATCGCCCGCGAATCACAAGCAAGGAACCTGCGGAAGTTTCCGTTTGCCCATGGCGCCGCACTGCGGCACGATGACCCGCTCACATGAGCGAAATCCCCGCGGACATCACCCACGACCAGCACGCCGTCCGCCGGCAGAAGCTCGCGGAGCTGCGGGCCGCGGGGACGGATCCGTTCCGGGCCGAATTCGAGACGAGCCATTTTTCCGGCGACGCGCTCAAGTCGCACGTGGAGGGCCGGGACAACGAGGTCGCCGTGGCCGTGGCGGGCCGCCTCGTTACGATCCGCGACATGGGCAAGAGCCAGTTCGTCAAGGTCCTGGACCAGCAGGGCGAGATCCAGCTCTACGTCAAGAGGGACGTCGTCGGCGACGACGCCTACGCGGCCTTCAGGAAGCTCGACCTGGGCGACATCGTCGGCGCGAGGGGAACGCTCTTCAAGACGAAGACCGGCGAGATCACCGTCCGGGTCGAGTCGTACGCGCTCCTCGCGAAGGCGCTCCGGCCCCTGCCCGAGAAGTGGCACGGGCTCGCCGACCCCGAGCAGGTCTACCGCCAGCGCTACCTCGACCTCGTCGTCAACCGCGAGTCGCGGCGCCGGCTCCTCCTGCGCTCGGGGGTGGTGTCGTCGATCCGCCGCTTCCTGGAGGCAAGGCAGTTCATCGAGGTCGAGACACCCGTGTTCCAGAGCGTCGCGGGCGGCGCGGCGGCCAAGCCCTTCGCCACGCACCACAACGCGCTGGGCGTCGATTTCTTCCTCAGGATCTCGCTCGAGCTCTACCTGAAGCGGCTGCTCGTCGGCGGGATCGACCGGGTCTTCGAGATCGGGCGCATATTCCGGAACGAGGGGATTTCCCGGAAGCACAACCCCGAGTTCACCATGCTCGAGCTCTACCAGGCCTACAGCAGCCACCGCGGCATGATGGTCCTCGTCCGGGACATGATCCTGACCGTGTGCCGCGAGGTGCTCGGCACGGACCAGGTCCTCCACCCGGGAAGCGGCCACACGATCGACTTCGGCGCGCCGTGGCGCGAGGCGACCTACAAGGACCTGGTCCGCGCCGAGACGGGCGACCCGGACTGGTTCAGCCGGGGCAAGGCCGAGCACGCCGCCGCCGCGGAAAGGATGGGGCTCAAGGTCGAGGCGGGCTGGGAGGACTTCGAGGTCACCAACGAGGTCTTCTCGAAGCGGATCGAGCCGGGGCTGATCCAGCCGACATTCGTCCTCAACCTGCCGATGGAGCTCAACCCGCTCGCGAAGATCAGCCGCTCGGACCCGGGGACCCTCGACGTGTTTGAGCTCTGCATCGGCGGCATGGAGATCGCCCCGGCCTACTCCGAGCAGAACGATCCCGACGTCCAGCGCGAGATGTTCGAGAGGCAGGCGGGGGGCGAGCCCCAGAGCATCGACCGCGACTTCCTGTTCGCTCTCGAGCACGGCATGCCCCCGACGGGGGGGATGGGCGTGGGGATCGACCGGCTCTGCATGCTCCTGACCGGCGCCGAGAGCATCCGAGACGTCATCCTTTTCCCGCAGCTTCGCCCCGGGGAGGCGAAGCCGGCCGACGGCGCCTGAAACCGTGCCCTGGTACCTCCACCTCGCCCTGAGGCAGCTGTTCCCGACCGGGCGATGGTTCCCCTTCTTCACCCTGATATCGACGCTGGGCGTGGCGCTCGGGGTGGCGCTCCTCGTCATCGTGATGAGCGTCATGGGCGGGTTCGTCTTCGAGATCCGGCACCTCATCACGGACACCGAGGGTGAGGTGCAGATCGTCGCCCGCGGCGGCATCGCCGACTACCGGGCGGTCGTCGGGAAGGTCGAGTCGGTCCCGGGCGTGGCGGCGGCCACGCCCTATGCCCGCGACGCCGTGATGATAAAGTTCGGCGACAAGCCCGCCTTCCCGATGCTGCGCGGCCTGGACCTGGGCAGCGTCGAGCGGGTGACGCAGCTCAGCCACTACGTCGTCATCGGGTCCCTCGACGACCTGGACGACGACTCGATCATCCTGAGCATGCAGCTCGCGACCAGCATCGGCGCCCGGGTCGGCGACACGATCGAGGTCTACTCGCCGCTCATCATCAACAAGCTGAGCGCCGACGAGGTGTTCCTGCCGCGGCAGGTCAGGGTGGTCGGGATCCTGGAGATCGGGCACCAGCAGCTCGACAGCAGCACGGTCTACGGGACGCTCCGGCTCGCCCAGGACCTCTACGGGCTCGGGTCGACCGTCCATGGGATCGACGTCCGCCTCAAGGACGGCGTGAACGAGGACGACGCCGCCGCGAGGATAAACGCCGTGCTGCCCCAGGACATCCGAGCCCTTTCCTGGGAGGACAGCTTCTCCGATTTCCTGTGGGTCGTTAACCTCGAGCGCGGGATGATCTTTTTCCTCCTGCTGTTCATCGTGATCGTCGCGGCGTTCTCGGTCACGAGCTCGCTCCTCATCTCGGTCGTGCGCAAGACGCGCGAGATCGGGCTCCTCGGCGCCCTCGGCGGCCGGCCGATCCATGTCGCCGCGTGCTTCTGCGCGCAGGGGCTGTTCATCGGGATCCTGGGGACCGCGGCGGGGCTCGCGCTTGGCTTCACGGCGCTGGCGTTCCGCAACAGCGTGGTCCTCTGGATCACGAAGGTGACCCAGCGCGAGGAGGTCCTGAGGCGGTTCTACCAGTTCAGCGAGCTCCCGTCCCACACGTCCGGCTCGACCGTGGCGCTCATCATTGTGCTGACCATCGTCATCTCGACCCTCGCCGGCCTCCTTCCGGCGTGGAAGGCCGCGAGGCTGAAGCCCGTGGAGGCCCTTCGCAGTGAGTGATCCCGTCCTGAGCGCCCGCGCCCTGCGCAAGGCATTTCCCAGCGGCGATGCGCGGCTGGAGGTCCTGCGCGGGGTCGACCTCGACGTCGCCGCGGGCGAGAGCATCAGCATCCGAGGGGAATCGGGCTCGGGAAAGTCGACGCTCCTGAACCTGCTCGCGGGGCTTGATTCCCCGGATTCGGGCTCGGTGGCCTGGGGCGGCTCGGGGGACACCGGCGCCCGGCGGCGGGCCGCGTACCTTGGCATGGTCTTCCAGTCATTCTACCTTGTCCCGGAGCTGGATGCCCTCGCCAACGTGCTCCTCGCGCGGCGCATACTCGGCGGGATGGACCGGTCCGCGAGGGCCCGCGCCCGCGAGCTCCTCGGGAGCGTCGGGCTCGCGGGGCGCTCCCACCACCTGCCCGCCCATCTCTCGGGAGGGGAGCGGCAGCGGGTCGCGCTCGCCCGCGCCCTCATGAATTCCCCAAGCCTCATCCTTGCGGACGAACCCACCGGGAACCTCGACGAAGGCACCGGCAACGGCGTCGTCGATCTCCTCCTGGGCCTCTGCTCGTCGGCGAACGCGGCCCTCGTCCTCGTGACCCACAACGCCGCCCACGCGGCGAAGACGCGGCGCCGCATGCTCCTCACCTCCGGGGTGTTGGGCGACTGCTGAGCGGCGGCCTTTGTGGCTCGCCCCGCGAGGGCCGGTCGCTACGGTCTGTCGCCATGCCCGCCCCCAAAATTCGCTGCGGCGTCGCCGGAGTTGGATCGCTGGGCCAGCACCACGCTCGCATCTACGCGTCGCTTCCCGGCGCCGCGCTCGCCGGGATCTACGACACGTCGGAGGCGAGGGCGGCGGAGATCAGCGCGAAGCTCGGCTGCCGGCGGTTCGCGTCGATCGACGAGCTCGGCGCGTCGTGCGACGCCGTCTCGGTGGTCGTGCCGACCGACAGGCACGCCGAGGTCGCGCTTCCGCTCCTGGAGCGCGGCTGCCACCTCCTGATCGAGAAGCCGCTGTGCGCGTCGCTCGAGGAGGCGGAGAGCGTGGTCGCCGCTGCCCGCGCGAAGGGATGCCTGGTCCAGGTCGGCCATGTCGAGCACTTCAACCCGGTCATGGCCTTCCTCGAGAAGGAGGCGAACCGGCCGAAGTACATCACGGCCGAGAGGCTCGCCCCCTACCAGGTGCGCGGCACCGAGGTCGGGGTCGTGCTCGACCTCATGATCCACGACATCGGGATCGTGCTGGCCCTGGTCAAGTCGCCGATCGCGCGGATCGACAGCGTCGGGATCAACGTCCTCTCGAAGACCGAGGACATCGCCAACGCCCGGATCCAGTTCGAGAATGGATGCGTCGCCAACCTGAGCGCGAGCCGGATGAGCCTGAAGAAGGCGAGGGAGGTGCGGATCTTCCAGGACAACGCGTACCTCTCGCTGGATTTCAAGGAGCAGTCGGGGCACCTTGTCCGGAAGAGCGACATCATCGCCTACGGGCTCAAGATGAAGATCGGACTTGTCAAGACGGGCGACACGAGCTCGATCCCGGTCCACCAGATCCCGATCGAGAAGGGCGAGCCGCTCGCGCTCGAGCTCGAGCATTTTGTCGAGAGCGTGGCGCGCTCGAGGCAGCCGAAGGTCGGGGCCGCCCTCGGCAAGAGCGCCCTCGAGGTCGCGATCACGATCACCGAGCAGATTCGCAAGAAATGACGGGCGCCCCCCCTTTCCGCCTTCCGGCGCCGCAGGGCGGCGCGACCGACCTTCTCGTGGTCGCGGGCGAGCATTCCGGGGACGAGCACGCGGCACGGCTGGTGGCCGGGCTCCGCGCGCGCCGTCCCGGCGTACGCGTCGCCGCGCTCGGGGGCCCGCGCCTCGCCGCCGCCGGGGCCCAGCTCCTCCACGACCGGACGGAGCTTTCGGTCGTCGGGTTTGCGGAGGTGCTCAGGAACCTCGCGTTTTTCCGCGCGCTCATCGAGGAGACGGCCCGGTGGATCGGGGAATACCGCCCGTCGGCGGTCTGCTTTGTCGACAACTCGGGCGTCAACCTCCGGCTCGCGGAGGCCCTTCGGCTCCGGGGCATCAGCATCAAGGGCGGCGGGACCGTGCGGACCCTCTATTACATCAGCCCGCAGATATGGGCCTCGAGGGCCGGCCGCCGCTTCGAGATGGCCCGCAACCTGGACGCCCTGGCGGTCATTTTCCCGTTTGAGGCGGAGTGCTACGCGGACACCGGCCTTCCCGTCGAATTCGTGGGGCATCCGTTCATGGCGCCCGACTACAGGCCCCCGGTGCGCTTCGACCCGGCCGGCCCGGTGCTGCTTCTCCCGGGCAGCCGGCCCGCCGCCGTGAGCCGGATCTTTCCCGCGCTGCTCGGCGGCTACCGGGAATTCGCGGGTGCCGGTCCCGCCCGGGGGGCGGTCGTCCTCTATCCCAGCGCGGCGATCCGCGCCCAGCTGGAGGCCTCCGGCCTTCCCGGTGATGTGCGCCTCCAGCAAACCGGGACGCCGGCCGCCGCGAGCGCCGTGCTGACGAGCAGCGGGACGATGTCGATGCACTGCGCCCTTGCCGGGATTCCTGGCGCGATCGCCTACAGGACCGACCCCTTCACCTACCTCATGGGCCGCTGGCTCGTGCGGGTTCCCTTCCTCGGGATAGCCAACATCATCCTCGGGGAGCCGATGTACCCGGAGTTCATCCAGGGGGCGTCGTCGCCGGCGGCTCTTTCGCGGGAACTCGCGTCATGCATCGGCGACCCCTCCCGCCGGGCGCGCACGGCGGCACAGTCCGCCCGGCTGAGGGAGATGCTGGCCGGCCGGCCGGGGGACACCGAGGCGGACTGGCTGTTCCGGAAGCTGGCCTGACCCGCCTACGGCGAGGCGGCCTGGCCCGCCGCGTCCCGCCGGGGCGTTCCCGGCACGATGTCCGCGGCCGAGAGGTGCGGCTTCACCTGCGTCCAGAGCCCGTCGGCGCGCAGCGCGAGCATCGCCTTGCAGCGGCCGACCTCCGCCTCGCGCGCGGAGCGGTTCTCGTCCGCGATCCTCGCGAGGTCTTCCAGGTTGTAGAGAAAGACGTTCTGCAGGTCGGCTGCCGACGACTCGACGTCGCGCGGAACGGCCATGTCGATGAGCAGCAGGGGGCGGGCCGGGCGCCTCCTCATTGCGGCGGCGATGGCCGCCGTGCCGAGCACGGCGCCGGGTGCCGACGTCGAGCACACGACGATGTCGTAGTCCGCGAGCCGCGAATCGCGCTCCTCGAAGCGCATGATGCCCGCGCCGAGACCGGAGGCGACCACGGCCGCCCGCTCCGCCCTGCGGCCCGCGATCGCGAGGTCGGCGGCGCCCCGGCTCCTGAAGGCGCGCGCGGTGCCCTCGCCGATCTCCCCCGTCCCGAGCACGAGGACCCGCGCGCCGGCCAGGCTTCCGAAGATGTTGCAGGCAAGCTCCACGGCGACATTGGCCACGCTCACCCGGCCGGACGAGATGCCGGTGTGCGTGCGGACATGCTTGGCGGCCTGGAATGCCCTCTGGAAGACGCGGTTGAGCACCGCGCCGGTCGAGCCCAGCGAGCGGGCGGCGTCATACGCCTCCTTGACCTGGCCGAAGATCTCGTTCTCGCCGAGCAGCTGGGAATCGATCCCGCTTGCGACCTCGAAAAGGTGCAGCGCCGCGTCGCGGCCCGTGAGCCGGAAGCGGATCCGCTCGAACTCCGCGGCATCGAACCGCTGCCTCGCGCAGTATGCGGCCTGCACGGAGGCCGGGGCCTCGCCCTCGGCGCCCACGCCGTAGAATTCGACGCGGTTGCACGTGTTGAGCACCGCGAACTCCCGAAGGCCGGGCATCGCCGCCAGGTCGGCCCGGAGCGCCTCCTCCGAAACGAGGGCGAGCCGCTCCCGCACCTCGAGGGGAGCCTGGTGGTGGGACGCCCCGATGACGAAGAGGCAGAGCTCGCTCATGGCGGGGATCGCTCAAGGACCGGCGGGGCCCCGGGGTGGCGGCTCGCGTCCACGGCCTGCAGCGAGAGGAGCGCGGCGGCGAAAAGGGCGAGGCAGGTCCAGGCGAACCTCCTGGCGAGCAGGCGCCCGGCGATCCGAAGTCCGAATGCGGCGCAGTAGGCCGCCCACACGGCGACCGTGGCCGCGAGCTTCACATGGCCCACCGTGGCGGTGTCCCGCGACCAGTACACCGAGCCGAAGGCCAGGGCGGCCGTGAGGATCGCCACCCCGGCCCCGAGGAGGCGCACCTCGATGTGGTCGAGGTCCATGATCGACGGGAGAAAGGAAAACCAGCCGCCCACGCGCTTGGACTTGAGGGAGAAATGGCGCAGGAGAAAGAGCGCGGAGGCGAGCGCGAGCAGCCCGAAGACGCCATAGCTGAACATCGCGAGTGCGGCATGGAGCTCGATCCAGCGGTTGCCGCCGAATATGTGCGTCCGGCGGACGGCGTCCCACGAGGGGATCGAGAGCGACAGGACGGTGAGGACCGCGCCGAGGCATGACGTGAAATACCCGAGGACGCTCGAGCGGAACGTCACGCCCACGACCAGGTAGAGCGTGATCGCCGACCACGCGGTGAACTGGAAGATCTCAAACCGGTTTCCCAGCGGGCAGCCGCCTGCGGCGTGGCCGCGCAGGCCGAGCCCGATGAACTGGAGGAGGTAGCCCGCGAGGATGGCCCCGTAGATGGCGGCGCCCGAGGTCCGCCCGCCGCGCAGGAGCGAGGCCGTGCCCAGGAGGAGGCCGACAAGGTAGAATCCCGCGGCGCCCCAGAGCCATTGGCGGTCGGTCAGGTCTGCGAACATGGGAGGGGGGACGGTGCCCGGGATTTGGAGTCCCGGCAAGCCCGCTAGCGGGCGGGAGGGGCCCACGAGGCGAGGAACGCCGTGATCTTGGCGGGGCTGTGGCTGTCGCCCTCCTCGAGATCGCCGGAGTCCTTCGTCGTCAGCTGCCTGCCGCTGGAATCCAGGACGACGAGCATGGGGATTCCGTGCTCGATCGGGTTGCCGTACTTCGCGTTCAGGTCCGCGTTGCGATTCACTCCGCTTCGGGTGTTCACGTCGACCAGCACAACGACAAAATCCTTCCCCAATGCCCGGGACACCGAGGGATCGTTCTCGAACGTGGAATGGAGCCTCCTGCACCAGATGCACCAGTTCGCCCCGAAGTCCACGATCACGCGCTTGTGCTCCGCGGCCGCCTGGCTGACCGCCGCGGCGACCTGCGCCGAGCCGTCCGCATGGACGTCGTAGATGTCGGGGCCCATCTTGGGATACTCGGGATCGGCCCGCAGCGGGCCCGCTGCAAGCGCCGCGAATGCGGCCAGTCCCAGGGATGCGCGGAGAAGCAGGGATCTCATTTTATTCGGAAACAGAGGATCCCCTCAAAAAATCCCCGCCGCAAGGCAGATCCCCCCTTTGGGATGCTAAGGGCCTGCTGGCCAGCCTCCTAGCGGAGGCGCGTCCATGCCGCGATGAACATCCCGTTTGCGTCCACGTCCTGCGGAAGGAGCGTGACGCGTGACACGGCCGGGGCGGCCGCGATCGTCAGGGGGGCAGGCTCAAAATCGGGGTGGGCCCCCTCGAACCCGTCGGCGACGGCCGATGTCTCGCTCCGGGTGAGCGTGCAGACGGCGTACACCAGCCTGCCGCCGGGCTTCACCGATGCCGCGGCGCGCGCGAGGAGGTCGGCCTGCACCCCGGCCAGCTCGCGGACATCCTCGATCGAGGTCGTCCAGCGGGCATGCGGGTTGCGCTGCCAGGTGCCGACGCCGCTGCACGGGGCGTCGACCAGCACGCCGTCGCACCTCGTCCTGAACGGCGCGGGCCCCGTTCCCGTCCAGGCCGCCGCGCGGTAGTTGAACACGCCGGCCCGCGCCGCCCTCCGCTTGAGAAGCGTCAAGCGGCGCGCCGAGCGGTCCGACGCCAGGATCAAGCCCTTGTTCCGCATCAGGTCCGAGAGGTGAAGCGTCTTTCCGCCCTCGCCGGCGCACGCGTCCCACCAGGTCTCGCCGGCCCGCGGCGCGCACGCGTGGCCCACGAGCTGCGACGAGAGATCCTGGATCTCGAGCATCCCCGACTCGAATCCCGGCGCCCGGTGAAGGTCGGCCGTCCCGCGGTAGCGCAGCGCGGCGAGGTCCCCGGGCACCGCCAGCGGGTCGCGCAGCACTGCGCGCTCGCAGAAGCCGAGGCTCCGCTCGATCTCGCCCGTGGCGCCGATCTTCGTGCGGATCCACAGCGGGGGCTCCGCCTGGAGCCGGCGCAGGTAGGCCGGGGAGAGGTCCATCTCCGCGCCGAGCCACCCCGGCACGGACCTGGCGGCGAGCGCCTCGACCTTGACGCACGAGGGGTCGCGCTCGAAGCGCGCCTGCAGCCCGAGCGCGCCGACGACCCGCTTCTGCGCCGACTCGCCGGGCCCAAGCCAGCGGAGCCAGCGGAAATAGGAGAACACGGCCCGGCTCACCGAGCGCCTGCCCACGGCGCCGAGGCTGCGGTTGCCCGCCAGGTACTCGCGGAGCGCCTCGTCGGCGGGGACGCCGGGCCTTATCGACGCCAGCACCCGCGCCGCATGGTTCTCTAGCGTCTCGCCCATCGCGTGTCGGGCTTCAGTTCGAGCGGCCGTGTCTCGAGCGTGATCCCGGCGACGCAGGGATGGGAGCGCAGGTCCAGGAACACGGGCGCGGTCAGGCGCCAGGAAAGCGCGGCGCTTGCCTCGGCGACGGCCGCATTTCCGCCCTCCATGAGGAACGCGAACTCGATCCTCGTGTCACCCGGCTCGCGCACGACCGTGTCGCGGAGGCTGCGCAGGAAGTGCCCGGTCTCGGGATGGCCCGGCCTCAGCAGCCAGGTCACCTTGCGCGCGATGCGCGCCACGGCGGTGTCGAGGGGGTAGCATTCCCTCACGTTGACGCGCGGCCCCTCGGCCCCGCGGATGATGTTTCCCTGGACGAGGACCGGGGCGTTCTCCGCGAGGACGGACCCGTGGGCCGCGAAGGCGTCGGCGAACATGTTGAGCGCGATCGTCGACTTGCGGGTCGCCAGCGTGAACGCCACCCAGGGCCGGTTGTCCTTCCTCGAGTATTTCTTGACGATGTTGCCCGCGATCCCGCACAGCCGGAACTCGCCCCGGTCCGGCAGGCCGGAAAGCTCGTCCGCGGGCGCCGTGTCGACCGCCTCCCAGAGCCCCGCGTAGGTGTTCATCGGGTGCCCCGAGACGTAGAACCCCAGGAGCTCCTTCTCGAACGACAGCCGCTCCTGCGCGCCGAAGTCCGGCGAGGGATCCGCGTCGCGGTGCCCGGCGCTGTTCCTCGGCGCGGCGGGCCCCGCGAGCATCACGAGGAACGTGTCCTGCCCGGCCGCCTTGTCGCGCGCCCTCGCCGCGCCCGCCGCGATCGCGGCGTCGATCCCGTCGAAGATCCGCCGCCGGCTCGCGCGGCTGAAGTCGAAAGCGCCCGTCTTGACCAGGTGCTCGAGGACGCGCTTGTTGACCGCGCGCCCGTCGACGCGCGCCGCGAAGTCGTCAAAGTCCGCGAACGGCCCGTTGGCCTCACGCTCCGCGATGATCCGCTGCGCCGCCAGCTCGCCGACGCCTTTGATGCCGGCGAGCCCGAACCGGATCTTGGCGCCGACCGGCGTGAACATCTCCCGCGACTCGTTGACGTCGGGGCCCATGACGCACAGGCCCATCGCCTCGCACTCGGCCACGAAATGCGCGACCTTGTCCGCGTTGCCGAGCTCGGAGCTGAGCATGGCGGCCATGAACTCCACCGGGTGGTTGGCCTTGAGGAAGGCGGTCTGGTAGCTGAGGAGCGCGTAGGCCGCGGAGTGGGACTTGTTGAACCCATACCCGGCGAACTTGTTGAGGATGTCGAAGATCGCGTCGGACGTCTTCTCGTCGATCCCGTGCAGCCGCCTCGCCCCCGCGACAAACTTGCCGCGCTCCTGCGCCATCGCCTCGGGGTCCTTCTTGCCCATCGCCCGGCGGAGCATGTCCGCGCCCCCGAGGGTGTAGCCCGCGATGATCTTCGCCGCCTCCATGACCTGCTCCTGGTAGACCATCACGCCGTAGGTCTCCCGGCAGACCTCCTCGAGGAGCTTGTGGGGGAAGCGCACCGTGCTCGGGTCCTTCTTGCCGCGAATGTAGTCGGGGATCCAGTCCATCGGCCCCGGACGGTACAGCGCGATGAGCGCGATGACCTCGTCGATCGAGGACACCTGGAGCTGCCGGCAGAGGTTCTGCATGCCGGCCGACTCCAGCTGGAACACCCCGGTGGTCCTCCCGCTGTTGAGAAGGGCGAAGGTCCTCGCGTCGTCGATGGGGACCTTCTCGATGTCGAAGCCCGGGTCGACGGTCCTTCGGATGTTGTCCACGGCGTCCGCGATCACCGTCAGCGTCTTGAGCCCCAGGAAGTCCATCTTGAGGAGCCCGAGCTTTCCCACGGCGTTCATGTCGAACTGGACCGTGACGTCGCCCTCCTGGAGGGTCAGTGGGACGAACTCCTCCATCGGCTGGTCCGTGATGATGATCCCCGCGGCGTGCTTGCCCGTGTTCCGGACCATTCCCTCCAGCACCCGCGCCTGCTCGAAGATCCTGCCCGCGGCCGGGTTCCTCGCCACCTCCTCGCGCAGCTCCGCCGACTTCGCGATGGCCTGCTCGAGGGTGATGTTGAGCTCGTCCGGGATCATCTTGGCCAGTCGGTCGGCCTCGGCGTAGGCGAGGTTGTGGACCCGCGAGACGTCCCGGATCACCATCTTCGCGCCCAGCGTGCCGTACGTGATGATGTTCGCGACGCACCCCTCGCCGTACTTGCGCCTCACGTAGTCGATGACCTCGCCCCGGCGGCGCATGCAGAAGTCGATGTCAAAGTCCGGCGGCGAGACGCGCTCCGGGTTGAGGAACCTCTCGAAGAGCAGCTTGAACCGGAGCGGGTCGAGGTTGGTGATGCCCAGCAGGTAGGCGACGAGGCAGCCGGCGCCCGAGCCGCGCCCGGGCCCGACGGGGATTCCCTTCGACTTCGACCAGTGGATGAAGTCCCAGACGACGAGGAAGTAGTCGACGAAGCCCGTCGACGCGATGACGCCGAGCTCGAAATCCAGGCGCTCGACCAGGATCCGCGCGCGCCCGGGATCGGAGGCCGCGTCGGGCGCATGGAAGTCGACGCCGTACCGGCGCTGGAGGCCCTCGATGCACAGGCTCCTCAGGTATCCCGGCCTGTCCGTCGCGACCTCAGGGGGCAGCGGGAACTTGGGGTACCGTTCGCTCCCCGTGGGAAAGGGTATCGCCAGGTCGCACATCTCCGCGACCGCCTCGGTGTTGGCGAGGGCCTCGGGAACCTCCGCGAACACCCGCTCCATCTCGGCGTGCGACTTCAGGTAGAACTGCTGCCCCTCGAAGCGCATCCGCTTCTCGTCCTCGATCTTCGCGCCCGTCTGGATGCACAGCATCGCGTCGTGCGGCCCCGCGTCGGACGCGTGGACGTAGTGGACGTCGTTCGAGCACACGACCTTCAGTCCGAACTCGCGGGCCAGCTTGAGGAGTCCCGGGATTATCTTGCGCTGCTCGGCGATGCCGTGGTCCTGGATCTCCACGAAGTAGTTCTCGCGGCCGAAGATGTCGACGAACCGCGCGGTCGCCTTCCGGGCCTCCTCCCAGCGGTCGTTCATCAGGTGCTGCGGCACAAGCGAGGCGAGGCAGCCGGTGAAGCCGATCAGGCCCCTCGCATGCCGGGCGAGCGTTTCCAGGTCGGTCCGTGGCTTGTAGTAGAACCCCCTGAGGTGGGCATCGCTGACCAGCTTGAGGAGGTTCCGGTAGCCCTCGATGTCCCGGGCCAGGAGGCCGAGGTGGAAGATGCTCCTGCCCTCGTCGCTCCTGCCCTGCTTCTCCAGGCGGGAGCCATCGGAAAGGTAGAGCTCGCAGCCGATCAGGGGCTTGATCCCCTTGCTCTTTGCCACGGTATAGAAGTCTATGGCCCCAAACAAGTTGCCATGGTCCGTCAGCGCGAGCGACGTCATCCCCAGCTCGCCCGCCCGGTCGGTCAGCCGGTCGATCCTGCATGCCCCGTCGAGCAGACTGTAGTCCGAATGGACATGGAGATGGACGAAGTTCTTTTGGGCGGGCGGCACGCGAGGTTTAACCAAGATCAGCATGGGCGGGGAGCAAGCAGGAAGCGGCGCAAAGCGGCCGGCGCCCGCCCTTTTAACCGTTGACGGTTGCGCCCCTCCGTGGCCTATTAGCCGGCTTTTCCCGAGAGAATCGCCCGCAGCCCATGTCCATCGAAATCAAGATCCGCAAGAACGAGCCCATCGACCGTGCGCTTCGGCGCATGAAGAAGAAGCTCGACCGCGAGAACATCATCAAGGGAACCCGCGCCAAGCGCTACTACGAGAAGCCGTGCGAGAGGCGCCGCCGCAAGGAGAAGGTCCAGGCCTTCACCGCGATGCTCCGCCGCCGCTACGACAGCTGAGCCAGCCGCTTACGGATCCTGAAGCCGCGTTCCGACACCGGTCGGCCGCGGTTTTTCTTCGTGCAAATCACGGGGCTTCTTCGATCTTGGATGCTCCGTGAACGCCGCTCCCGCCCTATCGACAAGCTGGTGTTCTCAGCGCCACCGGGACGGCTACGCGATGCTGCGGGAGATCGCGGATCTCGGCTTCGACCGTGTCGAGCTTAGCCACGGGATCCGGATCACGCTCGTCCCCGGCATCCTGAAGGCCGTCGAGGAGGGGATCGTGAAGGTCGGCTCGACGCACAATTTCTGCCCGCTGCCCATGGGCGTGCTCCACGCCGCCCCGAATTTCTTCCAGCCGTCGCCCGCCGACAAACGCGAGAGGGAGCAGTGGGTGCGCCAGACCAAGCGGTCGATCGACTTCGCCTCCCAGGTCGGGGCCTCCGTCCTGGTCTGCCACCTGGGGAGCGTCAGGTACCTCTGGCTCCAGCCCGACCGGCACATGGAGTCCTACCGGAGGGCCCACCCGGACGCGGTCAGGTCGGGCGACAAGGCCTACCTCGCCCTGATGGAGAAGGCGCTGCTTAAGCTGCGCGGGCGCATGGCGCCCTATTGGGAGAGGACCCAGGAATCCGTCCGCGGCGCCCTTGATTATGCGGCGGGCAAGGGCATCCGGCTAGGGTTCGAGAATCGCGAGAGGTTCGAGGAGCTTCCGGTCGACGCCGACTTCCCCGGTTTCCTCGCCGGCCTGCCGCCGCCCGCGCCCGCGGGCTACTGGCACGATTCGGGCCACGCCCACCTGAAGGAGGGAATGGGCCTCGTCGACCACCGCCGCCTGCTGGAGGCCAACGCGGGCCGGCTGCTCGGGTTCCACCTCCATGACGTGGATTCCGAGGGCAGGGATCACCAGGCGATCGGATCCGGTGCGATCGACTTTGGGATGGTGAGTTCGTACTGGCGCCCCGAGCACTTCCTCGTCATCGAGCTGAGCCCGCGTGTGCCGGTTGAAGGCGTGGTATCCTCAAAGGCCCGCGTCGAGGCCATGCTCGCGAAGATGGGCTCCCGGGCATGAGCCCGGAGGCCTCCGCTCTTCCCAGGCTAATTATTTTGCCGAACCAACAACTACCGGATCCGACGTCTCAGTCTGTCACGCCTCCTGCTGGGACAGGAGGCGCGCCATCCGTCGCCGCGGATCATTAGGACGTTCGGCAAACGATCCAATAGACTCGGCCCCCATTACGACGACAAACTACGCAGCTTGCCCCACCGAGATTGTCGAGGCGCCCGTCGGCATCGTGTGGATGATGCTCACGAATATCTCCGGCTGGGGAAGTTTCTACAACGTTCGCGTCATCAGCGTTGAACCGCCGGGCCCGGCGGTCAAGGGTCAGCGCATGCTCGGTGAGGCGGGCCCGCGCTGGCTGCATCTTGGTGTCGCGTTTCAATACACGCTCGTCGATGCGACGAATTACAAGCTCGAGTTGGATGCAAGGTTTCCAATTGGCATTACGGTTCACGAGGCGATGGATTGTGTTCCGCTTGAGGGCGAGCGATGTCGCGTCAACTACCATTGCAATTTTGGTTTCCCAAGCGGTTGGCGAGGTCGGCTCACACGCGTCTTACTCAGTCTGAGGTTGAAGGAAGGCCCCGCGGATTCGCTTTTGCGGTTGAAGCGTGGTGCCGAAAAAGATTATTGCGGTCGGAAGGTGGCAAATGGCGAATCGTAGGTTACAAATGCCGAACCATCACCTGAGCACAACCGATCAAGCAAAATCAGGCAGTGGAGAGGTGAGCGGCGAGCGGTGATTTTCTCTGGCGAAGAGAGGCAACGTAACGGGTCTCGTCGTAAGGAACGCGGTCCTGCCAACATCTCCAGAGGATGCGGATCCATTTGAAGGCCAGGGCACGCAGAGTGGCCTGGTGATGTTTTCCTGCGGCGCGTTGCTGTCGATAATATGCTTTGGCCCAGGCGCATTTAGGGACGGACTGCCCGGCCCATTCGACGAAGGTTTGGCGGAGGAACTTCGGTGCATTCCATCGCCAGTGGATCCAGAGCTGGCGGCCGCTCTTTTGTTTGACCGGAGCAATGCCGGCATACTTTTGGAGGCTGGATGCGTTGGGATAACGGGAGCGGTCAGTGCCGAAGGCGGCAAGCAGTCGGGGCGCTGTTGCCGGTCCCGCACCAGGCAACCCTTGGAACAGCGCGGCCTCGGGGTGGGTCTCAAAGGCCTTGGCGATGTGCTCCTCGATGAGGGCGATGTTCTTCTGCAGCGGCCGCAGTATATCGACGAGCATTCTCACCTGGAAGATGGCCGGCTCGATGACGGCCCGGTCCTCGGTCAGGGCACGTGCGTGAGCAATGAGAGCGAGCCGCTCTGTGAGCACATCGGAGCGCCGGGAGTTGTGGGCGGCATAGAAGGCCTGCAGCGTGGCGGGCCGCGCGGCCTTGAGGCTCTTTAGCTCCGGCCAGCGAGTCAGGAAGTCGAGCGCCAGAGAGGTGGCTGGCTCTCGGCCGCACAGCTCCAGAGCCTGCGGATAATAGCTCTTCAGGGTGCTGCCCAGTTCGCAGGCAAGTTTCGTGCGCTGGTCCACCGCCCGGCGGCGAGCCGCCACAAGCCCCGCGACTTTACGGGTCTCTGGGCTATCGAGTCTGAGCGGGCGCAGTTTGTTCCTTTGCTGACTAAGGATGTCCAGGAGCACGAGGGCGTCGGGCACATCGTCCTTTGCTCCCGAGGGAGTAAAGGCCTTGCGGAACCGCTCGCTGGTCGCGGGATGCACCGGGTAGATCACCAGCCAGGGATGGGCTAGGAGCGCATGCACAACCGCGCTCTTGCCACCTTCCAGTGCGATATGCACTTGCCACAAGTGAAGTCGTCGTGAGGCACCTCGCGGTGCTATAAGTCGAAGTTGCACGCTCCGTGTCTAGAGCGACCGGGCCGCCGACCTCGTTAAACGGCTTTGCCGGCGACGCGTTCCAGAATTGTCCCTTCTGGCACACTACTGGAATTGCCTAAAGGTCCACCCTAGGGCCTGGTCAGTCGGGAATCGAAAGCGAACGGATGCGGCCCAGAGACGACCCAGGCTATGCTGAACTGGGGATGTGCCGGATTAATCAGGCAGTTCATCTCATTTGGGACTATCGCACTCGGAACGAAATGCCCTACCGAGGATTGAGAGGCCAGCCATGCGTCACCGTACGCTTGTGTGAGGGCGACGTTTGTTCGCCACTCGGCCGGCAGAACGGGTGCGGCCGCAATCGATGCGTCAGGCACCTCGATCTCCCACCGGTTGAACGGCTCGATGTTGTTCGACCGCTGGATGTGGACCAGGCCCTCCGCCATCGCCAGCGAAGTGTTTTGGGCGACGTAGACAATGAGACGCCCTTGGGTGTGCCATCGGCCCTTTCCGTAGAGACCACCGCGGCCGCTAAAGGCATCAGCGGCGTTGGCGGAGTACGTCGCGAGTGCGATTCGGTGCAGTCGCACGGCTGATTACATCACGTTGCCGTACGCGATGCCGTTTAGGACGGCTTCAATTTCCCGGGCCCCAAGGCCAGTGTCCAGGAGGTCGATCGGCTTCGCTCCCTCGAGCGCTGGTGCCGGCGACATGAGCCAGTCAGAGACAGCCTCGTCTGTAGAAAATATCTTCCTGGCCTGGTGCTGGATACGTGCGATGCGCACGAGCTTTTCGGTGTTCTCACTCGAGAGGCGGGCGAGCTTCTTGCGCTGGTCCCTTATCGTGCGAGGAGATACTCCCAGCTTCGCTGCTAATTCGTCAACGGTCAGTGATAGCGCAATTGCAACCCCTACAAATGCACGGGCTGGGAGGCCGGCGCGGATAACCTCGACCGCCTTGGCCGTCGGCATCTCTGCAACTTCGAATGCGGTTATGGGCATGCGATTAATTAACGGCAAGATTGCCGAGAAAACAAGCCAAAATGCCGCGTCTTCAGCACCAAGGCTTGTCTTTGTGCCTATCCTTAAAGCCGCGTACTTGTGGCAAGTGCATACCCCATCAAGGGAAAGCGCCTAAAACCTACTTCTGGGCTCTTCCCGCCTCGCCGCTTTCGAGGTGTTCGGCCAGGGCCCGCATCCTTGCTGCCGTTGTTTCAAGCGAGGCATTGCTCGCGTTCAACGCACTGACGGTGCCCTGGAGCTTGGCAACTTCGCCGAAGGGATGGGCATCGAAGGCCTCGGCGATGTGCTCCTCGATCAGTTCGATGTTCTTCTGAAGGGGCCGCAGTATCAACGGACGCGTAATACTGACCCACTAACGGACGTCTAATTTTGACCCACCCCTGTTAGGCCGGAGGAGG
>Ga0302226_10000760_pt1 | contig 25644 bp, 16 predicted proteins | sample II_Palsa_E3_3_FD_193524 | JGI IMG/M metagenome (GOLD analysis project Ga0302226, IMG submission 193524) | Peat permafrost microbial communities from Stordalen Mire near Abisko, Sweden - II_Palsa_E3_3 | ecosystem: Environmental > Terrestrial > Soil > Palsa > Peat permafrost | place: Sweden...
GCGACTGCCAGGTGCTGACCGCCAGCACCGATTCGGAGTTCGTGCACCTGGCCTGGCGCAAGGATCACAAGGATCTGCGCGACCTGAAGTTCCCGATGCTGGCCGACATCAAGAAGGACCTCAGCAATGCGCTGGGCATCCTGACCGAAGACGGCGTGGCGCAGCGCGCGACGTTCCTGGTTGATCCGGAAGGCATCATCCGCTTCGTCTACGTCACCGACGGTTCGGTGGGTCGCAATCCGGCGGAAGTGCTCCGCGTGCTGGACGCGCTGCAGACCGACGAGCTGTGCCCGTGCAACTGGAGCCAGGGCGAAGAGACCCTCAAGGTCGCCTGAGTCTGGGCCGCCTTAATCCGGGCGGCTTCAATCCAGCGTTTCACTTGCAAGACCCGCGCGTCAGGAGTCCCTCCCTCTCCCCCCGCTGACGCGCGGGTTACCCCACCGGCGGCGAGGTTCGCTTCGCCGCCGGGTTTTTTTGCCCGAATATTGAGGTTCCCCATGAGTCTTGCTGATCTGAAAAGCCAGTTGCCCGACTACGCCAAGGACCTGCGTCTGAACCTGGAGTCTGTGCTGACCGAAGGTGGTGCGCCGGGCCTTACCCAGAAACAGATCGCCGTGATCGCACTCGCTTCGGCGATCGCTTCGCGCTACAAGCCGCTGACCGCGGCCATCAACGAAGAAGCAGCGAAGTATGCCAGCGCCGAGGAACTGAATGGCGCACGTGTCGCTGCCGCGATCATGGGCATGAACAACATCTACTACCGCTTCGTGCACCTGGTCGGCGACCCCGAGTACGGCACGTTGCGCGCAAACCTGCGCATGAATGCCATGGCGAACCCGGGCGGCGACAAGGTTGATTTTGAACTCGCCTCGCTGGCGGTTTCCGCAGTCAACGGTTGTGGCATGTGCCTGGAGTCGCACGAAAAGACCCTGCGCAAGCACGGCCTGTCGGCACAGCCGATTCAGAGCGCTGCCCGTATCGCTGCGGTGATCCATGCCGTGGCGGTGGCGCTGGAGCAGGCCGAAGTGGCTGGTTGATCGATTGCGCACGCCTTTTGAAGCCCGGTCAGCGATGGTCGGGCTTTTTTATGGTTTGTTTCCGACCAAGCAGATTGGCGAAATCGAGATCAGAGCATGACGTATGGCGCGGCTTGCCAAAGTTTGCCTGTTGCCTGCAAAAAGCCCGCGACGTAAAGGGGGGGCTTCAGTTATGGAGCGCGAACTTGACCATGACCAGTGGCGTGAGTTGCAAACCCAATAACGGCGAAGTGCGCATTCGTCTGCGGCTTTCTTGAGCGCGCATTACCTATCACGTATGGCCAATGCAAACATAAATTACGGTCGGCATACGAATGGGAGCGTGTCTATGAGAATTATCTCAATATAAAAAAGATATTGAATTATCTGTGCATGAATTCACATGTCATCTGGCTTTTTTTGTTCATACGTCGGCCTGTCGCAGCGACAGCGTAGGGGAAGCCCTACGCCTTAAAAAGTAAATTGCCATTGGGATAAATATCTGCAATAAAGCTCAACAGATCATTCGCGCCAAAATAAAAGTGCGTCGTCAGCCCTTATGTAGCGGCTATTTATTTAACCTCAGTGGTTTGAAGGCCTGCGAGTGAGTGAAGGCACACGGCCGATGGATTCGGCGCAGACGTTCTCAAGGATGAGCACCATGACGGATGCGACACGTAACGCGTTGACCACGGCGGCAACCGCCCCGCTGCTTGCCCTGCACACCATCGGGCTGCAGTCCTATTTCCTCGAGGTCACCGGACCGGCGCACGGACAGGCCTTGTCGGTGGAGTCGTTCGAGGCGACGGAGCGTCTCGGCGAGCCGTACCGCATCGTGATCGAGCTGACGCATCCCGAGGCGCTGGCACGCGAGGAATACCTGGGCCGCGATGCACGTTTCACCATCGCGCCGCCGGAGGTCGATGGGTTGACCGATGAGTCGGCGACGAGTGCGCCGCGCATCTTCAGCGGCTGCATCACCAGCTTTTCGCAGATCAAGACTACGCGCGACTTCAGCGCGTACCGCATGGTGGTCGAGGCGCACATCACGCGGCTCAACCTCACCCACAGCAGCCGCATCTACCAGCAGCAGAGCGCCCCGCAGATCATCGAGGCGATCCTGCGCCGGCACGGCTTCAAGGGCCACCAGTTCTCGTTCACGCTGCGGCGCGCTTACCCCACCCACGCGTTCCGCTTCCAGTACCAGCTCGCCGACTGGCCCTACATCCACCTGCTGATGCAGCAGGAGGGCATCTACAGCACTATCGTGGCGGGCGAGTTCGGCGACGTGGTGACGTTTGCTGACGACATCGATCACTACCTTTATAAGCCCACCCTGACGGTGCCGTACCGGGAAGTGGCTGGGCTGCAGACGGGCGAGGCGTCGGTGTTCGCCCTGCAGACCCATGCGCACATCGTGCCGGCCTCGTTTGCCGTGGCCGACTACAACCCCGATCAGGCCTACGAGCGCCTGCGTGCCGAGGCCAACGTCGCCAGCAAGGATGTGACGACCTACGGCCAGCCGTACGTCTACGGCACCCACCACCTGGATGCGGCCGGTGCGGCGTGGGAGGCGCAGCTGCGCCACGAGGAGGCGATCGCCTGGCAGGTGCAGTACGTGGGCGAGAGCAGCGTGCTGGAACTCTGCCCGGCGCGCATCCTGCGCATGGATACGACCCTGCCGGATGCGCCGAACGGCCAATTGATCGTGTCGGTGACCCACCGTGGCGCTCGCGACGCCAGCTACCGCAACCACTACACCGCGATCCCGTCGGACCGGCGCTTCCGGCTGAAGCTGGACGAAGCCCACTGGCCCACGATCCCCGGCACGCTCTCCGGACGGATTACCTCGCCCGGTCAGTACACCTACGCCTACCTGACCGCGCAGGGCTACTACACCGTCCGCTTCGACTGCGATTTTGATACCTGGAACCCGGGCGGCGAGAGCGTGCCGCTGCGCCTGGCCAAGCCGTTCGCTGGCAGCCGGCAGACCGGTTTCCACTTCCCGGCACTGGACGGCGCCGAGGCCGTGATCGCCTTTCGTGACGGCGACCCGAACAAGCCTTACATTGCCCAGTTCCACCACCACAGCCAGGCCGTTGACCTGGTCACCAACCAGGACCGCTGGCTGTCACGCAACATGCTGCGCACGCAGAGCAACAACAAGCTGCGAATGGAAGACTGGAAAGGTGAGGAACACATCAAGCTGTCCACCGAGCACTCGGGCAAGAGCCAGCTGAGTCTCGGTCATTTGGTCGACAGCAAGAAACAGCCGCGGGGTGAAGGCTTCGAGCTGCGTACCGATGCACAAGGCGCCCTGCGTGCTGGCGGCGGCCTGCTGCTGTCCGCTGATAAACAGGAAAGGGCGAGCGGCCAGCAGATCGACATGGCCGCCGCGCTCGATCAAATGGCAATGACGCTGGCGCTCACTGAAGCATTGGCCGATGCCGCCCGCATTGCCAAAGCGGAAATCGCCGACCTCAAGGCCGAAAACCAATGGCTCAAGGACAGTGTTGAGCACTTGAAACAGGCCGTCATGGTGCTATCGGCCCCACACGGCATTGTCGCTGCCACGCCCGACCGGGTGTCGGTGGCGGCGGGCAAAGACGTGAACATATCCACCCGCGCCGGTCTCAACCTCAGCGCCATGAAGAACATCGTCGTAGGGGCGGCCGATACCCTGTCGCTGTTCGCGCACACGCTGGGCATCAAACTATTTGCCGCACGCGGCAAGGTGCAGATTCAGGCGCAATCAGATGCGATGGAACTGATCGCCGCCAAGAACATGCAACTGACCAGTGCCAGCGGCACGCTCACCGCCAACGCGGCCCAGGGCGTCGTGTTGAGCGGCGGCGGCAGCGCATACATCAAGGTGCTGGGGGACAACGTGGAGATCGGCGGCGCTGGCCATCTGATTCTCAAGATCATCGAAGTGCAGAAATCCGGCCCCGGTGCATTGACATTGCCGCTGCCGACGTTCCAGCAGATCGACAGCCACCACGATGAAAAATTCATCCTCAGCGACCAACTGACCGGCCGCCCGCTGGCCCAGCGCCCTTACCGCATCCAGTTGGACAACGGACACATTGTGGATGGCGAGACGAACGAAAAGGGCGAAACCTCGCTGACCAAGAACGACGTCGCCCAAGGACTCACCCTGACGCTGCCCAAACGCAAGGAGGCATGACATGAGCAACGACCACGACAACACCAGCGATACCTCCTCGTCGCCTGCCGAGGATGTGGCCGCGCCTCGTTATCAGCACGACGAGCCCACACGCCTCGCCGCGGAGGGACGGAATGTAGACGGCAGCCCTTTCTGGACGTCCTACCAGACGCCGGCCAGCTATCCGGTGCGCGCCGAGGTGAAGCTGCCGCCGCATCTGCCGGGCATCATCATCTTCGTACACGGGGTCAACTCGGAGGGCGAGTGGTATGACGACGCTGAGAAGGCGTTGTGTGACGGACTGAATGATCGGCTCAATCGGGCTGACTTGGCCGCTAATAAATACGTCACAACAGATAAAGATACGGGGCAACCATGCTCATGCGGAACGGACCCAAACAAGCTGGGGCGCTCCCCGGTCATCCGCTTCTACTGGGGCTACCGGGCGCCAGACGGCGGTGAAAAGCAATGGCGCATTCCGTTACGCAACGAATGGGGAGCGGACTGCTGGAATCCACAAGATGGCAACCGGAAAGGGCCATGGTACTGGGGCGGCGGCCCGTTCCAGAACGGCACCAACAACCTGCTTCAGTTGTGGAGCGACGAAGGAATGAAACAGCACGTGCTCGGTTTCTTCGACGTCCAATCGCCTAATCCTCTAACGGACCGCGACCTGGAATCTTCGCCTCCCAGACACTATTTCGCGCACGCGGCGCAACGACTGGCGAAGCTGGTGGACCGAATTCGTGAGGTCAACCCTGGCGACACAGTGACGATCATGTCCCATAGCCAGGGCACCATGCTCGCGCTGGCTGCCACGGCGCTGTGCAAGGAGCGTGCGCCGGATGCGGTGATTGTGATGAATTCGCCGTATGCGCTGGACGACAAGGTCACCGATCAGCTGACCTGCGGCAACCAGCGGCAGACCGTCGCTGCGCGCGTGAATACGCTCAAGGCCATTGCCGCACGTCTCAAGCAAGACAAGAAGGTGTTCACCGGAAAGGAGCTCAAGCAGTTGCACTGTGGCGCCACCCAGGACATGCAGCTGTGGCAACCCGATGCGGTGTTGAAGAACGGGGTGAAGGAGCGCGACAACCACGGGCGTCTATACGTCTACTTCAACCCGCATGACCGCGTGATGGGCGCGAGCCCTTTGCAAAGCATCGGCTGGCAAGGTATCAACGATAGTGTGCTGGCCCAATTGGGCGACAACGTCAAACAGCGGATGCTGGCGCGTGGCACCGCCTGCGGCGACGAGCCGGGCGTCAAGAAATTCAGTTCGCTGCCGTTGATCCCCGATCCGGAACCCGGCGTTAAGCCCACCGAGTTCTGGAACGGCAACCAGACGATGCTGGGCGCGAACATATGGACCGTGCCTAAGGCCAACCAAACCGTGACGATCAATGCGGAGAAGGTGCCGGTACCGATCAAGGCGGAGGATATGGCGAAGGTCGTCGATACCCGTGAGATCACGCGGCCTGGCAGCAAACCTAAGCATGTCGATATGTACTTCGATCAATCGCGCAGCTCACAGTATTTGTGGGGTGCCAAAGATGGAGATGGCAGCTACAAGGACTCAAGTTTTCCTTATTTCGAGTCTATCTATATTCCGCGGCAAGAAGTCTTGCAACGAGACCCTCACGATCCCAGTCGATTGGACAGTCAAAATCCTGCGCGCATGGAGACGGTGGACGAGCTGCATCGTCGAATCGAAAACTATCAACCCTGGCCATCCAATCACAGCACGCTACCCAAGCATGCGGCTTTCGTACGCCAGGTCGCCGCTTACGATGTGCCGATCGGCTTTTGCGACAGCTATGAGTCGTTCGATTTTTGGCGGGAACTCATGGTATCGGCCGACTGGACCCTTCAGGCCCGAGGCTTGAATGTCTATTGCAAAGATACGTACTTTACCGCCTGCGAGCTCAATGTGCCGAAGATCCCCGCACAGATCGACCCGCAAACGGTTTCAAAAAAGATGGAAGAGGAAGAGGCGCAGCAGTATCGACAGATATGGGGCGGCATGCCATGACGCTTTATTTCATTCGTGTGGCGCCGACCTGGCTACTACTCATGGCGATGATCGGCGGCTGCGGAAATCAGACGTCTTCTCAGTCCGACGATGGCGTTACGCTGATCAAGGATCGGCATACAGATTTACCTGCACGGGTCGTGTATCGGATCGATGATTATCGCTTTGTCTCGTTGGAGAACTACGATAAGTGTTATGGCGACGTCTACTACAATGATACTCAGAAGTATATTCACACGAAAGTATTCGAGAGCGACCCAGTACATTACCGTGGACGTCTGATTATCGATGATCCGACGGGCATGAATATTGTCATTCCGGAAAATACGGGGAGTTGTTCTGACCGTGGCTGTCCGTCGTTAGCGACCTATTCGACAGATGGCGGGCAGACCTTTGCCTGGATTCATTATAGGGAGCATGGTTTTGAGCTTTCCAAAGATTCTGAGAGCGACACGATTGCCGTAACGAAAGATAGATTTTACGTAAAAGAGCGATGGGGGGCTAATGATGCTTATGTAAGCGAATACCCACTTATTCCCCGGATTGATCTCAAAAAACCGTATCCACCTGGCGTGCGCGGAAGCAGTTTTGCCGAGTCAGACAGGCCTCGTTTTCTTGATGGCCTTCATACGCCCTCAGGCGATGATCATTTCACCTGCGACGAATCGATCCGACCTTCCAATCTTCCCCAAAAAAAACCATGACAAAGCTCAAGGGACAAGGGTTGGATAGCTATGGCAAGAATGCGTACTTTATCGCCTCCCAGCTCGATATGCCGACGAATCCCCACACAGATCGACCGAGAAACAGTCAAAAAGAAGGACGAGGGGCTGAAGAAGAAGGCGGACGAGATACTGTTGCGCCCACAAATATGGGGAGGGGTGCCATGACGCGTTGCCTAAATCAAGTGATGCCGGCCGCTCTGCTACTGATGGCAGTCCTTGCTTCCTGCTCTCAGCAGGAACCACCACAATATTATGATGACGATGTCTTGCGCATACCCGGAGTACGTTGGGAGGTTCCGCCTCAAGTAGTTTATCGGATCGATGACCATCGCTTCGTATCCCTGGAGGATTACAACCGGTGCTTTGGCGATGTTTTTTATAACGATACGCTGAAGCACACCCACACCCACTTGTTTGTGGATGATCCTAGAAATTACCGCGGGCGCCTGATTATCGATGATCCCACGGGAATGAACATCGTCGTTCCCACGGCAGCCAACGGACCGTGTGATGATCATACATGTTCCGTGCCCGCGAGCTATTCAACGGACGGCGGGCTTACATTCACCTGGGTTGACTACATAGAAAGGAGCACGTCACCGTCAAGGGATTCGGAGGGATACACGATTGCCGTAACGAAAGATAGATTTTACGTAAAAGAGCGGTGGGGGACCAATGATGCTTATGTAAGCGAATACCCACTTATTCCCGGGATTGATCTAAAAAACCGTATCCACCTGGCGTGCGCGGAAGCAGTTTTGCCGAGTCAGATAGGCCGCGTTTTCTTGATGGCCTTCATACGCCCTCAGGCGATGATCATTTCACTTGCGACGAATCGATCCGACCTTCCAATCTTCCGCAAAAAAAGCCATGAAAAAGCTCAAGGGACGAGGGTTGGATAGCTATGGCAAGAATGCGTACTTTACCGCCTGCGAGCTCAATGTGCCGAAGATCCCCGCACAGATCGACCCGCTAACGGTTTCAAAAAAGACGGAAGAAGAAGTGTCGCAGCAGTATCGACAGATATGGGGCGGCATGCCATGACGCGTTATTTTACCCCTATGGTGCCAATCGGCCTACTGCTCATGGTGATGATCGGTGGCTGCCAAAACAAGACGTCTTCTCAGCCCGGCAACAGTGCCGTGCTGAGTAAGAGCCAGACGTGGTCTGTCCCCATGCAAGTGGTGTATCAAATCGATAGCCACCGCTTTGTATCACTGGAAGATTATGATCGTTGTTTGGGTGATGCCTACTACAACGACACGCAACAACACATCCATATCAAGATATTTACGCACGATCCAACAAATTACCGTGGGCGCCTGATTATCGATGATCCGGCCGGCATGAACATCGTTATTCCTGCAAACGTTGGCTGCTGTGGTGGCGATTGGGGGTGTTCAACAACAGCTGCGTACTCAACAGATGGAGGTCGATCGTTTAAATGGATGAGCTACAGGGATAACCGAAATAATCTTTCCAAGGACTCGGAAGGTGACACGATTGCCGTGACGAAAGATAGGTTTTACGTCAAAGAGCGGTGGGGGACCAATGATGCTTATGTGAGCGAATATCCCCTCATTCCCAGGATTGATCTCGAAAAGCCGTACCCCGCCGGCGTGCGCGGCAGCAGTTTTGCGGAGTCAGACAGACCTCATTTCTTGATGGTCTTCACACGCCATCGGGCGACGATCGTTTCACCTGCGACGAGTCGATTCGCCCCACCAATCTTCCCCAAAAAAAACTATGAAAAGCTCAAGGCGCTGAGTCTGAGCGCGGGCTTCGTGTTCATCCTTGTCATCGTGTCTTCAGCAGTGGAAGTTTATCCGTAGGCTTTGTGGATTCCTTCTCTTTGTGTGTTGCGTCGTGCAAGGAAAATTGATGAAGCGCACAAATTTTTCGTGTGGTGCCTGTGACATACCGCATGCATGACGCGGCACGCCTCGATTACTTCACCCGAGATGCGTCGATTTACCCATTCAATCTGCCAAGGATGACACCATGAAGAAGCCTGCCTGCGAGGGTGATTCCACTAGCCACGGTGGCAAGATCATCACCGCTTCCTCCTCTTACCTATTCAACGGCCGCAAGGCTGCCGTGCTGCACGATCTGGTGTCATGCCCGATGCATGGCAATAATCCGATCGTCGATGCCGGCGAAGGCTTCACCGACAACGGCCGTCCGCTTGTTGTTACCGGTTGCCGCTCACGCTGCGGTGCAATCGTGCTGCCGGGCGACCCTGGGGTTACGATCGCATGACGATGCAGTGGTCTATGCCGGACGTGCCGGAGCAGGAGACCCCCGAACCGCCTCCCGTGTGGCTATTCGTGGTGCTGTATGTCGCGATGGAACTCGCGGCTGTCGCCCTGACCGTCTTCAACTGGCCCAAGGGTCAACCGACGATGACGGGAACGTTCTGGGCCTGTGTTCTGCTGCTGCCTACCTTGCTTTGGGTCACGGTGGGCGCCGCCTTCGTCGCTCCCTACGAGGATGCCAGGAACGATAGCGATTGGTGGAACTTGTTGCGACAGTATCGCACCGCGTATTGGCAACAATGGGCGCACGGTCATATGTGGCTGATGGACAGTGTGGTGCTCACTCCGGAAGACGCGCTGGCTGAGCGCATGCTGGGCTTGGAGGGTTTGCCGCCGACGAATCCCGGCAAGGCATTGGTCCTGCCGCGCACGGAAACCACCCGTGCGCGCGCTCGACTTGATAGCCTTTTCGAGCAGTTGCTGACGCCGCTTGCCACGACTGTTCGACGACTGACACGGCTGGAAACGCCTTACGTGGTTTTGCAGGTGGGCGACGACGACTGTTCCGCCGATTTGCTGCATGTCTGGAAGCGATTGTCGTTGCCCGATAGTCTCAGGGTGACTTGGCTGGCGCCGGATGAGCCCTCGCCGTTGGCCGAGCATTGGTTTGGCGAGGAGATACCGGGATGCCGGCTGGTGATCGCCTGTCAGTTGCAGACGCCCGAGAGCGAACCGCCTTGCTCCGAAACGGCGGTGGCGTTGCTATTGAGCAACCCCGACGCGGTAACCCGGGCCCGGTTGAAGCTCAAGCCACAAGCCTGGATCTTTCGCCCCATTGTTGCCGAATCGGACGCCGTCGACGAGGCGCTCGCCACCTTGTTGAGCGCGGGACAGGCATCATCCGGGAAAATCCGGCACTGCTGGTACAGCCGGCTGGGCCGCATCGTGCGTAACGCGACGATGTTCGCCGTCAACGAGGCGGGCTTGAATGTAATGATGCAGGATGTGGACCGCGCGCTGGGCAACCCAGGACCGGTGAACGCCTGGTTATTGCAAGCGATGGCCGCGCAGATGGTGCAACACGGGCAAGGCGCTCAACTGGTCGCCACTCCTTATCGGACCGGTGTTTCGCTCAATCTGGTGGCGACATCGCCCCCTCCGGTGGTATGGCCGAACGATGATATCCGTGTCCCGTTTTTCTGCTACTCATTCTTCGTGGGAATGGCGATGCTGCTTGCCTTTGTTCTTGTTCTCACCAACGGGGTAATGCCACCATCGCCGAATGATCCGAGCCTATTCAGCATCGCTTGCTTCGCCATTCCTCTGATTATTTTGTTGAGGACGGGGGTGGCCTTGTGGCAGCGGCGCGAAAATACACACAGGTTCTGCGAGCGGTTCTATTAGTGCTTAACTTTTCCGGTTCTCCCAGCCGGCTGGCCATTCTGAAGCGTCTGGGACGTCGAGCTACCGCCTTGCCCATGGCGGGTTTGGAACACTATGTCCGCCCGGGACTTCCGTCGCGAACTTTTTTGTGCACAGCGGCGTCGCCGTACATGCCTTCTGGCACTGGGGCAAGAAATCGCGCTGACCTAGCGTGGGGGTTTGTCTTCAGCCAGGTAGGCTCCGCATGCATCGTCTCGTTCGCCCGCTCGTTCTCACTGCATTGGCCGCCTGTTGCGGCGCTGCATTTGCCGCCACCGCCGATCAGGCGCCACAAGGTCGGTTGCCGGGTTGGGCGGTGCCGCAGTCCTACCAGCTCGCATTCAAGGTCGATCCGGCGCAGCAGGACTTTTCCGGCACCACCACGATCAAGATCAAGCTGACCCAGGCCTCCGATCACCTGTGGCTGGACGGGAACGAGCTGAAGGTGTCGAAGGTGAGCATCACCGATGCCTCCGGCAAGGCTCACGACGGCAAGTACGTGGCCGTGGATCCGAAGGCAGGTGTGGCGCGGGTCGATTTCGGCAGCACCCTGCAGCCGCAGCAGCTGACGCTGACGTTCGAGTACACCGCGCCACTCAACGCGCAGTTGCAGGGCCTGTACAAGGTCAGCGCGAAGGGCCAGCCGTACGCGATGACGCAGATGGAGCCGATCAGCGCCCGCTTCGCGTTTCCCAGTTTCGACGAGCCGGGCTTCAAGACGCCGTTTGACATCAGCCTGACGATACCCGCGGCCGATACGGCCGTGGCGAATACCAAGCAGGTCAAGGAGACCGCCGCTGGCGACGGCTGGAAGACGCTGCAGTTTGCGCAGACGCTGCCGTTGCCGACGTATCTGGTCGCCTTTGGTGTCGGTCCGTGGGATATCGCGCAGGGTCCGGATATCTCGCCCGATGCGTATCGCGCCACGCCGCTGCAACTGCGCGGCATCGCTTCCGCGGGAGAGGCGCATCGCATGCAGCATGTGCTCAGCGAAACGCCGAGCATCATCCACGCGCTGGAGAACTATTACGGCTTCGGTTATCCGTGGGACAAGCTCGACGTGCTCGCCGCGCCGGATTTTGCCGCCGGCGCGATGGAGAACGCTGGTCTGGTGACGTTCCGCGACTGGCTGCTGCTGCTCGACAAGGATTCACCGGCGCGCAACGTGCAGGGCTCGTTCAACGTGACCGCGCATGAGTTGGCGCATCAGTGGACCGGCGACACGGTGACCATGGCGTGGTGGAACGATATCTGGCTCAACGAGGCGTTCGCCACCTGGATGCAGCAGAAGGTGACGATGCAGGTGCATCCCGAATACCGCGCCGATCTTGATCGGGTGCTTGGCGCGCAGGGCGCCATGAGCAATGACAGTCTGGTCAGTGCACGCATGATCCGCCAGCCGATCACCGGCAACGGCGATATCGAGACGGCGTTCGACGGCATCACCTACCAGAAGGGTGCCAGCGTGCTCGGCATGTTCGAGAACTACGTCGGCGAGAAGACCTTCCAGAAGGGCATGCAGGCGTACATCCAGAAGCACAAGTTCGGCAATGCCGACGCTGATGATCTGGTCTCCGCGATCGCCACTGCCGCGGGCAAGGGCGATGCGTTCAAGCACGCGTTCGACAGTTTCCTCAACCAGACCGGCGTGCCGTATGTGCAGACCAAACTGGAACAGAACAACGGCAAGACTGTGCTGAACCTGAGCCAGAGCCGCTACCTGCCGATCGGCAGCACCGGCGACAGCTCGCGCATCTGGGGCATCCCGGTATGCGTGCGCTACGGCACCGCCGACGGCAGCAAGGTCAGCTGCGAGATGCTCGACAAGGCAAGCGGTTCGATCGTGCTGGCCGGTGCCAGCAACCCGACCTGGATCATGCCGAACGCGGGTGCCAGCGGCTATTACCGTTTCAGCCTGGGCAAGAGCGAACTCGGCGGTCTGATCAAGCAGGTCGGCAAGCTCAGCGATACCGAGCAGCTGGCTTACGCCGATGCGGTCAACGCGAGCTTCCGCCACGGTGATCTGGACGCCGGCGACGTGCTGGCCGGACTGCAGCCACTGACCAACTCGAAGATCCGCGAAGTGGCTAGCGCGCCGCTCAGTCAGGTGGCATGGATCTATCACCACGTAGCCACCACCGACGCCCGGCGCGCACGCCTGGCGGCATGGGTGAAGCAGGCTTATCTGCCGCGCCTGGAGCAGCTGGGCTACCAGCGCAAGACCGGCGAAGCTGAGGACGCGGCGCTGTTGCGCAGCACCCTGGCGGGTGCACTGGCGTTCGATTTCAAATTGCCCGAAGTGCGTGCTGCCTTGCTCAAGCAGGGTGAAGCGGCGCTCAAGCCCAAGGCGGATGGCCGTCTGGATTTGACCTCCGGCGATCCGGACCTGCTCGGCGATGCACTGGGTGTGGCCGTGCAGGAGCAAGGCAAGCCAGTGGTCGATGCGTTGATCGCCGAACTGCCCAAGACCAGCGACGCAGCGCTGCGCAACGGCATCCTGGCCGGCCTGGCCAACGTGAGCGATCCGGCGGCGGCGGAGCAGGTACGCAACTTCGCGCTCGACAAGCAGGTCAAGGTCGGCGAAATGGCGATGCTGTTGATGGGCGATCGCGACACCGAAGCCGATCGCGATGCGATGTGGCAGTGGTTCACCACGCACTACCCGCAGGTGCTGACGCGCACCGGCAGTTTCGCCGGTGGCTATCTGCCGCGTCTGGCCGCGGGCGGCGGCTGCTCGCAGCCGGAACACGATCGCCTGCAGGCATTCTTCAAGTCACGCATGAAGGACGCTGACGGCATCGACCGCGGTCTGGCCCAGACCAGCGAATCGATCCAGCTGTGCAGCGCGTTGAAGGCGAAGCAGGATCCGGCAGCGATCGACGCGGCCCACTGACGGATCTCTGAGCCAGCAAAGCTGGCGGCATCGGCGAGAGCCAAGCAACACAAGACGCCGGGCGGCAACGCCCGGCGTTTTCTATGGCGTGACCGTGGTGGCCGCGTGCGGGTGCTGCGCCACCTGCGCCTGGATGAAACTGACGGCATCGTCCAGCACCGGTGCCTTGGCTCGAAATGGCCGTGACATCGCGAACAGGATCGCCATATGGCCGATGTCCGGATACAGCTTCAGCTCGACCGGCTCGCCTTCACGTTGAAGTTGATTTGCCAGCGACTGCGCATTGCGCGGCCACACGATCTTGTCGGTGGTTCCCTGCATCAGCAGCATCGGCGGTTCGTCGCCGTTGACGAAATGCACGGGCTGCGAGCGTAGCTGCGCCTCCTGCGTACTGCCGAACATGTCGATGAAATCGGGATCCTTCAGCGGCAGAAAATCATACGGGCCGGCGAGGCCGATGAAGCCGGACAAATCACGCGGCTGCATGCCGACGGCCTCCAGCCAATGCGCATCCGTGGCAAGCAGGGCGCCGATATGCGCGCCGGCCGAATGTCCCATCACAAACAACTGCGCGCTGTTGCCGCCGTACTCGCCAGCATGCGCCCGCGTCCAGGCCACGGCGTGCGCGCCATCCTGCATGAAGCCGTCAAGCCGCACCTTGGGCCACAGTCGATAATCCGGAATCACCACCACCATCCCGCGCTGCGCCAATGCCTCGCCAACCCAGCGATACCACTGCCGTTTGCCGGATTTCCAGCTGCCGCCGTAGAAAAAAACCACCACCGGCGCGTGCTCGGTGCCGGGCAGGCGATAGATGTCCAGCGCCAACTGGTGCGCCGGGTCGAACACCACATCGCGCTGCACAAGAACATTGGTCTTGCCGGCGCTGGCGTTGAGGCCGCCAAACAGCACAGCCTGACATCCCGTTAGCAGTGCGCCGCCGACCAGCAGCATGATCGTTGCAATAAAGCTGCGACCTGACGGAGGAGGAGATGAGCGATAGCTGTCGGACGGCATGCGTATTCCTGTGTGAGGGTCTTGCCTTACGTAGATACGTGGCGCGCTCGTGGCAGGATGCAGGCCCGGCTGTATGCCTGCCGTGTTCCACTTACACTGTGCCGGCCTCACGGGCAAACAGGGAGAAATGCATGCTTCGTCGTTCGATGGGATTGCTGGGGCTGTGTCTGCTGTTTGCCGCGCCCCTGTCGGCACAGGATGTACCCCCTCCATTACGTGACTGGCAGGGCTGGGTGCTGCATGACGTGCCGGAACACGATTGCCCGTTCCTCGCCAACCAGATTCCAGACGCCGGCAGCTACCAGTGCGCATGGCCCGGTCGCCTGACCCTCGACGCCGACAAGGACGGCGCTCGTTTCGGTCTGGATGTGCACGTGGATGCACCGAGCTGGATCGCCTTGCCGGGCGATGAGAAGAACTGGCCGCAACAGGTCAGCGTCAACAAACAGCCAGCTACGGTGTTGCAGCGCGACGGGCAACCGGTGCTGTGGCTGACCTCAGGCGACTATCAATTGCAGGGAAGCTTTCCCTGGACATCGCGACCGGCGCGGTTGCACGTGCCGGCGATGATCGGACTAGTTACCCTAAACGTCGAAGGCGCGGCAGTTACCCGCGTCGAACGCAACGGCGATCAGCTCACCCTCGGTGAGGCGGCCGCCGCGCAGCGTGCTGCCGACGCGCTGTCGCTACGCGTATATCGACGTCTGCAGGATGGTCTGCCCGCCACGTTGCAGACGCAGTTGCAGTTCAACGTTACCGGTAGTGCGCGCGAACAACTGCTCGGCACGGTGCTGCCAGCCGGCTTTGTCGCGACCGCCTTGTCCGGTGATCTGCCGGCACGGCTGGAAAACGACGGCGATCTGCGCGTGCAGCTGCGACCGGGGCAATGGACGGTCACACTCGCGGCGCGCGGCATCGCGCCCTTGAGCAAGATTGCGCTGAAACTCCCGGCGGCACCCTGGCCACGGCAGGAAATCTGGAGCTACGCCGACGACACCACGCTGCGCAGCACGCGCGTCGAAGGCCATCCGACTGATGCCGCGCAGGCAGGTGTGCCGGCCGACTGGGCTGATCTGCCCGCCTACGCCCTGGACAACGCCTCCGGCCTTTCGGTCGAGCAAGGCAATCGTGGCGATGAGGGTGGGCAGGGCGATCAACTGCATCTGCAGCGTCAGCTGTGGCTGGATTTCGATGGTGGCGGGCTGAGTGTCGCCGACCATCTCAGCGGCGAGCTTCGCCATCACCAGCGGTTGGACGTGGTTGCCCCGTGGCAGCTGCAACGAGCCGCGCAGGATGACACTCCATTGCTGGTCACCAGGAGCGCGGATGGACGCAGTGGAGTCGAGCTGCGGCTGAACGATCGACAGCTCAACCTCGATGCCGGCCTGCGTCTGCCCGCGCATGGCGGCGTGATCCCGAGCTCGGGGTGGCAACTGCCCCTGGAAGGAATCGACGCCACCTTGCACCTACCGTATGGCTACCGACTTCTTGGGGCGAGCGGTGCGGATCGTTCACCCGACTCGTGGGTAGCCCAGTGGAGTCTGCTTGACCTGTTTGTAGTAGCCGTGATTGCGCTGCTGGCCGGGCGCCTGCTGGGTTGGCCATGGGCGCTGCTGGCGGCTGGCTATCTCACACTCGCACAGCACGAAAGTGACGCGCCGTTGTGGACGCTGGCGGTCGTGCTTGCGCTGACGCTGCTGCTACGCGCGTTGCCGGAAGGACGTCTGCGATCGACCGCACGCATCGGTGCGGTGGCCACTTTCGCGCTGGCGTTGTTGTGGACGTTGCCATTTGCAGCGGCGCAGCTGCAGTCCGCGCTGCATCCGCAGCTGGAAAGTGCTGGTCAGGGCCGAATCGTATCGGCAAATTTCATTGCGCCGGCAACTCGGGACGAACGCTATGCGAGGGCGATGAAGCAACGCATGCAGGCCGCGCCGGAACCCCCGCCGCCGCCGGCGCCAGCACCGGCCATCGAAGAAGAGAGCAGCAATGCCGTCGCTCCATCAATGGCCATTCAGTCGGCTCCGATGGGCGGTGAGGGTCGCCCGGGACCGCTACAGACCGTGGTGGTGACGGGTTCCAACTTGACGGCATCCATGCAGGTGAGTTCAGAGCAGGATAGTCGCGCCTTGATCCAGGCCGGTGCCGGCACCCCGCACTGGGACGAAGACAACAACTATCGTCTCGGCTGGTCCGGTCCGGTGACGTCAGAACAGAGCACTCGTCTGGTGATCGCGCCAGCATGGCTGGTGCGATTGCTGCGCGTGGCCATGGTGGCCCTGCTGGCGACATTGCTTGCGAAGCTGCTGACCACAGTGCTGTTGCCATGGCGTGGCCGTTGGCGCGACTTGCGCGGCGCTGGCGCCGTCGGCGCCGCCATGCTTGCCATGGCACTTTTGCCGGTGGGCGCGCATGCGCAGAGCACGCCAAGCCAGCAACTGCTGAACCAGCTGCGCGAACGGCTGACCGAGGCGCCGAAGTGCGCGCCGGCTTGTGCTGAAGTGGCGCAAGCGCAGTTGCAGGCCAATGGCGATGTGCTCGATGTGGAGCTGGAGACGCATGTTGGCGCACCGATCGCGCTCCCATTGCCGCAGGCAGACGATGCGCTGCAACTATCTGACGTCAGCGTCGACGGCCATGCCAAAGCCGCGCTCACACGTAGTGATGATCAGCTGCTGCTGCGGCTGGATCGTGGCGTGCATCGGGTCAGCCTGCACTACCGCATTGGTGCGGCGGACAGCGCAAACCTGCGCTTTGTCATGCGCCCGCAGTACATCGCGTTCAGCGGTCAGGGCTGGTCGCTGGATGGCGTCGATGATGGCCGGCCACTGGGAGACAGCATCGCGCTGCATCGCGTGCGTACCGCCAGCGATGGCAAGAATCTCCCCGCAGTGCAGAGCTTCCCGCCTTACGTGCGTTTGACCCGAAGCCTTGCGCTGGGTGTCGATTGGGTCGTGGAAAACCAGGTCGAGCGCATCGCGCCGCAGCAGGGTGGCTTCAGCACGACGCTGCCGCTGCTACCCGGTGAGCATCCGCTTGGTGACGATGCGCTGGTCAAGGACGGAAGTATCAGCATCACGTTCAACGCGAACAGCAACGTCGTCCGTTGGACCAGCCGCCTCGATCACACGGCGCAACTGTCGCTGCAGGCGCCAGCTTTGGATGAGCGTGCCGAGGTATGGGAAGTGCATGCTTCGCCGATGTGGCACGTCGAGGCGAAGGGTGCTCCAACCAGCACCAGCAGCGACGGGCTGCGCTTCCAGCCGCTGCCCGGCGAGAATCTGCAGCTTGCGCTGAGTCAGCCGGTAGCGGTGGCAGGCGACAGCCTTGCCTTCGACAGCGTGCAGCTGGACGGCACGACGGGCGCGCGCGCCAGCGAGATCATGCTGCGCCTGCATGCGCGCAGCACCCGCGGTGGCGAGCATGCGATCAGTCTGCCTGCAGGTAGCGAATTGCTGGATGCGAAGCGCGACGATGAGTCGATCAATCTGGCCGTGCGCGACGGCAAGCTCGGCCTGCCGCTCTTGCCTGGTGAGCACAGCTATACGTTGCGCCTGCGTGAGCCCGACGGAGTCGCTGCGCGGATGTTCACGCCGACATTCGCGCTGCACGCGCCAGTAGCGAACATCGACCTCACACTGCAGTTGCCGCAGGATCGCTGGGTGCTGTGGACATGGGGTCCGACGGTTGGCCCGGCGGTGCTGTACTGGTCGCAGCTGATCGTATTGCTGCTGACCGCGTGGCTGCTGGCACGCTACGCGCCGACGCCGCTGCGCTTCCGGCACTGGCTGTTGCTCGGTCTCGGCTTTTCGGCATTCGCATGGAGCGCATACGCACTGGTGGTCGTCTGGCTGATCCTGCTTGGCCTGCGCGCTCGCCATACGCCATCGGAGCAGCTGGGTACAACGAAGTTCAACCTGCTGCAGCTGGGTCTGGCCGCGTTGACCCTGGTCGCACTGGCGGTATTGATCTCGGCAGTGCCCAGGGGTTTGCTTGGTCTGCCCGACATGCATGTGGCAGGCAACGACTCCAGTGCATGGAATCTGCATTGGTTCGCCGACCAGAGTTCTGATGCGTTGCCGCGTGGAGGTGTGTTCAGCGTCTCCCTGTGGGTGTACAAACTCGCCATGCTGGCGTGGGCGCTCTGGCTGGCCAACGCGTTGATCGGCTGGTTGCGCTGGGGCTTCGACGCATGGACGCGCGGCGGCTACTGGCGCAAGCGCGAGCCGAAGCCAGCGGAGGTTGCGCCCCCGCAGTTGCCGGCCATGCCCGTTGCGGAGCCACCGCCACATGATTGATGTTCGCCGCGCCCTGCTTGCTGCAACACAGCGTCTTGGTGAACGCGTCGACGCTGAGGTGTTGCTATTGCATGTGCTCGGCAAGCCACGCAGCTGGCTCGTTGCGCACGCCGAAGATGCATTGGAAATGGACGTCCAGACGGCTTATGCGGCGCTGGTCGAGCGCCGCGTTGCTGGCGAGCCGGTCGCTTACATCACCGCACGTCGCGGCTTCTGGTCATTTGATCTGGAAGTGACGCCGGCCACATTGATTCCGCGGCCGGAGACCGAGCTGCTGGTGGAGCTGGCACTTGCACGATTGCCGCACGAGCCTGGCGCCGCTGTGGCCGACCTGGGTACGGGCAGTGGTGCCATTGCGCTGGCGATTGCGTGTGAGCGGCCGCGAGTACGGGTGATCGCCACCGATGCCAGCGCGGATGCACTCACGGTTGCGCAACGCAATGCGCAACGGCTCGATGTCGGCAATGTCACTTTCACGCAAGGCGACTGGCTGACGCCATTGGCCGGCCAGCGCTTCAATCTGATCGTCTCCAATCCGCCCTACATTGAAACGGCCGATCCACATCTCGGCCAGGGCGATCTGCGTTTTGAGCCGCCCGCTGCACTGGCTTCCGGTAGCGATGGCCTGGATGCCATCCGCCGCATTGTCGGCGACGCCCGCGAACATCTCGAAGTTGGTGGCTGGCTGTTGTTCGAGCACGGCTGGAACCAGGGTGACGCTGCACGTGCGTTGCTCCATGCGGCAGGCTATGCGGAGGTCATGACCGCGCAGGATCTTGAGCAACGCGATCGCGTCAGTGGTGGTCAGTGGCGCGGTTGAGACCCGCTTGAACCTGGGCTCGTCCAGTAGACGAAATGTCGGGTTCGACAGCGATTTCGGTGATCCAAATTTCAAGTTGCGGAGCTTTAGCCTGCTCGATCCCGACACCGGGCTGACGTCGCATTCTGGCGCCAGTAGCGATTTCTACTTGCGCAGCGCGCTCGATCGACGCTTTTCGATCGGCCCACTCAATGACGATGAAGTTGACGCCACCAATGATCGGCGTGTCGTTCAACGTACGGTTTTGATCGGGTCCCTTTCGTTGGCCCCGTCGTGAGGGGCACATCGTGAAGCTCAGCGTTCTGTTGGCGGCGGCGTGAGCGTGTACAGCAGCGCCGGCAGAAACGCGAAGGTGGCCACTAGCACGGCGACCAGACTAAGCAGGAGCATGGCGCCCATGCTGGCCATGCCGAGATCGTGCGACAGCGCCAGCGAGCCGAACGCGGTACCGGTAGTCAGCGCCGAATACAGCACGGCGCGCGCTGAAGCGGAACCGACAAACGAACGCATGCCGGCGCGCCAGTTCATCACGAAGTACACGTTGAACGACACGCCGACACCGAGCAGCAGCGGCAGCGCGATGATGTTGGCGTAGTTGATCGTCATCCCATCCAGTCTCGCCAGCAGCGCAGTCAACAGCGCCGACATGCCCAGCGTCAGCAGCACGATGCCGCTGTCGCGAAGGTGACGCAGCACCGCGATCAGCACCAACGCGATCGCCAGCGTCGCCAGTACGGCCGCCTGCTGGAATGCGTGCATGATGGTGTCGGCCGAGGCGATGGTGGTAACCGCCGAGCCCCCCGCCTGCGGCTCAATTGCCTGCACGGCCTGCACAAAACGACGAAGCCCTGCGGTGTCCTGTGCCGCGGCCGTGGGCGACACCTGGATGCGCACCTGTCCTTGCGGGCTCAGCCAGTCGCGACGGATCGATGCGGGAAGGTTCTGCAGGGTGATCTCGTTGGCATCCAGTGCATCGCGCAGGCTGGCAAGCTGCCCGGGCAGGAAGCGACTGACCGCGGCGTTCATCACCAGCAAATCACTGTCGGGTGCGTGGCTTAACCGCGCAAGAGCGGCGTCGATGCCACGCAACGGCGAATCGGCAGGCAACTCGTGGGCGGCGTCGGCGATGGCGCTGCGGGTATCGACGATGGCGGAGCGTAGCGCCGCCGGCGTAACCGGTATCGGCGCAGCGTGTGGGGTCAGCGAGGGCAGCATCAGATCCTGCGCCTGCTCCAGTTGATCGAGCGATGCGGACTGGTCCGGCGGCACGAATGTCGCCGCCGAAATCACGCTGGACACTTCCGGCAGTTTTTCCAGCCGCGCAGCAAGTGCGCGTGCCTCGGCCAGGCTGGGCACCATGATGTTGATGTTGAACGGGTTGGTGACCGGGTCGTCGGCCATGCTGCGCAACGTGCGCATGGGCTCGGAGTCCGGTGCCTGCGTATGCAGCGGATTGGCGTCAAACGGGATGCTCGCGACGGCGACCAGGCCGGCCGCGCCGAGCAGCGCGAACAGTGCCAGTACTCCTTTGCGCCGATTCCGCATCAATTCGTCCCAGCGCACGCCATACGGCAGCGCCAGCTCGCCACCCTGGTCGCGTGGTTGGAACAGCCACAGCAGGGCGGGCAGCAGGGTCAGCGTGCACAGCAAGGCGAGGCACATGCCGACGCCGGCAATCAGACCCAGCTGCGCGACGCCGACAAAGGCCGTCGGCGCAAAGGCCAGGAAGCCGCAGGCAATGGCGGCAGCGGCCACGCTGATCTGGGCGCCCGCGATCGCGCCGGTCCGGCGCAACGCAACAGCCAAGACGGGCAGCTGCTGGCGCATGTCACGTAAACGCACCGCGAACTGGATCGCGAAGTCGACCGCAAGGCCGACGAACAACACGGCGAACGCCACGGAGATTACGTTCAACGTGCCGATCGCCAGAGCTGCAAAGCCGAGCGTAAGGGCCAGCCCGACCAGCAGGTTGAGCAGGATCGGCACGATCAGACGCCACGAACGCAGTGCCAGATACAACCACAGCGCCAGCAGCACGACGCTGACCAGCATGCTGACGACGATGCCTTCGGTCAACGCGCCAATCTGTACATCCGACAGCGCGACCGAGCCGGTGTAGTCGATCGTTGCGCGACCGCTGCGTACTTCCGGCAGGCTGGCACGAATACGTTCAAACGCCTGCGTCGCAGCGAGACCAGGTTGCAGTGCGCCGACCTGCATCACTGGGTGGATCAATACGAGTCGCATGGGATCGGGTTGCCCGGCCTCGCCCCCGCCGAGCAGGTTCTGCCATGACAGCGGCACAGCATGGCCGGCGGCGGCGGCATCCAGCACCTGACGCAGTTGTTCCAGCGCCGGCTTGTAGGCACTGAGATCAGCGTGCTCGATGCGCACGCCCTGCGCCATGAGCGAGACACCGTGGAGCAAGCCGAGCGCCGACGGCTCGGTGGCGAGTGGCCCCAGCAGTGGCTGTGCGTTCAACAGCGAATCGAGCAACTTGGTCAGGTCTTGCCCGGAAAGCAGCAAGAGGCCCTCATGTCTGAAGAACGGGTCGGCATCCGGTCGGGCGACGTCGCGGAAATGGGTCTGATCAGCCTGCAGCGCCGTTGTCAGTTCGTCGGCGGCAGCGTCAGCTTCCTCGGGGGTGGGGCCGTGTACCACCGCGACCAGCACGTCGTTGAACTGCGGGAACTCGCGATCCATCGCCAGTTCCTGCTGCCGCCACGGCAGGCTGCTGGCAAACATGTGATCGGTATCCGAATCGATGCCCAGATGGCCGTCGGCAAACCAGACGCAAACAACGGCAAGCAGGGCAAAAATCAATGTGATCAGCCGCGCGTGGCGCCGGCTGGCATCGACAAGATGTGCAATCCACTCGGTCATTGGTGACGAGTCTCCTGACCGGACGACCAGTCAAAGACGTTAGCCATCCCGTTTCAATTGCCACCACGGTATCAGAGACTCGAAGGGCCCGTAAGATCTTCCGTGGCTTGCCGAGAGCGTTTTGTAGGAGCGCTCTCAACCTCGCCCTGTGGGCCGGGCGACGGGCAGGGCGCGGAGTTCACTTTGTGCTCCCTCCCCTGCTGGCAGGGGAGGGCTGGGGTGGGGTCGCTCTTCGCTTGCTTGAAGGTCAAAAGCTTCACCCCTTCCCAACCTCCCCCTGCTAGCAGGGGGACGAGCAAAGCAGGAGTGGGAGGGCGTGTGCCCCTATTGGCTGGCGATGCCCGCAAGAGATCTTGAACAGGCTCCAAGGGCGCCGCGCGCCCGGGATCTCAGGCGCTTGCCTGTTTCATGGTTCCCGCCTGCGGAAATCGTGCGCAGATCGCGTTGCGGATGCTCGGCAGGTCCAGGCCGGCCATCGCCAACACTTCCTCGCGGCTGCCGTGTTCCAGGTAGACATCAGGAAGGCCGATATGCAGGATCGGCAGGCTGATGCCGTGCGCGGCCAGGCATTCGGCTATGGCAGAGCCGGCGCCGCCGGCCACGGCGTTGTCCTCCAGCGTGACAAAAGCATCGTGGCTCTTTGCCAGTTCCAGGATCAGCGCTTCGTCCAGAGGTTTTACGAAACGCATGTTGACGAGTGTGGCGTCGAGCTCGGCGGCGATCGTGGCGGCAGGTGCCAGCATCGCGCCGAAGCTCAGGATAGCCAGGCCATGCCCGCGTCGACGCAGCTCAGCTTTGCCGATTGGCAGGGTATCCAGTTCCTTGTGAGTGGCTGCGCCAGGACCGCTACCGCGCGGGTACCGCACCGCGGCTGGGCCGTGGTACTGGAAACCCGTGCTCAGCATCATGCGGCATTCGTTTTCGTCCGCCGGCGCCATGATGACCATGTTCGGCAGGCAGCGCAGGAACGTGAGATCGAAGCTGCCCGAATGAGTGGCGCCATCCGGGCCGACCACGCCGGCGCGGTCGATCGCGAACATGACGTCGAGGTTCTGCAACGCGACATCGTGAATGGCCTGATCGTAGGCGCGTTGCAGGAACGTCGAGTAGATCGCCACCACCGGTTTGGCACCTTCGCAGGCCATGCCGGCGGCCAGCGTTACCGCGTGCTGTTCGGCGATCGCCACGTCGAAATAACGCTGTGGGTACTCCTTGGAGAAACGCACCAGGCCAGAGCCTTCGCGCATGGCCGGGGTGATGCCGAGCAGACGGTCGTCGACGGCAGCCTGGTCACACAGCCAGTCACCGAAGATGTCGGTATAGGTCGGCTTGGCCGGCGCATTCTTCTTGACCAGGCCGGCCTGCGGATCGAATGGGCCGACCGCGTGGTATTCGATCTGCGCCTGTTCGGCCGGCGCGTAGCCTTTGCCCTTGGTGGTGATCACGTGCAGCAACTGCGGCCCCGGCAGGTCTTTCACCGTGCGTAGCGCATAGAGCAACTGCGGAAGATTGTGGCCGTCAATCGGGCCGGTGTAGTGGAAACCCAGCTCCTCGAACAGCGTACTGGGCACGAACATGCCCTTGGCGTGCTCCTCCCAGCGCTTGAAGAAGCGGCCAAACAACGACTGCTTCGGGATCGCCCGCTTTGCGCGCTCGCGCCACATGTTGAGCGTCTGGCTGGCCATCGCACGGGCCATCATCTTGGTCAGCGCGCCGACATTTTCGCTGATCGACATGCCGTTGTCGTTGAATACCACCAGCATGTTCGGCTCGACGTCGCCGCCGTGGTTCAGTGCCTCGAACGCCATGCCGGCGGTCATCGCACCGTCACCGATCACGGCGACCACTTTGCGATGGTCGTTCTTGCGCTGCGCGGCGATCGCCATGCCCAGCGCGGCCGAAATGGAGGTCGACGAATGGCCGACGCCGAAGGTGTCGTACTCGCTTTCCTCGCGGCGCGGGAACGGCGCCAGGCCGTCCTTCTTCTTGATCGTGGTGATGCGTTCGCGACGGCCGGTGAGGATCTTGTGCGGATAGCACTGGTGGCCGACGTCCCAGACCAGACGATCGTCAGGCGTGTTGAACACGTAGTGCAGCGCAACGGTCAGCTCCACCACGCCAAGACCCGCGCCGAAATGGCCGCCAGAGCTGGCGACCGCCTCGATCAGATACTGGCGCAGCTCGTCGGCGACGGCGGTCAACTGGTCATCGGGAACGCGGCGCAGGTCGGCGGGCGCGTCGATTTTCGCCAAATGGGGGTAGTGGGCAAGGTCAATCATCTGCGTATTGTTGGCCCAGCGGCGGGGCGGGGCAAGGGCAACGCGATGGCGGAACCCGGGCACAGCTGCCCGTTTACCCCGTTCAGACAGGCTTTCAGGCGTTGTGCGGCCGGCGGTCGCGCGGCAGATGACTGACCAGAAACTCCATCTGATCGGCCAGGATATTGCGGTTGGACAGGATCAGGTGTTCGACCCAGCTCGGCCGATACGGTACCGCCAGCAACGGCATGTGGGCCTGTTGCGGGGTACGGTTGCTCTTCTTCAGGTTGCACACGAGACAGGCGCTGACCACGTTCTCCCACTCGTCCTTGCCGTGTTTGGAAATCGGCAGCACGTGGTCGCGGGTGAGCTCGCCGCGGGAGAAGTGATCGCCACAGTACAGGCACAGGTGGCGATCACGGGCGAACAGGGCGGTATTGGTCAGCGCAGGCGCCGGATCGATCGCATGGTCGCGGCAGTGGCCGGTGCTGGCGACGATCGGATGCAGCTGCAGCAGGCTTTGCGCGCCCAGTAGCCGATTCATGCCGCCATGCACGGTGAGGCAGGGGTCGCCCAGGGTCCAGGCGACCGCATCACGCACATACAGGCAAACCGCCTCCTGCCAGCTGATCCAGTCGAGGATGCGGCCAGCAGCGTCCAGCGATAACACCCGGGTTGCGTTGAGGTCGGCCCGGCTTGGTACTTCCATCAGCATGTAGATCGTCCTTCAGCCAAGGCTTTGAGATCGGTTCGGCGATGCAGGATGCTCGTGTGGGCCAGCATAGAACAAATTCATTGCAATTCGCATGCAAGTGTGGCCGAGGGCCTGCCTAAAGACCGCGGAACCCCCGCCAGGGGC
>Ga0302226_10000762_pt1 | contig 25559 bp, 14 predicted proteins | sample II_Palsa_E3_3_FD_193524 | JGI IMG/M metagenome (GOLD analysis project Ga0302226, IMG submission 193524) | Peat permafrost microbial communities from Stordalen Mire near Abisko, Sweden - II_Palsa_E3_3 | ecosystem: Environmental > Terrestrial > Soil > Palsa > Peat permafrost | place: Sweden...
AGGTTTACGACACCACCATTCCGATTCGCAACGCGTTTATCACCAACTTTTTCTGAGCCAAATCGACATGAACATGAAACGCGTGGGCATGCGACACCGAAATGGTCGGCACCAGCAACGAGGAATGATCTCGGTGCTGATCGCGGTCATCGTGTTAGTGGTGACTTTGCTTGCTGCGGTAGCCCTGATGCGTTCGGTAGACACCAGCAATACGATTGCGGGCAGCCTGACGTTTCGGCAAAGCGTCATACAAGAAGCCGAGCGAGCCTACGTGGATGCCAGGACCAATATCAACTTCGATGAACCCTTTAGCGACAGTAACGGCGACGGGTCGGGGCTCTCGTACTACTACTCGACGATTCAATCAGCAACGGTGCGCCCCGATATGCCCGACGTATTGATGAATGAGACGGCAGCCAGTATCCATCAGCTACCGCAACTCCTCGATGGCGGCACCGAAGGCAATAAGGTGTTTTATGTGGTAGAGCGACTGTGTCCGACCGGTACGACTGCAGCCAACCCCGCTACCTGTATTGTGCCGGGCGCGTCCATCCAAGGCGGCTCTGTCTCCAATCAGACCAAGGATAACGGACCGCCATTTGCGTCGGGAGCATCCGCGGCGTTTCGATTGAGCGTTCGTGTAGACGGCAGCAAGGGAACAGTCGGTTACGTACAGACCATCATGCGCTGAACTGTGTCCGGAGTTGCTAAGTGCGCTCTAGATGCATGAAACATTTTTTGCGCGTTAACGATTTAGGGGTAGGCCATGCATCGTGATCAGAACCATCTTGCCAGCCACGGCTGCGGACCAGACGTTCGCAGCCAAAGCTTATTCACTCGTGTTTCGGGAACGATCATGTCCAAGTCTTTGCGTGCGCATCAATTCTCCGGTTTGGGTTGCGTGCTGACATGCATGCTGACCTTTCTGGGCGGAAACAACGTACAGGCACAAACGGTGCTGGCAGATACTCCTGTGTACAGCAGCTCGAATGTACCGGCAAACTTGATGTTGTCGCTCTCCGTGGAGTTTCCGACGGGCACAGTTGGCGCCTACACGAATGCAACCAGCTACACCACGTACGCCGCTGCCAGTCCGTTTCTGGGTTACTTCGATCCGGCCAAGTGTTACGACTACAGCATCACCAGTCCTCCAGGAAGCGCAACGACCGGGTACTTCGTCCCCGTTGGTGCGGTGAACTCCAGCGGTGGCTGTAACGCAACTTCTGGTGGCAAAACCAGCTATCACTGGAGTGGCAACATGCTGAACTGGGCAACCATGACGGCGCTTGACGAATTTCGCCAAGCCCTCACTGGTGGCAATCGCGTGGTCGACAATTCGACAACCACGGTGTTGGAACGCTCCATCCTAAACTCGCAAAGCACCACGGGTAACTTCCCGAATAAGCAGATTGATTCCAGCGACAATGTCTCGCCTTCAACCGTAATCGGTGATACCAACTATTCGACGCTTACGACGGTTTACCTGGAGTCGGCCGGGCAGGGCACCACCTTCGTCGTCTCCAACAACAGCGGCTTCAGCAATACAGGAACGACCTCAACGGGTAGCGGCAAGTCCAAGGTTACGACCAATAATATCGCTACCACGTACAACGCAGAGGTTCAGGTGTGCGTTACCGGCATGCTGGAGAGCAACTGCAATTCCGCTCACAAGACCACCGATTATGTTGGTGCCGGTGTCTACAACAAACCCGATGGCCTGATTCAGCAGAACTACACGCAGATTCGCGTCGGCGCTGCAGCTTACGCCTTTCAGCAGGGAAATGGCCCCGCCAATGGCGCCGTTCGCGCTTTATTGCGTGATAACGGACCAACGACGTACAACGGTTACGGTACTCGTCAGCCGAATACGAACGCCGAATGGGATAAAAACTCCGGCATTTTTGCGGCTAATCCCGATACCTCAGATACGACAGCTACGGCTCCCGGTGGCGTTAATGCCACAAAGACAGGCGCCATCAATTATCTGAATCAGTTTGGTTACGCCAATGGTTATGAAACATACGATACCGTGGCTGATCTTTATTGGGCAGCATTGTCTTACTACATGCACGTTCCACTCGATTCGAGCTATACCACCGGGCTGACCGCATCCAATAGTCTCGATACCGCCTTTCCTGTGTTTTCCGGTCAACTCAATGACCCGGTGCAATACACCTGTCAGTCCAATGCGATTCTTTCCATTGGCGATATTCATACCTGGTATGACACCCGAGTACCGAGTTCCGGAGGGCCTGCGCCTGGGGTGACCGGTCAGGACGCTCTGACACCCGTTAGCACGGACGGAACCGGAGTCTTGGCTGACGCCGCAGCCTTCGCTAACAAGCTTGGAAATCTGCCACTAATCGAAGCTGTTGGTACCACCACGCCAGCGTCGATAAACATGGCGCAGCTCCGTCAGGCTGGTAGCGGTGCGACGACCTCAACCGTCGTCACTACCACACTGGGAAACCAGACCGAGCCCAATGGCACGAGCACGCCGACTTATAACATGGCTGGTCTGGCTTACTTCGCGCATACCCAGGACATACGTCCTGACAAGGCGAACAAACAGACGGTGACTACTTATACAGTCGATGTGTTGGAGCCGGGTGCTTACGATGGGGTCAACCCAAATTATATTTATGATCCGGCAAAATTCAGCACATCCGGTGGCCAGGCTGGCCCTAGCATGTACTGGTTGGCTGCAAAATACGGTGGCTTCAATGACATCAATGGTGATGGCGTTCCTGCCAATATCCTCACCTGGCATACCAATTCCACGACGGCTGCTGCATTTAACCTGCGACCGGACAACTACTTTCCCGGCAACCAGCCGACGCTGATTCAGTCGGGTTTGCAGCAAATTTTCAACAATGTCGCCTCGACGGCATCTCAAAGCGCTTCTGCTCCGGGTGTTACGCCGACCCGCGTGCTCAGCAATGTCACACCCAGCGTCGCTCCGTTCTGGTCACCAGTGGCTGGTTTCCCGGTCTACACCACCCAGTACACGCCCGTGTCCTGGACAGGGGATGTGTATGGCTATGTGGCTTCTGACGCCCCTGGTGCTGCCATTGCTCCTGTTACGGGTAGTAATCAATGGCATGCTCAGATCCAGCTGGATACGCTCACTCAAAGCCTTTCCGGTACAACCATTATTGGTTGGAACACGGGTCGCCGCATCGTGACTTGGAACGGCACGAAAGGTGTGCCATTCAGATACAGCGCTACCAATTTGTCGACTGCCGAACAGACGGCTCTTGGCAGCGTTACTACGGGCGGTACCCCCACCAATCTCGTCAATTACCTGCGTGGTGACAAGAGCAACGAGGGGACTTTCTATCGCGCGCGCAGTCACGTCATGGGCGATGTCGTGGACTCACAAGCGGTGCTGGTACAAAACGCATCGTCGCCGTCCTACACGGAGACCGCGAATCCTGGCTATACCGCCTTTTCGGCGACCGTCGCGAACCGTCAGCCTGTCGTTTATGCCGGCGGAAATGACGGCATGCTGCATGCATTTGAAGCGGACTTCCTGACCCCGACGACTTCTGCTCCGGTATCTGGCGGTGGTAGCGAGCTGTTTGCCTATGTGCCGAGTTTCGTTTACGCCGGGCCCACCGCCACGCCACTGATCAACGGTCTCCCCGCACTGGCCAACTTGAATGGTGTTTCCACGAATAACTATAGCCACCACTTCTATGTGGACCAGACTCCACAGGTATCGGACATCGACTTCACGCTAACCGGCAACGGCAGCACCACGCCTACCAGCACGGCTGGCACATCCAAATGGCATTCGTTGCTGGTGGGCGGCCTTGGCAAAGGCGGCATGGGATATTACGCGCTGGATGTTACGGCTGTTCCGGCAGCCGTGGATACGACCAGTAGTGCCACCGTCGAGGCCTCGGAGGCTAAAAACGTGCTGTGGGAATTCACCGATCCCGATATGGGTTACAGCTATGGCGCACCGTTGATCGTGAAGACGCGCAAGTATGGCTGGGTCGTAGTGATGACCTCGGGTTACAACAATACCGGTGCTGGCCAGGATGGTCACGGTGTCCTGTACATTGTGCATGCGGCCACCGGCGCGTTGATACAAAAGATCGATACTGGCGTAGGTTCAGCGGCCAATCCCGCTGGGCTCACTCAAGCCACTGCTTACACTCAGAACGTCAGCGACGGAACTATCGACCAGGTGTATGCAGGCGATCTGCTGGGCAATGTATGGCGCTTTGATCTCTCGGAAGCGGCTCTGGATGCTTCGAACAATCCGACTCCCGCCTATCCGGCACCGACGAAGTTGGCCACGCTCAAAGATCCTTCAGGTAATCCGCAGCCAATAACCACCGCGCCACGCATCGAACTGAGCATCGACTCAACCGGGCTTGGCACACTGCGCTGGGTTTTTGTTGGTACCGGGCAGTTTCTTGATATCAGCAATCTGAACACGACGCAGCAACAGACCATGTACGCGCTTCGCGATGGAACCGGTCCTACGCCGTCAACCACAGGTCTACCGCTCACGCGAGGTGTGCTGACGGCGAACACCAATCTGTTAACGGGCCTGAACCTCACCGACAGCTCCCTTGGCTGGTACTACGATCTCATCGGGTCTGCAGGATCAAGCGGCGGTACCGAACGGATCGTGGTTAACCCTGATGCAGCCGCGGGTGTGGCCATCATCAGCTGGACATCGCTGACTCCGTCCACCGACCCTTGCTCCCTGCTGGGGAATGTCTATGCGACTAATTTTGCTGGCCAGACGGTGATATTGGGTAGCAACTCGACCACCCTGTTGTCGTCACTCACTACTGGCACGGCAACGACCGGTTTGCAGATCGTTCAGCTACCGAACGGGCAGTACGCGGTGTTGTACGGTCAGACTGGAGCACTACCCCAGTCGGCAGCGATCCAGCAGCCCGGTTCCAGCCCTCTCATCAACCGCGTCAACTGGCGCGAGATACTTAATTGATGTGTAGTTTGAAGAATTCATAAAGCCGCGGCACGTCTCAAATTGACGGCCCTCTGCGTCTACTCGATGCAGAGGGCCTTACTGTATAAGCGCTTACCTGCGGAGTAGTGACGACCAAGCGCATCCTATAGATACACAGGAGATCGCTTAGATTTCAACCGATGCCAACGGCACCTATACGCAAGTATCGATACGCCCATGAAATCGCCATTTGGCTGTCACCTCAATCGAAAACACGTTTCCGTTTATGGGCTTTGCAGTCGATCACGTAACCCTCCCTGGCGCTGGATCGGGTGCCCAAGTGCCACGCGAAATGAAGCATCAGTAGACCAGATTTCAGCATGGCTTCTGGCGCGCGATATGGCGGTGTAAACCAGTTCGCGGGTGAGTACGCGGTTGTCTTCGTTGGGCGGCAGTACGACGGCTACATCGTTGTACTCCGAGCCCTGGCTGCGGTGGATGGTGATGGCCCAGGCGCTTTCGTGGGCGGGTAATGCGCGCGGGGAGAAACTGCGCAGGCCGGCGTGGCCTTCGCGGTCGCTTACCTCGAACCACACGCGTAATCCTTCTGTGCTTTCCAGCGCGATGCCGACGTCGCCGTTGAACAGGCCGCGGGCGTAATCGTTGCGGGTGATGATCACGGCGCGGCCGTGGTACCAGGCGTGACCGGTGTCGACCGCAAAGCGCGCGCCGAGGCGACGTGTAACCAGCGTGTTGATGCCTTGGGCGCCGAATGGGCCGTCGCGCAGCGCGCAAAGAATCTGCAACCGGCGCAAGCGATGCAGCGCTTCCCCGGCTTCGATGCCCGGTATCAACAAGGGCTGTAGCAGATCGCTGTGGCGGTCGAGCCATGCGTCGACGCGGGCGCGCAGGTCGTTGCTGTCGGCGCAGCGGCGCAAGTGCAAATCACTATCTGACCGGTCGGCCAATAGTGAATCCAGCCAGGCGGGATCGGGCGTGCCACGCAGTGCTTCGATGCCTTGTTGTAATCCGCTGCCAGCGCGCCAGCTATGCGTGAGCGTAAGCACATGACCAGCCAATGGGCTGTTCCGCGTGGCGGCATCATTTTTGGTCACGTCGGCCACATTCTGCAGTAGCGGCGCGAGCATGCTGGCCATGTTCGACGGCAGCTGGTTCGTCGGCGTGCTGGCGACGATGTCGGACAGCACCGAGCCGGCGTCGACCGATGCAAGCTGGCCGGGATCGCCAAGAAGAATCAACACGGCGTCGGGGCGCAGCGATTCCAGCAATTGGCGCATCATGGCCAGATCAACCATCGAGGCCTCGTCGACCACGATGATGTCTTCGGCCAGTGGGTTGTGGGGGCCACGGCTGAAGCTGTTGTCCCGGGGCTGATAGCCGAGCAGGCGATGCAGGGTGCGTGCGTCCGCATGCGGGATCTGTGGGAGCAGGTCTTGCAGGTTTTGCCGCGTACCTGAGCTATCGCGACTGAAATCGCTTCCAGGGGAAAGGGATGCTTGCAGCTCGGCTTTGCCCTTGGCGATGGCTTGCACCAGACGTTGCGCGGCCTTGCCGGTCGGTGCAGCCAGCGCGATGGACGGTAGCGCTGGCAGGCCGCATGCACGGGCGTGATGCAGCAGCATCAGCAGCATGCGCACGACGGTAGTGGTTTTGCCGGTGCCCGGGCCACCGGTCAATACAAAGAAGCGCGCGCCTGAAACCGCCGCCGCTGCGGCGCGCTGCCAGTCAGCGGAACCCGATGGCATCGTGCCGAACAGGGCGGCGATGTCATCGGCAAGAACGTCAGCTGGAATCGGCAGCGAACGGCGTTCGCAACGTTGCAGGATCGCGGCGGCGAGATTCAATTCGTGTTGCCAGTTGCGCCACAGGTAGAAACGATCCTGTGCATCGAGTACGAACGGTGTGAACTGCTGACCGTCGCCAACCCAGGCATGCCGGCGCAGCATCATCAGAGCTTCGGTGTCGAACCCGGCGCGGGTGTAAGGGTCGGTCAGCCGGGCGCAGGAATGGCCGAGGCCTTCAGCCGCGCTGGCGGCACGTACAGCACTGGCGAGCACAGGCGAATCGGTACGGTTGAGTACCCACTGGGCCAGCATTTGGTCGATCGCGCGCTCATCAACTTCCATCGTCGGGTGCAGAAGGTGGGTCATGCGACAGCCTCCTGTACGCCGGCGAAAGCATCGTCGAGTGCTTCGATCAGTGCCGCTGGCCAGCGTTGCCGCCACACGCCTGGGCTGGGCTGCGTATCCAGCTGCAAGCCCAATGCCCGGACAAATAAATACCAGCTATCGCCGAGATGGTCTTCGGCGGTATAGCCGTCCATTCTCTGGCGTAGATAGCGATGCAGCGCCACGGTATAAAGCAGCGCCTGCAAGGGGTAGTGATGTTCGGCCATGGCAGTATCCAGCGAGCTGCCCGTGTAGTCGTTCACGTGAGCGCCGAGCCAATTGGTCTTGTAGTCGAGCACGTGGAAGCACCCATTCCATTCGACGATAAGGTCGGCGAAACCGGTGAGCATGCCGTTCAGGGCGGTCGCGTCGAGGCTACCCGGCACCACGTCGGCGTGGCCGTATTCGCGGCACAGCCGGCGCAGTCGAGCCAGTGGCACCTGCTGCACCGGGAACTGGAATTCGAACTCAACGATTCGCCGCTCCGGCGATATATCGATCAGTCGCAGTCCATCACCCAGGTCGGCATGGCGAATACGGTCGATCAATCGGCCGACGCGCTCCAGCGCCTCGTCCGCTGGGAGGTTGTTCGTCTTGATGGCCTGGGCGGTGAGTTGGGCGTTCAACAGCTGACGCTGCTCAGGCCAAACCGGCCCGGGGCCGGCCAATTCAAGTACATGGTGTACCGCATCGCCGAAACGCGGGCCTCGCAGGGGATACAGCGCCAGCAATCGACTGTCCTCGGCTACGTCGATGGATGCCGCTGCGATGCTGGCGCCTTCGTCCACATCGAACGCATCCGCGCCGGTTTCATCGGCGGCGCCGTTATCGTCGATCACCACAGCAGCGGCTGCATATCGGGTCAGGCTGCTGAAGCTATGCAGCCATTGGAACGCTCGCGAGCGTGGCAACGGTGTCTGGGTAGCACGGGGCGAAGGGGCCTCCACGGGGGCGGTATAGCTAATCCTGCGCTCGGGGATTGACGGCGCCAGCCGCATACCGCCGAGTGTCTCGCTGAGTCGTTCAAGGGAGGCTTCGCCTTCGCTGAGCTGCAGCCGCTGTTGTGCCTGCAGAATCAGCGAGTCGATCGCCGCGCATTCCCAGGCCTGATCGTCATCGCTGGGTCGCTTGCCGCGATCGACCCAGTACACATGCACTGCGTGCACTGCACGGGTCATTGCGACGTACAGCAGACGCAAGCGCTCCTCCAGCTCCTCGCGGAAGTGGCGACCGCGGTGTTCGATAAAATCCGCCGAGCCCAGATCCACGCAACGCTGTCCGGCATCATCATGAAAGCGCAGCAGCCGGGGTGAACGTACGCCGCTGCGATCGCTCACGCGCCACACCAGCGGCAGGAATACGATCAGAAACTCCAGCCCCTTGCTGGCGTGGATGGTGAGTAGCTGCACCCGCCGTGCATCGCTCTCGATGCGCAACTGGCGCTCATCGGCCGCGTCGGCGTCACCGTCGCCACCTTCCTTGCGCATCTCGACCAGCCATGCGTAGAGGCCATCCAAGCCCTGTTGTGCGGCTTCTTCGGCAGCCAGCAGTTCGCCCAGATGACGCAGGTCGGTGAGCACGCGCTCGCCATCGGGTAGCGCCAACAAGGCGGTGGCACGTGCGGCCAGCAGTGCTTCGATCAGCGCCAGCACGCCGCGGTTGCGGATCAGCACCCGCCACGCCTCGAAACGTTCCAGCTGGTACTCGAATGCGGCCGGGTTGGTTTGCCAGGCCGTGAACTGGTCGAGATCGATGCCGAGCAACGGAGTGGCCAGCGCGCCGCGCACGGCCTGATCGTCGTCCGGATGCAGCACGGCGTAGAGAATCAGTTCCAGCTCGCGCGCCACCTCGCCAGCGAAGATGTTGCCGCGCCCGCTACCGACGCAGGGCACCTTTCGATGGATCAGCCGCTTGCGTAGCGCGACGATCTGACTGTTGGTCGACAACAGCACGGCAATATCACCCGGCGTAACACGCCGGCCATCGATCTGCTGTCGCGGGTCGTTGAGCAACTCAGCGATGCAGTTCGCGCAGTCGTCCAATGCCATCGATTCCAGAGGGCCAAGCGCGGTCAACGGACCCTTCTTCTTGTCTACAGCGTCGCCGCGGAACGCATGGATGACCAGCGGCTGTGCGACCGCTTCGCCATTGACCGTGTACGGTTTGGTGTCCGCCTTGCCGGCCGGGATAACCGGCTGATAGCGGATCTGCGGATGGCCGAAGCCGCCGTCGGTATGGCCGTACCACGCGTTCAGCGCTTCGACCAGCGCGCGACTGGAGCGGTGGTTGGTAGCCAACGAGTAGCGCTGGCCAGCCTGCGTGCTGGCGCGCAGGTAGGCGGCAATGTCGCCTCCGCGAAAACTGTAGATGGCTTGCTTGGGGTCACCGATCATCACCAGCGTGCCTCGCCCACGATAGATGCGGTCGAAGATCGCGAACTGGCGTTGGTCGGTGTCCTGGAACTCATCGATCAGGGCGACCGGAAACGCTTCGTACAAACGGTCGGCCAGTACGCTGTCGGCGTGTTCGCCACAGAGCCGCTGATAGACCGCGTCGATCAGCATCGAGAACGTCTGTACATGACGCTGACGGGCGCGACGCGGCATCTCCTCGCGACACGCCTGCGCTGCTTCAGCCAGCACTGCGCCGCGCGTGAAGATGGCGCGCAGTTGCAGTAGCGGGCGCAGTGCCTGCAAGTCCTGGATCAATGGATGAGCGGCAAGGACACCGGCGCAATTAACGGCTTCCTGTGTCATCAGTTGTTCTGGCTCAAACGTGTCATCGAGCGATTTTTGCAGCAGCGCCTCGTCGTAGTTCAACAGGGCAGGGGCGATCTTGCCCAGTCGGGTGCGCAATGCCGAGTTGGCCCTTCGATAAAGTGTTTTGTCGTCGGCCAACCTCTGCAATTCGGCGATGACTTCGGGTAAGCGCAAGGCGGCGATCTGTCGTTCGAGATCAGCCAGTCCACCTGCCTCGATCCGTGCGTCGGCGCTGTTCGACAGACCTCCGAGATCGCGCATCAGCCCCTCAGGTCCATCCTTCAACAGCAGCTCGGCCTCGCGCGGATCGACGGTGCCGTTCAAGTAACGGCGCCGCCAGAAATCCTCCACACATTCGCGCTGCAGCTGCTGTTCGTCGAACAGTTTGTCGTTGGCAAACGCAGCGCCGCTTTCCAGCGGGTAATCGCGCTGGATGCGCTGGCACAGTGCGTGGATGGTCGAGACCGGCGCGCGGTCCAGATCGGTGCGAGCGAGCTGGATCTTGCGCAGGACAAGCTGGCGACTGGCCTTATCGGCACACAGCGAGAATAGGTAGTTCTGTAGCGAATCGTCGTCTTCGGTCGGCTCAGGTGCTGCGGCATTCAACAAGCGCTCGGCTTCGATCAAACGTCGCCGCAGGCGTTCGCGCAGCTCTTGCGCTGCAGCGTCGGTGAACGTGGTGACCAGAATCTGCTCGACACGCAGCTCGTGTTCCAGCAGCAGGCGCAAATAGATAAGACCGATATTCCAGGTTTTGCCGGTGCCGGCGCTCGCTTCGATCAGGATCCGGCCCTGCAAGGGCATCCGGCGCCAGTCGAGCGCGGGCAGGGCAGCTGCGATGGAATCGAAACTGCTCATGCCTCTTTCCCGGCTTCGGTCACAGGTTCGGATACCTGCGGTTTCAGCAGCATCGTGTGCTGCGGATCGAGTACGTCGCAGACCAGTTCGGTAGCGGCCACGAACGCGCGATGCGCGGCACTACTTTCGTCGAACAGTTCCAATCCACGACTCAATAGTGCGGCATAGCCAGGGGCGTAATCGCGTTCGCCGGTGCGGCCGAAATCGTCACCCTCCCATGCGGCGGTGGCTTTGGTCAGTCGATCTTCCGGCGCGCTTTTCGCGTAGGCCAGTGCACTCTGCGCGAAGAACAACAACGGCTGACTTTCGGCTGCGACATAGGCTTCGACCAAACGGCGCAATCCGTAACGTAGTTGATCCGTACCTTGCGCGCGCACTGGGTCAAGCAGTCCCGGCGTGCCAGCACCTTTTTTATGGGGTGCAGGTTCCAGATATTCACCCTGCACACCTTCGGCGTAGGTCAGCCGCAGCGCAGCCCAATCGATATAGAAGGCCAGCATCTCCCTAAGGCCGGCAGCACCCGTTGGCTTGGCGTCGAACAGCAGCAAGCCGCCGTCAGCGGCGTGAAATACGCGATCAACTACGCCGGTCAGGCGCAAGCCATCGTGGAGATCGAGGTCAATCGCCTGAGCCTCGGCTTGTGCACGGCCATCGACAAACAGACCTTGCGCGTTGTTGAGCAGGCTTTGCAGCGAATCACGCAACCCGGCATATGCCGCAGCACCGATTGCGCCTCCGGCCAGCATGCCGGAACGCGCCAGCCACGCCGGCGGTTCAATGGGCAGGCGATCGTTGCCGGCGGTAAGTGCATCGAATAACAGTCGGTTCTCGACACGTTCCCTGCGGTCGAACTGGATTTCCAGCGGTTCGCGATCGGGCCAGCCGGTGCCGTCCAGCGCTTGCAGGCTGATGCCGTGACCGCGCAGCAATGCGTCCTTGGCCGGGTCGCGCCAGAAGCGTTTGAGCGCACCCAGCGTGATCTCGCCGCTGGCTGCAGCCGCCTTCATCGCGATAGCGGGCGGGTTGAGGAAGCGTTGGGTGCCGTTGAGCGGCGGCATGGCAAGAAATGCGGGATCGTAGGAAAACAATCGCATGTCGTGTCGTGGTTGACCATCGGCATCACGCTCGTAATAACGCGCATCGAACGGTTGCAACGGATGGTGGATGCGCCACGGTCGCTCGGCTTTTGTGTCGTCGGCGACGTCGTACTGTTCGTCGAGGAACTGCAGCAGCTCGGCCAGTGGTGCAGCGGGGTTGCGTGGCTTGCCGTCGCGCACCCCTTCGCCGACGAAACTGATATGCAGCACGTCGCGCGCTGACATCATCGCTTCCAGAAACAGGTATCGGTCTTCGCTGCGCGTATCGCGGTCGCCATGACGTGGCTGGCTAAGAATCCGATTGAGGCCCGCATCGCCGGTGGGGCGGGGAAACTCGCATTCGTTCATGCCAAGCAGGCAGACCACGCGAAAAGGAATCGACCGTTGCGGTACCAGTCCACAGAACGTCACGCCGCCGAGCAGAAACGCCTGGCGTTCGGGTACTGCATCAAGCTCGCCACGCACCGCTTCGCGCACCACGCTCCATGGCAGTACCGCACCCATGCCGACTTCCGCGGCCTGGCTGCCAAGGCTGGCAACCAGACGTCGCAGCGCATCGAGTGCGCTGTTTTCCGCGTCGTCGCGCAGATCGGCGAGGAACAGCGCATCGATCGACTCGAGCAACCACTGACTCCAAGCCATGAGCGTTCGTGGGATGGCGAACGCTGCGCGCGCGTTGCGCAATTCGCCAAGCAGCCTATCGAACTGACCGAGTGCTTCGACATCGCTGCCGGAGACGCCGTCGAGCGGCAGGATTCCATCCATCAGTTGATCGGCCGAAGCATGATCTTCGGGGGATTCGCCGGAAGTGCCTTGACCTGCGATGAGTCCGGCGTAGATGCGATCAAAACCGAACTGCCAGGAATTGGCATCGACCGGCGCTCCGCCAACTTCGGCTTTCATTTCAGCGTCCAGTCCCCACGCCACGCGTGCGCGATGCAGCCAGCGCTCCAGCGCGTCACGACCACTACGATCGATCGCAAAGCGCCGTGCTACTGCAGGGACGTCGAGAAAGTCCATCACTTCGCTGACCGTAAACCGGCTTTCAGCCAGATCCAGCACTTGCGCGAATGCACTCATCAGTGGGTGCGCGCGCGATAGTCCGACATCGGAGAGATGCCACGGCAAATGCAGCGGATCGGTGCGGTACTGCGCCGGCTCACCGAATATCGCAGGCAGGTAGGGCGCATACGCACTGATGTCCGGCGCCATCACCACGATGTCCCGATGTTGCAAGGTGGCGTCTTCGGCGAGGCAGCGCAGCAGCGCGTTCTTCAATACTTCGAGCTCGCGCAGACGGGTGTGGCAAACGTGCACGCGCAGGCTGGGGTCGCTGCGCTGGACGTGCAGGATTTTATTCAATGTCACGCCGTCCGCTATTTGCTCGCGAACCGGATCGCCGACCAGATCCGGCTGCAGGCAGCGGATGCTGGACTGTAACCGTGCTAATAGCGACGTTTCGCCGGGCAATGGTTCGGCCTCGTCGAGTGGGTCGCGCTCCTCGATCGCATCGCACTCATCCAGCGTGATGCAGAAATCCTGTGCAATCCGACCTAACGCGACCAGCAATGGATGACCAATCTCGTAGTACAACGCGTCCGGATCGCCTTTCTGCGCGAGCTGAAAGCGCCGGCTGCGCAGGTCCGACCAGTATTCGCGACAGGGATCGGGAAAATACAGGTGCACCGGTGTCTGCAGCGAATAGACCCGCAATGCCGCCAGTACATCGGGCGGCAAATGACTGACGCCGAACACATGCAACGGTGGATGTTCGCCATCTGGCTGAAGGCTTTCGGCATGCAGCGCGTCAAGCAGCCCCGCACTGCGCTGGGCGCGGTGTGGACGGCCAATCGACGCCTGCACCTGTCGCCATAACGCCGCCTGCCAGTCGCCTCGGGCTTTGCCGGGATGTTGTTCCCAATCGAGTATCCAGTCGGGTCGGTAGATCAGGTACTGGGTGTACAGGCCGGCCAGATGCTCGGCCAGCTGAAAGCTGCGCCGCGACGCATCGTCGCCTGCCAGATAGGCGCCGACTTCCGTCGTGGCCAGGGTCGGCAGCGCCATCAACAGTCGCCAGCGCAGGACGTCGCTCCGATAGGCGCCGCCGATCAATGCCTCGTCCCCGAGCACCCGGCGAGCGGTGCGCTCGAACCATTGCCACGGCAGGATCATCTCGATGTTGGCCGCAATGCCGTGAGCGCCATGGCGGCCGGGTCGGCGGGCGAAACGGCCTAGCAGCCAGCGCTGCAACCCCGGATGCGCGACCACGACGGTCTGCGCGGCCAGCGGATTGGCCGGTCGCTGCGCCTCCAACTGCTGGGCCAGCGTATCGGCCAGCCATTCGGTACGGCTGCCGCGATGGACGATCAAGTTTTCCTTCATCTATGCCCGCCCTGGCTGGATCGGTAACGCGATCGGTACAGCATACCGAGGCGCTGCCCCATAGCTTGAGAATATTCCCGATTTGGAGGGGCCAGCGTGTCACTGCAGCCCATGTCGATCTGATCGCTGGTGGTTCGTCGTAAGGTTAGAGCAAGCGAGAACGGCTGCTGCCCGTTCTTCCGCCTGACTCCCCAACTTTCCAGAGGAGATACGACATGCGATGCCTGGTGATAGTCAAAGCCACTAAGGACTCCGAGGCCGGCGTGATGCCGAGTCAGACCCTGCTGACCGACATGGGCAAGTTCAACGAGGAACTGGTGAAGGCCGGTGTATTGCTGGCAGCCGAAGGCCTGCATCCGAGTTCGAAGGGCGCGCGGGTGAAATTTTCCGGTAACAAGCGCAGCGTAATCGATGGGCCATTTGCCGAAACCAAGGAATTGATCGCCGGATTCTGGCTATGGCAGGTAAAGTCGATGGAAGAAGCGATCGAGTGGGTCAAACGCTGCCCAAATCCGCATCTGGGGGAATCGGAGATAGAGATCCGACAGGTATTCGAGGCCGAAGACTTTGGCTCCCAGCTGACGCCAGAGTTGCGCGAGCAGGAGGAGCGTATTCGCACGCAGATGGGGGCAAAGCCATAGTTTGGCTTTGCGCATCCCAGTTCGCCGCGAGGTTGCGGAGAAGTTTTTGGTTCTCATGGACGAAGAGCGAGCCCACCCCAACCCTGCCCTGCAAGTAGGGGAGGGAGCATGAAGAGGCTGCGTGGAACCACTTCGCGCGCCCCCAGGATGGGGCTTAGCCTTTGCTCCTCACCCTGTTAACAGGGTGAGGTTGGGTGAGGGTAAAGCTCTGGATCCTCATGATCGAAGAGCGACCCGATCTAAATCTCCCCTGCAGGCAAGGGAGAGCGCGCGACGAGGTTTTCGTTTTTCTGCAGGGCTGTTTTGTTTTGGAATGCGTGCAAACCAACCATCTTCCCTTGCGTCAATGTGGCGCAGATGATGTGATCGGTTGCCATGACATCGACCGACACCCACCGCACCATCGACGCCGTCTGGCGGATTGAATCGGCCAGGCTGATTGCCGGTCTCGCACGCATGGTACGGGACGTCGGCCTGGCCGAAGAGTTGGCGCAGGATGCGCTGGTGGTCGCGTTGGAACAGTGGCCGCAATCAGGGGTGCCGGATAACCCGGGTGCGTGGCTGATGACGACCGCGAAGCATCGCGCGATCGATCGTCTGCGTCGAAGCAAATTACTCGAGCGCAAACATGTCGAGCTGATGCACGAGCTGGAGGCCGAGCAGGAACAGACCGGGTTGAAGATGGAAGCCGCGCTGGACGATCCCATTGGCGACGATTTGCTGCGGTTGATGTTTACCGCCTGCCATCCCGTTTTGCCCATGGAAGCGCGCGTGGCGCTGACCCTGCGACTGCTTGGCGGCCTGACCACGGAGGAGATTGCGCGGGGCTTCCTGCTGCCCTCAGCCACCATTGCCCAGCGCATCGTCCGCGCCAAGCGGACACTCGCCAAGGCACAGATCCCGTTCGAGGTGCCGCTGGCCGATGAACTTGCAGCTCGTCTGTCGTCGGTACTCGGCGTGATCTATCTGGTTTTCAATGAGGGTTATTCGGCGACTGCCGGTGACGACTGGATGCGCCCCGCGTTGTGCGAGGAAGCCTTGCGCCTCGGGCGTGTGCTGGTGGGCCTGATGCCAGGAGAGCCCGAAGTACACGGGCTGGTGGCGTTGATGGAGATCCAGGCATCGCGTTCGCGTTCGCGCGTGAGTTCAACGGGTGAACCGATTCTGCTGCTTGAGCAGAATCGTGCCCAATGGGATCGATTGCTGATTCGCCGCGGATTTACAGCGCTCGATCACGCAGAAAAACTTGGCGGAGCGCTGGGGCCGTACACACTGCAGGCAGCCATTGCCGCCTGTCACGCGCGCGCGCTTACGGCAGACGCCACGGACTGGCATCGCATTGCTGCGCTGTATGGCACGCTTGCGCAGGTTGCCCCTTCGCCCATCGTGGAGCTGAACCGGGCGGTCGCTGTCGCCATGGCTTTCGGTCCCGCGGTCGGTCTGCAGCTCGTCGATAGACTCACGACTGAGCCAGCACTGGCGAACTATCACCTATTACCCACCGTGCGCGGCGACCTGCTGGTCAAGCTTGGTCGTCCGGACGAAGCGCGTGCGGAATTTGAGCGCGCCGCGTCACTCGCCCAGAACGGACGTGAGCGTGAACTTCTTAACAGGCGTGTCCATTTATGCGCGGAAAGCTCGGCCACCAAAGCACCGCGGTGAGTCAGAGCCCGATACGTTGAAGCGCGCCGCTCTGCTGTAGTACGGAAATCCCGATGGCGATCAATATCCAGGGAAGAACGACCTCGCCGTAGTGTTTTATACGGCGTCCAACGACCGCATGCGAAACGAGGCTGTTGGCCAAGAAGCACCAGATCCCCATCATGGCGACAAGGGTGATGCTGATCACCGCATCGTCAGTGGCGGACCGGCCCGCGTAAAGCGATGTGTAGACCGCGATGTTGTCGGACCCATTGCTGATCGCAACCATGGCAACCATCCACCCGGAAATGGCTTTCCTGTTGGGGACATCCGAGGATGTCGAGGTGTCGACGCTGCCAGCAGACCACTGCGTGAAAAGCTTGCCGAGCCCGATACCGAGTGGAAATATTCCCAACACACCTATCCACGAACGCGGCAGTGCCAGTGTGAGCGCCGCGCAACCCAGCGCGAAAAATATCAGCGCCAGTGAGCCGCCAATGTGGCCTGCCATGACGACACGGGTGCGCCCTCTGGACGCCGCCAGAAAGGCAAGTAGAACGGTCAGGTTGTCGACGTTCGTCGCCGCATACGCGACGATGGAAATCATCAGTAGATTCAGCATCGACTACCCTGGTTTGGTGTTGGATTCCGCGTGAGGAATCATGGCGCAATGCCAGGCAGGATGGGAGTTGATACCCTGATTCCTCGGCCTTTCGGTTATGCCTAGTCGAGCGGCGTGCGCAGAAGACTGCATGCCGGGGCCCGTCAAAACAACAGGCCGATAAGATCCTTGCTGAGGGTTTTCAGGGGAATCACGCTGAGCCATACGGGAATGAAAGGCACCAGCGCGGCGACGACGATCGCAATCGCCCCTTGATAGTCAAACAGCGTCAGACGCATGTTGTAGACATTGGCCACGATGGAGTAGAGGTCGGTCGTCGAAGAAAAATCCGGGTCGCTCAGCGCGCTGCTGTCGACGTGTGCTCCAGGACCCATCCATTTCTCTTCGAACTCCTTGCCGACGCGGCTTGCCAGGTCTCCGTACTTGAATACGCCTTGCCGCCAGGCGGTTACCAGTAATCGTGTAAAGACGAAGGGTGGGGACAGGAACAGGATCGCAATGACGGCGGCCGTGACCACCGGAATGGCTGGGTGATCGAGTGGTGACAGTCCATGATGCAAGACGCCGTTCGCCATCGTGCCGGCAACCACGATGCTTATCGCGAAACCGACCGACGCGAACATGCGCGGTGAATAGGCGACGAACTGGAGCCCGGCTGCCTGGTCCGGGTGTGCCGCGACCATGCGCAAACCAAGTCGTGCGACAGCGGACAGAAAGCGTGACCAGATGATCAGCCGCCAAAGCCAACCCAGGATCAACCCCAGCATGAGAGGCAGACTTATGACCAGGTGCCACCATCCCGCAAGTGAAAGAGAGTAGCCATTGGACGCTAGTTGCCACGCCGGTAATTCCTGTCGGGATACTGTCATCAGCATGATGAAGGCAAGGGCGTACGCGCACAGTGCAATTTCGCCGGAATACTGCAAGCGTGCGCTCATTCGATGGCATTTCTGGACTTCTATCTGAAATCGGTCTCGATCGTCTTCAGCGATCAATGAAGCATCCGCAAAATGTTGTCGGATGGATTCCAGCCGTGGCAACACGATGTATTCGGCGAGCACGAACAACGGCGCGGCCAGCAGCAGTCTCGCGTGCACGGCGATGTCGCCAAAAAATTCCATAGCTTTCGCATCCTGATGCAACAGGGTATGGATCAGGCACAGCACCATCAGGGGAATCCAGCCAATGGCAATGATGATCAGCACCCGGCGCCATGCCTCGGGGCGATCCTTCTCACGAATCAGACGCATACGCCGCAGCACAGTAACGTGATGGGCTTCGGCGAAAATCCGCATTGCGGTCATGATGGCCTTGGTTTGTCTGAGCGCAGGGGTCGTCGGGGTGCGGGCCGGGTAAATGGTTAGAAGTGCCAGGTGAGCCCAATGCTCGGCCCTTGCAAGGTGAGCCTTTCCAGCAGGGCATTGCTTTCGCTGTGCTGATACATGACGTAACGCCAGGCAAAAGCCAGATCCCCCCATCCGAACGCATAGCCGACCCCTAGCGCTGCTTGCGAAGTCAGAGCTGAGCCGTCGCCCAGATCAAGGTAGTAGGGGATATACCAATTGCCACCACCTGGGATCCAGCGGCCACGGATGCCCACCAGAGCATCACTCACATGGGTCTGGGAGGAGACGTGCCCGCTATCAGCCAACCCGAAATGGTCTCCGGTAAAAGTGAAATCCCAGCCGAGGTTGCCTTTCAACCACAGGTAGCGGCCGCCGAAAATCAGATCTGCATAACCGTCCTGGCCGTGGCCCAGTGAATACATGCCGGCGAGCGTGACGAAACCACCCTTCAGGTCCATATCGGTATTCAGTGAGTTGTCGCCACCAATGAAGTTGCCGCCGACGGAGCGAAAGCGGCTGTCTTCATGATCGAACTTGACCCAGTCCACATCGCCGTAGAAGCCCCAGTCACCCTTGCGAGCATCGCCACTAAGCATCAGGGCACCGCTCAGATTTGACAGGATGTTGCTGTCGGTGTCGCTCTGCGCGTCACCTGCTGGCGTTTGAAAGCGCATTTTCGCCGTGACGCCCGGCAACCAGCCATAGGGTGTGAAACTGCCATGCCAGTTGCCGTCCCACTGATCGGTGTCTGCGGCATGAGCGGTGGATGCCGTCACTGCGGCGATCGCGATAAGCATCAGGAAAAAAGCGACGCGCAGGCGGTCACTCATTATTTTTTCTTGAGAAATCATCGTCTTTATCCCACTGGCGGCTACCTCATTGTCTTTCTGGCGCTGCCCGTGCTGAAAGCGAACTAGTACCTATGCCTCCCCCGTAAATCTACGGAGCGACGCGTCGTGAAGACTGTCCGTCGATAGGTACTTTTGCGTACTTCGGCTACGCATAACTGCGCTGGCATGCTTACGTGCGGAAGCGGCACCCTCAGCGAAAACTGGCTGCTATCTCCCGCACTGGAATCCGCTCATGCAACAGCAAACTTCGAGTAGCGTCGTACCCGATCTTCCTCCTGAGCTGAAACAGTCGATCGAGGGCAAGGACAGTGGGACGACATCCACGCTGCTGGGCATCTACCGCACACGGCTTGGCGAACGTCGAACCGGACTGGCCGATCTGAGGTCGCACCTGGCCAATGAGCGTACGCATCTGGCGTATGTTCGTACGGCGATTTCGTTGATCAGCTTTGGCATCACACTGAACCGCTTTGCGGTCTTCCTGGAACAGCAGGGCACCATCAAGCCAGGGCAGGGCACCGGGCACTTGCTGCGCAATACGGAGAACGTGGGTGGCGGCATGGTAGTGCTTGGCCTGGTGCTTGTCGTGTGGTCGCTGTATCGCTATTGGCACGTCAACCGCGATATCGTGCGGGCCTCTTTCGAGCCGCTGGACGGAGCCGTCTATATGATGACCGTGCTGCTGTTTCTGCTTGGTGGCTTGAGTGCTTTCTGGTTGTTGTTTGCGTAGTTCGCAGCATCGGCGAGTCGATGAAGAATGAAGATGGAGGCCATCTTCGCTATTGGGGAAACAGCAAAGTAACGGTGAAGCGATAGCCCCAGCCGTGTGGGCCGTTGTCGTTCGATTCGAGCAGGTAGCGCACACCGCCGGCAAAGCTGATCGGTTGGCGACCGATCCGCGTCAACTTGCTGACACTCAAATTGAGTGGGACGGTAGCCTCGTGAGCGTGCCAGTCGTAGCTGGATTCGATGTTCGCACCATACGTCCATGCCTTTGGCGTTGTGAAGGCTACGAAAGGCTGCACGAACATGCTGCTGAGGGGCGGACGATCGTTGTAGTTGCCACGCACCGAGGCGAACGACCAGATCTGATTCACCAGTACACCGTATGTCCAGCCTTTGCTTTGCTTGAGCAAAAGCCCGGTGGGTCCTGCGCCCCATTTCTTGCTGCCCAGTAACGCGTCCGAAGCTGTAGGAATCAGTACGACGGGGCCCAGTGCCCAGATCAATCCATTGGAGGTGGGAGCGCGCGGCGAAAAAAAGAAACTCTGGGTGATATCCCCGATTCCGTGCTGGCTACCGCTGCCTGGGGATATATCGGATTGGCTCACGACGGGAAGTATCGTGCGCGAAATCATGTTCCAGTCGTCATTGATCTGAACTGGGATGACGGGCTGAATATCGAGGTAATTCTTGTGCCCATCCCGATCGGGCCCGATGCTGCTGTCGTAGTTGAACTGTAGCGGCACGCTGATCAGCGAGGCCACGGGATTTGATAGCTTTTCGGCTAGTTGTGCGTTATCCGCACTGGCGTTGCTGGTAATGCTTTCGTCACCGGCAGGGGCGGATTGTGCGATCGCGATGCTGCTCGTAGTGCACATCGAGATTGCCAGCAACAACCATGCAGCCTTCATTACGCTCTCCCTCGTCATGAGCTCGCCGGCGCGCTGATCAGGGCAGGGTGCCAATGGTCGTTAATTTGGAAATGGGCGTTTGGGCAAGTTACGCTTGATATCGGGAATGTCGACGCAGCGTCTACTATTCGCGGTCAAAGCGAGATGCTTACGTTGAGTTCAAGCGGTTCGCCTTCGATGCGATTTTTCACATCGAACTCCTTCAGCCAGCGAAGCGTCAGGGCGACCTTGCTTTCCTTGCTCCAGGATTTTGAGTAGCTGATGGCCGGACCCAGGCCGAGGGAGTGTCCCTTGAAGCCATTGAGCTTGTCGGCGGTAGGACCCGTATCGTCTTGAAGCTGTTGTATCCAGCCACCAGCCAGGCCGTAGCCCCAACCACTGGAGGTACGTTTCATGGCCAGTGCATCCAGACGAAATACGGCTCCATTCTGGTAATCGGTGGCGTTGTCCCGTGTATAAAAATCGACGCCGGCCAGCGCGCTCACCTCGAACGTTCCCTGCTGAAAGAGGTGCGTGTAGCCGGCGGCGGGTGAGAACGTCCAGACGTTGAGTCCATCGTTGGTCAACTGTCCTTTTTGGTAGTCCCCGGTGGGGGCATAGATGTACATGCCGAACGACCAGTGTTCGACCTCGCTGACGTGATAGCTGGCAATCACCGGAGCGAAATAAAAGTCATAAAGGCCGCTGGAACTACTCTTCGCCCTCCCGCTCAGAGGCCCAAGGGAAAGATCTGCAACGGCTGAGGTATAGATATAGGGCACGGTGAACATCGAGGCGAAATTCCAGCGCCCCGGACCGGTATCCCATACATAGGCAAACGTTGCGGCAAACAGGTTCGCGTTCGCGTGCAGATCCAGGGCAGTCGTTCCCGCAATGGGGGTCTGCTTGCCGCCACTGATATTGCCGTCGTAATAAAGATAGCTGAGCGAAAATTGCCAGCCGGGCGTGGGTGGAATGATGCCGATGTACGGAGTGATCTGCATGCCGGTTATCGAGCGGCCAAGTGCTTCTTCGGTGGCGTCTGCCGCAGGAGCGGTACAGAGCATGATGGCGATAGCCAGGACACTGAATGAGTAAACATTTTTAAGTTTCATGGGCTTCGCTTCCTAAAAGCTCCTGCGCTTCGTGTTCGGGCGCACGATGCAAGATTGCTGTCCATGGGAACCATTGGTAAGCGCAGTTTCACCGAGGCAAGTACAGTAAAAATACCAAGCACGCCATGTCGATGATCCACTCATTGCGGCGGTCTTAGCAGTGATCCGAAATTGAGATAGATCGAGCTGTGTCCGCCATCGGCATATCCGTAACCCAGAAAGACCGGGCCAAGTGGCGTCTGGACACCGACAAAAACACTGCCGGCGTAGAGAAGCGAATCGAGACGAACATCGCTGGTGTTTTGCCATACATTGCCCGCTTCCAGGCTCGCTCCGATGTAGATCGGAGTCGAAAAAATGGCGTCCAGTTTTCCGGTTCTCCGATAGACAATGGCTCGCGCCAGCAGTGACTGGTTGCCGTACAACGAGCGTTCGCTGAAGCCGGAAAGGTTGAGGAATCCGCCCAGGAAGTCCTGTGATTCGAAGAAGCTGGAGTTCTGGATCGCGCTAGAAGCATGCAGGCCCAGCAGGAGGTGGTATCGGCTATCGCTCATGCCCCAATCGGGCACCCAGTCCGCGGTGAAACGCGCCACGTCCCCGTTGACGTCTCCGCCCAGGAACGGGCGGTACATATCGTAGTCAAACTGGACATGACTACCCCGGGTGGGGAATTGAGTGCTGTCGAAGGTATCCCAGTCGAGCCCCAACCGGACCATCGCAAATTGGGCTCGCTGATCGGGGAAGTCAGTGGGGCTGCCAATACGCAGACTGCCATCGTCAACACCGCGGGATAAGGACGTGAATACGCGCCAATAGGAGAGTGGGGACCAACCCGCTTCCAGTCCAAGGTTTTCGCGGTGCACGCGATATTCGGCCAACTGCTTGTCACCATCGGACGTATAGACGGGCACATCTTCATTGCGCACCAGGGCAAAGGGCATGACGTAACTGGTCGCGTTCAAACCCGTGGGCTGATAGAACTCGGAACGGATGCCGCCGATGCGCCCAGCCCACAATATGTTCTTCCATTCGCCGCCGAGGCTGTTGAGATTGGTCGCGGTGATTTCGGAAGAGATCAGATATTCGCTGCGGCCGGCAAAATTGTCATCGAGCTCGAAGCCGAACTTGCCGTAGATCGGGCCCCATGGCTTGTCTGTCGGTGAGATGAGCAGACCGCGCCCGGAGCTATCTTCGATGATGTGATAGTCGATCTGTTGATAGTTGCCGCGACCATAGACCTGGCCGATCTGGGCCTCGAGTTTGTCGGGATTCAAGGGTTTGCCTACGTCTTTCTCCAGCGAGTGCTGGACGTAGGGCGCTGTCAAGGTGTGCGTGGCGTCGACCTTGAGAAAGGCCACCAGCGATGGATCAAAAGTGCGCTGACGATGGCTTGCCTGATAGGCCTGCCAAGCCTGGGGCGACACGGTCAGCGCACGCAATCGAGGCAGCGCGGCTTCTGCGGCGGCCTTGCCAATCGCTACGGCTTCGGCTGCACGATTGAATTCGCTGGCACCGAGGTTGCCCAAGGCGGGCTTGATCAGAATATCGTTCGGACCAAGGGTATCCAGCTGCCGCTGGGTTTTCTCCGCCATCAGCGTGCTGACCATCTGGTTGAGCAAGGCCACCGGATTCGTCAGCGCTTTTTCATCGCTCAGCGGTGACCCGACATCGACGACGATCAGGCGCTGCGCGCCCATCTCGCGAACGATGTCGATGGGCACGTTGTCCATCACGCCACCATCGACAAGCAGTTTTCCACCGACGTTGGTGGGGGCGAAGGCGCCGGGTACCGACATGCTCGAGCGCATCGCGAGCGCCAGATCGCCACTGCTGAAAACAACCGGTTGGCCTGCCACGATATCCGTGGCAACGGCACGGAAGGGAATCGAAAGGTTGTTGAAGTTGTTTACGTCCCAGGTCGAAATCACCAGTCGGCGCAACAGCAGTAACAGCTTCTGACCTTGCACAAAGCCGACCGGTGTAATGATGTGGCCGTCCTTGTAACCCACCTCGAAATTGAGCAGGTACCGGTAGTCGGCCTCTTTGCGGCGCATGGGCATTTCCACGCGGTCGGGGTCGTCAGAGAACAGGCTTTTCCAGTCCAGCGTGGTGACGATGTTCTGCATTTCGTCGGCGTTGTAGCCGGCGGCATAAAGACCGCCGACGATGGATCCCATGCTCGTGCCGGAAATTTTGCATACGGGTATGTGCTCGCGCTCCAGCACCTGGATGACGCCGATGTGCGCTGCGCCGCGTGCGCCACCTCCGCCCAACACCAAGCCCACGCAACCCGGCCGGGAAGGCGGCAGCTCGGCGCGAACCGTGGCCGTAAACGCGACCGAAACGCCAACCAAGGCTCGCAGTAAGCGTGTCGGCACGTGCACAGTCGCGCTCCACAGAAAACAGGAAGGCCTGCGGTCGCAAGGGGCTGCGTCGATAGGCCTCGTGGCTGCAGAGTGTCGTGGCTGGGACAGCGTATGGGCAGCGAAGAAGCACCATAGACAGCTCAGTACAAATACTTAGGTATAAATCCTTAACGTAATTTCTTGAGGTTCCTCACAAGACGCTTACGATGTTTGCCTTACGATAAATTCCGAGGCACGGGGTGTGAGTTCTACATAACGGGGCGCCCGCGGCCTAAGGCATTGAGGCTTGGCTGAGATTTAAAGTCGACGCTGTTTTCAATCCATATCACACGGAGGTGCAGGATTAGCGCCGAATCTCAGCAACGAATGTGTGTTGTGCAGAACCCTTTCTGCAAAGATGAGCACGGATCACCGTGCGAAACCGATCGACTGGAAGTGGCGAGTGAATCGGTACGTCTTGCTGGCAAGCCAGAGGGCAATTACGCATCCCCCTTGGCGGCTACTTCCCGTCACTTATGCTTATCTCACTGCAGCACGCTGTCGGCGGCGGACCCGCTTTCGTGGTTACCTTGACTGGGTATCGGCGCTATACAGGTAGGGGGCATGCATGGCACAAGCAGCTGTAGCGGACGCCTCGCTTTCGCTCGCATGGGGCGCGGCTGTTTTTGCGGGAGGCTACCTGGCGCAGCTTGCGTCCATTGCCCTATGGGGCACGCACACTGAAATCTACATGATCTGGTTTCCCGGAGCCGTACTGCTAGCGGCGTTATTGACCGCGCCAGTGGCTAACTGGCTGTCGTGCTCATTCGGCCTATTGATCGCCATGGCTGCAATGGCACTGACGTTTCAGGCCCCCATTCTCGACGTGGTGCTCACCGTTCTGCCCGTCGTTCTGGTGGTGCCCATCTGTGCGCAACTCATTCTTGCTTTGCAAAGAAATCTTTCGACGTTTGAGGATTTCAGACAGATCGGCGGATTTTTGCTATTGGCTGCTGTATTGCTTCCGTTAATCAGTGGGTCGGCCGTCTATATAGTCAGTGGCTATACGACATTGCGTGGCGTAGCGGTAGGCGGGTGGCTCAACATCGTGCTCGCGCACGCTCTTGGTTACATCCTTTTCGTGCCTGTTTGGCTCAGCCTGGTGCA
>Ga0302226_10000763_pt1 | contig 25521 bp, 47 predicted proteins | sample II_Palsa_E3_3_FD_193524 | JGI IMG/M metagenome (GOLD analysis project Ga0302226, IMG submission 193524) | Peat permafrost microbial communities from Stordalen Mire near Abisko, Sweden - II_Palsa_E3_3 | ecosystem: Environmental > Terrestrial > Soil > Palsa > Peat permafrost | place: Sweden...
GAAAGTTTTTTTTTTTTTTTTGCGGGGTTTTACTGAATCCTCATGTTGCCCATCCCGTCCGTGATTGTCCGGTGGTCGTTGGTTCCAACCAGATTGTCGGTGGGGATTCCGTACTGGATGGCGGCAGCAGGGTACAGGACGAACTGCTGATGGCCCCCACCATACTATCGAAGAAAAAAAACCCAAATTAGAATTAAACGTGAGGGGTTTTAGCCAGAATTACCATGACGTTGTTGATCGGCGCCCACGCATACTGTCCTAGCGCAGCGGCTGCGGAGGGGTTGTGCCCCATCATGTGCGACGGCATATAATTGACTTGGCCTTGAGGTGGCATAGCGGCCTGCTGAATTGGCGAGTTTGTCGTGGGCGACGTCGAGTTATTTGGCCGCAATGGGGTCGATCGAATATAAGGATTCTGGTGCATGGCAGGTTGAGAGAAATCTGGGGTTGTGGCCTGTTTTTATTTTTATTACACTTAAAAAAAAAAAAGTTGGGACGCTAAAAAGTATTACCATCATATAGTAATTGGGAACAGCAATGTAGGGAATGGGGGCGTCCTGTCGCGACTGTTGGCTGTGCTGGTGATGGTGGTGATGATGATGTTGCTGTTGTTGCTGGTGCCATCCAGCTGGGATAGAGGCAGCGGCCAGTGCCCCGTGGCTGACGACGGGATACACGTTGGGGGTTGTCCGTCGTCGTTGCTTGACTTCGGGGGGTTCACAAAACTGCGCGCGAATGCGCTTGTTGAGCCATTCGATTCCGTTCTCGTGCTCGATTGCGATCGGTGCAGAGTACGGCTCGGCGTATCGTACAAAGGCAAACGCGCTCCGGCTCTCTAAAATTTTTATTTCAGTCAATGCGAGATGGTCATGCCAGGCTTGGTAGTTACTCTCGTCGGTCTCGTTCAGGATCAGATCCACGGCGACAATGTTGCCATAGCGCTTGAACCGGTCTCGCACGCTGTGTATTACGTGGAATTTAGTGCAAGGCAATGTGTGATGGCACGCAGTACAGCTCCTTGGTGACCGACTTGCGGTTGAGCCCTCCGAGGAAAAGCGTGTGCACGTCCGTGCTGGGCGTGGGTGTGTCCGACGTAGGGACCTCCCAGCCGACGAACCAGTCGTGCAAGCCAGCGAGTAGTCTCTCCAGCGCCTCCTCGGCACTTACGCGATCAGGATAAGTCACAAACGCGGCCGTCTTGTCGGCAGAGGTAGCAGGAGCAGGAGCGTTCTGACCATTGTTTGGATAGGCGGATGAGCCTCCGCGAGAGCGCGACTGGTTAGACTGCTGGTGTTGCTGCTCGACGGGCTTTCCGATGATGACATTGGTGACTGCTCCGTACGGCTCGACGAGCTCCTTGACCTCCTGCAAAAGTTAAAAAAAAAAAAGAATGATGTTTGGCACAAGCACGAGGAGGGACGAGGGCAGCTCACCGCGGCGGTTAGGACGACACCAGGCCTGGACAAGTAGAGCGTGCTGTTTTCGTGGACGCGCTCGAGGCGCATGTGAACGCCGTTCATCTCCTCATCTGCCAGCTCGACAATGGCCTTCTCGGTTTCTTCGACAGTCTGGTTTTTGTTGCGGTGTGGGTGTTCAGCATTTGTAAAATCAAAAAAGTCACGGGACATACGTTGAGCTCAACGTAGGCATAGAGGCACGACATGCGGTCACGACGAACGGTCACGGCGGGCTCGACGGTGGTGTATGCCGAGTACAGATCCTTCAGGTGGCCCTCCACTTGCTCTTCTGTGAGTCCAGCGGGCAGGCTAAAGCAAATAGGGAGAAAAAAATAATGATTTGCAAAAACTTCAGATCATCACGTTTCAAAATTTCCACTCACTTGGTCACAAAGATCGTGCTGGCCGGGTTGATGAACGTCGACGCCGGTCGCACGTGGCCAATCGTGGGAGGGCTCTCGGCACTGTCGTCTGCAGTGGGTGGAGTAATAGGATAGAAAATGTTTTTGAGGTGAAGGGTAGACGATTATTGTTTCACGATATACAAGGAGCCACTTACCGTAAGACGACGTGGACTCGACATAGAAGGTGCCCGTGGGATCGAACGAGGTGGGGATAGCCGCGGACGCGATGGTGGAGGTAGCAGCGGCCACGGTGCCGGTCGGGGGTCTCACATACGAACTCATACCTGGGTGCTGATCGTTTGGACTCATGGAAAACGCCTGCGACAATGATTGGAAACTGTGAGATACAGCCAGCAAAAAGGGGAACAGCGAGAGGGCAGCAGTGGTGGGCGATGCTCCCACTCGGCAAAAAACACTGCCAACGACCTTTGAAACTGCAAAAAGCACACACAAAAAAATCCAAACAAAGTCAGGACAGGGCGACGGCTGCGCTATCAACCCGCCGTCTCAGCCTCACCCCCGCGACGGTCAGACACGGCGGCGTCTCGCCACCATCACCCGCCCCAATCGGCTCGCACCGGCTGCTTACAAAGCACGGCTGTTCAGAACCGCCTTTCAAAGGGAAGAAAATAAAAAAAGGGAAGGAAGAAGAAAAAAAGAGTGACCCGGTTCCGGAAGGAGCCGGGATCTAAATGCCACTCGGCACCGGCACTGCTGTTCTCGTCCGCGCCCTCCCGAGTCGGCAGCGGGCCGTCCGCTCCGTGGACGCTGCGCTCGTGTGGCCCAGCCAGTGACGAGGGGCCGAGCAGGTGGAAAAATACTTTGCACGTGCAAGTTCAGCCGACCCTCGTTCAAGCGTCCAATCGAAAGCGGACGCGCTCCTCATCTCGACCAGATTGCAGCGATTTTTGCCGCCACGCCGATGAGTCCCCGTCCAAGACGCCGAGTACGTAGCTCGGCCAGGCTGGACCTCTGCGCCGTTTGGTTTGTTGTGTGACCCAACGGGCAGCGCGAGGAAGAGACTGGCAGGAACGTCCCGTCCACAGTTTTCGCACGATGACGTGCAAGAACGTGGCACCAACACGTTCGCGATCCCAGTGGGACACGGTCGCGCCCACGCCCACGCCGGCCGGCATCGTGCCATCGTTTGTAATCATGCACATTCCTACGCTTTTTCTAATTATTTTTAGCTTTGGATGACGATGACGATGATGTACGCCATTGAGAGCACAGCACTGCCGTCGCGGCCGAGACGTTCAGGGAGTCGATCAGGCTGTCCTTGTTGTTGGCTGCTGTTTCGATCGTCAGAAAGGCCGAGCAGAGACGGGCAATGTGCGGCCGCAACCCAGCCCCCTCATTGCCCAGTACGAGGATCGTCGGTGCTGCCGAGTAGTCGAACGCATGGCTCGGTGTTGCCCTCAAGCTGCCGGGGGCGGATGTGCCCGCGACCTTCCAGCCGCGGGACCCGCTGTCGGTCAGAAAGTTGGCCAGACTATCGACGCTGTGCACCGTCATGAGCTCCATCGCACCGCCGCTCGCCCGGCTCGCTGCAGGCGACAACGGCGCGCGGTTTCGCTCGCACACGGCCACGCCATCCACGCCGAAGAAGTAGGCCGATCGCAGGATGGCACCAAAGTTCTTTATTGTGCGAGTCAACGGCAACGTAGCATGAAAAAAAAAAGGGCACTACCTGCGGGTCAACGACTTGGTCCAGGGCCAGCCACAGCGGCATCGACGGAGTGGCGGGACGGCGGATCGTGCTCGTCTCGGTCATGCCCTCGGCGTCAAACGTGAGGAGAGTTTGGTCCCCATCCTCCTGCCCGCCTTGCGCTGCTGCAGCCACGTGCCTGCTCACAGCGCCAAGCCAGCGAAGGTCCACAGGGCTCAGCGGATCGGCCTCGAGTACGCATCCCTGGTGCGTTGCGTTGTTTGTGAGCGAGTTGAGTTCGCCCTTGTCGGCTTCGTCCACTGGCAGGTTGATCTTGGCCGCGAGCGCCCTCAGTCTCTCGGTCCTCAATCTGTGGGAGCAATGCTAAGTGTGACTCGGCGTTGTCGTAGTGTACACTGGCAATCGCTGAGCAGCACCACCTGCCTCCATGAGCACGAGGCGACGCAGACGGCGCCGGCCCGCGGTCATTGCGGCAATAACCGAGTTGTAGCCGCACAGGAACTCCTTCATGTGGCCGAATCAAAATGGAAAACAAAAAATAATATTCTACAAAGGCTTGTTGGACTCGATGGCCTTGGCAAAGTCGTTTGCGATGTCGGCCGACTTGACGCGGACGTTGTACTTGACCAGCTTGGCGTTCTCGTCGATGCTGAAGAAGGAGACGGTGGGCTTTTGCGGGTTGGACACGTCGGCCTTGGCGTTGACGTCCTTGATCAGGCGCGTGTTGAGCAGGACGATGCCCGAGCCCTCCGCACGCGCGAGCAGCCGCTTGAAGTTGTGCTCAGTGTTGCTGTTGAGCTTGAGGATGCCCGTGCCCACGTCGATCCACTTTTTGTCTGCGTCGCTCATGGCCATCTTGTGGATCTTGCACTTTTCAATGGTAAAGAGGGCCTCATCTTTCTCCTCGCCCTCGCCGACCTTGATCAACTCGCTGTTGGTGCGTGCCTCCTCAGGGAACTTTTCGTTGTCGTCCTCGCCGCCATCCACACTCGATAGGGGCGACGGCGTGCTGGTAAAGTTGGACAGGCCGCCGAAAAGGCCGCTGCCGCTGCTGCCGTTCAGGGTGAACAAGCCCGGCTGGCTCAGGCCGCCAAAGCCTGCAAAGACCGGTGGCTTGTCTGTAAGGCTGGGTACGGCTGGCTTGTCCGCGGCGACGGGCGAGGGCGTCTGCACATCCAGCGGCTTGCTCAATGAGAAGACGGGCGAGGGCGTCTGCACATCCAGCGGCTTGCTCAATGAGAAGACGGGCGAGGGCGTCTGCACATCCAGCGGCTTGCTCAATGAGAAGACGGGGGTGGGCGCGACAACGGGTGCTGCTGCGGAGGGCTTTGTCTCCTCGGCATCGTTGAGCTTGGCCTGGATGCCCTTGCGGTACTCCTCGTACTGCTTGAACGTGGTCGACAGATCCGTGTACGGATCCTTGGCGACGGCTGCCTTGGCGTGCGAGACAAAGGACTCGTTGAGCCCGCGGATCTGCAGGTAAAAGTCGGTCGCGACCTCCTGTCGCGGACGTCAGTGCCAATAATTTTTTAAAAAAAGGTAATAGACACTACAGCCTTTGCAGCAGGAGCCGGAGCGGCGATGGCAGGTGCGGGGGTCGTGGCCAGGCTGATACCTGCAAACGGAGAGGCACTCGGGGCAGAAGCAGCAGGGGCTACCAGGCTGATGTTGGCAAAGGGGGACGCGGTGGAAGAGGTCGAGAGGTTGATGCCCGCAAATGGGGACGCGCCGCTCGCAGCAGGGAAGGCAGTCGCAGCAGCAGCAGCAGCAGCAGGATTGGCCGACCTCTTGGCCTTGATGAACCTGCGTTCGTTGTAACGGTCAAAAAAAAAAAAGACACATGGCGACTAGTACTTGCGTGTCTTGAGCTCCTCGTCTGGCGCCACGGCGTCAATGCCGGCGCCGTCGGGGCCCGCGTCGTCGTCGTCGTCGCCGCCGCGGCCCGAGTTGTACTTGAGGTCGTCTGCGTTGGGCTCCCTGGTGAGGTAGGTCGTGGCCTGTCGCTTGCCCGAGCTGGACATTTTTGTGTGATGATGACACCCACGGGCAGAAAATCGCCGTCTGTTGTCGGCAGTAAGGCACAGGCACACAGGCTGTCCCACGACGAGGCCGTGAAGCGGCTGCACCAGACGTACGTCTTCATCTTTGTGGGCCTCCCGGTGTTCCTGGCCGTCGTCGTCGCGCTGTTTGTGAGCTACAGGTACGCGCTGCAGCCGGAGCCCCTGCCCCCTGCGACCCCGCTCAATGTCACACATGTTTGCGTCGAGGACCCTTTGGTTCCGCAGCAACAACAAAAAGAGCATCAAGAGCAGTGGCCGCTGGTCCTCCACGGATCGTTCGTGACGCTGTGGCCTGCTCTGCAGCACTTTTCGCTGGCGGCGCTGGCCAAGGAGAAGTTTGAGCTGGTGGACGTGTTTGTCTCGCCCGTCCCTGTTTTTCGCAGGCTCGCACAGGGCTCGCTGCTGGGGGAGAAGATCGATGTGCCGTTCCCGACGCCGCGGCCGCCTGTGCACTCTTCGTCACTGGCCGACGTCTTTACCACGTCCTTGGCCTGTATGTTGCGCGCGTCTCCCTCTAGTACTGACTGTGGGAACATAGATTGGCAAGGTCCTTTGCACGCTCTGGCGGGCATTGACGCGGACGACGAGGATGACGACGGCAGTGAAATCTTGGAGGGCCTGTTTTCGCCGCCCATTTCGAAATCTGTGCCGATGGCGTCGGCCGAGACAACGATGATTGCAAAGGGCCACATGCACGATCTGCACTACTGGCGTGAGCCACAGCTCGTCGTCGTGCTCACAGGGAGCGTCCGGGTCACCCTCTTTGAGCCGTCAGACTGGCCGTACCTCTACTTTCACCCGTCGTTTCATCCTGTACGCCGACTTTTTATTTTTGTCCCATCAAATAATCGTCGTGCAAAAAGTTCCACGGCTACACCCAAGCAACGTTGTACAAGTGGGACAGCAAGCGATTCCCGCTGTTTGGGCACGCTCAGCCGTACGAAGCCGTCCTCGACGCTGGTGACGTCCTTGTCTTGCCACCAGGGTGGGCTTTGGGCTCGCTCGCCCTCAACGCATCTGTAATCGTCAATGTTCCTCAAACCGAGCCGCTTCCACCGCTAGATTTACCGAGCCCACAGCTGGCGCGCGCCCTGCAGCGATCTCTCGCCAAGAAATCGTCGCGGACCAAGGGTTCTCTCGTGTCCATCGTGGGCCACCTCCTCGACATGAGTGATCAGCAAAACCCCCTGGGTTTCGTCCGGCAAATGCTCGTAAGCCGGTACCATTCGCTGCCACGCGTCGTCTCGCAACTCTTTGTTGCCACCAAGGCCGCCGACGACGATGAGGCCAATGCTGACAGACCGTACGACTGCCAGCCGCTCCTGGGCGACATTGTCAATCGCGCGTTTGCAGAGTGGTCCGTGCCGGGTGACGATGGCAGCGTTCGCATCCCCGTCAGCAGCAGCACCACCACCAGCGCCTTCTTCCTGGACGACCTCTCCGAGGCCGAGCGCGAGACCTACAACGACATGTCGATAACCAACCAGCGTGCCCTCGAGTCGCTTGTCACCAGCCTGCACGCCAACGCCACCGAGATCACGGCTGCCATTCTGTCGATGTCGGCCTCGTCGCCCTCCTTCCGCTCCGTCCTTTTGCAGGACGCGATCGAGTCCATCGTTGTTGCCGCCATCGGCATCGAGCACGTCCGTGCTTTTCTAACAGAGTGTTTTCTTTAAGATTTGTTTAGGGTTTGATTCAGGGGTTGATCAGTGAGGAATAAAACGAAGAATTTATTACTACGCCTCGAGGTCTTGCTGAACGTGGTCAACGTGGTCGACCTAGATTTACACACCACACATGAAACACCCTTGAAACAGACCGGTGTTCCTCTTACCTTGGTAACGCACACGGTGCGGGCGCCAGCGTAGACGGGGCCGTAGATGAACTCGGCCGGCGTCGCAGTCGCGGTAGTTGACGTGGCAGCCATGTGCGAGTTTTCTGAAAATAAGATTTGATTCGACAAAAATAGAAATCCCATCTGGTTCGTGTTTATTTACTACGATTAGACAAAAATAGAAATCCATCTGGTTCGTTTTATTTACTACGTATTCAACTGAGCAGACACGTTTAGTACGCTGTTGGGCAGAGGAACAGCCGAGTGGGGAACAAAGAAGGTTTTGGGCCCTGAGTCCGGAATCAGACCATAGTATATCAAAGACGCCCTTTGGCCGAAGCGCGCACAGACGATCGTCCACGCTCGCGTCTCGTGTCGCCGAATACGCGTCCATGGTCGTCCACTAAAAGGCAAAGCATGTCGGGATCCACGATGACAAGTTGTTTGATGAACTTTTCGGTCAAATACAAATTAATAATATTATCGACAATTCGGAACATACCTGGAGAGACATGAGCAGAGCCAAAAGCATGCGACCGGCCTCGTCGGTGTAGAAACCCGATCGCGCTCAACTGTGTCGCATTTCGACTCCGAGATCGGTAGACTCGATGCCGTCGCTGATGAGAGAGAACCGTGACCGCGCAGTCGGGGCAAGACGAAAGCTATGGTGATAGTGGTTGCGATGGAGATCGGCCCATTTGTTGATTAACTCGAGTTGAAATGGACCGATTACTCTTGCGGTCCGCCGGCAGCGGCCGTAAAGCCATTATGCGTGCGAGCCTACGAAATCGTGCCGAATTAAACGTCAGTCCACTAGCACTGGACTGAGGCCGCAGTGACCCGTCCTAATTTCCCAGTTCAGGCTGGTCACGTGATGGCCGTTTGTTTTTGCGTCCCATCTCCGTGAGCTCTGCGGATCCCGAAGAGCGACTTATACCGGCAGACTCGCCGACACAGATACAAGCGAGGCTCGAAATAAAAATTTTCTCGAGTCCCACGTGTGATACCACAGAGGGGTTTAGCTGGTTTTGAATAAATAAATGGCCCCATTTTAAACGTGTGCCCCCCCGACATGACTCGCAAACACAAACGGGTGCAGTCGGTGTCGTCGCCCGTGTCGCCCAACAACGGCGGCGGCGGCAGCAGCCAGGGCGGCAGCAAGGAGCTCTCGCCAAAGGACAGCAGCAGCAACGGCACCAGCCACGGCAGCCCCAGCAGCCCCAGCAGTAACAAGAGCAACAGCAGCGTGGTGGAGGCCCTGTTGCTGTCGCCCAAGGGGCCCTCGTTCTCGTCGCTGTTGTGGGCGTCGGCCGCAGCAGGCACGCAGTGGACCGCAAAGCGTTTCGGTGGAGTCTCGCCGTTGCCGCGAACAGGCGCGGCGGCTGTGACGATGGGGACGTCGGTAACCGTGCAAATCCTTTCTTTTTTTGTGGTGTTAAAAACAACAACGACGACAGCTGTTTGTCTTTGGCGGCAAGGACGCACACGGCACGCTGCACGCAGACGTCGCTGAGCTGTCGACATGTACGTGCGAGTGGGAAAGCCAGGCGTTTTATTATTATTATTGTCGGGACCCTGATCTTCCTTCTCTTTCCTCTGATCCCTAAATAAAACAGCCAACGCGGGGTGGTGGAACGCGGTGTCTGCCCTGGGCACGGCGAGGCCTTCGGCACGTGCCAACGCGGTGTTTGTGGGCAACTCGACCGGGCGGATCTTTTGCTTTGGTGGCCGTTCGGTGCTGGGTGATGTGAACGGCTCGACCGTCTCGGACCAGAGCGTCTACATCCTCGACTCTGCCAACGGTAACGTCCCTTCCTCCCTCCCTCCCCCCTCTGTGTTGTCCATTGACACGCATGTGCGTTGTTGTAGGCAAGTTTATTTGGTCCAAGCCACGCATCAGCGGGCCTGTGCCGTCGGCCCGTGAGCAGCACGCCGCCTGCATGACAAGGGACAACAATGTCTTCATGCTCGGCGGCCTGGTCGGCGACGGGGCCTCGCCGCAGCCGACCAATGACGCCTTTCTGTTCAATATGCGTACGGTGCCCATCGTTCCCCCCTTTGTGTCCCCCCCTTTGTGTCCTCCAATCGAAAACAAAACAAACAATAGAGACAATGTCGTGGAGCAGTATCAGCGCCCGCGGGCCACAAGCGCGTTTCGGCCACATCGTCGCCTTTTTCGAGGGTGTGGTGTACGTGATAGGCGGTGCCACGGCAGCCGGCACCGACGGAGTCGTCAGTGTGCTCAACGACATCTGGCTGTACCGGTTCAAAACAGCGTCCTGGGAGCGCGTGAACCCCGCATCGGCCCTGCCGCCAGCCCGTTATGGTCATGCTTCAGGGATCGCGGGATACGATATCGTTATCCATGGAGGGCGCGATGCCCAGGGCAGTGCCCTTGGGGACATCTGGCTTTACAGCACAAAGAGTAAAATTTTTTTTCTTCTTCAATTTATTTATCGTTTCGTGGACAGCAAACGTGTGGAGGTCGCTCGACAAGCTCAAAGCCGTCCCCGCGCCTCGTTATAACCACACCATCGTGGTAATCAAGTCGACCTTCTTCCTCTTTGGTGGCTCTACCAACAGCGGTACCCTCACCGACGAGGTCTTTTTGATCGATGCCAGTATGTCGCTCCTCTTCCCGACAAAAAACTCACTGCAAAAAATAGATAAAGCCATCACCGAGGGCGCGTCCCACCCAGAGTCGACCGACGATATTGCCACGGCTGCCTCTGGAGCAGCGGCGACGTCCCCGGCGGCTGGAAACCCCCAGTCTCCCCCGCTGGAAGCAACTGCGTCGGCTACCGTCAAGGAGATCAAGTCTCATTTCGAGGCGGTCCAGTCTGATCACCACCACCACAGCGACACGAGCGGGCAAGGCAAGTCGCTCGTGCGGCCACACAACAAGGCAGAGCCCTTGAACGTCGGCACTGGGAACAGCGACGATCATAGCCACTTCAGCGCCAAGAAGGCCCAGCTGGAAAAGGAGCTGGAGCAGCTCAAAGCCTCACTGGCAGCAGAGACGTCTGCTCGGTAATTCGGACATTTTATGTATACCACATACCAACGTATGCTGCGCACAGGGAGCAAGCACAGTCTGAAGCCGGCCAGGTCAAGGCAGCCCTCAAGGCATCCCAAGACGAGCGCGAAAGGGAAAAGGCAGACTACGCCGAGAAGCTTGCCGGCGTAGAATCACTGAGCGCAAGGTATTATTTTTATTCTTATTTGCTACTTGACTAATTGCCGGTTTTTTTAAGTTTGCAAAGTGAGAACGCAACACTCAAAGGCGACATTCAAAAGATCCAGGCGCTACTGCTCGATGTCCTGGGGAGGGAGCAGAGCCGCCACGGGGAGCTGCAGAGCTTGCATGCGATCGTCACGGATACTGCCGCCGCTGCCGCTCCCAAGTCTGTATCGTCCGCGTCCTCCTCCTCGTCAGGCTCTGTGACCGCGTTTATGGCACCCGTCGCCCGCGCCCTCCAGGCCGACTTGCTTGCCTCCCAGGAGCAGCTGCACGAGTTGACGCTCCTGACGGACGCTGCCACTGGCAAAGAGCTTACGGTGAGAAGAAGAAAAACAGGGTTGTCTCATTTAAACTAATTTTATGTGTAGCCTGTGGAGTGGAAGGCACGTGCAGACGCCGCAGAGCTCATGATTGCGTCCCTGCACACCGAACTCAAGTAAGAAAACAGGCGAGGGGGGGTTGTACTAATCACATGTTTGTTTCACAGTGACGCCAATCGCGATTTGCAAAACCTGCGAGAAGAGTTTGTGTCGACGCAACGCCGTGCTCGTCAGGCAGCAGTCTCCGTCACAAAGCTGGAGGAGGAGCTTGTGTCTGTCCGCGCCGACGCCTCCAGGGTCGCCCACCTCGAGCAAGAGCTGGGAGTCCTCAAGGCCGCCTTTGAGCTCGGCAAGAAGAGTATGCATTTTTTTTTTCTTCCTTGTTGCAATTTTCTAATTAAAGCTAAAACGTAGTTGGCTCCGGCGATGGCATTTTCGACATTACCGAGTGGAAGGGGAAATTCGAGGGTCTGCAAGCAGAAAAGGTGGAGCTAGAAAGTCGCTTGCGGGGGCTGCAGGCCCAACTCAGCGACGCCCAGTTGAAGGGCTCTTCTGCCCAGCATTCGCTCAAAGACACCCGGCGGGCCCTCTTGGACGATACCCCCGTTGCCCACCAAAAGGAAATGGACGATGCCGACGTCATCTTCACACGCGTGCAGGCCACGCTCCTTGCTGGTATGTATTTTTCTTTCTGTCATTTTCTTTCTGAGACTTTTTTTTTTTCCTTTCCTGTAGACAAACTGGTCGTCGGTCTCGTCGCAAATGTGCAGCGCGACCTCATCGCCACGAGTTCGTTCACCAACCCGACCGAAGAGTCAGTTGCCACATGGGTTATTGACCGGGTCATGGTGCACGCAAAACTAGAGGCGTTGCGGTAGAGACCTTGGCAGGTCCTACGTATTGAATTTTTTTTTTTTTTTTGTGTATTTTGCATCACCGTCCGACAAAAAAAAAAAAACATTCTCAGGTATTTTAATACACTTTTCTTTTTACGAATACTTTTTTTTTTCTACCACCGAGAGCGACGCAGCATACCCTTGAACTCGATCGGATGAGTTTCCTCCGTCTGATGTGTTTTTGGGCCGTCAGCAACAGCAAAAAAATAAATTCACATACTGCAGAGTCGTCCTCACGCCAGATCTTGATCGTCTTGTCGGCCTCACAGGTGATAAGACGCGATCCCGACTTGTCAAACGTGGACGCGAAAACGCCCATCTCCGAGTCGAGCGAGCCGGGCTGGACGATCGTGTCCATGCGCTGAAAGTTGTAGCCCGACTTGTAGTCCCAAAAGTACATGCTTCCGTTGTCGGCTGCAAAAAAGCGGGGGAGAAATAGGGTTTAATAACTTTTGCAACGACGAGTACTTTTTACCTCCAGAAAACATGACGTCGTCCGAGTTGATGGCGATCGTGTTGACGATGGCATTGTGCCCAGATAGGTTTTGCAAAAAGGTGCCGTCGGGGCACTTCCACTCTTTGATGTTGTCAGGGGCACCCGATGCAAACGTGTACTCGTTGGGGTTGATTGCTAGTGAGCGGACAGACTTTTTGTGATGAGTCAGGATGCCCTGGGTCTTGCCGGCAACGAGGTCCCACAGGCGAATGGTATTGTCCATGCTATAAGGGAAATTAAAATATGAAACGGGGAAGGCTCGAGCATACCTGCCAGAGATGACCTGTGGTTGCACGGCCTGCGCAGCCAAACTCGCGACCGTGTTGGTGTGGCCCGTCATGACGTGCACATTGTTTTTGGTGCGGATGTCCCAGACCTGGACAACCAGTCAAAATAAAAAAAGGTGTCAAAAAAAAAAAAGAAAAAAAAAAGGAACGTACGCGGACGGTGCTGTCACGGCCACCCGTAAACAAGAGGTCCAACGTGGGATGGAGAGCGCACGTGTACACGCCCGAGAGGTGCCCGTGGTAGTGTCGGATGACCTTGTTGACCTCGAGGTCCCAGCACTTGACGAGCTTATCGTCACCGACCGAGAACAGGTAGGGCGAGCGTTCACTCACGGCCACGCCGCGGACGCTGCTGATGTGCCCGGTGAGCGTGATCTTGAGCGTGCCGCTGGCCAGATCCCACACCTTGACCGTCTTGTCGGCCGAGCCCGTCACAAACCACTCGTTGCCCGGCTCCACGGCGACGCAGCGCACCCAGCCGAGGTGGCCCGAAATGACCTAACGATCACATTTCAGTACGGTATAATAAAGCTGTCGCGTACGCGCATGAGCTTCCACGGAGCATGCCACTTGGGCTTTGGGACGCTCTGCATGTTGGACGTGGCCAGAGCAGAGCTCTGTGCGGCGGCCGACTGGATGAGCGCCTTGATGGGATCGTTCTGCTTCAGCACAAGGGCTGTTGACAGCGACGACGACGCAGGCTTTCCCGTGGCAGCAGCGGCAGCACCAGCACCACCTTGTTTCCCCTGCTGTTGGGCCGCCAGCACCTCTTGCGGCAGCTCGACGACCGTGGCGTACTCGTCGGCAATCTTGCTCGCAAGCCTCAGCTTTTGGCTTTTTTTTTTGTGCAGTTGAATAAATATTTAAAAATGAACCAAGGGCAGGCCGCACCTCTTCTGGTCCTCGGCCGTGGGCTGCCCGTACTGCGCCAGGTACACGTCGCGGGACCGCTTGGCGCTGTCCAGGACCAGCTTGTGCACGTCGAGCGTGTGCTGAACGACTGCCATTTTTGAAGTGCTCTCCATAGGCTTCTTTTTTTTTTAGTCGATAAAAGCTGAAGCTTTCGCTCCCTGCTGAACTCACACGCCCCTTCTTCTTCTGCACGTCGTCGACGGGCCCAACTCGTTACTCCACTCCCTCGCTCTCTCTCTGGCGCACGCCACATCGTTCCATCGACTTCTCTTTGCGTGGTCTCACTGGATCGTTCTGTCGCCTTCCTCGTCCAATCGCTCCAACGAACTGAGTTCATCAGGCACATATTTTTTAATCCGATTTCTTTCTTTCTTCTTTCTTTCTTTCTTTCTTCACTGGCGCAGTCGACTAGGATTTGGCGAGGTTACTAACCGACGCTCTCCTAGTTTTGCCATGCTCTCTTCTGCTCCACGTGTATTTACGCGCCTGGCGACGAGGCGTGCCGTTGCCGCTGCTACTGCCCCGTGGACTCGTGTTGCTTCGGTCGCCACTGTTTCCACCAAGAACACTGGCAACAGCGACTGTCGCAACAATTACCGCAAAGAAGCAATTGGTGCAGCGTTTGCTGCTGCAGCCACTGGCCTGGTCGTTGCGGCCGCCGATGGCGACAACAACAGCAACTATGGCAGCTCGAACAACGCCGCCAACGCCGAGCTGCGTGTTGCCGTGCTGGACAGCGATCTTGCGACCGTGCAGCGGCTCCGTCTGTCTGCGGGCAAGCCCGTGGACGTCAACGTGCGCTCGACGTTTGGGTGGTGCCCCGTGCACGTAGCGGCCGTGACGTCCAATGTGGCCCTGATGCAGCAGCTGATCAACATGGGCGCCGATGTCAACAAGCCGGACGAGCACGACGAGCTCCGTGCGGCCGTTATCGACTACTTTAAGGAGCAGCAACGGGTGCTGACGGCCGCGGACGCACGGCCTCTCTTTGTGCGCAGCGACGCGTTCAAAATCGGCACGCTCGGGTTCACGTCCCTCCACTACGCCGTGCTGGCCAACAACGAGCCCATGGTCCAGTTGCTGGTCGAGAACGGCGCCGACCCGGACGCTCGCGACCGAATGGGCCACACGCCGCTCGAGAATGCGGCTCCCAGCACGGCCGCAGCGATGCTGCCCGTCATTACAGCCGCACGGGCCAGCTACCTCAGACGTCACGAGGAGGAGATAAAGGCTCTCAGGCGAAAGTACCCCCTCGAGGCAGTCCTCAAGCAAAACATTGTTGGGCAGCAGGGGCCCATCAATGCTGTCGCGGCCGCGGTCCGTCGTCGCCAGAACGGGTGGCAGGACACAGAGCACCCGCTTGTCTTCCTCTTCCTGGGTTCATCGGGCATCGGCAAGACAGAGCTCGCAAAGCAGATGGCCGCCTACTTGCATCCAAAGAACCCCGACGTACGAGTGCATCTTTTGTTACGAAATACTTATTGGTGCTTTCACAGGCGTTTATCCGCATCGACATGTCCGAGTACCAGGACAAGCACGAGGTGGCCAAGTTTATCGGCGCCCCACCAGGCTATGTCGGTCACGAGAGCGGGGGTCAACTCACCGAGAGGCTGCGCAAGTGTCCCAATGCGGTTGTTTTATTGGACGAGGTTGAAAAGGTGCGGCTCCGGTTTGGTATAATAAAAAATTCGTACTCTAAATTCTGCCTTTGCTATATTAGGCGCACCCAGACGTGCTGACGATCATGCTGCAACTTTTTGACGAGGGCCGCTTGACAGACGGCAAGGGCGAGACAATCAACTGCAAGGACGCGATCTTTGTCATGACCTCAAATCTTGCCCAGCGTGAGATTGGTGATGAGGGCCAGACTCTGCGAGACGAAGGTGCCAAGGTCGCCAACCTCACCGACAAGCCCAAGGACGATTGTATTTATTTTTACTTATTATATTTATGTTAAAAAAACCATTTTTCTTCTTCTTTAGCGATGGAACTGTCCAAGTCATTCGTCGACAACGTCGTATACCCGATCCTGCGCCGCCACTTTCGCCGAGACGAGTTCCTCGGCCGGATCAACGAGGTCATGTTTTTCCTGCCGTTTGACCAGCTGGAGCTGCTGGAGATTGTCCGCAAGGAGCTCGTGTTTTGGCAGAAGCAGGCCAGTGAGCGGCACGACATTGCACTCTCGTGGGACGAAAATGTGCTTGAAAACATCATCCAGGGCTACAACATGCGATACGGCGCCCGGTGGGTCAAGCACGAGGTCGAGCGGCGCGTCATCAACCAGGTCGCAAAGGCACACGAGCAGGACCAGGTCTTGGCTGGCGGCAAGGTGCACCTGCACCTCGACGATCAGAGCAGGATCGCGCTCACGTGCACCAAGCGGACCTCGCCACAGACCAGCAGCCTATTTAGTTTCTGACATTCACGGGGAAAGTATTCTACGTTCGCTTCTACACAAAGAACACGACAAAGATAATAAAAAACACGAGGACAACGCCAAAGACCTTGAGCATGAGCGAACGATTCGAGCCAAAGCTCTGGAGGTACTTGATCAGCTGCTTCTGGGCGTTGTCAACGTTTTGCTCGACGTCTTGGATGTCTGCATCGATTCTTAAGAGAGAAAACAGTTCTTTTTTTTTTAAATTTTCGAAAATAACACGTATTTGTTTTTGTTTTTTTATACCGTCGAATCTGGTCGCCCTGCTCCTGGACGAGGTTGGCGAGCTGCTGGAAGATTGTGCCCAGTTGGGAAATGGTCGACTCGATGTTTTGGATCTCTTCTAACCTGCTCTCCGAGTACGTGTCCTGCTGCTGTGGGGCTGCCAACATCATTTGCTGTTGTTGCTGCTGTTGAGAATAGCTGCCGCTGCCTCCCATATCAATCGCCACAAAGTCGTTCCCGCCCGGAGTGGGCGATTTCTCATTCCGCCTGTACAAAGCCGAGACGCTGCCGCCAGCGCTGCCAGTGTTGAGCCCTCCGGCACTGTTTCCGCTGCTTGTTGTGCTCATCTTTGAGGGCAGGGGAGCGGTCGTGACACCGGCCGAGAACTGGTCCCTTCGGTCCTTTTGCGACTTCATGTTCTAATATGATTCATCAGTTGGTTTGCGCTGATGTGGTACAAGTGAACCTGGGTGCGCATCTCGAGCACGTCCTTGAAGGCTGTCGACGTGCTTGCCAGCTTGGATTGCAGTGATATCACGACGCTGCTCGAGTGGTCGTCGGCCTGCTGCGACGCCTTGACCTGGCCCTTTTGCTTTACCATGAGTTGGCGCAGGCGGTCTATTGGGGGGCGGGCGGGGGTTAGACGTGCAAGCTTTGTATTTTTCTTGATTACCGATGTTCAGGTTGAGTGCAGCAAGGTCCTGCTTGACAATGTACGTCAGCTCTTGGATCTCCACGGGTCGGTCGTCAAACAGCGACTTTTTCTTGACGACTGGTAACAGGGGTGTTTAGCAGACCAAAAACAAAAGGGCCCAGTGGCATACGCTTGGTCAGCTTCTCCAGCTTGCCCACCGTCACGTTGATTTCATGGCCAATCGCCGCGGCCGCACGGGCAAACTCGGACCGTGGATTCGGTCGACGCTTTCCTGAAGCAAATCAGTCAGCGTTTTTTTTTTTTCAAACGCACATTCGAGTTTTCAGAAGTTGTCCACGTACCCGACGCGGACGACGACGCCGTGGCAACAGCCAGCGGCGACTGGCGCGCACGCAGCGTGTCGACAATGGTCCCAAACTCGAACGAGCGGTCGCGCACGTTGCCGGTATGTATGGGCTGCAACATTGTGTAAAATGGCCGTTTTATTTTTTTGCACATTCAATGTCTTCAACGGCCTTGTCTTCGTCAAAGCGGTCGAGGTCGAGGTCGCGCTCGCGATCGCGCTCGCCTGCGCGGCGGCACCGTGAAGACGACCCCAGCAGCTCGAGCTCGGATGAAAGCAACAGCGACAGCAGCGACAGTGAAGACAGCAGCGATTCGTCGTCCGGCAGTGGCGAAGAGGATTGTATGTTCCCCTTTGGCTCTCCCACGGCGCGTACTAATTCGATTTGAGTGTTCGCTGCCATGTGGAATTGAAATAAATAAAAAAATACGGCCCGTAATCAAAAAACCTGCCGCAGCCAAGGACAAGACGGCGGCAGCGACGAAAAAGGACAAGAAGGAGAAGAAGGTGAAGAGGTCCTCGTCAAGTGGCAGCAGCAGCAGCAGCAGCGACAAGAAGAAAAAGGACAAGGTAGCTAGCGCGCTCCCTTCCCCGTCCCTGCGATTTATATAAGCATTCATCAAATACAGAAGGATAAGAAGAGCAGCAGCAAGAAAAAGAGCAAGAAAAAGAAGAGCAAGGCCGGCAAGAAGGAGCGATCGGACGGCCCGGTGCAGCTCTCAAAGGTAACAAGACTGTTTAATAATTCTGCTGGCAGAGACTTTTTTTTAAAAAAAAAAAAATATTGTGCCTGCACAGCACTTCAATCAAGAGGCTCGCAGCGCCCTTACTGGCCACAAGATCAAGCTCAAGGTCAAAAAGTCGTCCAAGGACAAGGAGCGCGACGCCAATCGGCAAGAGCTTCTTCGTTTCCTCAATGCACAGTACAATTGAATGGAACCATAGATAAAGACAAAAATACAAAAGATATGAAACGTTACAGCCTGGCTATAAGAATTATGTATAGTATTTTTCACAGCAGGCGGATCCGCTTGCTCGAGTAGCTAATGTTGCCGTTGTTGCTGAGATCGCGCTGCTGCTTGACGTTGGGGATGGTGCCGACGCCGACGAGGCCTTGCTCACGGAGGAAGATGGATGCCTGTGGGGGGACGTGCACCGCACCGAAATCGGCCAGGGAGAGCGGGCCCTCGCCGCAACTCTCGAGGAGCTCCCATCGGGAGGACGTGGACGGCAATGCTTCCACGAGATGCGAAGAGGCCGAGAGAACGATGCCTTGGAGAGAGCGTGCCAGGACCGGCGGGATGTCGAGGGATCGCAGTCGCCGGTCAATATCGCGAGACACCTGTTCCAAGGATCGCTCGCTGAGACGCCCCATCAGGTACAGGATCTGCTGCTGCAGCAGAGCAAACAGCGGCTCACCGGGGCCCATCAAAAGCACCATGCGGGACTAGAAGACAAAGCAAAGCGAGCCACCCAATAAGACCAAAAAAAAAAAAAGACAAGCAGAATAAAAACGTACGAGGAGGAGGGCAACGAGGGTGTTGATCCAGGCGACGCAGAGCGTATCATCAGGTGCGGTGAACAAGAGGAGGGCCTTGACAAAGTGCATTCGCTGCATGATGGTCTGGACAATGTCGGCGAGACGTGGGTCGTCCTGCCGCGTGCTGCTTTGATGGTGGTGGTGGTGGTGGTGCACTTTGCACTCGTTGACGGCGTCCAAAAAGGTGCGCTGCTGCGATCGGGCCTTTGTGGCCACACTCAAAGGCACGTCCACCAGGAACATGAGCGTCAAGGCAGAGGCGCTCGTATACAGCTGCGAGACAGCACTGGTGAGCTGGACGTGCAGCATGTGCAAGAACTCGGTCTGCTTGCGCGTGCTCACCGCCCGGAGAGAAATCTCCAGGCACTCTTGCAGATAAGCGGCCTGGACGGGGTCCACCCGCTGAGAAGAGGAGGCCAGGATAAATCGGTCACCAAAGAGATTCTGCTGTGCGTTGTTGATGACCTGTATTATTATTTTTTTAATTTAGTTTGGAAATATATCATCGGTATGCGGTATTAATCTACCTGGCCCAGGAGATCGGGCCTGTTCAGCTGCTTGACGAGGCGCGGAAGGGACAGTGAGCCGCAGCGATTGGATGTGACTGCTTGCATCGCCAGATCGATAAACTCGTTTAGGCATTCCTGCGACGTCAGGCTCGACTCGGAGAGCTGGGACAACACGTCGTCCAGGAGCAGTTTGAGCTCGAGGATGTTGAACGGGGCCGTCCACTGGTTCCACTTTTGAAAGACGCGGCTAAATAGGTCGCGGACCTGTGCGATGTTCATTCCGGGGGTAAAGTTTGCAGAGGCATCAAACACGCCGCCCGAGAGGGTGCTGAAGAGCTCGCGCAGCTGGGCCGGGGTCAGGCTTGATCCGGTCGTGCTGCTGCTCTTGAGTGATGAGCACACGCGGTCGACCGACACGTAGCAGGCCTGGCGCAACCACGTGGCACAGACGAGCTCAGACACGGACACGTCGAGGACGTCTGCCAACGGGGACTGCAGCGACTTGGGGTTGGCGGCACGGAGCTGGACGAGACGCGCAAACAGGCCCAGGGCGGTCGGGAAGGTGACATCAGAGCTGTTTGGCCCTGTCGTTGCCGACACGGGCGATCGGAGCATGAGGTTGCGCTGCTGCTGCATGACAAAGAGCTGGAGGTTGCTTGGCCCCGCCCAGCAAAGGCACTCGACGGTGCTGGCCCGGAAGGACGACAACATCGAATCGCCGTTGTGGCGCTCGTCGTGAAAGCTCGAGAGGAAGAGGGTCGTGAGAGAAATCACCTCGCACAAGCCGGCCGTGTCCCCGCGCTCGAGCAACAACGAAAAGAGCTTGTTGACAAACAGGTTGAGAGCAGAGCCAAAGCCGACCGCGCCAAATCCAACGGCACAAAACACAAACGATGCCAGACGTGCCGTCCCGCTGTTGTTGTAATGCCGCGTAAAGATGTCGCACAGGGCCTGTTTTTAACAAACTAAGTATCTTCTTTCCATCAATTCTGCAATTACCTCGTCTAGGGAGGACGCCCCTACAGAGATCGACTGGGTCAGGATGGTCAAAAGGGCGGCAAAGAGCGGGAGCTTGGGCCCGGCCACATCCAGCGGCAGCACCTTGATCTGCTCGATCATGGTGGAAACGAGGGTCGGGAAAAGACTGGCCTGCTTCACCAGCAGTTGCACAAACAGAGGCACGACATCGTCAAAGGAGCCCTCGAACAGCCGCTCCAGTTCGTCCTCCCATTGAAAGGTTGGTGCGATAGATGCCGGTGCCGGAGCCGCCAGAATGCGGTGGCGCTCGCTCGCAAAGTCGGTGTCCATTGCAAACAGCGAGGAACCAAGCTCAGAGACAATGTGCTGGGGCACGATGATCGTTTGCATGCTCGTCCACTCGTGTAGCTTGCCTTGGAGAAGCCGTAGCCGCCGTCGGTTGAAGCCGTGCTGTCTTGCTAGATCGGATTGCTGAGGAAAAAAGACGATAAGAAAGAAGAGAGAAGAGAGAAAAAAACAAGTCACGTACGGCGTTGTAAAGGCTCTGGAACGACTGCTGAGCAAGCCCTGGCAGGAGAAAGCACGGGTACATGCGATCGTACATGCTCAAAACGTAGATGGTCGACATCGCGTTGGTTGCGTGTGGCAGGATGCGATCGAGCAACTGTTGGTGTACGATAAATACCCCGTCAACAATAAAAACATCAAATAAACCTGAACGACGCCATCGCTGCTCCCCAGTTTTTGCAAGAGGTAGATCCAGGTCGACCACACGGGCACACCGCCACAGGAGAAGCTCGGATCCTCGGAGCCGTCAAACATTGGCGGGGTCATGTTGCGCCTGCCAAACATGGAGTTTATAAAACATCCAGCAGCAACTTCTTAACAACATACAAGGATTGGGCGGCCAGGGTTTGATCAATGTGCGTCGACAGGAGTGCCAATAACCGAGACCTGTGGTAGACCGGCAAAGTGCTCGCGGATTTTGCAAATGCTTCCAGCGGTGACAACGCTGACTGGGAGTAACCAGGCGACGATGACCTATTGGACCCGATTAATACATAAATAAAGAGAAAAATCACATACGAAGGGGATTTGGCAGAGGCCGTGAGTACTTCCATTAGAGCCACATGCAGTCTTGAAAACAGAGCGTCATCTTGATCGTCACGATCTGCAAGGGCCTGCTGCTTGGCAAGGACGCTCCTCCTTTGTGTCTGGTACATGGGCAGCCCGGAAGGGACAGCAAAGTTGCGAATGTACTCGACGAAGCGGCGCGACCGTGCCGAGTTCAGGTTGTCGGGGTGCAGGTCGTCTCGCGCGATCAGGCGTTCGAGGAAGCGGTCGTACGAAAACAGGCGCTGCGCCGTCAGGACGCGAAAGAGTACTGCAATGCCATCGATGCACCTGTCCTGGTTCGCCTGGCTGTCGGTGGGCCATTCGTACTTGTCCAAAAAGTCGGTGAGGCAGTTCTGTAATCGGTCGCGGACCTGGCGCAACACCGTCGGTGCGCCGTCCAGGATTGAGGTCGTGGTTGGGACAGCGGCGGTGACAAACGGCACGGGGCTGGAGGACACCATCGCGCTGTAGTTGAAACCACCACTGCCGCCGGCGCCAAAGAAATGCCGGGCGGGGCTGGCTACCGACGCGCGCAGGGACGTGGGCGTCTGCGGCGGGCCCATGGACGGTGTGTCATAGTCCAGTGGCGTGCGCAGCTGCTGGGGCATTGCTACGGCGGTCTGCTGGGCACTGGCCATCTGCGTCGTCGAGTTGGCCAGCATGCACTGGAGGATGCTCGCGACGACGTAGGGCCTGAACTCGCACGTGCGGTCCATAGAGACCGCCCAAGTGAGCAATTGCATGACCGAGCTCTCGTTGACGAGGCCGCCCTGCGTTTGCGACCAAAACTCGCTGTCGAGAAAGTTGCTCGGCGTGAGGATGTCCAGTTGCAGCACATCAACGCTCGTTGACGCAGGTTCGTCTGCTTGCTGCTGTGAGGAGGACTGAGAAGGCTGCGAGAGCTGGGGAGTTGGAGTGGCTACGGGTGTTGACATGTTGATGCCGCCTGTGCTCGTGGACGAGGACGAAGAAACAGGCTTGACCATGTCCATATCGTGCAGGCGGAGGATGGCTGCAAACCGCTCCTCAAGCAACGGCAGATAAGCGGTCACCGGTGGCAGAACCAGTTCCATCGGTATCCCAGTGAGGTCATCCTTGCTCGCGATCAATTCGGCCTGCAGCCTCGCATGCCGCTCTTGGTTTTGGTTAAAGAGCATCGCTGATCGGAGAGAGAAAATTTTTTAGTATGCTTCTCTCCCCCTTTTTTTTTACTGGTACCTTCCGGGCTGAGGAGGACAACGCCCTGGATAAACGCGATGAGAGTGTAGTAGTAGACTTTCATAAGCGGCGGTCCTTCAGCCAGGATGGTGCCAAATCCGCGTGCTTCCGTCTGCAGACCGTACTTGCGGAAGCGCGTGATTTTGTTCAGACACGCGTCGACAAGATCACTTGCGACAAAACAGTGAGGATTAGTTGGGATTGCAAGAGGGAAAGTAAAAAATGTACCTGGCTACAAGTTTGGATGAGCAAATGTCAACGAAAAACAGGCATAAAAGCGGGACGAGGAAGCCCAAATGCTCGAGGGTTAATAATCTAATCCATGCACATAAGAACACGGCCACAAAAAAAAAAAAAAAAAAGAGTCACGTACTTGAACTCACCCACCAGCCAAAGCAACACCTTTGTGTTGTCCAAAAGGCCATCATTGTACTGCCACTGCAGCAGCTGGGTCGTGTAGGTCCACGTTGATTTCGAGGAGCCACTATCTGCACCGGAGGGTGTGCGGCACAAGTCGACGAGGAGTGTCTTCATGTACGCCAGCACCGTTGTCGTCCATCGCGATGAAATCGACTCGGTCGCGCCGGGACCCAAAGGGATATCCAGGTTTATGATCTATTTCGCGGGTTAGAATTTTTATTTTTTAATAATATAGGTCACCTTGATCAGCCACGATGCGCGCTGTAAAGGAATCGCGTGCTTTGCGAGCGTTTCCAATAGTGCGGCGTCCTACAGGAAATGGTCATTCATTTCAACAATGAGGGGAAAAAAAAAATAATTTTACCTTGAGCCCATGGGGGATTCGCTTTTCCAGGATGGCCTCGAGCGCCTCATTGCTACCGAGGTCTTGCATCAGAGCCAGCTTCTTCTCCAGCTGGGCGCTCGATTCGCGCACAGGATGCTGGAACGCGTGGCTCGGTGGCGGCAGCTTGGAGGCCGCATCGTGACTCCTTATTACAACAGACAAAAAGTCGCCCAGCCGTGCTCCAAACTCGGCAAGCGGCTTGGTCGACATCTCCTTTGTAAGCGAACTCAGCTCGATCACGATCGGATCGGCTTTGTAACCGAGCTCAATCTGCAATAGAGAAGAAAAAGCTGTCAGGGAAGGGAAAACATGCCAGGACGCACATTTTGTTTTCCCATGTCGTCCTCGCGCTGGTCACCGGTCTGGGGGTACACATCGGCGAACCCGTGCACGGTCTGCTTGTGCAGCTGGCGCGTCACGGGCATTTCCAGCTCGTACCGCAGCAGGACGAGCTGATCCGATGCGGGCGGCGGCAAAGGTGTCGACGCGGCCGTTTCGCGTCCACTGATTGGCGAACCCATCATCGACGCAGAGCTACCATGCTGCGAGGGCGGCGCAGTGCCAGGCCGCGAATTGGCCGCACTGCCACTGCTCCCCGCTCGTTGCTGCTGCTGTTGCTGCTGCTGCTGACTCTGTCGGCCTTTCTGTGCTTGCCTGCAGAGCAGGGGCGAGTTTGGTTATCGACAGACAGACAGACACGTAAGGGCGGCTTACCCTGTCGACCCCCTCCGTGGCTGCTGCTGTTGCTGCTGCTGCTGGTCGGCTGCTACCTGCATCGCGTGTGAGGCCTGTGTCAACAAGGTTGCGTCCATCAGCCGGCGCTGCTGCTGCTGCTGCTGCTGCTGCTGGCTCGCCGACTGTCCTGAGCGCTGCTGCGACGGCTGCGGCTGCGGCTGCTGTTGTATCCCCAGCAGATTGCGTGGCTGGGCGGCCGCAGAGGCCGACGCAGCGGCCAACGCAGCTGCGGACTTGGGTCCCATCGATGCTTAAGGGGGCGAAACATGGGAGCCATTTTAGGGCGGGTTTTGCCTGTTGCGTGTGCGTTGCCGTTTGTTGCGCAAGTTTGCTGTTGCGCAAGGACATGTCGAGCATGCTGACCTCTGCTGCTTCGACAACGTCGACGTCGTCGTCATCCCTCCTCAGCTCGTCGGCGCCGCTAAAGTCGTCGATGGTACTTGTTCTTGCCTGTTGCGTTGCGAGAAGAATAACAATAGAAAATATTTGGCACTGTAGCTGACATCGTCGACGCTGGGCCGCTCGAGCACGAGCGCGACGACGCTGTCCTTGGCATCGCCCTCGTCCCTGTCGTCTTCTCTGCAGGCATCGTCGATCTCCACGTCGTCCTCTTTGGGTAGTGTGTATTTGCATTTTGGTAGTATTTTCTCACGATGTGACCAGTCAACAATCTCCTGTCCACGCCCAAGACCACCAGCAGCATCCAGCTCACAGGCAAGACAACATCTGACCTCAGCGGCAAGCTCCCACAGCAGCAGCAGCAGCAGCTCGGCAAGTCAAGCCTTCTGAGCTCGTCACCCATGTCGAACACGTCCAAGCCTTCTCTCTCGACCACGTCGTCCTTGTCGCTAACCACCCAATCTACCTCTTTGGGGCACGTGTCGCATATCCAGTCGCATCTTGCAACTTCGATTCCTACGACGTCCACCAGCACGTTGTCGAATCTTCACCTCGGGGGCAACTACGACAACGCCGTCGACTATGACGACGAGGTTGATGCCAATGGGCCCACAAAGGACTTTGAGCTGTCGGAGAGCGAGGTCTTTGCCCTTCTGGACTCGAATCTGGCCCTCCTGTCGGACGCCATCCCTGCGCCCCAGCCGTCAAAGTACCTCCAGGGTCGCGAGCTCGACGACTTCCAGCGAACCAAAGAAGACCTTGTCAACCTTGTGAGCGCATCCCTGCTGAACGAGCCCAAGTTTTACAAGGTCGATGACAAGACGAGGCAAGGAAGAAAACAATAATATTTGTTGTATAATTAAATAAAAAAAAAAAAATTTTTTTTTTCCTAAGGCTCGCTCTGACCGCCCTGGTCGAACAAGTGGCCCTGGTCGAACCAGAGTTTATCCTCAAGCTTTCTCTCTACTGTCGCGACGACCTCGGT
>Ga0302226_10000766_pt1 | contig 25507 bp, 48 predicted proteins | sample II_Palsa_E3_3_FD_193524 | JGI IMG/M metagenome (GOLD analysis project Ga0302226, IMG submission 193524) | Peat permafrost microbial communities from Stordalen Mire near Abisko, Sweden - II_Palsa_E3_3 | ecosystem: Environmental > Terrestrial > Soil > Palsa > Peat permafrost | place: Sweden...
TCCTCCTCCTCCTCCTTACTTGGACGGATGAAGAACGGCAGATGGAGAAGAGGGAGGGGCTCAAATAGATTTCTCCTCCTCTTGCATTTCATTTTTTCCCCTAAAACTCCTTGAAAACGCGCGCAAAAAAAATTGTTGTGCACTACAGACGTCAAGGACATCATGTTTGTCATCAACTATGATTTCCCCAACAACATCGAGGACTACGTTCACCGCATCGGCCGCACAGGTACAACAACCTATAACACTTGGTTTTTTCTAAATAATCAAAAAAAAAAATTTTTTTTTCTTTAGGTCGTGCCGGCCAGACTGGCACCGCGTACTCATTCTTCACTTCGGAAAACATGAAGCTGGCCCCCGATCTCATCCGTGTCCTTCGCGAGGCCAACCAGGTTGTCCCTGCTGAGCTCGCCGACATTGTCGGCTTTGGCGGTCGTGGACGCGGTGGAGGCGGCGGCGGCCGCGGCGGATTTAGCTTCTCGGCTGGCGGCGGCGGTGGCGGCGGCTACGGTGGCGGCTACGGTGGCGGCGATCGTTACGGTGGCAGCAGCGGTGGCGATCGTTACGGTGGAAGCAGCGGTGGCGATCGTTACGGTGGCAGCAGCGGTGGCGATCGTTACGGTGGAAGCAGCGGTGGCGATCGTTACGGTGGAAGCAGCGGTGGCTACGGTGGCAGCTACGGTCCTCCCCCTCCCAGCAGCAGCGGCAGCGGCAGCTACGGCCCACCCCCTCCTCCCGCCAGCAGCAGCAGCAGCAGCATTGGCGCGAACGGAGGCTACAGTGGAGGCTACGGCGGCAGCAGCTACGGCAGTGGCCCTGCCCCGCCCGCGTCTTCATCGTCCAGTGGCTACGGAAGCAACGGCTATGGCGCGTCGTCGGCCCTCCCGCCGCCGCCATCCTCTACCTCTTCGTCCTCGCGCTTCGATGACCGCGATCGTGATCGCTCCCGCGACGAGCATCGCGACCGTGAGCGTGATCGCCGCTACTAGATTCTTTTCATATGGCATCCCCTCACCACTGAAAGAAAACCTTGACATTGGAAAAAAAAAAAAAAAAAAACGAATTTTTTTCACTGTGCGCAAATACCACGAGGGAAGGCAACGTGACGCCTGCGGGCAAACTGCGCTCTCGTGTGCTGGCGTTCCCTACGGTGTCTCCACACGCGAACACGAGGAGCCGCGGAGGGAAAGGCATACACGTTGCCTCCTGTTGCTTCTCTTTTTTTTTTTCCCCTTGATCGACGTTTTTTTTTTTTTTTTGAACGACGACAAGGCGGCTCTGTGGTCCCTTCCCGCCTGCGCTTGTTATCGGCTGTTTCTCTTCTGGTTGCTCTCCTTCTCTTGCGCATTAGCACAACAGTCAGTGACAGCTTTTGGTTTCTCTAACCCGTCCGCGGAGAAAAGAAGGAAAAAAGGTTCACCCCTCTCCCAGCGAATGCCGCAAGACACTGGGCGAGCAGCCGCGCCTGCCAAGGTAAGAAGCACCACCTCCACCACGTCGCCAATGTGTCTTATTCTTTTGCGTATTGAATTACGTGGCGCAACAGCAGCAGCAGCAGCAGCAGCAGCAACACCGTGGTGGAAGCAAGCACGCACACGCAAGCACCAAGACTTCCTCCAACTCCTCTGCAAACGCCGTACGTGACCCGTGAGAGCAGGTGCAGTACTCATTGTACTCTTAGGATGACCACCTCGCGCAGGAGAAGAAGCGGTACCAGACCCAGCTCAACGCACTCAAGGTTTGCTAGCAATGTGGGGGTTCGTACCCCTCATGCTCTAACGTTACCTCGTTTTTTTTTCCCTTTTTTTCTCTTTCTTTCTTTCTCTCGATAGGAGCTGTACCCCAATTGGACCATCGACAACCTTCTCACAGAGCTCCTCGAGTGCAAGGGCGACTTGGAAGCGACAGCAGGCCGCATCTCTGAAGGTGACAGACACGTCCCGATTTGTACCGACGGACGACCAATCGAACCTTTCAAATCAATAGGACACATCGAAGAGTGGGGAACGGTCGAACGCAAAGCGGACAAGAAAAAGTCAACCGGCGGAGACTCGAGCGATGCTTCAGGTGCGTCCACTGCCAAGAAGTCGGGCAGTGGAAACGGAAGCAGCAGCCGCGGCAGCAACGGAACGTCAAAGGATCATCGTGGAGGAAAGGGAGGAAAGGACTCTGCAGCCTCCTCCTCAAATGCATCCTCTACGACAGAGTCAGCATCTGCACCCACTCCCGTCGCAACGGCAAGTTGGTAAGCAAACAAACACTCTTTTTTTTTTTTTCCTTCAAACAACAAAAATAATTCTTTTTTTTTTGTAGGGACGAGGCTGCAAAGGCCGATTGGACAGATGCATCCAGCAGTGCCGCTGACGGATCGGCTACTACATCGTCGTCACCTGCCTCGTCCACCATTGGCGCAGCCGCCGCATCTAAAACCGCGAGCGCAGCCTCAAAGTCTGGCGCAAAGGCCGCATCCAAGGCAATTGCCTCTACAGCGGTCGTGAGCGGCAAGTCATGGTCCTCAATAGCGTCTGCGGGAAATGCCGCCGAGAAGGCCCACAAAGATGCTACTACTGAGAAACCTGTCGTGGCAAAGGCAGTCCCTGCTCATGTCGGCAAGCCCGCTCACGCATCTTCGTCCCCCAGTGCACCTGTCGCATCTGTACACCCAACAACAACGGTCGCGACTTCCGTACCCGTCCTCGCAGCTGTCGAGCACGCACTTGTTGAGCCCGAGGAGGTTCCTGCTGTTGTTTCTGCTCCTGCACCCACCGCGACCCTTGAAACCGTACTCCTTTTGTTCCCGTGGAAGAGAACAAAACCCCCTAACGATACAATTGTTTCCAGGCACCCGTCGAGTCCACAGGTTCCTTCGTCCCTCGTGGCTCTGCAACAGTCGGTAGCCGACCGCGTCCCATCCTGCCCTCTGCGGCCTCCGCCCTTGCCGCTGCCCAACAAGCAGCCGCTCTCCAGCAGGCCGCAGATCTGCAACAGCTCCAGCTGCAGCAGCAAGTGCACCCGTCGTTTGCCCAATCTGACGTCCTTGCTGGCGTTCCGATTGCATCGTCTGGTATGAAAAACAAAGTACTCTTGGTGCTGAGAATAAATCATTGTGCCAAGCCATTGGAGGCGCCGTACGCCCTCCGGGTCCCCCAGGACGCACGAGCGCGATCGGTGCACCCGGACGACCCCGTGCTGCCTCGGAGGAGCCAGAGTCGGGTGTCGTGATGCCTTCGACCGCGTTTGACACCCACCTGGATGTCTCTTTTGGATCCCTCGGCCTTGGAGGCGGCAATGAAGACGATGCCAACGGTGCGCATGGCGGACTTGGTGGTGCCTCTGCTATTCCTTCCAACAAGCAGCCGCATCAGTTGCAGCAGCAGCCACAGCAGTCACATTTGGCTGCATCGCTGCCACTGCCTGGGCACAGCGCCATCGGCCACGTGCACGGTCTTCCTTCCAAGCCCACATTTTCCGGCTACGAAGGCGGCTACCCGGGCGAGCCAGTACGTGGCCAATAGTTTGGTTGGAAAACGTGGGTTTAACGGCAACTCTTCAATAGTTTGCCCAGCAACAAACGTTCGAAAGCCTCAGCAAGTATGACCCCCAGTTCCAGCAATTTGGAGGCTACCCCTACTACCCCACACACGGCAACTACCCCACATACGCCCCCCAGTACAGCGTTCCCCAGGGGTCATATGGTGGATACCCCAAGTACCCCCAGAAGCAGCCCGTGGATTACTACGCGCCCCCGCAGCAGCCGTCGCAGCAGCAGCAATATTACCAGCAGCAGCAGCAGCAGCAGCAGCAGTCGCAACTTTCCAATGGTGCCAACCGATCGAACGCATTCCCTCAGCAAGGTGGACAGCCTCTGCAGCAGCAGCGAGCCCCCAAGCCTGATCGTGCTCCTCTCGGCGGTGGTAACATCCCTGCCGGCTTGGATCAGGGCGGCATTCCTCCTTTCAAGAACGTATGTAGTTTGCGTGTTTCATTTATTATTATTAGGTCTAAGCACGATCCCCGTTTTGCTTTCTTCACAGCAGCAAGCGTTTGAACCGCGCCAGTACTACCAGCAGCAACAGGTGCAGCCGTTCCAGCAGCCGCAGTACAACCCCAACCGCCAGCACTTCAACAACCCCAACCCCAACAGCTGGGGTGCCCAGTGAGCTGGTTAGAGTGATGCCCCCGCCCTCCGATCACTGCACACACAAAAAAAAGTTTGAAATAAAAAAGAGGAAAAATGTATTGATTGTGCTTTGTTTTTTTGTGCAACTCCACAAAAGACTTTTGTTTTTTTTTTTTCTTTTTCGCTGTACAAGTTTTTTTTTTAATTATTATTTATAATCTACACATTGGTTTAGCGGGTTGCATGGACAGCCTCCTCCTGTACACTTGCTTTGCCTTTGCCCTCGTCGTCGTCCTCATCCTCATCTTCGTCGTCGTCGTCGTCATCCCCCTCCTCTGCTTCATCAAAGTAGTCGCTAAAGTCCTCGTCGTCGTAAACTTCCTCGTCGTCGCTGTCGTCCTCGTCGTCGTCCTCGTCGGCTTGGTTGTACTCGTCCAACGATGGCTTGTCGGAGAAGGCCTTGGACAGGGTCATGATGGCCACGGGGATGCCCCTGTCGCCAAGGCCAATCGTCCTAATTGCATGGCGGGTGGCGATCGTGTGCTCGTGAGTGTGCCCTAGTGTGCGCAGGAGGATCTCGAGGGCGTGCTCGAGGGTGGCCGTGGCGTCCTTGATGTCCTCGGGCTTCTTGCTGGCGAGCATTGCCTTGGCGATGTAGACGTATGCCTCGGCAGTCTTGGGGTGTGCGGGGCCGATGATCGCCTTGGTCAGGAGCATCGAGCGCTCAAACGCAACACGGGCTTGGAGCACTCGGTCGCCCAGGAGGCACACCTTGCCGAGGTCGTTGTAGAGGAAGCTCAGCTTTAGCAGGGGCTCGACGTCCTCGGGTCCCGGAATCGTCTCCTCGATGATGGCGATGGCGCTGTTTATGCTCTCGATCGCGTCGTCAAACTGCGCAAGCTCGACCTTGGCGGTGGCGGCCGTGTAGTGGACGTTGATGAGGAGCTTGGTAGGCCTGGGCTCGACCTCGAGGAGCGTCGTCATCAGATCGTTGTAGGCAGCCAGAGCCGGCTTGAACAGGCGCACGGCCGTGTACGCGTCGCCGAGGAACTTGCGCGAGTCGAGGATGACCGAGTGGTGCTCGCCCAGGATCTTTGTGCCCTTGCTGATGCCCTCGCTGATGTGGCGTGCGGCAGAGTCAATGTCGAGGCGCTCGACGTAGCCAAACCCAATCAGGTTCTTAGCCTCGACGTACTTTATGATAAAGTCGTGCGGGGGCGGTTGGCGCTTGTGCAAGGGCACGTCGACCTGGGGCGCGTGGGCCTTCTCAAAGAGCTCCAGTCGGATGTCCATGTTGCGGCGCAAGTAGTGGATGGCCTCGCCCAGGACTTCCTTGTTGCCCGAGTTGATCAGCGCCTTGCCGATGCCGGTGTAGGCCGCAGCTGCCATTGCGCTCCTGTCGCCGCCCATCTTGATGGCCAGCTCAAGCGCGCCACGGAACTCTTCCAGGGCCGCCTCGTGCTGCTTGCGCTGGAGCAGGATGTCGCCGGTGCGCAGGCGCGCCAACGTCGTCCCCTTTTGCTTGGCGCGATCGTGCTCTGCCTTGCCCCGCACCTTCTCCAGCTCTGTGAAGAAGATCTCGCGTTGCTTGCTGCTGCTCATGCCCACCAGCTTGAGGTCTGCGATCGTGATCTTGGCGAGGGCGAGTTGCTTTGCGTTCATCCTCTGCGGTATTCACAAGTCGAAAGTTAAATATTAAAAAAAAAAAAAAAAATAGAAAAAAGAAGAGGGCTTTGATTGTCTTGATACCCCGATGGGAATGTGCAGGATCCGCTCCATGCCGGGCACAAACGTGTCCAGGCCGCGCAGCTGCAGCCAGTCGAACGCGCTCGTGGTCTCTGGGTCGCTGAACCGCTCCACCATCAGCTTGTTGTACGCCTCCAGCTCCTGTTCCAGGTCCTGGTCCGGGTTGTCCTCGGGCGTGACCTTGGCCAGCACGTCGTCCTCGTCGCGGTCAGACAGCTCACCCGGGTCGGTCACACGCACCGCCCTCGCCAGTTGCGTCCGTGGCGGCAGCGGGATCTTGTCGAGGAACATGGCAGGCCTGGGCGACTGAAGAGGCAACCGGGCGGCGATCTTGGACGTGTCCACGCCCACAAGCAGGTCCTTCAACGTGACAATCTTGGGCTTTGCTTCCGCCCTTGCTGTTGCTGTTGCTGAGGTGGCGGTGGCGATCCTAGCAGGTGGAGGTGGCGGTGGCGGGCTACGGTGGACGACCACGTGGAGTCAGTCCTTCCTCCCTCTTTCCTCTGACTCTCGCGCCCCCCTCCCGACCGGTTTCGGTTACCTTCGTAGTTGCGCAGAGGCACCGCCTCCACGACGAGCGACTGTGCGCAGGCCACGGTGCTGCGCGGCCGTCGTCCCGGTGGCCACGCGAACGCGACGCAATGCCGCAGAGAGCATTTTTTCGAGTGTGTTTCCCAACTTCATCTTAGTTTGAACAGGACAAGAGCGATCGTCGCGGCGACGACGGCAATGGCGGGGATCCAAAGGACAGGGCCGCCGCTGAAAAGAAAGGAAGAGGCGGGAGGCTGAGAAGGCGATTTGGTGGCAGACTTTTTCTTTTTCAGCACAGATGGTTTCTTTTGCTGCAGCTGTTGTTTGGCCTGCTCGGTTGTCGCGGCGGCGACTGCGGCCAGGGCTGCTTGGTAGGACGGAGGAGGTTTCAGCTTGGGATCCCGTCGGCTTGCCCTCCCAAAGCACTCGGTCGCCTGAGTATAAATAAAAAAAAATTACTTTCACAAAATGCAAGCGGATGGATGCGTACAATTTTAAGGTCCTGGGGGATCCCAGGCACGACTCCAGTCGTATTGAACACGCCGAGATTGTATGCTGCTTGTGCCGAGCCGGCTTCGTCGGCCTGTTGCCAGTACGAGAGGCACTTGGAGAGATTGAGCGGGACACTTTTTTGACAGTCATTTAATGAATTTTTGCGGGAGAAAAAAAAAAAAATTCACACACCCTTCGCCACCTTGTTGAAATAGGAGACCCAGATTGTACAGAGTGGATGAGAAGAAACCCAACCGTTGCAGGGCCGTCTTGTCTAGTTGCAAGCTCTTTTCGTAGTATGCGATCGCTTGCTTGAAACGACCTCGTTAATAGATCATCATATCAGGGATCGACGGTTACCTTGAGATCGACGGAAGTGCCGTGGCCAAACTGATACGCGTTGGCAACAAAGAAGCAGCCTTCCGCATTGTCCTGCTCGGCCGCGAGCATGTGGTAGCTTCCAAAAGAAACGTTTTTGTAATAAGATTTATTCTCGAAAACCAAAGCATCCGCGTACTGGAATGACTTGGCAAAGTCAGAGCCGACGGGGAACATGGTTTCGGGGCCGGCTTCGTAGACAGCAGCGAGCTTGAGTTGTGCGCGCACATTGCCCTTGAATCCAGGAGGATTGTATCATTTCACTTGTTACTATTTTTCTTGGTCCATACCAGGTCTGCAGATCGGATGTAGCTTGTGAGCGACTCCCTGTACTGACCCTTGCTCTCGTGGTACAATGCGTACTCGTACTCGTCACTGACACTGCGCAGCTCTTGCGGGACAATGGGCAAGAAGATGGCCGGCCAGTACGCCGGTGACGCCTTCTCGAGCGTCAGCTTGAGCACGCTCTGGTCCTTGGCACGCTCGACCGTCCAGTAGCTCTCCTCGAGGTTGATCGGCTCAAACAGGCTCCCCTGGGCTCACGCGATTGCTTCAGGGCTGTTCCTTTTTTGCCGCGGCCCCAAAATTTACCTGAAGCAATGGCGCCACGTCCGGGCCCAGGTCTGTCCGCGTGACGGTGATCCTCGTCGGCTCCAACTTTGCCTTGAGCTGATTCTTCTTTGCGGCATCGGCCACGGGCAGCGTCACCACGACCTGCTCGAGCGTCTGCGCGAACCCAGTGACGGTGGCCATTATTTTTGCAAGTGCGGGACCCATGGACGACGACCTTGCTCTTCGCCTGCTTGAAGAGGCTCTGAAGCAGCAGCAGCAGCCGCCTCAGCAGCAGCAGTCGGGCCAGGCGCAGTCGGGCCAGGTCAACGGAGGCAGCACAGAGGGAAACAGCAAGGTAAACCAAAAACCAAAACCAAAAAAAAAAAAGACTCATCAAGGATTAACTCGTTTTCTTTTCTCGCAACGCGTCGTGCAGGCAGAAAAGCCAAGCAGCAGCAGCAGCAGCAGCAGCCGGCGGTAGCTGGTGCCCTTCTCTTTCTCATACTCAAATCCCCCTCCCCCTCTCTTAGACGAAGCCGCAGCCGCAGCCGGGAAAGACACGGAAGCAGCAGACGTGGACACAGCCGCGAACGCCGTGAACGTTCCCGTGAGCGTGGCAGTGACCGCGACAGGGACCGTCATGAGCGACGACGCTCGCCATCGCCGCATCGGTCGCGCAGACCGTCTCCTCCGCGTGGTGGTGGCGGTGGTGGCCGCCGCAAGTCACCCTCGCCACTGCCCGATGACCCGGAGCGTGAGCGTGTATGTCCTCCCCTCATTTTTAAGTTTGCCAGAGAGGAAACTAAAGTGTCCTTTCAGCGCACGCTGTTCTGTATGCAACTGGCTGCCCGTTTGACCCACCGTGAGCTCACCGACTTTTTCAAGAACAAGGGATGCCAGGTTGTGGAGGCACTTATCTTGACCGATCGTATCAGCGGTCGCTCCAAAGGCGTAAGTTTTTTTTTTTGTTGTTGTTGTTAATATTTATCGTTGACTTATGAACCGCAAAAATACAGTGCGCGTACGTCGAATTTGTGTCGGACAATGACGTCGCAAAGGCACTCGGTCTCACTGGCGAAAAGCTTCTGGGTATGAAGTAGAATAGTTGTTTTGGTCGGCTCACGGGCGTTCGTTCCCTTTTAGGCATCCCTATTTCAATTCAGATGACACAGGCCGAGAAGAACCGCATCGCCGCCCAGAACGCTGCTCTGTACTGGAATGAAAAGAAATTTTTTGGAGAACTAATTTGCTCGTGTGTGCCTCTTATAGGGCTGCTGCGGCAAAGGCACGCAACGACGGACCCACTCGACTGTATGTTGGCAACCTCGATTCAAACTTGACGGACGACGATGTCAAGCTGGTAAGCTGGTTTGTTCAACCTTTTTTATTTATTAAAATATTTCCGCGTTTCCTCTTAGATCTTTGAGCCTTTTGGTCCTTTGGCTCAGGTCTACATTGAGCGCGAACTGGATGGACGCTCCAAGGGCTTTGGTACGATGGGCATCTCTTGTTGCATTTCCTTCTAACATAAAAAAACTTGTGCAGCGTACGTTCAGTACCGCCGCGCAGAGGACACTCGGCTGGCGCTCGAGCAGATGAACAACTTTGACTTGGGCGGCGGTCGCCTGCTGCGTGTCGGCATTGCAAACCAGGAGAACACGTTTGTCGCTCCGGCCTCCAACTTTGCGTCGTTCATCCCTTCGACAGTGCGTGAAAAAGAGAAAAAACAATGAACACAAAATTTTATTATTATTTAACCTCACCTCGCATTATGAACAGCTGTCGGCGCAAAAGGCGTCTCTTTTGGATGACTCGGACACCCGCGGTGTGAGCCTGGGCGGGATGGCGCGCGTGGAACTCATGCAAAAGCTTAACCGTGGCGGCGAGATCGCAATGCCCGGCAGCGTACCTGTTAACTCGATGTCGCCCGGTTCGCTCCACGGTGCGACGGCCTCGGCTGTCGGTGGTGCAATGAACCCATCCAAGTGCATTTTGCTCAAAAACATGTTTGATCCTAGCGCTGAAAGTGGCTTTCAGTGGGAAGAGGACATCAAACAAGACGTCACGGAGGAGTGCTCCAAGTATGGCCGCGTGATCCACGCCTTTGTCGACCGCCACAGCGATGTACGTTTGGCATTTGCAGGGCAATGGCTAAAGCAATGTTTTTTTTTTTGTTTTGTTTTTTTTCGTTCTTCTTGTGACAGGGCCATGTCTACCTCAAGTTTGACAGCATCATCTCTGCCACAGCAGCCGCCAACGCTCTCAATGGTCGCTGGTTCTCTGGCAAGCAGATCGTTGCCGAGTTCATGGCCGAGAACGCCTACACCGCTCGCTTCCCTGATTCCATCCGTCCAGTTTCCTGAACGCCTCCCAGCCAGCCAAGAGAAAAAACATAGATTTCCACAGGGTCGCTTGTTTCGTTAAGCCTCTGCAGCACGATTTGTACGCAGTAGTTGAATGGAAAACAATATGGCGAGGGATTGAGCTGTTCTTTTAATGGCACCAAGGGCAGCTGCCACTATCTTCCTTGGTCCCCTCGCGCTCAGCAATGAGGGGCGCTTTGATTTGGCCTCCTCCAGATTTATAATTTCCTGGTACAAAATGAGTTGTGCAAGTGAACCGTCACTCGGCATCAATCACAATCATGGCGCGCACGAAAACAAGCCGAACGCGCGCACACTCGACTGTGGAGGAGCAGCCGTAGTCACATCAATTTCGGTTACACGGTTTGAGTTTTTCAATCTGCTTGCACACAAACTCGGCGGTCTCGTCCTCGGCAAGGCTCCAGACGAGTTCCAGCTGGACCGAGCTGCCCGTGCCCGCTGAGATTGTGAGAACGACAGAGTGGCTTGAGATCGTCAGTGCTGCTGCGTTGAGCTTGAACGGGATCTGTCGACCTTGGCCCCTGTTTACGGTTTGCCAATATTATTATCATGGATTACGTCAAATATGTCCGTACTGCCTCAGGATCGTGTGGGTTTTTTCGGCGGCCAATCGGAGCCAGCTGCGGACGTCGGCGACCATGGCGGACGATGGCAGCTGAAGGGACGAGGAGGTCACTTGCCAGGTCTGTCGAAACTGGACCGTGTGCTGGTTCATGTCAATGGCCGACGAGGCCTCGTCCACGTCCAACAGTTGGATCCTGTCGGTCTGCCAAAAAAAGAGAAAGCTTTTAACCCTTCATTTCATTTTACTGACAAGCGGGTTACGTTGTCGGCATCCATGACGAGCATCCCGTCCACAAGGACATTGCTGTTTGCAGACACCGAGAGCAGTCGGGATCGCTTGCTGTGCTTTTGGCTTGTAGTCTTTTCGGATTTGACATTTCCATCCGCGTCCATGGCTTCGGCGCTAGATGCTCCTATTGAAGAAGCCGACGACGAGGAAGAGGACGCCTTCTCCTCCTCCTCCAATGCACGCTTTGCTTTCTCGCTGTTGCCGCCGTACGTGTCGTCATCTTCCTCGTCCTCATCGTCGTCCTCGCTGAAAAAGTCGTTCCTGTCCTCGTCGTCGTCCGACAGCATGGCCGCAGAAGAGGAGTCGGGCGCAAGCGACATCGGCCGTTTCCGAAGGCGGTCAGATATTTGGACCCCGATCGAGATCGCCGGCTGCAGAGTCACGGTCATGCCGTTGGGCGGGTCGTAGCAATTCACGCCAAATTCTTTCACGATCTTGTCCTTGAGGAAGCCCCTACGATGGAAGAAAAATTTTGAATACTACATACGAAAAGAAAACAAGTCTCTGACATTTTGCCCTTTTCGCCGTGGACCAAAATGACATTGCGGGGTTCGCACATCCGAATGAGCTGCATGATTCCCTTTGCATCTGCATGGGCCGAGAACGAGAGGTGCTGTACTTGCATGCGCACTTCGACCGTGGTCTTCTTGTCGATCTCGATCTATTTTTTTTATATTGAAAAAAAAATTGCATGGGCATTTTCAGAAATATACCTGCTTTTGACCAGCCAGGACCTTTGCTCCGACGGTTCCAGCAACGCAGTAACCAGGCATGATGACCATGTTGTCCTCCGAGGGTGCCCACTTTTTGAAGACCTCGAGCGATGTCCCAGCGTGCAGCATCCCGGGTGTGGCAAAGAGGACCATCGGCCCCGGCGCGTCTGCGTACGAGCGATCAAAAGACCCGATGTGTTTAAAGTCAAACATGTTTCTGGCGGGTGGTATTAGAAAGGAAGGACGGCACATCATTGTCTCGGTTTTACCTTTGCACAAACGTCTTTTTGATCTTCTCGTTTGTCCAGTTGATGAACAGCTTGTAGTACTGGTTGGCCTTCTCGGTCATGCCTGCGGAAAAGTATATGGGCACCTTCAAGTTGACGCGGTCCCAGTACGAGTCCAGGAGGATGCATAGCTCCTGTGCACGTCCAAGGGCAAAGACCGGGATGAGGACCTTGCCCCCCTTTGCCACACAATCGTGCACCTTCTTGAGAAAGTCGCGCTCGCGTGCCCGCTTGGAGTCTCGGATGGTGGTGGCGTAGGTGGACTCTGTAATGAGCACATCCGGACGGACCTTTTCGATCCACGCGGCGCCGAGGTGGCGATCGGGGGTCATGTTGTAGTCGCCCGTGTACACGGCCGACTCGCTGCCCACTCGCACGTGGAACATGGCCGCCCCCAGGACGTGTCCCGCGTAGTAGGCCGTGAGCTCGAGGTCGTCGTCCACCTGGATCGTCTGGTGGATGTTGACGGCGATAACTGGCGCTCACATAGTTCAGGACACAAGGCATGGCTTGGGACCATACCCTTTTTCATGCAGTCTTTGATCATCTTGGACGTGAAAAAGTTGGTTTCGCCCTTTCTGTCGACGGTGATCTTGCGGTAGTCCTCCAGCAGGATGGGTGCAATGGCCTTGGTGGGGTGCTAGTCGACGTGTGTTGAGCCGAATTGCATGCGTGACCATACAGAAACATTACCGTCATGTAGATGGGGCCGTGATAGCCGCACATCTCGCTAAAGTAGGGCAGGGCACCGCAGTGGTCCAGATGGCTAGCAGTGCGCCGCATAATTAGAACAAGAAGAAGAAAGAACCATACAAGTGCGTAATGACAACGGCATCGATCAACTCGGTGAACCGGTTGTCCTTGGAGATGTAGTTGAAGTCGGGAAAGCGGCGCTCGTCGTTGTAGCCCATGTGCATCCCACAGTCAAACATCACGTTCTTGCCGCCAACGCTCACAAGCACGCAGCTGCGGCCCACGTCCTGGCCTGCACCCAGCGGTACGACTTGCACAACCATTGCTTTTTCAAAATAACAATACACTTTTTTTTTTACAAGCGGCAAAAACAAAAAGGAGCATGCTCTCTCCTCTCTCCATCTATCCGTCGGGTAGAGCACTTAACGGACCCATCGGTGGAAGCAGTCCTTGTTGGAGCACACAAAGAACAGCTTCATGTTGGCCTCGGGGTTCTCGCTCGCCTGGAAGAAGATGGCCTCGTCATTGCCGCACCTGTATAAGAACACGTTCAGCACTCTGGCAGGTTCTGGCTTTCAGGGTACGTACTTTTCGCAGCGTTGGTTGGCTCGTGGCAACGTCGGATCGGCGGCGATGTCGTGCAGACCCTTTTGTTGCTCTCTGTTTTTAAACCAGTGAGCCACCGGCCCGGCAGGCCCAGAAAAACAACAGCGACAACGACAACGTACTCAACGGTGGAGGTGTACTTTGTCTGCGACACGCGGTGGTCGACCCTGCGTGCCTCATCGACCGTGTCTTGTTGCACCTCTTCCTTGTGCCCGCACCTTCGGCACTTGTACACCAGCTTCCGGTTCTCCTCTACAGGGTAGAGCAGGTTGTCACTGGGCGTGGGACGTGTATGAGTAACAGGCAGAGGGACAAAAGGCGGGTTCGTACCAGTCGTTGCAGATTCGCATTGCTCGGACTTGGGCCGAACCTTGGGGGGTGTACTGTCTAAAATGGGTTGGATTCTAATGCCGCTTCAAAAAAGCGTACGATAGGAGGATTCCATTCCTATACTCGTGTACTTTGGAGGAAGAGGATGAGAACAAAGTCAACGATAAAAAAAAAGAAGAATTATTGCAGAGAAAAAAAAAAAAAGAATAAAATTCTACTCGGCTTTGTGGGACTCGCGCTGGTAGAACTCGTTCTAAGAAAATAGTGTATCGTCATGTCAATATACGAAAAGCATGAGACCAAAAAAAAAAGAGAACGTACGATGATCTTGGCGGGAATACGCTTGAGAAGATCCGAGGGGAAAATGCGCATGAGTTGCCATCCGATGTCGAGGGATTCTTGAATTGTTCGCGCCTCGTAGTAGCCCTGCGAGACAAAGTTCTTCTCAAACTTCTCGAGGAACTCGAGGTAGAGCTTGTCATCCGAGCTGAGGGCCTCCTCACCGACGACAGCCTTCATGCCCTGGACGTCCTTGCCGATGGCATAGTTGGCATACTATATTTCATGATTTTTCTCATGTTAGGGTGGGCGAAAAAGGCGAATATCGCAGTGCTCACCATCTGGTTGGAAACATCACCGTGGTCCTTGCGGGTCATGCCTTCACCGATCGCAGACTTCATGAGACGCGACAGCGAGGGGAGCACGTTGATCGGGGGGTAGATCTGACGGTTGTGGAGCTGGCGATCGACGTAGATCTGACCCTCAGTGATGTAGCCAGTAAGATCGGGGATGGGGTGAGTAATGTCTAAATTAGAAAACAAACAAGAAAGAGAGCAGTCGGGTTATGTTTATTATCAAAACAAAGTAAATAAATATATGTGTTACCGTCGTTGGGCATCGTGAGAATGGGGATCTGCGTGATCGAGCCAGTGCGGCCTTCAACACGACCGGCACGCTCATAGATGGTCGACAAATCAGTGTACATGTAACCAGGGTAACCACGGCGACCGGGAACCTCCTCACGGGCAGCAGAGACCTCACGGAGAGCATCGGCGTACGACGACATGTCGGTCAGAATGACCAGCACGTGCTTATTGAGCTGGTAGGCATAGAACTCGGCAACGGTAAGGGCAAGACGGGGAGTGATGATACGCTCAATCCTATTTTATTTTATTTTTTCAATGTGAGCAAGACAGAATAATGGAGATGTTGACTTCGTCTCCTTACGTGGGGTCGTTGGCGAGGTTGAGGAAGAGGGTGACACGCTCCATCGAGCCGTTCTCCTCAAAGTCCTGCTTGAAGAAGCGGGCAGTCTCCATGTTAACACCCATAGCGGCGAAAACAATGGCAAAGGGCTCCTCCTTTCCAGCCTCCTTCTTGACGAGACCAGCCTGACGACAGATCTGAGCGGCGATCTGCATATAAAAAAATATAATATAATAAGAAGTCTGTCAAGCTCACGAGTCTGTCAATTACCTCGTTGTGGGGAAGACCGGCAGCCGAGAAGATGGGGATCTTCTGGCCACGGGCAATCGAGTTCATGGCATCGATGGTCGAGATACCAGTCTGGATCATCTCCTCGGGGTAGATGCGGGAGAAGGGGTTGATGGGCTGGCCTGTATTCGCATTAGACTTTAGACAAAAAAAAAAACTGGTGACGGCAACTATTTTTACCCTGAATGTCGAGGAAATCCTCGGCAAGGACCTTGGGGCCCTTGTCGATCGGCTTGCCAGAGCCGTTGAACACACGGCCGAGCATGTCCTCCGAGACGGGGATCTTGAGGGTGTCGCCAGAGAACTCAACGCGGGTCTTCTTGGCATCGATACCCGAGGTACCCTCAAAGACCTACAAAAGCCCCCTTGTGAACACACGCACAAACAAGGGGGCGTTACCTGAACGACGGCACGGCGGCCACCGACCTCAAGGACCTGACCCGAGCGCTTGGTGCCGTCGGGGAGGGTGAGGTTGACGATCTCGGCAAACTTGGGGAACTGCGCGAGTGTTTTTTGTTGGGCTCCCGATAAGTCCAATTTCCTTTTTTTTTTTTTTGCAAAGGGCTCGTACCTTGACGTTGTCGAGGATGACAAGGGGACCGTTCACACCCGAGACCGTTCGGTAGTCTGTTTGTTTGCCACCATGAGTACACGCCCACCCTTGAGGGCTAAACCAGCGTGCGTACCAAGACGAGGCTGCAGCGAGTAGTTGCGCGTGACAGCGGCAGCGTGGGCAGCGGCGGCCTGCTGCTTGTTGAGAGTCGTCGTGGGGACGCCCTCGTCCTCAAAGCTGATGAGCGACTTCTCGGTCTTGTGCGCCATTGTGAAATAAGAGGGCCTGCACAACGAGAGGGGGGTGGGTTCAGTCTTTTTTCCTCCTGTCGCGATGGGACCACACACTAAAAAAAATAACAAGATCCCTCCTGTGCGCGCAAAGGACACAGCATGATAATATCAAGGACCAACAAGGGAACAAGCACGAGAGGCCCCTCCACCGAACGCCCGTGCAATGGCACTATCGTTCCTTGTCGACCGAAAAAACAGGTCTTTCTTTTTTCTCGCTTTGCGAGCACCTGGTCAGAGTCCTAGCCAAAAGTATCTGTCGCGCCGCTACTAATGTTTGTCTGAATTTCCACAGGACGCGGCAGTGCATGAAAGATGGCCGTGCTCGTTTGTCGTGTTGCTCGTGCGGAATGACTTACCTCACCGTTAACAGGCAGGCTTATCACAACGAATGGCAGCCGCCGAGTCGTCGAGAAGAAGGGCAACAAGTGCCGCCGCAGCTGTCGTCGTCGCTTTGCTCGCGCTTGCCGTGCTGACCGACGCCTCTGCTCTGTTGCGTATGTTCGTTTACAAGACATCACTCTCGGTGGAGGCAGTTCTTGGGGTGCGGGTGGGGGGTGGGGTTCTTGTGTGGGTGGCGCTGTCTGTGTTGTGGTCTTGGGTGCATGCGTTTCGTGGTGGTGATTGAACAACCGGAATATGTTTGTTTTGCTCGACTGATCACCTCGTGCGTCCAACGAAAACAGAGAAAATGCAAGTGCACGGACGCTACGACTACAAGCGCTCGTTCAAGAAGCCTTACTTTGTGCCGACCGCGGACGGTGGTTCCAATTCCATCCCTCACTTTGCCGTGGTTGGAGGTAACCGGCAGTTCGAGGGATACTAATTTTTTTTAACCTAATTTTTTTTTGTTACTTTTTTTACCAAATCTAGACGCTATCCTCTCGCCTGATTACATCCGTCTGGCGGCGAGTGTCCGCAGCCAGAGGGGCGCCGTGTGGTCCACGTTGCCTACCGATTACAAGCACTGGTCGGTGGAGATCAAATTTTTGATTTCCGGCAGGTAAGCTCGATGCACGCTTGGATCGATAAATCGATTTGGTATTTTCTTTATTTAAAACAGGGGACGCCTGGGTGGCGACGGCATCGCCTTCTGGTACACCAAGGAATCGCAGCAAATTGGCCACGTCTACGGTAACCGCGATCAGTGGGACGGCCTTGGCATTGCGCTGGACACGTACGACAATGACGGCCAGCACAACAACCCCATCGTCATTGCCATGCTCAACGACGGCACCTCCAACTATGACCACAACAAGGACGGCTCGGGCCAGGAGGTGGCCAGCTGCCAGCGCCACTTCCGCAATCCCTCTGGTCCCACGGCCATGCGCATCGATTACATAGACGACACTCTCACCGTGAGCATGGATACCGCAGAGTCAGGCAAGGCCTATGTGCAGTGCTTCCAGATCCAGGATATCGATCTGCCCCAGGGCTACTTCTTTGGTATCTCTGCTGCCACGGGCGGTCTTGCCGGTATGTCCGTAACTAGATGTGGATCTTTTTAACGGAATGTGATTTGCCTCCCTTCATTGTAGATGACCACGATGTGTTCTCATTCGAGGTTAAGCAGCTCTTTGGTGGCCAGGACAAGAACGCCCCTGCTCCCGAGGAGGCGCATCTGTCGCACGAGCAGCAGCAGCAACTGGATAACGTGCAGCAAAAGGTTCAGGAGATGCGTGAACAGCAAGAAAAGGAGCAGTCTGGTGGCAGCGCGAAAGATGAGAACCGTGGCTATTCGATCGAGATGGTGAGTTTTTTTTTTTTTTCTTTCAAATTTATAGACATAGTTGCATTTTTTTTTATTTTTTTTTTGTTAGGAAGCGGTGTTGGCCAAACTGGACGCAATGGTTGCCATGCAGATGGAGCTCTCCAAGCAACTCGACGTTTCCGGAAGTCGCCCTGTTAACATTGTCGGTGGCTCTGCCTCGACAATCAACCAGGCAAACGTTCAGCGTCTCATGGAGGACTCACAGCGCACCAGCCACCTTGTCAAGGAGATTGAAACCACTGTGAAGAAGCTCAACCAAAACTCTGGTGGCGACGGAAACAACAACAATGCCTTTGCTACCCTGGAGCGCCGTCTTTCCAACGTCGATGTATTCCTTTCGCCTCTATTTCTTTTTTTTTAAAAAAAATTTTTTTTTTACAACACTAGACCGTCCTTCAAGGCCAATCAAACACCCTCAACAAGTTGTCGCAGGATATAAACCAGCTCAACCACCTACTGCAGGCTGGCGGCGGCGGCTCGGTGGGCGGCTCGGTTTCGACGACCACGCTCTACATTATCTTGGGTATCGTCGCTCTCCTGGGAGTAGGCTTCGGCATCTACACGTTCCTCAAAGGCTCCTCCAAGAACGACTTCAAAAAGTTTGCGTAGAAGTTTTTTTTTCATACTTTTTTTTTTTTCCCAAATGGTTCACTGATCAAAAAGACATTCATTCCAAGAAGAAGAAAAAGAAGAATCTGCAATGATATTTCAGGCTTGAGAGCGCTTCAAGGGCGAACGGCGAGCCACTCGCTGATGCCAGGAAACTTGCTGACACGGTCCAACAACTGGGCGATGGTAGGGCAGTGCTGGAGCACTTCGGGGTACGTCTCCTTGAAGATTTCGATGATGTGGAAGGCGTAAATGTCTGCGAGGGTAATGTCTTTGCCAACAAAGAAGCCCGTGCCGTTGTTGTTCTTGATCAGGAGCGCCTCCAGGTACCTTGCAATTGAGACCGTGAAAAACAGATTGAATGTTTTGTCATTAATCCTACTTGAGCCAGAGGGGGAGCACGTCCTTTGCAAACGTGGCCTTGGCCTCGTCTTGGTGCGAGCCAGCGGGCATCATACGAATCTGATAAAACTTTGATCGCACATCGTTGAAGCCCTTGCACGGAGAAAGAGAGAGAGAGAGAGTTTAGAAACAACGAGACGAAAAAAGTCGGTACCTCCATGACTTGGTCGATTTGCGCCGCATCCCATGTCGTCTTGCCGTAAAAGCCTGCAAGTGGATTGTGGTTAACGCAGCACAAACGCATTCGCACGAACCGAATTGGCGAGCGAGGAAGCGGTTGATGGCATTGCTCTGGACGACGAGCAAGCCGTCAAAGTCGAGCAGTGGTACCTGGTTGAACGCCAGCTGACCCGTCTTCTTGAGCTCCTCCACACCCTCCTTTTTCAGGCGCACGTCCTCGTACTTGACATGCGCAGCCGCGAGGAGCAGCCGCGACACTTCGGCGAGACCTCTATGTATTCAACCAAAGATCAGGTCTCTTTTGACCGTCTGTCCGTCAGCAAGAGCGTTGTACCTGCCGTCAAAGTAGACCAGCTTAATCTTGTGCTCGACCTTGGCACACTGGCACTGGCCCACGGGGCATCCACACGACTCGCCGCAGCTGCACATGGCAGTGCTGACAGTGCTAGTCATCGCGTCCGAACTTTGAACTAATAAATTAACCGTTTTTTGCACAATCAGCAGCCAGCACTGCGGCCAAAAGCAGCAGCACGACTCATCAGGACGAAGTTCCAAACAAAAAGGACACGGAAGGTACTTGTAGCATCAAATTTGCAGGCTACAAAACTTGTAGCTAATTGTGCTAATGCAAGCGGGCAAACTCGTCGATCGTGCGCGTCAGGTCTTCCACAGTAACGTCAACAAGCTGCTGGCCGCCCTGGTCGCCGCGGATGACGGCCTCCTTCTTGGCCTGGTCCAACTCCAAAAACAGCTCGATCAGGTCGCCGTCGAGGTAGTTGAACGACTCGGGCGAGCGCTGCTCGCTTCTGAAGTTGCGCCAGCTCGTGTGGTCAAAACCGCCGACACCTTTAATGATGCGAACGAGGTTGTCCTGCACGCGCTTCATAAAGTTGAACTTGGTCTGCAGAGGAGGGGGTGGCTGAGCATGGGGTAAAAAAAGGGAACTCTTCTTACCTGCGGGATCGAGGCAATGACACCCAGGGCTCCAGAGACGGTGCAGAAGACAAATGTGGGTACAGATGCGAGGTCGTGGTCCGGCGAACGCATGACGAGAGACCCTAAAAATTTCTTTACACATACTTTTTTTTTTTCCCAAGTCAATGTGAATACCTGGACGGATCTGGTTGATCATGTCGCCATAGTGGAACAGACCAGCGACTTCCAGTTTCTTGGCGTCGTCTGGATTGACAGCATCAGTGGTCTTCTTGAAGGTGGTCCAGTTGTAGTCGTTGTCACTGATGAGCAGACTGCAGAAAATTTTCATTTTAAAAAAAAAAAACTAATAACGGAGAAAAAAAAAACTTACACGTCGTCATCTACAATAGCTACAGATGTGACCCACGCTGCGCTGTTATCTTTGGCGACCTAGAAAAAGCAAAAAAAAATTACTATTAAAATACTTGCGCGAATAAAAACCTCTTCTAGCGAGTGGGCGTTTTCGGCAGTGTTGTAACGCAGAAGACTGGCCGATTTCATCAAGTCACCGACAACGACGAAATCTGCCAAGGATTTTTTTGGCTTAAACCCTCACTTGGAACGAAAAAGAGAACGATTTACCTCCACGAGTCTTGACATAGAGGGCGGCTAAGAACGACTGCACGTTGGTCTCTGAAGTCAACTTGAACGAGTCTGAACTTCCCGCTTCTTGCCAAGCAAACACATGCACAGAATTGTTGATCGATGCCACCAGTTTACCGTGCAGCTTGTCCATCGACAAAACCGCTCCGCGCACCTCCAAGACCGACACCTGGCGAAGCCGGCGCGTCTCTGTCACCTCAAAGACACGGATGTAGCCCTTGTGGGGCAACTCCTGCTCAGGTGCATTGATCCCCGTGCCTAGTATTCGGTCAGGTACACTTACAACATTAAAAAGGACAATACCGAGGACAAAGTACTCTGTTGCTGAGCCTTCAAAAGCCAGCGATATCAGCGACCATGCTTCCTCATTGACATCGAGGACGACATCGTCCAACGCTGAATCGCGAACGGTTATTATGACAACAGAAAATAGCGCTCGTACACTCATGAGTCTGGGCATCGATGAGACGGAGATGGCCCGTTTCCACCTCTGGCGTCATGCTGGTTTGATCATTCTGAAAAAAAAAAAAAATGAGGGGGTTAAATGCGTGGACAGAATCATAACAATAATACGGCAATCGTCGAAACGGCCAAAGTCAGGCTGGACGGTTGGTAGCTTATCCTACGAGGCTCCTCCCTGAGTGGGATCGATTGGATATGAAGTTTTTGGACATCGTCAATTGTGCCTGCGTAGAAAAACAATTATCGACTGCGATAGCTATCCACGAGTGTACCAATCGTGAGGCCAGAATCGCTGGCAATGGCAATGTGGTTCGGGAAAGCCTCCGAGTTGAAGGGCGACATAAAGTTGACGACGTCCTTGATGTTGATGTTGGAGAACAAGAGCTTTCCGTTGGACTCGTGGATGATCGTAGGTCGGTCCGAGGACGCAAAGACATGGTTGGATTTTTGCGTCGAAAACGAGTCGAGGGAGATTGGCTGGGTACCCACAGCAACCTTTTGGCGATCAGAGAGTGCACACGTGCTCGCGTTGACGTTGAACGAGTAAAGCTGGCCATCACCGAGGCCCACAAGGAGGTACGAGGACTTGGCAAACGTCGGCAGCGATACTGAACGCGCAATGTAGTCTGGTAATAAGAAATAGAGAAGATGACGTCGATAAGTAAGCAACCATAGCAGGTTTTACCTCCATCCAAATGCTCAACCGCCACCTCGGTAAAGTCAGCGACACGGAGGAGACGCACAGACATGTCGGACCAAAGGCCGATGGCACAGACCTCGGCCAGACCTGTTGCAGCGTTCACGAGGCCTGCGGTTATGCACGAGATCTCCGATGGCAGCTTTGTAGTCCTTCGCTCGACAAGGTGCTTGCCCTCGACTTCCAAGTAGACAACGTATCCGCCTGTGGTCGTGACCAAAACTTGGCTTGGCGTTGTCGTGGCAATCGAAATGCTCAGGCCCGCCGGCGGCTTCCATTGCGTCGAGAGCGACTGGGTGACGGCATCAACGACAGTGACAGTCGACGCGGTGACTTGCACCTATTTTCACAATTACTATTTCTGTTATTTTTAAAAGGAAAAAACATTTTCTACCATGAGGTCATTCACGAGATTGGCAGAGTACAGGGTCTGCTCGTCCGTGACAAAGTGAGGAATCTCACTCACGACTGGGTCGTCGCCGTCAAAGACGAGGAAGCGGGTCTGACCGATGAACGAGACGGCCAGGATGGCATCGAACGCGGCGCCTGACGCTGTCTTTAATGACCAGAGGCCTTTGATGCTTGGCAGCTCGATGGAGGCCGCTTCGTTGATTCCGACTCCACTGCGAATGATGCGGAGGGAGCCGTCCTTGCCGCATCCCGAGCATGTCACGACCTGGCCTTGGCGCTCGAGGTCGATCACGCAAAAGTCGACAATCGGGCCAATGTTGGTGTACGCCTCCATGACCGCAATTTCAGACCCGTTCTCGTCAGGCTCGTCGCGCAAGTGAATCAGCTGCGAGTCGCCGAGGCGAGAACCGACATATACGACGCCGTTGTCCAGATACGCGAGCGCAGAAGGTCGGGAGATCTACGTGTTTAATTCTCAGTGTCACTTTCTTCTCTCTTCAGTTTTACCTCTCCGACTTTACGAAAGTGCATATTGTTTACAACACCGACTTGTGATCGCACAAACGACAGCACGTACAAAAAGCCCTTGCCGTCTCCAAGGAGAATCCGCTGCCCATCCGTGTCCACCAGTCCATACGTGTCAATCTATCGTCCCAGAAAGAAAAAAGTGTGATTCTTTAAAACAAAACAAGAAAATACCAATAAATAAAATCACATACGTCGTTTGAGGGAGCACTGATGGAGACAGTTGCAGCTGTGCTGCGGTACATGATCGTCTCTGAACCGACGGCAAGTACACCACCGGCAGGCTTTGGGATTGCGATGAGCTTTTTAGCGGTCGTGTTGGGCTGCGACCACGGTCCATTGTCGAGGCGTCCGTCTTGCACGTTCACCTCGTACGTCTTGAGGTGTGAGACTTGCTTACCGTCCTGCAAACATCAAAATGAAGGCGCGGACGCCCCCTATGAAAAACGTACAGTGTACAAGACTGCGATCGTTGGCTTCGTGCAGTTGTGCAAAAACGTGATGTCGATCACACTGAGCTCCTCGAGGCTTTGCAAGATATATTTTGAGCAAACGAAAAATCATTGCTCATACCGGATGTTGACGGCTTCCTGCAACTTTCCAGCCTTGTCCATGGGCACGACCTTGAGCATGCCCACATACTGGTGCACAAGGAACATGCGACCTTCGGGATCGATCGAGCTGATTGGTCCCAGCGGCACGAGCTTGCCCACATCGTTGCGAAGCTGCATTGGTCAGAGAGTGTCTGTCAGCACAACCGCACTCGGAAAAAAAAAAAAAAAAGAAAAAAAAGAGGAAGAGACGGACCGTTCCGGCAGCCTCAGTCATGATGTGGTGCGTGACAGGGTTGTACGACAACACAGAGAACAGTTGACGCTCGGTGAAGATGAGTAGCCAGTCCTTCTCTTGGCCCTGGACGAGTGAGGGAGGGAGGGTCAAATCACAAGCAGTCCGCCGGTTTCGTTACCTGTGCACGGAACACATGCATGGCAGACAGGCGCGCGTACAGGGGGACCTCGTGCACCAAGCGCAGGCCCTCGGCGGTGACAACGTAGACCTCGACGCAGTTGAACTTTGCGACGAGGAGATTCAGGTCATCCTTGCCTGTGAACGCTCCTGTTGCGGCAAACTAATTTTTATTCATGTACGTATGGTCTGTTAGTAGCGGATACGGCCGGCGCTTTCTTCTGCATTCGTACGTTTGTGGCCGTGGGCTTTTGCGCGCTCACAACGTAGTTGTAGATTGACATGGGTCGCGCTTTGTGGAAAATGGCGCGCGCTGGTTTTCTGACAGGCGGCTTTCTGGATGGACATCGCGTTGCAGCTGTGGCAGCAGCTCCTGCTGGATGTGTCCGCCGTGGCCAAGGTATATGACTGGGTGCACTTGCCGCCACTAGAACGGCTTGCTTTCAATCGCAGGATGAGCAGCAACCAAAGCCCACCAAAGCAGGACCTACTCAAGAGGCCACATCGACAGCCGCCACTGCAGCAACAAACAAAGAGTTTCTGGTCGCACACGATCTGTTGCTTGCAGCAACAAGTGCAAAGAGCGCGGCAGTGGTCACGGCTGAGATTGCACCGAGCAGCAAGCAGGTACCTCCTGATGGATTGTTTTGTCTGACTGACACGGAAAGCCAGGTGGCGGCGGAGCAGCTGTCCGAGCGATTGAGCAGTGCGCTGGAGGAGGTGCGGAAAGTAAAGGTACACATCGCCCTTTTACCCTAGTTATTTAAACTAAATCAAGGGGAGGATAGTGGCAATTGGCGCAGCAACAGGACGAGTGCACGCAAAAGGTGCCCCAGCCAATTAATTTCGACAAACAAACCAACCTCTTTTTCTTTTCTTAGGGCGAGGAGGTCGAGCGGCTGCGTAGCCTCGTGCAACAGTTGACCTCGCGAGTGGGCGAATTCCAGCAGGTGCATCGATTGCTGCTTTCTCAAGTTGCCGAGGCAAAGAGCGATTCCGAGTTGTGCTCGCGAACCGGTATGTTTTTCGTCCAGCTTGGCGTTTGTTAGTAATTAATTGATGTGCGCTTGATAGCCACCGATCTGGCACAGTCGCAAGTGGTTGTGAACCGCGAGCTTGCTCGCAAGACAGCCACGGTGTCGTCAATGAAGGCTTCACTGCAGCACGCCAATCAGGGCTGGGAGGACGCACGGGCAGAGCAACGTCGGCTCACCATGGTGATCGCGGACCACGTAAAGTGGCTATCGAGTTCTCGCAACGCGCTTGATGAGGTAATGGAGATTGACTGAGTTAATAAAGACTTTCTTTCTATACAAAGGCTCAAAAATCGATCCGTTTCCACAAGGATGAGATTGCCGAAAAAAACCGCCACATCGAGATGCTCACGACCGAGCACGCCAAGACTCTCGGTCTGCTCGCTCGCGCCATCGCAGTCCAGCAGCAGCCACACGACAAAATGCCCGAGAAGAAGACACCGGCACCGGTCGCGGAGATGGAGGTCGTTGTTGAGGCAAAACAGGCCGAGGTTGACCCGACGTCAGTTCAAGTTACGACAGAAGTTGTGGCCCCATTCATGGTCGAGACGCTCGCTGTTGTTCCTGCCCCGGCCGCGTTTGAGGCGCCGCCCACAACTGAGTTTGTCGAGACGATCGAGGCTCCGGCTCCCCCCACTCCTCAAGCGCCATTAACAGCCGAGGCGCCGCAGTCGCTTCCGCCTCTCCCGCCATCTTCACCTGCCGAGGAGAACACACAAAACAAAGTAAGGACTTGCTACGAAAATAATTTTTTTATTTTATTTTTGCTTTGCAGATGGCGTTTGTCTTCCATCCTCTGCCTGCATTTTCGCCTCTGGTGCAGTCTCCAGGCCGCGACATCTCGAATCTC
>Ga0302226_10000774_pt1 | contig 25208 bp, 40 predicted proteins | sample II_Palsa_E3_3_FD_193524 | JGI IMG/M metagenome (GOLD analysis project Ga0302226, IMG submission 193524) | Peat permafrost microbial communities from Stordalen Mire near Abisko, Sweden - II_Palsa_E3_3 | ecosystem: Environmental > Terrestrial > Soil > Palsa > Peat permafrost | place: Sweden...
GTCCAAAAACACTTGTTTCTCGCTGGCTGTCAGTCTTGTTGTTCTCACCCACCCTCGCCTCCTCCTACTGCTACCCGTCCCTCTCCTCCTCCTCCACCTCCTCCTCCACCACCTCCACCACTCCCCTGTCCGCGCCCCCCGTCGTTTGTTGTGGACCACTAATCCAGAATTGCCATTAGCAGTGTGTTTTTGTGGCGGCCAACCTGTCGGGGCCACAAGCACAAACACAGCACCCTTACAGACACACACGCGCACACACACAGAGGCCGACAGCCCGCCAATGCAGTTGTCGCGGTCAAGACGGTGGTGGGGGCGGCGGCGGGTACTCGTGCTCGTCCTTGCCGCGGCGGTGCTGCTCGTTGGCGGACTTCTGTGCGTGACCCCTGCAGCAGCCAGCGATAGCGACGGCAGCGACGGAAGCAACGGAGGCAGCGGGTGCCGCACGACAATAAACGGGACGGCAGCCACCGAGCCAGCAACAGCGTCGGCAGCGGCAACGGCTGCCGCAACAGCGCAGCCAACCAAGGCGAAGAACGACGGGCCCATTGGCTTTGGGTCAGACTCTGGGGGGTCCATAATAGTGCGCCTGGCACTGCTGCCCATGGGCTTCACGGCCGACGACGCGGCCAACATCGAGATGGCGCTGCTGAGCATGTTCAACGTGAGCGTGCAGATCGTGTACGAGCAGCAGCCGTCGTCGTCGCCCATCTACCACAACCTGATCAAGAACGTCTACCTGGAGCAGGAGAGCTTTGACGTGTACACGCTCGACGTCACCTGGACGTCAGAGTTTGCAGACAGCTTTTACGACCTCGCGTCCATCGACGACCCCGAGGGCGCGCTGCACTGCGAGAACGTGGCCCCAGGCTCGTGCGACTTCCTGCCCCAGCTCTACAACGCATTCAACTACCGCAAGTCAAACAGCACCTACAACTCGACCAGCATCATCGCAACGCCCTGGTCCGGCGACCTTGGCATCCTCTTTTACCGCGACGACCTCGTCGGGAAGTACCTCAACAAGAGCGCCATCACGGCGCCCCCGTACGACACCTACTACGAACTCATCGAGGCAGCAACGACCATCTACCAGGGCGAGCTCAAGGAGCGCCCGCTCACGAGCCTCCGCGGCGGGTACCTTTTCCCCGTCGCCGCCGGCTCGGAAGAGCTCACGTCGATCGGCATCGAGCTCATCTACTCGAACGGAGGCGGCAACATCGTCGACGACAATGGCGTGGTCAACGTCGAAAACTCTGAAGGTACGCTCTCTCCCTCTTTTTCATTTACTTTACAATGACCACTCCCTAAAAACCAGCCCTGTTTGCGGTCTTCAACGCCTCGCTCTGGTTGAGCACAGTCACGCCAAACTATGTCCTCGGCGTCGACTCGGACTTTATCGCCAACAACTTTGCCTTTTGCACGGCGCCGTTCATGCGAAACTGGGCCTCTAACTACAACCAGATCCACGACACGATCCGCTGCAACGGCGACGTTGTCAACATCACCGCCACCGATCTCCCGGGTGCTGCCGTCGTCGGTGGCTGGGGCCTTGGGTACACAAATCGTTTTGCTGTTCAATCCGTTTGCTCATGACGTTTCCACGTAGAATTGCCAAATCAGCGGCAACGACAGAGCTCAAGCTCGAGATCTGCATCGAGATTGTAAAGTACCTAACGAGCACGCAGTATCTGGCCACACGCGCCGAGCTCTACAAGGTCGTCCCGTCGCGCTTCTCGGCCATCGAGGAAGTGTGCGGGAACTCAACCGCCCATCAGTCGTCGTTTTGCAACATGCTCAGCGAAGTCGACACGAGCGTTGTCGTCGATCGTCCGTCGGACGTTTGCGGAGCAAGGTAACTGAATCGTTTTTTACCTCTTTTTTTTTTTTAACTTATTTTTGTATTTTCCGTAGCTACACCAACGTCTCTCTCTACTTTTCCACGTGGATGTACAACCAGCTCAGCTCGACTACGAGCCTCACAGTGCTCGCCACCAATCTCAAGCAACTCCAGCAGGATCTCACGTCCATTCTGTACAGCGCGTCCGAGGGCTCGTTCTGCGGGTACGCGAACGGCGTCTTTATTTCGTGTGAGGCTGGGCTATCGTGCGTCAACAGCCACTGCTTCAATTTTGGCCCCTTGATCATCGGTACACAAACCCCAACTCAAGAAAAATGTTTTTTAATTATTTTCTTTTTCAAGGTCTGTCTGTTCCCCTGTCCGTAATATTTGTGGTTCTGTTTGCCGTGCTCGTGTGGACGTACCTGCGCCGATCCAACCGTGCCAAGAACTGGGGCACGTACATCATTCACAGCGACCAGCTGTCTTGGGAGGAAAAGCCGCTGGGTCGCGGCTCGTTTGGTGTTGTGTACAAGGGACGCTACCGCGACACCGTCGTTGCCATCAAACGGATCATCAACCAGGACCAGTCCAGCGAGGTCGTCAAGGCGTTCAAGGACGAGGTCAAGATCCTCGTTGCCCTGAGGCATCCCAACATTGTCCTGTTTATGGGCGCATGCTTTGAGCACGACAACCTCGCCATCGTCACCGAGTTCATGGTCAAGGGCAATCTCCACTCGGTCCTCCACGACCCGCGCATCGTCCTGGACTGGAGCATCCGCATGCAAATGCTGTTTGACATCTGCTGTGGAATGGGTACCGAAGAAAATACTTTTTTTTCCTTTTCAAACGCATTGGATTATTTCCTCTCTTTTCAGCCTATCTACATGCAGCAACACCACCCATCCTCCACCGCGACCTCAAGAGCCCCAACATCCTCGTTGACTCCGAGTTCCGCCTCAAGGTGTCTGACTTTGGTCTGACCGTTCTCAAGGAGACCAAGCCAAATCGTACAACCTTTTTTTTTTTTTTTTTTTTTTTGCAGAATACAGCACGCGCGTTAACCCCAGCTCTGATAAAAAATAATAGGGATGAAGAGGAAACAGTCCAACAACACAGACTACGACGAAGACAACAACTTTAGAGGGACACCGTTCTGGGCTGCCCCCGAGGTTCTGCAGCAGCTCGAGCCGTACAACGAGAAATGCGACGTGTACAGCTTTGGCATCATCTGCTGGGAGATCCTCACCCGCGAGACGCTCTACCCCGGTCTCAACCATCTCGCGGTCGCCTACAAGGTCATGATGGAGGACATGAGGCCCGAGATCCCTGCCGAGTGCCCCGACCATTTGTCCACGATCATGCGCAAGTGCTGGGCCAGCAATCAAAGTGAGCGACCACAGTTTAAGGAGCTCTTAGACATGGTACCTCGTCAAAACCGATTACTGCAAACTGACTCTGGCTTGCACTAGTTTGGAGGCCTCGCCAGTCCATACCTCAAGCACTTTATCAACAACCTGAAGGAGTTCCAGCTGATGAGGCAGAAAGAGAAGGAGCTGATGCGCCAACACGACCTCGACCTCGCCCTGGACGAGATCGCCCCCGAGGCCCCAGAGCCCGTCGACTCGATCGCTCTGGTCTTTGTCGACCTGCAGCACTGGTCCAAACTGTGGGACGTCGCCATCAACTGCATGGACGACGCATTGCAAGCCGTACGTTGTTGTTCTTTTTCCGTTTGTGTTTTAATTTTAATTTACTTTCGCTACAGTACTCGTTTATCCTGAGGAGAAACATGAGGCGGTGTCGAGGTTATGAAGTGAGTTTGGAGGGGCGATCGTGCATCGTGGCGTTCCAGGACGTGGCTCTGGCCGTCCGGTGGGCCCTGGAAACACAAGAGGACCTCACGCACCACGAGTGGCCCGAACCCATCATAAACAGCCCGGACTGTCCCACTGTTGTGTCGTCGGACGGGCGCATGCTCTTCCGTGGTCTTCGTGCTCGCATGGTGCGGCCGCATAATAATGAATAGTTTATTTTAAGTACTCTCAACAGGGAATCCACATCGGAGTGCCTGGGAGGACTATTCACAAGATCACCAAGCGCACCGTGTTCACGGGGCCGATGGTCATCAAGGGCTCGCGCGTGTGCTACACCGCCGAGGGTGGCCAAGTACTGCTGAGCAAGGACGCGATGGACGCTCTGAACCCGCTGCTAGACGACCTGGAGGACCTCCAGCCGCAGTTTGAGTCGATCGGAGAGGTCGCGCTGAGCAACAACGAGTCTGAAGCCGAGACGCTGACCAACGTCGAGTCGTACGAGCTGCGTGGTCGCCAGTACGCCGAACACACGGACGAGGAGGAGGAAATGGAAGTCGACGAAGGTACTCCTCAAACAGTGTGGGGTTCATCATGGGCTAATAAAAACAACGTCGATCGTAGGCGCCACCAGCTCTACAGACATCCTCGAGGGCTTTATGTCATCGCACGAGTGGAGCATCCCGCCCGAGGACCTCAGCATCGAATCGGACTGCCTCGGACGCGGCTCTGTCGGCGAGGTGTTCTTGGGCCGCTACAACGATGTCCAGGTCGCAATCAAGCGCATGTACCGCACCGACTTTTCGCCGTCGATGCTGCTGTCGCTCTCGGCCGAGGTCTCGCTGCTGTACCAGCTCAGGCACCCGAATCTCTTGCCGTTCATCGGAGCGTCCATCGGCGCCGAGACGTTTTGCATTGTCGTCGAGTACATGGACCGCGGGCATTTGCGCCACGTCCTGTTGAATCCGCTTACCAGGTACTGACTGTTTTTTGTCGAAAAATAAGTACGAGCTGAAATTGCGCAGGCCTTTGCTGGGAACACGCATTCGCATGATGGCCGATGTCGCCGCGGCGTTCAAGTACCTGCACTCGTTCAACCCCCCGATCATCCACCGCAACCTGCGCACAACCAACATCCTGGTCAACTCGCGGCTGCAAGTCAAGGTGTCGGATCTGGGCCTCAACGCCGCCATCATGCACCCTACAACGATCACGAGTGCGGCGCAAAACATGTGGACCGCACCCGAGGTCATGCTCGGACGGCCGCACACCTCCGAGTCGGATGTCTACTCGTTTGGCATCGTCCTGTGGGAGGCCATCACCTGCCAGGTCCCCTTTGCAAACAAGTCGAGCGGCTTCATGGACTGGGTCCCCCTCGTCGTCGAAGGCACCCGACCAGCCCTGCCCTCGGGCTCCGCGTACCCCCCGTGGTCCGTGCTCTTGATCCAGGCCGCGTGGGACGGCAACCCACGAAAGCGACCGACGTTTGCCAAGATCCTCGAGGCGTTCAACAACGAGGCCACGCCCGAGGTCCTTGCAAAGCTGGGCCGTTCCGAGGGCACCGATTTCTTTGAGCAACCTCGTATGCATTTTTACCAACATTATTTAAAAAATAATAATATTTATTTATGTTTTTTTTCCTGCAGCGACGGATGTGATGCATTCGATCTTGGCAAGACGACCCAGTCGTAGCGCCGAGAGTGCCGCATCGCTGCAGCTTTCCTTTGTGCCGCTCAAGTCCAGGTCGCTCGATGTTTTGTATGGTTTACCTCTCGCGCCACAAACTAAAAGTATGCCTTTTTCCCCTCCTTGCCAGGGTCCAACAATCGCCTGTGAACGAATTCATCCAGCAGTCCCCTTTGCCACTCACTCCCATTGGGACTACGCCCTCGACTGGATCCGCTCAGTTGTCTCTTGGTGGCACCCCCAGCACCGATTCCGCCGAGTCGAGGCCGTCGCAGCTGCTTGTGGCCAACGCACTCGCGCCCAGAACCACCGTCGAGATCAGCGCTGCACGGCGGGGATCGGTGCTGGATGCTGCCGCGGCCCCTGGTGCCCAAGGACGCCGTGGCTCTGTAAGTGTGAACGCAGCAGGACGACGTGGCTCTGTCAGTGGTGGTCCCGCTGCCAAGGACGGCGTTGGTTCGCGCCGCAGCTCGGTCAGCGTCGCAGGCGGGAACGTGTCGCGTCGTGCCTCTGTCAGCGGTCACCAAGGCATCGCACGTCTGCCCAGCAACGACAGCCATTTGGCCCAGCGCAGCGCGTACCGCAAGGACCCCGCGACCATCCGGCAGAACTGGATCGCCAGCGTGCAGATGAGCAAGTCGCGCAACGAGAAGAAGCACGCGAGTGACGAGCAGCCCTCCACGTCCTCGGGCGACGACCAGCCCTCGACCCCGGGCGACTCGCCGCTAGGCGATCTCGAGTCCAACAGCACGTCATCGATCGGGCTCACCACGGGCCTGCTCAGCTCGTCCTCGAGCAGCATCAAGCGCCGTGTCCCGCGCCAGGGATCTATCTTCCAGGGTGGGACGTTTACAAAGCTCATGGGCTCGAGTCCAGTGATCGTGCCGATGGACAGCGTCGAGCACGAAGGGGAGCAGCAGCAGCAGCAGCACGTGGACACCATACTGGCTTCAGAAGAGGAGCTCGCGAGCAAGCAGATGGAACAGCGGAGACTCAAGATCCTGCAGTACGCCCGCTCGCGCATCGGTCTGGACCAGCCCACGTCGACGTCCACGTCCACCGTGTCGTCCCTCGAGGGCTTGGAGGGCAGTGGCGGTGGCAGTGGTGGTACCAACAAGCCCGGTCGAAAACTGGCCGGCAAGATCGCCAACACGCGTCCTCCATTGACGCGCCGCATCACCACGCCCAACCTGCTGGAGGTGGGCGATGCAAACCAGTCGCCGCCGTCAGCGTCCCGCGATAACGTCGTTGCGCCTTCGCAAGCCGTGTCGGCTCTCCAGCGTGGTGGTTCCGGCCGTGTCTCGTCCCCAGAGGCCTTTTTTGGCCGCAAAAAGTCGATGCGCAAGGCTGGCGGTATGGCCCAGGTGACCGCGGACGACCTCTCCATCGAGCTGACGGCACTTGCCAAGGGCGACGACTGCTCTGACAGCAACAGCGACGACGACGACGACGACAGTGACGACAGCGACGCCGAGGTAAACGTGCGCTCGGCCCACGTCCGCAAGCAGCACAAGAAGAAAGGGTCGTCGCTGTCATCCAAGTCCAGGGCCGCTCCAAAGCTCTCGAGCAAGGCCCTGTCGCTCCCGATCTCTGTCGCCGGCAGCCCCGCATTCGTGAGCCTTGCCTCGCCCGTCATCCTGGCCGACCCAGGGGCCAAGGACCGCATCGCAAGCATCATCGAGGCCGACATTGCGCTGGCCAACGATCGCATCCGGACCCTGACTGTTTCCCCCGGTGCTGCTGGAGGCGGCAACACCGAGTCGTCCATCTCCACGTCCTCGAGCGGCTCCACGACCGACACGGACACCAAGATCCATTCGCTCCAGGACGAGGACGACGTCGGTCCGCAGCAGCAGCAGCACCAGCACGGCGGGTACCACCTCCACCCCTCTGTCACCGTGACCGCCCATGACTGAGCACTGCGACCCCCCCCCCTTTTACCTCGAATTTATTATATTATTTTTTGTATGATTTCTTACTGTATGGCCGCACCGAAGCCACCAAACCAAACATCGCGTTTCAGGGAAAGAAGAAAAGGGCGAAAAAAAAGCGCAACCTTTTCCAGACAATTCCGAACCGTTCTAATGTCAGCTCCGTCCTCTGCGACGCCATCAACCACCGAGGTGCAGCCCCACGGTACTGCCGGAACCGGGGCCAGACCGCTCAGATCCCGTGCTAACCTGCCCATCCACGTTGCTTACAGGGCCGTACCCGACCTTGGACATGACCAAGTGGGCGGGCTCGTTAAAGACACGACCGCCGCCAGCACAACAGCCGCCGCAACAGCCGCCGCCGCAACACCAGCCGCCGCCGCAACACCAGCCACAACAGTCGTTCGCGGCGGCGGCTTCGGCGGCGGCCCAGTCAGGTACCACTGTGCTTTGGGGCAAGGGGAAAAATCTAATCCACCTCCAACCTACCTACCTCCCAAAAAAACGGTGAAAAGGTGCACAGCGTCCCCCTTTGCCATCAGCCACAGCGGCCGCCACTGCCTCTACTGCTCCTCATGCTCCCGCAGTGACTGCCGGTGCGCAGAGACCCCCTCCTGGTCCTCCTCCGTCTCAACAGGGCGCGGTACGCTGTGGCTATCTCATCCGGTTCGCTGACACTGTTCAACAGAATGTGTTGACTCGCAAGGAGGAGAGCCACCCTGCTGCTGCCGTCAGGCACGACGACGCCACGCCAAAGACGCCTGTGTCAAAGGCGCCGTCCGGTTCGCCCCGTCAGCAACAAAGGTACAGGGTGTGTGTTTCGTAGGCTAAGCTGACCAGTTGGGACACAAAGACGCGGCTCTGAGCTCGACGCGATGCTGGCCGACGTCGTCAGCGCCGACATGGCGGCCAAGAGCAAATGGGTGGACGACATGGACGACTATGACTTCTCCAGCGCGCCTGCTTTCACCGACAGTCTCGAATTGGAAAAGACAACGACGCCGCTTCTGCAGCGAGAGATGGAACACCGCGCACAGGCAGCAGCAGCGGCCCCCACGCCCACCAGGACCTCGGCGCCGGTCAGTCGTGCCAGCGGCATCATGTAAGCGAGCTGCTCTCTCTCTCTCTCTCTCTCTCTCTCTCTCTCTCTCTCGTCTGTTTAATGTGCGAGTTGCTTGCAGGAAAACGACGCAGCCGCCCACGTCGATCATCCCTGCTCAGACGATGGCTCCAAACGTGCGACCGATGCTGTCGCAGTCGCAGCCGGGTGGCGGCCAGCAGCCCGCATATGTGCGGAGAAACTCGACATCCGCACCGCAGCAGCAGTCTCATTTCCAGCAGTTCCCGCGGTACAGCAGCACCACCTCCCATGGTCAAGTCGAGCGCCCGCCCCGCGACGATGCGCGTCTGTTTGACCCGCACCCAGCTGCCCATGCCGGCGGTAGTGGTTCGGCACCAGGCGGCGCCGGGGCATTTGGAGGCAAGAAGAAACGCTCAGAGTTTGATCCGGACAAGGCACAGGCCGTGACATTGTCGGCGCCAACAACGCCCTCTGCAGCCGGTGCAGCTCGTAGATTGTCCGCCGAGACGGTACCCGCTATTCTCCCCCTGGGGCTGGAGCTCGTTGCCAACCAGCCACTGATCATGAAAAGCGGAGCAGAGAAGCTGCGGCAGCGGAAGGAGGAGGTGCTATTACATGTGCCCCCGCCTCCCGGTACTGATTCTTTTAACCCAACCAACAGGAGGAACGCGAGGAAAATGAGCGAAAGGTGCGGGCTGCGAGGAAGCTGCAAGAGTTGGACGAGAAAAGAATTGCTAGGGAAAAGGAACAGGCTACCGCAGCTGCCGCGGCTGCACCGCCAGTGGTTGTGGTTGTCGAGGAGGCCCCCAAGACGCCAGCCAAAGCACATCCTCCTCAGCAGGAGGAAATCGACCTCAGCAATCTGTCTGCAAACAGCAAACGACATGTCCAGGTGGCGATGAGTGTTCTGGACTCGCCTCAACAACCTCAGCAGCAGCCTGGCGCGTTTACCTTTGGCACGGCCAGCCCGGTCACGGCCGCTGATTCGCCGGCCGTCAAGGTCCCCGAGCTGCCCTTGTATGTCTTCTACTTATTTATTTTATCAAATACTTTACGCTTTTTTTTTGTTCAGCAACGTCTCGTCGACTGCGACTGTGACGCCACTCCCTGCCACCACGAGCACGCCCGCACTGATCATAGGCAAACCCTTCCATCCCTTTGACGGACCATCGACGTCCTCCACCACGTTCGCGGCTCGACCTCCGCCGCACCAGCCCACGCAGATTGCTGTGCGCCCGCCACCTCCCCAACCGCAGCAGCAGCCGCCGCTCGCATCCCCGACCGTCAAGCCACTTCCGACCATGATCACCGCATCGCGCCCCCCTCGTCCCAAGGTGCGCCCGACCATGACGCCCTCTCCGCCGACCGGCAGTGGAGCCTCCTCCTCGCCATCGCTGGATCGGTCTGCCTCGGCCACACCCGATCTCGACAGCTCAAAGGACGTCCTCGTGGGCCACCACCATCTCGTCCCAAACGTAGCGGAGCCTGCTGCTCCTGCCCCGGCCCCGGCCCCAGCGCCAGCCCCAGCCCCTGTAGCCACGGCTGCTGTCGGTCGCGGGGCCGGTCGAGGCCACGTCGGGGCTGCCGCCGGCGCTTCTCCTCATGCGGGAGGCCGTGGCGCCGGTCGGGGCAGGCATGCGACCACTGAGAGCACGACTCCAACGAGTGTTGCTGCCGGCACCGCAACAGCGTCATCCAACGCGTTTGTGTACCGTCGCGATTCCAGTGACACGTCGCCCAAGCAATCGGACAAGGACGCCGTCCCCTCGCCGGATGAGCCATCCGCCGCCAAGTCCAGGCCACGCCGCAGTGGCAGCAGCAGCAGCGCCTCCGGAAGCAGCCCGCCCTCGGGCCCGACCTCGAGAACATCGTCCTCAAGCGACACAGCCTCTCCCTCATCAGCAGGCAAGCCGCCACGTGCCACACGCACCGACTCCTCGAGCAGCAACAAAAACACGCAGTACGAGTACCGTCGCCCCGATCCCGCCGCTACATCTGCGCCATAGATCCCTCGATATATTTTCTCTTTTCTCTTTTTTTTTTTCTTTCACTTTTTTTGTGTGAAAAAGCACACCTTTCAAGAATTAAATTAAATTTTCTAAGTCTGGCCACATAGGCTGACCACTTTGTCCTCAGCTCTTCCGTTGCACAATGACGAGCCGATTGCCCGTGAGCGCGTGCGCAGTGCATCCCGAGGTAAGGCAGAGTCGCCTGCTCTGGGCTTGGACCAGCAAGTATCTTACCCACCAAATGGCAGTATGCAAAGGTCAAGGCCATGTGCGAAAAGTACCCTGCGTTTGCCAACGAGGCCTTCCAGGTCGCGGTCGACCTCAAGTTTGGTACGCCTGTTGTGGGCGGTGTAACTGACTGACTGACTGACTGGCCCCATCTCTGCGCGCAGCAAAGCTATGGATCGATTTGAGTGTGCACGACCTGCCCCAGCTGGGCCTGGTGTACATTTTGGCCCGCGAGACGTTTGATGTAACTCTGCAGCTATTTTTTTGTCATTGATGCATCGCCCCCTCATATCACAGGCCGAGTTGCACGTGTTCCTGCCCGTGTCCATCGACACAGACGTCTCCATGGCAAGACTCAACACGATCTTTGCGGCGCTGAGAGAAAAACAGCCTGATCTGGGCGCACCCCTCTGGTAACCGGGCCTCTTCTTTTGTGTGCGCATTAACCCGATCCCCCTCCGTGTTATGGACGCTTGCTAGCATCTACCTCTCTGTCGTGGCCACCGATTCGACCACCGTGTACTACCGCATCTTTGACGTGCTCGTTCCGCCAAAGGAGGACAAGTACGGACTCAAGGCGGCCAAAGCAACCGCAGCCGCAGCCAGTCTGGCTGCACCATCATCATCGTCTTCATCGCAGCCAGCCAAGGCAAGCTCATAGCCGAGGGTTGATCAAAGCACCTTGTAAATAATTATTTGCATTTGAATTATTTTTCTGCGACGATCGTTTTGGCATCCCCCCACTCACTGAACCCTCTGTGGCCCCATCCACGTCCCCTGGCATCTGCGCACCATTTGTCGGAACAAGGCCCCAAAAAATATAGACCTATTTTTAGACCATCTCACACCCTTTGAGCAACAATGTCTCAGAGGTGGCTGGCACGTCTGCGCGGTAGCACACGGTGTGTTATCGCACGCGCACGCACTCACAGACTAACCGACCAACCGACCAACCAGGGGCGACCGAGAGCAGCTCCAGCTCCAGCTCGATCAGGCCGCAGCCCAGCAGTCCCAATCGTCTGGAACGCAGACGTCGGCGAGCGAGACGAGTCTACTCAGGCGCAACAGCTCTGGTACCCACCCGCCACTCTCGTGCTTTAAACTAAACGGCAACAACAATGCAGAGGACATTGAAGGGGCCGACGAGGCCGCGGCAGAGGAGATTAGCGACAATGCTGCGCTCGCACAGGTATGCTGTCCCGTTCAGACAAGCGAGCAGCAGCAGCACTAACAACAACAAACGCAGAAAATAACACAAGGGTTTGTGTGCGTCAAGACCGACATGAACAAGAACGCCCCTGCCTCCGCTGGCGCGGGCGGTGCTGCTCCTGGGCTGCGCAATTGGAAGGCCTGCTACGCGACGATCACGGGCACAAAGCTTGTTTTCTACAAGGCACCGGATGACGTGCGTGCCTTCTTTACAGAGCAGGAGAAAGCGCAGGCGCAGGTATGCAGTAGCACACGACGTGGCGTGGGCGCTAACTTGTCCGTGCTTTAAAAAAGACCCTATCGCTCAAACGGCCCGGCAATGCCGATTTCCTTCGGTCGCCGCTAAACGCGTCCTCGTCGTCGCTCTTGATGTCGCCCTCGCCACTCACCGTGTCCCTCGGCCTGTCCACCACGAGCGAGCACGGTGTTCACCTCACCCCAGTACCTAAATAGTATTCTCCGATGTGACCCTTTCTAAAAATACAACAGACGGTCATGGACGAGGAGACGGTGCGAATGCTGTTCAACACGGACATGATGTCGCGCTACGAGTATGGCGAGGAGGTCGTGGAGTTGGACCCGACCAGCGGTAAAATCCAAAAAATAAAAATTAATTAATACTTGTTTTATCTTTATTTTTAATTATTTGTTTCAGGTGCGGAAATGGCCACCAATTTGCTCCTGCTGATCGACGGCAAGCTCTACGTGCTCAAGCGCCGCAACCGCCTCGCCAACTCCAAGTACAAGTTTGTTTGCTCGTCCTCGCTTGGTTTCGTGGCCACGGCGCTGCGCGGGAACGACTCGGCCACCTTTGTCGACTGCATGGAACTCCGCATCGTCCACGATTTGCACGTCTACCGCTTTTCCACATCAGCCTCTCGCCAGCGATGGCTCGGCAAGCTTGAGGACTGCAAGAGGGGCCTTGCTGGTATTTTTTTTGGTTTTCCTTTACAAAAAAACCAAAAAAAAAGCCTTTTCTTTTTAGAAAACCAATCGACGTCGCCCAGAGCCCTCGAAGACCGCCACAAGTTGATCTGTGAGCACGAGGACCCTGAGATGCACCGCTACGAGTTTGGAGCGGGCGATCACGAGCCCGTGTCGCAGCCGTACACGCCCCTCAACGACACCCCCGGCACGCCCACGTTTGATAATGTCATGGACAACAGCGGATTCGGCGTCGTCAAGAAGCACGTCAAGGGCGGTACCTCGCAGGCTCTCCTCACCGAGTTGCTGTACGAGGAGTCTTGCGAAGACTATATCGACGAGTTTGCCGCAACCTCGTGGACCTTTTTGTCGCTCACGGAAATGGTCGAAGGCCTTGGCGATCTGTACGATTTGCATTTCATTTATTTGCTGAATGGGGTTCTTTGTGTCCAGGCTCAAAACATTTAGCAGCTACGCCAATAACGAGACTACCGAGGAAACGATAATCGAGGAGACCAAGCTTTACAAACGGTTTGTGTTTTTGTTTTTTTCCCCCCTTTGACGAAATTAAAATTTTTATTACAGCTTCCTGGATATCACTCTTGCGTGGAAAGCCTTCTTTGTCGACTGCAGCATACCGCAGCGTATCACCCTTGTCTTTGGTAGCTTTGGCAGCACGGCCAACAGCAAGGGCGTCACCGAGGCGACACTTGACATTTGGACCGATCTGTTCACGAGCAGTGAACCGCTGGCCGCCAAGCTTGGCCTGACCGAGCATCACCAGTCTGCATTGAAGGAGATCCAGGAGGCAGTATGCTAATCCGCGTGTTTTAAATGTTCTAAATAGAAATAAAAAATCACAGTGCGCACTCAAGGCTGCCGACCCCGTCCCAGAGTCCCCCTCGCCGCGCAAGCTGTCCAACGAGTTCCACATCCCCGACATTGCGCAATTCCTGCAACTTGACCCCGCGGATCTCGCCGCGCAGCTGACCCTGTACGACCACGAGCTCTGGTCTGCCATCTCCAACTTTGAGCTGGTTGAATTCGCCTTTGACAAGCCCGAGGGGACCAAGGCTCGTGCGTCTCTGCGCAAGTCCCTCAGCGTCAACATGCTCACGAGCGACTTTTCTGGTGGCATTGCCGAGGGCGAGGCCCCGCGATTGCCCGTGGCCCTGCAAGAGTCCATCCCGTCCAAGTACGAGCGCCTGTTGACGGTGCGATCCGTCTCGGCACGCATCACCGCCTGGACTGCGGCGCTTGTCGTCTCGTGCAAGGACCTGTACCAGCGTGCACAGCTCATTGGCCACCTGATCCATATCGCCTGGGTATTTAATTTATTATTATATTTTTTTTTGCTGAACAATTTTCTGTGGGAGTGCAGGAGTGCAAACGACTCAACAGCTTCAACGTCATGGGCTCGATCGTGCGCGGCCTCCATCTGCACCCTGTCTATCGTCTCAACAAGACGTGGGAGGAGGTGGCGACCGACGCGCACGATCTGTACGGCCAGTGCTCGGCAATCGCTCTGGGCGACGACACCTTTGTAAAGTACCGGAGCCTCCTGAGGAAGATTGACCCGAGCGTCCCCGCCATCCCCGACTCGGCCATCGTCTTCAAGGACCTCGAGAACCTCCAGAAGACCAACCCGGCCATCTCGGCCGACATTGTCAACTTTCGCAAGAACCAGGTCGTTTCACGCCTGTGCGGCTGGATAAACCGCTTCCAGGCCGTCAAGTTTGCCGGCATCCAGCCCGACGAGTCGCTCCTGGGCGAGATCAAGCAATGGGGCGGCGTGCCGCAAGAGCAGGCCACGCTGCTGTCCTTCAAGGCCGAGCCGCGGTCGATGACCTCGAGCTTTTTGCTGACGACCTCAACTCTCGATGGTTGGGACTCGCGTACTTTGCTTGTGCTGATGCCGCTTATAAACTTGTAGAGCTCGTCAACAGCAGCGACCAGGGCGGCTCGCTTGCGCAAGGAAGCGCTGTGGCAAACGTCCGCGAGCGCGTGGCTACGCTGAAGGAGGCGAGCCGGCACAGCGATGGCCAGTCGGCGTCTGTCTTTTCCAAGCTGCTGGGCATGGCCGATTCGGTACGCACATATTAAAAAAATAAAAATACAAAAACTGTTCCTGAAAGTCGTGTTTAGGACAAGGGATTGATGATGTCGCCGTCAAAGAAGGGCGAGACGGCGCAGGTGCTGGGCGGCAGCCTCGATCGGCTCGTTTCGCGACTGTTTGGCGATGAGGGGCTGGACCCTTCGCTGCTGGACAGCGAATTCTTGGCGTGCTTTCTGTTCACCTTGCCCACCTTTTCAGGGCCGCTCGAATTTATGGACGCGATCAAGTCCAAGTTTAAGCAGCATCTGAGTCTCATCAGCAACGCCAGTAAAAATAAAAAATATAACAATAAAATGGTTACGTTAAAAAATTATTCTTCTTTCGCAGGCGCGATGAGCGACGACTCGTACCTCAAGCAAGTCACCGAAATCATGTCGCTGCGCTTCATGAAGATTGGCACAACGTGGATCAACAACCACTTGCAAGACTTTCAGGAGAACGAGGACGTCGCCAACCACTTTATCTTTATGCTCGACTCTCTTTACACGGATCAACACGCCGACAAAGTGGGCACACAGAGCGCGTGGACCGAGCAGCTGAAAAAGACCTTGACCAACAAATTGCGCCAGCGACCGTCGATGGCCCCCACCGTTCCGGCGTTCAAAATGACGCATCCGATCACGATGAGGACAGAGCTTCTTGCGGAGGACGTCGATGCGATCGCAGAGACGATTTCGGCTACAGGTGTGACGATCACCAAGGTATCGATAAATAAAATAAAAATTGTCCCTTTTTGACAATATGCTACAATAGGCGCTCGACGGGCGCGACTACATTGTGCTCGACATGCTGATCGAGACCGAGCTGGTGAGGGTCCTTACGCCGCTCAACAAGGACGTCCGGGTGCTCTCCTTCGAGGACATGATTGTGGACGATGTCTTTGCTCGCCTCGAGGAAACGATGGCCCAGCTCACGCCCGACTCGGCCCTGCCCGGCTCAATTGAAAACATCTTTTCCTACTATTTCCGCGTACGTTCAAATAGCTTACATTTTTATTCTTTAGTTGAAATTAAAAATAAATAGATCCGTGACTTTGGCCTCGCCTGCATCGCCGACTCTGAGCCGACCGATCTCAAGACGACATTTGTCAGCCTGATCAGCCTCGCCAAAAAGTTCATCCAGTTGCAGAACCACTTTGCTGCTCGTGCCGTCCTCGCCGCGCTCTTGGACGTGAAGAGCCGCTCGCACATGTCCGAGTGGAAGGCCGTCCCGAAACCGCAACTGGCCGAGCTCGAGGCGATCTACTCGACCATCAACAAGGCGAGGTTGCACAGCAGGCCTGTCAACGACGACAGCGAGGCCTCCTTCCTGCCGCACTTTGGCCACCTCCTCGAGGACATGATCCACACTGCCAAGGACGCCGACCTGACGTCGGGCAACCTGATCAACTTTGAAAAGCGGAGGAAACTCTACGATCTCATCCAGGCCCACATGGTCGCTTTGAAGCGGATGCCAGCCCCGCAGCAGACAGCAAACTCGTCTCCCCGTGCTGACGAGTTCCAGTCCCTTGTCTTTGCACGGCGGCCTGCCTCCGAGGTCCAGTCGCAGCAGGCGGTGGCCAAGCACTCGGCGGCCTACTTTTCTGGGCGCATCGCCTTCTTCACCAAGCTCGCCAACGTCGAGCGTGAGAAGCAGCAGAAGGCCATCAAGGAGCTTGAACGCGTCGAGCTTGAGCTGCGCGAGCGCAAGGCCCGAACGGTATCCAAAGAGGCATAATAATTTTTAGTTTATTTTTTTTCTTTCTGCAGGATCAGCTGAAACAGTCGGCCGACAAGTCGAAGAAGCAGCTGACCAAGGGCCGGAAGGAGCTCAGCCGCAAGGCCGACATGGACAGGTTAAAGGACTTGCTCAAGGCCAGGGCGCAGAACCCGTCCGTGTTCATCACCAACCAGAAGCCGGTGCTCGTGATCACGCTCGCCGGTGCGATGAACATTGGGCCAGCCTACAACTACACCAAGCGCACCAACGTCCTCCGCATCACGCCCGAGGTTGGCCCCCAGTACCTCGTCCAGGCGCTGGACAGGCCAGAGATGCTCATGTGGATCAACTCGCTCACCCTTGCCGCCGAGGCTGCGACCAACGCCAAGCGGCGGAGCGGCGCCATGGTCGAGGACAGCGAGGAGACGATCGATCCCCAGCTCTTGGAGCTGCCCAAGGAGCTCAGCTCTGGCAACCTCGTGTTTGGCACGTCTCTTGAGGAGCTGGCCAGGCGGGACAACGCCACCGTGCCCCTCATCATCGAAAAATGCATTGCCGAGGTCGAGCGCCGCGGCCTCACAGAAGAGGGCATTTACCGAGTCAGCCCCAGTGCGATCCACATGCAGGAATTGCGTGTAGCCATCGACAAGGGTATGCCTTTTATTTTTTTTTTCATTGGTGATTTAACTGGAGGGTTGCAGGTGGTGTCAATTCGGTCAACTTTATGGACGTGGGCGACATCAACATTGTCACGGGTCTGCTCAAGCTTCTCTTGCGCATCCTCCCCGACCCCGTCATTCCCTTTAGCTACTATGACGCCTTCATCGAGGCGATGGGTACGTTTTGTGAAGCATCAAATAACGTATTTATTTTTTAAATACCAGCACCCGAGAACTCGACCGACAAGCTCTGGCGCCTCAAGGAGATCCTCTTCCAGCTGCCCGCTGTGAACTTTTACACGCTCAAACGTCTCGCGGAGCACTGGGAGACGGTCACGCACTACGAGGAATCGAACCACATGTACGCCTACAACCTGGCGCTCATCTTTGGTCCATCTGTCGTGCGAGCACGCGCCCTCAACAGCATGGTGAGTTTTTTTTTTTAATTATGTTATCAGCTTTATAATTCTTTCTTTCTAGATGAACATGGGCAAGCACAACCAGATCATCCGTCATCTGGTGGACCAGTACCACTGGCTCTTTGACGTGGACCAGGACGCCTACACCTCGTCCCTCCTCGGCGCGGCGAGTGACAGCCCGTTGACCGAGCTGAGCAGCAGCAGTCCCAGCGAGTCTGTTGTCACTACAGCCCTGCCCACGCCCGATGTCGTCAACTCGAGCGAACCCGAGGTCGAGCTTTAACTATTTTTCTTCTTTCTTTCTTTCTTTCGCCTCCCCGATAATATATAATTTTTTTTAAATGTCATGTAATGCATTCATCAGTGCTAATGAATCGAACGGCAAGGCTGGGTGTTTCATTGCCTCCATATTGCAATGGTGTCCTGCCCATTTTAAAATGTCGGTGCTCAAACGACCACTGAACGAGGACGACCACGCCCCGCCGCCTCGCCATGCCAAGCACGACCACGACACCACCGATCGGGACAGGGGCGGCCGATGGTCTGTCGCGGCCGACCTGCCGATTGCGGCGCACAAGGCGCAGCTGGTCAGTGCCGTGCACGAGAACCAGGTCGTGATTGTGCTGGGCGAAACGGGCTGTGGCAAGACGACGCAGCTGCCGCAGTTCCTGACAGATGCGGCCGAGCTTCAGACGCAGCAATCGATCGTGCGAGTGGCCGTGACACAGCCCAGACGAGTGGCCGCCATAAGCGTCGCTAGACGTGTTGCCCAGGAGCGTGGATGTCGTCTGGGCACTCAAGTGCGTCCCTCTCTCCAATATAAGGCAGTATCTTACGTATTTTTCACGCAGGTGGGCTACACGATCCGATTCGACGACACGAGCTCGGACGAGACCGCGATCAAGTACATGACCGATGGCGTGCTTGTGCGCGAGTGCATGGAGGACAGGACGCTGGCTCGCTATGACGTCGTTATTCTGGATGAGGCACACGAGCGCAGCCTCGAGACGGACGTGCTGTTTGGGCTGCTCAAGCTGGCGGTGCAGCAGCGCAAAGAACTGAGGGTAGGATATCATGTTTTATTTATTTTTAATTTTTTTTTTTGGGGGGGGCAAGGTCGTGATCATGTCGGCAACGCTGGATGCGTACAAGTTTTCCAAGTACTTTTTCGATGCGCCCGTGTACTCGATCCCTGGCCGTCTGTTTGACGTGGACGTGTTTTTCAACAAGCAGGTACTTTTTTTTTTCGTTTGTTTTTGGGGTCGCTATTGACATTGGAAAACAGATGAACCCAAAGGACTACCGCACGTCGTACGTCCAGAGCGCCTTTGACACGATCATGCACGTTCACTGCAGCGACATCCCCGGGGACGTGCTGTGCTTTATGACGGGGCGAAACGACATTGACGATCTCGTCAAACGGCTGGAAAAGACAAACAGGAACCTCGACTACCACAACGTCCGCTACGCCGACGTCACCGACATGATGGTCATGCCGCTCTATGGCGCCCTCGAGACGGAGCTGCAGCAGGCAATCTTTGACCCGCCGCCGAGGGGATGCCGCAAGATCATTGTCTCCACAGTACGTGTATAAAATGCCGGTACTATTTATAAGTTGACCGCTCACGCAGAACATTGCGGCCACCTCGGTCACGATCGACGGCATCCGCTACGTCGTCGACCCTGGGTTTGTCAAGGAAAAGTCGTACGACTCTGCCTCGGGCATGGAGGCGCTCACGGTCGTGCCCATCTCCAAGGCCGCCGCCGTGCAGCGCATGGGCCGTGCCGGACGCACCCGGAACGGCAAGTGCTACCGCCTGTACTCGAAAGAGTACTTTGCCGAGCAGATGGACGAGGAGTCGGTGCCCGAGATCCAGCGCACATCGCTAACTAGCACCGTACTCAGCCTCAAGCGCCTCGGCGTCGACGACGTCCTCCGCTTTGACTTTATGGAGCCGCCGGAAGCACAGCGGCTGGTGGATGCGCTCAAGGTAGCGTAAAGAGACCAAAAAAGTACTAAAAATTGGTGTACAGCAACTGTTTTATCTCGACGCCCTGTCAGAAGACGGCCAGGTCACACCGATCGGCGAAAGCATGTCGCAGCTTCCGCTGTCGCCAAACCTGGCGCGGTGCATCCTTGCCTCGATAGACGAAGGGTACTCTTGTCAGAAAAAAAATGTTTCTCTTATGCTGACACGAGGATTATCTAGCTGCTCAGAAGAGATGGTGACGATCGCGGCCCTGCTCTCGGTGGAAGACCTGTTTGTGCACCCACGTTCGCAGAGCGGCATCGAGAGCGCCACCAAGGCCCACTCGCGCCTGTTTGACGACTCGGGCGACCACATCACGTTGCTGCACATTTTCACGGCCTACAAGGAGCACAAGTACTCGAGCGAGTGGGCCCGGGACAACTTTTTCCACGCGCGCGCCCTCAAGATGGCGTCCAACATCCGCACGCAGCTCGTGGACATTGTCACGACTCGTCTGGTACCGTACATGCAGCAATAAACAGTTTATTCTTTTTTTTTTTTAATTGTTTCCCTTTCCAGAACAAGCAGCTCGTGTCATGCTGGGACAACAAAAAGGCCCACTACAACAAGCCGCCGATCCTCAAGGCGCTGAGCGCTGGCTACTACATGCACTGTGCCCGCAAGCACGCCTCGCTGTCCATCTTCTACCCTGCCGGCCTCGGTCGCAACTCCAACCTGGGCCTGGCGCCGCACCCGTCCTCGTCCTATTTTGAGAGCGGCCGCATGGACGAGCTGGACTGGGTCATCTTCCAGGAGGTGGTCTACACCACCAAGGCGTACATGCGCTGCGTCTCCACCGTCAACGGCAACTGGCTCTCGGAGCGGCTGCCCAAGCTGACCTCGGCCGACATATCCCGCCTGAGCCGGTCTGCCGTCCCCGCCCTCGAGCAGCAGGACAACGAACCCGCGTCAGACCTGCATCGGGAGCCTCAGGCACCCACGACCGCATCTGCAGCCCTTCCTTCTCGCGTCGATGCCATCGAGGATGCCCGCAAAAGATACCTAGAACGCAAGCAGCAGCAGCAGCAGCAGCAGCAAGCCAGAAAGAAACGTTAAATATATAGACATTTGGTCGTCCGCTGGCTCACGCACTCTCAAAATGGCTGTCGCCAGTGACGTCACGCTTGCCAGCATTCGACGATGGCTTGCTGCCACGCCCGCCTCGCACCGGCCGCTGGTCGTGGGGATCAACGGGCCACAGGGCGTTGGCAAGTCGACGCTCGTGGGTGCGCTGGTCAAGCAGCTGCCGCGCTCGTTCGCCATGTCACTGGACGACTTTTACCTGCCCAACGCAGAGCAGCGCGCACTGGCCGAGCGCAACGGGGGCAACGCTCTGCTGCGGTACCGTGGCAATGCGGGCACACACTCTGTCGACCTGCTGTTGGACACACTCAAGGCGCTCAAGCAGCAGGACGGTGGTGCAGTGCGGGTCCCTGTGTACAACAAGGGCGCGTTCAACGGAATGGGCGACCGAAGGCCACGGGACGAATGGCCGGCCGTGACGCTGCCGCTAGACGTCGTGCTGCTGGAGGGATGGATGCTGGGCTTTGACGCACTCGAGAACGACGGGGACGTGCACGATCCGCGGCTGCAACCAATCAACAAGGCGCTCAAGGACTACCGTGCCGTCCACGAGGTGCTGGACGCCTTTGTCCAGCTCGTCCTGCCCGACATCAGTCTCGTGTACACGTTCCGCCTCCAGGCCGAACGCGAGGCCGAGCGGCGCACCGGCCATCGCGGCCTCAACGACGAGCAAGTGCGCGATTTCATCGACGGCTTCATGCCCGCCTACAAACAGTACCTCGGCCCCCTCATCGCCAACCCCCCGACGCCCCACTCGCTCTGCGTCCACCTCACGGCCGATCGCCAGATACACCGAGTGGTGCACCATGATCATCCTATTTAAAATACACCGGGTGTAATTATGTTGGGTGTAATTATGTTGGTAATCATGCCGCAGTCCACGCCAGCCGGGACTGAAAAAAAATATTTTTTTTTTACTGAAGGAAAATAATTTCGCGAATGTCATCCGAGTCAAACCACCTCAAAGCCGCCGTGTCCGCTGCCGTTCTCGTGCCTGTCTCGGCCGCGATTGTTGTGCTGGTCGTGTCCGCCGTGTTCCCTCTCACGCTGGGCATGTACGGCGCTGCGCTGCCCGAGCACGAGAGCGTGGACAAGCACCGGTGCACGTGCGACTGCTGGGACGGCATGTTCAAGGGCACGTACGGGCGCGGCGGGTACAAGGCGATGTACTTCAACATGGACCCCAACATGGTCTACATCCTGCTGGACGTGGTGCTGTACGCCGTCATCGCCACCAACGCGGCGCACGGCGCAATCCTCATGGTGCTGCGACGCCAGCCACTCTCGCCCGTCATGGCCGTGGGCGTGCTCTGCACTCTCTACCCCAATTTCTACGGCTTTTTCATGGTGCTCAACTACTACAACGACCGCATGTACGACATGATGTACACACAGGTGCGCTTTCCCCAAGTCGTGCTCTCGTAATTTTTTTTTTTTACAAAAAATACATACACAGCTGTTTTTCTGCGTGACCGAGCTCGTCAATGCGTGCTGTTTGTACGCGCTCATCCCGCTCAGATCCGACCTCAAGCACCGCGAGCGCATTGTCCTGCTGTGGACGCCCGTCGCCATCGGGTGGCTGCACTTTCTCCTGAGCATGTCGAACGAGGCCATGGGGTACTACGCTCACGCCCCTCGCTCCCCTGTTAAAGTAACCAACTGCCGATGACAAAAACAGGAATCTGCTCTCGGGCAAGGAGATTCACCTCGCGGGACGCGACCTGGGCTTTCTCATTGGCGACGTGGGCGTGATCGTGTGTGCGGCCATCGGGTTACATCGCGAGTACATGGGCGTGGCGTCGTCGGCCGCGCAGTTCAAGCGGCACCTGTCCCTGGTCGCGGCCGCCGTCGCCACCACGTTCTGCGTGTACCAGCTTATCCCCAACCGTATTTAAACAGACGATATGTCGTCATCATTGTAAATGGCAAACAACGAGAACCATTAAGACGATGACGGCTTGTACACGGCGGACAGCGTGTCCACAATCTTTAGGATGTAAGGGTTGGGTGCGTGGCGGGCAACCTCGTCGCGAGCCTCCTTCTCCACCTTTTCGAGGTACCGGACCGTGGCCTCAAACGAGCCCGTCGCTTTGATGCACTGGACCGCGTACTCGAGCAGGTCGTGGTCGGACGTCTTTTGCTTTAGAATATCTGCGCGATTACTTAGTGATTCAAAAAAAGGAGCAGGCCAACGGCTACTCATCACGCGATGGTCGCTGGGTGTCTGGTGGATGCTGTGGATAACCGGGTAGGAAAACTTGCCCTCGGTCAGGTCATCGCAGTAGCCCTTGTGTTTCATGTACTGCGCGCAAAAGCATAAGGAGGGCATTCTTTCGAGGCGACAATACCTCGGAGGACTGCAGGTTGATGTAGTCGTCGCGAACCTGGAAGTGCACGCCGAGCGTGGTCACGAGCGGGACAAAGTCCCTGAGACGAAAAAAGGCTTTTTAAAATAATAATAGTAATTTTCCCCCGTACTCTTTGCTCTCGCTAAACATCTGCATCAGCTTGATCGCCAGGCGCAGCAGGCCTCCCGTCTCTGTCAGGATAGGTGTGAGCTATCAGCCGCGGCAACGGCAAAAATAGCGTACTGTGATTGATCATTGTGATGTAGTCCTCCTCGGTGGGGCAGACATTGTTGTCGCGCCAGTACAGGTCCATCCCTTGTCCGCGGTGCAGATTGATGAGCTCCTCTGTTTGATCCCGGGGTTAGCCCTCCACTCAAAGCACGCACGCACACCTGTGCAGAGGCGCGTTGCCTCGCTGTTGCCCAGTTCCAGCACCTTTTCCAGCGCCAAAAAGTAGACAAAGTTTGCGCAGTTGATCGTGAGCGGTGTGCCGAAGATTTGGTGCGCCACAGGCACGCCGCGTCGCAGCTTTGAGTTGTCCTCGATGTCGTCGATGCTATATTTATGCCCTCGTGAGTAATCACTTTGCCGCGCTGCTCCTTTCCATACAGCAGGCTGGCATTGTGCAGCATCTCCACCACGGTCTTGATCGTCGCCAGCTTGTCCTCCGGCACCTTGAGCCACACGTTGAACGCCTCCACCATCTGCGATCGGATGTTCTTCCCCGGCTGCTGGCACAGGTAGTCGAACGGCTCCAGAAGGGCAGCGTCGTCAAGTGGCATTTGTCCTGGGCACTACACTCGCGAAAGTGACGTCACAGAGGGTTATTCCCTCCCAATTTCCCTTCTCTCCAGATGGCCGCCGCCGCCGCAGAAGCAGCAGGCGCAGGCTCGGCCTACGCAGCATGCCTGCCACGTGTGCTTGTTTCGGTACACCCTCTTTTTTCAGCCCCTGCCAACCCTAAGCCTCCCCCCTCCCGTCCTTCCCTTCCTTACGTGACCACAACAGGACAAGCACAACATGTTCTTCACCTCGCCCGACTATGTCGAGATCAACGCGCTGTTTGACGGCGTGCGCAGCCACATGGCCGCCGACCTGAGGTGGTCCGAGGGCGACGAGATTACGCTCACGTACACGGACAACGAAGGTACGTGACACCTCCCCCAACCCGATCAAAGCGCGTCAGTGACACCCAAAAAACCGCCCAGACGAAGAGATCCGCATTGTGCTGCAGCAAGAGCTCGACCACGCGGTGCACCTCGCCGAGGCCGCGGGGCAGTCGCTCGTGCTCAGGGCAAAGTGTGTCCCCTCCGGCACCACAGCAAGAAGCACCCGGTTTCTCACGACGCTCAAGGAGGTGATCGAGGCCCTCGCCAAGGTCGGGCCCAAGCCCAGCGAGCTGCCCGCCGCGGCCGAGTTCGTCTCGGGCACCGATTCGGCCGAGCTGCGCGCCGCCGTCGACGCCATCCTGAGCAACTATGCCAAGGTTGCCAACGCGTCGAACGTGTGTCAGCAAACATTTGTCGCGGTCGTCTCCTCGGATGCCGGCGGCAGCAGCAACAGCAGCGACGTCGCAGCAGACATGCTCGCGTCTGTCTCCTCAGTGTCAGACTACGTCGAATCCTCGGTAAAAGGAAAGGCCCATTATCTGTCCTCAAACGAAAGGGCTATCCAAAAACAGCAACACGTCATCGAGAGCGTCGAGACCTCGGCCTTGGGCAACCAGGGTGGCGCGGCGTCGTTGGACATCGGCGACGACTGGGATCCCCTGCGCAACTCAGAGATCAACGTTATCAAGGGCGCAGCCAGCGAGCCAGAGGGGCCGACCGTCGCCGAGCCAGCCGAAAGCCTCGACGCGTCCATCAACGAAATGCTGGCGGAGGCATCGCAGCTCTTGAACGGGCAGGCCAGCCATGTGGGCTCGAGCCCTAGCGTGTCCGTCCTCACCACCGGCAAGACCGCTGGCAGCTCAAGCAGCTTCCAGGACCTCGAGCGTCTGCTCGACAGCATTGAGGGCGGTGTTGACCTCGAGTCGTCCGCCCTCTTCCGCAACCTCGACAACCTGGCCCCTGCCGAAGAGCAACAAGTGCAAGCGGAGGCTGCCGAGGTGGCTGTGGAGGAGGAACGTGCGCAAGTGTC
>Ga0302226_10000776_pt1 | contig 25198 bp, 35 predicted proteins | sample II_Palsa_E3_3_FD_193524 | JGI IMG/M metagenome (GOLD analysis project Ga0302226, IMG submission 193524) | Peat permafrost microbial communities from Stordalen Mire near Abisko, Sweden - II_Palsa_E3_3 | ecosystem: Environmental > Terrestrial > Soil > Palsa > Peat permafrost | place: Sweden...
GGGGGGACAATAAGGAACAAGAAGAAGAATGGAGAGAAAATGGTACCTGCTCGGCAATGTATTCCACCTCGGGGGCAATGTTGCCGTTAGGGCCAGGCGGGCTGGCCACGATAATCTGCTTGCAGCCGGCGACGTTGGCGGGGACACCGAGCATGTACGTGGTTGACGGCAAGATCTGACAACCCCCAAAAAATTAAAACTATTAAAATACATAAATGTTTATATTGCTTACGGCTGAACCACCTGGGACATAGAGGCCCACTCGCTCGATCGGACGGACAAAGCGCGAGCACTCGACGCCCGGCATCGTCTCCATAACAAGGTCTGTGGTGGGGAGCTGCGCCTGGTGGAAGCGGCGGACGTTGCCCATGGCGAGGTCGATGGCTGCCTTGACTTCGGGGTCGAGGACGACGGGCTTGCGGTTGGGGTCGCGCATGTCCTTGACGGGCGACGACAGCTTGGCCTTGTCAAACTTCTCGGTGAGCTCGAGCAGTGCAGCATCGCCACGCGACCTGACGGCCTCGTGGATCGGGCGAACGCGGTTCATGATGTCAGTCGACTCGACGATGGGGCGCTTGAGCAGCTTGGCCTCGTCTGCAGCCGACAGGTTCTTCTTGTGGTACATGTTCATGCTGATGCGGCCCGTCTTTGGTTCTGGTGCAGCAGCAGACGGCGCAGCAGACGGTGCCTGCTGGACAAACTGGGGCTTGGCATTGCCCGGACGACGAGTCACCTTGAGGGACCGCTTGTTGAGCACGGCTTCGACGTCGGCGAGGGAGACGCCAGCGGCAACACACTTTGTGAGCGCAAAGTAGAGCACATCGGCGGCCTCGGCAGCGATCTCCTCCTTTGTCTTGGCCTCGGTCAGCTCGTGGGCCTCCTCGATGATTTTGGCCTTGAGGAGGGCAGGGTCGTTGAACAGGCGCTGCGTGTAGGATCCGGGCGGCGCAGAGACCTTGCGCTCCTGGAGGGTCTGCTGCAGAGCAGACAGGCCCTGGGCGTTGCCAAAGCAGCTGCTGGTGTTGAGGTGGCAGAAGCCTAGTGAATAAAAATGTATTGAGATAAAATAAAATAATAATTGTTGTGTTCTTTTTTCTATTATTTATTTATTTACCGGCGCCGTTCTGGTGCACGACAAACTTGAGGGCATCACGATCGCAGTCGACGTGGACGCGGAGGAGGTCCTGCGTGGCCCCCGACGTCTCTCCCTTGTACCACAGTCCGTGCTTTCGCGACTGGTACACACCTCGCTTTGAGCGCACGGCTTCACGGATCGACGCCACACTCGAGTACACGAGGCCCAACGTGACCTCCTGCTCGTCCACGACGACGGTTGCAAAGAGGCCGTCGGGGCGGTCAGTGACTAGGGGCGCGGCAAAGGCCGAGACGAGGTCAAACTTGCTCTCGTCGCCCTTTTCGTTGAGTGGGAGCAGATCGGTGGCCGAAAGGACCACGTCGACGCCCACCTTGTCCAGCTGGGCGATGCTCTTGGCCAAGGAAAGGCCGCTCGCAAGCACCTGCGCGACCCCCGCGACCTTCTTGACCTCGGCGAGAACGGGCACAACAGCGTCGACAGCAGCATCGTCCGAGAGCACGACGTGCACGGCCGTGGCCACGGGCACGATGGTCTGCTTGACGAAGTCGACCAGCTGGCCCAACGGGACCGCGGCCCCGGGCACGATCGTGTCGGCATTAGCAGCACTGGACAAGGCGTTGCCATTCACGTGCACGGTCACAATGAGGCGTTCCGCGGGCAGCTGCTCCACCACGGCCCTGTTGACGTGCGCGCCATCGACCACGACCTTTGCGGCGCCACCGTCGAGCAGCTGGACAAGCTTGTCGGCAGTGACGGCGGCGGCATCGCCGCCAACCTTGACCAACAGGCCAGCACCGTTCAAAGCCGATGGGGCCATGCTGCCGTTCTCCACCAAGACATATGGAGAAACCAGGGCCGACGCCTAGAGTAATTAAAAAAAGGTAAAACAAAAGGCAATGTGCCAAGCTCGTACCGCAACGAGCGACGCGGCATCGGCAGCGCCAAGACTCACAGAGGGCACAAAAACCATTCGGAAAAGAAATATCGCACTTCAAATGGTGCCGTTCTAAAATAATGCGCCATTTTTAGAAGCTCATCCCCCGGTGGCTGGATGCTGCTCAGCAAGTCGCGTCGCGAAGTCGTGGGCGAGGCCAACGGTCTGACGCCGGACGCGTTCCAGGCGCGATTAGCACGCGAGCTGGTCATGCAGGCCGATGTGCTGGACCCGGTCAAGGTACTGAATACACAATAAAACAAACATTATGTCCTTTTGACCGTTACTTTGCAGGCCATTTTGCGCCAACGTCTGTTTGAAATGGTGGCCCAGCGTGCCAGTGCCGTTGCGAGTGGGTCCGCAGGGGCAGCAGCAACAGCAGCCTCAGCGTCGTCATCGCAAGCGGGATCGATCAAGCCTGCGGTCTATGGGGCGATGGTGGAGGTGCTGCGCGCGCACCACTTGACGATGACGGCCGCTGCGTTGGAAGCGGAGACGCCCAGTGGTGCACACGGGGCGTTGGGCGATTGGCTGCAGAGTGTGCCCGAGGCCGACCAGGAGGCCGTACAAGAAATGGTAAAGCAAAAAATAAAAATAAAAATAAAATGAAAATAAATCGATATTCTTTAGATGAAGGCCACTGGGGCGCACACACTGATCGATGCCACCATTGCACTGTGCTCACAGGAGGACCGTCGGCAGCAGCTGGCCGCACGGTGGCTGAAAACCCCTGTGACGTCGTCGTCCGCTTCTACGGCGGCCTCGGGCAGCACCGAGACGGCCGCAGACCTGCAGGCGCAGTTGGAGCGGCAGTCGGTGGCTCACGACGAGGCCGTCGAGGCGCTGCTGGAAGCGCAAAAGGGGTGGCGAGAGAGCCGTGAGGCTCTGTCCAAAGTGGAGACAGAGCTGCGCGAGGCCAAGGATAAGGCCAAGGCGGACGTGGACTCGTTGCAGGCACAGCTGGCCCAGGCCAACGAGACGGTCAAGGAGCGGGACGGCACCATCGCCAACGTCCTGGCACAGCTGCAGAAGGCAAATGACGAGCACAAGGCGTGGCGCGACAAGGCAACCGCAGAGGCCCAGAGTGCGCAGAACCAGGTCCGTCAGCTCACCGACTCGCTCGACCAGGCGCGCCGCACCGCTGCCACCGACCGCCAGTCGCTCGCCGACCAGCTGCACGCAGCCCAACAGCGCATCGACGCGCTCACCAAGGCAGCGACCGCAAGCCAGCAGCAGACAGCCTCGAGCAGCAACAGCGCCACGGAAATCGACGGCCTCACGCGCCAAGTGCGCACGCTCACGGAAGCGCACTCGATCATGCTCGTCACCGAAACGTCGCTCAAGCAGGAGCGGGCATCGGCGCTCGCCGAAGTCGAGGCCCTCAAGGCCCAGCTGCTTGCGCAGTCCCGCACCGTCAGCAGCACGCAACAGGACCTGGACGCCGCCCTGCAGCAGATCGCCGAGCTCGAGGCCGACTCCAACGGCCGACAGCAGCTCGAGGCAGCCCAGCAGCAGCTCCGCGAAAAGCAGCAACAGTATGATCGGCTCCATGCGGGCGTGGCCAAGCTGCAGAGCGATCTGGCTGCAGCCAATGCCGGTCTCCAGAAGGCTGAGTCGCGGATTATTGCCGTATTTCTTTTTTTAATTTTTTTATTTTATCATTCTTTATTTGAAATCTTTCGCATCTAGACAAAAGAGGAGCTCGATCGTGTCCAGGCCGAGAATGCCAAGCAGCGGGACGCCCTGATCGGCGCCCAACGCGCACTCGACGAGGCAGAACGCGAGCGGACGTCGTCAGCCCACCGCATCGAGCAGCTCCAGCAGACCAAGGCCGAGACCGAGCGTCAGCTGCAAGCGTCCAAGAGCGAGCAGGCCGGCCAGGCGACGCAGCTCAAGCAAGACCTCGGCCGTGCCCAGGCAGCGTTGCAGTCTGCGGCAACGACACATGCACAGGAGCTAGAGGAGCTACGTGCTGCCGCCGTCAAGGCTCGAACCCAGCTGGAGCGGCAGGTACAGGACACACAGGCGAGCCTGCAGGCTGCGGAAAAGGCGCTGCAAGACCAGCGGCTGCAGCTTCAAAACGCACAGGTTGCGTACGACGGTCAACTGAGGGCAGCCCAGGCTGAGCACGAGAAACAACTGGCGGCTCAAAAGGCCACTGCCCACGACCTCGAGATCCAAGTGCGTCGCCTGGAGGAGCAGTTTCGCCTCCTCCATGCCGACGTGGAGACCCAGCAGCGCAACAATCGCAGCCAAGAGGGCGAGGTAACTGATATATTAAAGTCGTTTTTTGATGCTCAGCTCATTATCTTTTCCATCTAGGCCGAGGCAGCTCGCCAGCGCGAAGGGGCTCTGGGCGATCGGTACAATCAGCTCAAGCGACAGGCAATGGCCCTCCAGAGCGAGCTCAAGAAGACCAGTGCGGCGCATCGCGATGTGGTAAGTAGAAGTGTGAGGAAAGCATGTTTACTCAGGGGGGTAATCATTTAGGTGCGTCAATTGGAGGAAGAAAAGATCAGCCATCGTGTGTCACAGCGCAAAGCCGAGCATTTGCTCTCGCTCTTGCAAGACACGGAGACCAGTACGCTGTTTTTGCTTTTATTTTAATTTATTTTTATTCTATTCGTTTTTCCTCTTCAGTTTTGCAAAACCAAATCAAGGCGATGGACTCGGACACGATGCGGACACCGAGCTCATCGGCCCGATCCTCGCGAACCACCACCGGCAGTGCCCTGCGCTCCACAACAACGAGCAGTCGAGGTCGCTTGAGTGGAGGGGGTACTATTCTGTCGCAGTAAAATAATAAATGATTTTGTCACGATAGACACCCGACGTTCGACAATGTTTTCCGAGTCGGATGAGGACGACTTTGAGCAACGCATGTCATCGACTGCGGCCACTGCGGCTGCCGCGGTGGCAACGACGCCGTCTGCTGATCGGTCTAGATTCAAGTCAGCAAGTCCAAGCAATGATAACGCCAATACTGGAAAAACAACCTCGACAGGTCTCCATCATAACCACCCTTCTGCGGACGCCCTCAGCACAGGTACCGTTTCCTCAAAATGAGAGTAGTAAAAAAATTTTTATCATAACAGGGAGCTCGGCAGCAGAGGAGATCCTCGCACCCGTGACTTCGTCCTCGTTTTCGGGCCTGCCGCTGTTTGACAAGCAGCAACAGCCACGACAACAGCCGTTCTCGTCGACGCCGTCACCGTTTTCGACCACTGTCAAGAATTCGGCCACCGCCACCAAGATCTCGTTTGGATCGCCGGCTCCTCAGCCGTCAGCAGGAGCAAGCAAAACCTCGTCCATCCCCGCGAGCGGCAACAGCACAGTACCTTTTGGATCGCCGTCGTCGCTCGCGCCTCAACCACAGGCGTCATTGACATCGACATTGGCGTCCGCCTCCAAGCCACCGGTGAGCAGCAACAGCACGCCTCCCACTTTCAACGTCCCAGCTCCATCCTCGTCGGCCACCAAGCCGTCTGCTGCCAGCGGCAACGCGGCCCCCATCTTCAACGTCCCCCCTCCTTCGGGCTCTTCGCAGGCTGCCCTCAAGGGCCCTGCCGTGAACTTCGCCGATGCGTTTGTCGCATCAGCAAGGGAGGCCATTCAGCGCAGCAGTCCAGCGCCGCCGGCATCCACTCCTGGCCGAACCCTCCAACTTCAGCGACCTGCCAATACAGCTGTCAGCAGCAGCAGCAGCAGCAGTAAAAGCAGCAGCAAGCCCCTCTTCGCCCCGAGTCAGCAATCTCGGCAACCGAAAACGTCCTACTATAATCCGCCGCCGCAACAGCAACAACAGGATGCTAAAGCGCAGCCAAAGCAGCAGCAACAGCAACCGGTCGGACAGCTTGACAAGGGGATGTTTGACGTGGACGACGGCGACGACGATGACTTTGACGACATCCTCCACAACGACAGTCCCAACAACGACCTGCAAGATTTCCTCGACTCGATTGATGTGGACGATTCCGCCTCTGACGCATAAAAGATCATTATGAGTTGGTGTGTACAAATTATCAGATTTTTTTATTTTATGTCGGACATGAAGAAGGAATTTACAGCCTTGAGGAGATGCCTGGGGATTTGAACAGAGGGGAGGGCGGCCGAGAGCTGGGCGATGCATTGGCTGATCATGGGCTTGCTGGCGAGCTGCTGTTCCCCCTCCTGCAGGAGGAGAAGCCGCTGCTGGATGAGGAAAACAAGGGCAAAGGCGAGGGCGATGCCGAGGGAATCGGGCTCCGACGGGGCCGCGAGGACGTGCACGTGAGTGAGCGAGGGCAAGCGTGTGGAGAACTCGGTCGCGACCGTCCGCATTGCGTTGACTAGATCGCCGCGCGTGAGCTTGGTGTGGACCTTGGCTAGCCCGAGGTGAATCCGGCTCGTGTCGTCTGCGCAAGGTGCAAGGTGGCATCCAATCAGAAGCGAAGGAGGACTGGAAGGCTCGTGGGCAGACACGGAGAGCTCAATATCGCCGGCGTTGATGCGCAGTTCTTGCTTGTTGCCATCTTCGTTGACTGCTATCGATGACGAGGTTCCTGCAACGAGATCGCGAACAAGGCTCTCGCAGTCCCTTTCGCCCGTTTTCAGGGCCTCGACGAGGACTCTCTCCCCGTGCTTGACAAACTGCTGCGGTGTCATCCCGAGCGACCACGAGTCATGGTCGTCCCCTCCACCCGCGACGTACTCGAACGTCACCGTGTCCCCGGCTGCGACCTCGATCGTCTTCACGACCGTCTCGGTTGACTCATCGACAAACTCGGACGCTGTCACGCACACGATCGGATAGTACGGTAGGTCTCCTTGCTGCCGGAGGAGGTCGCTGTAGCCAACGTCGTGACTGGGGGAGACCCACACGGGCCTGAGCGGCTTGCGTACTTTGGCCGCCAGTTCGCCCAGGTCCAGTCCCAGGTCCATGAACGCCTCCACAAACCCGTCGATCCGTTGCTCGATCGCCCTTTGCTCCTCGCTGTCGACTGCGATCCACGGCACGTGCAGGTCCGTATCCCAGTCCTCTCGCTGGGCGATTAACGCAAGCGCCCTGTTGAGGACCGCGCACCAGATCGGCACCGTCTTGCTCAGGCTGTCTGGCACGCGCTTCCCCCTGCTCGTCGAGTCGATCAGCAGCACGCCTCCCTTGTCGGCGGCCATCGACGCCACGTGCAGGTTGAGCCGCCGCAGGGAAAAGTCCCATTTGCCCTTGTGGCCGTCCTTTGACATGAAGTAGGCCGACGACGATGCGTCGCAGCCGACGACGTACCACGAGCCGCAGCGCTCGTTGGGCACAAGAGGGTACCGCGCAGGCGACCCGGCCAGCCGCGAGACCCAATCGGCGTCAAAACGCACCGAGAGCAAGCGATTGAGCAGCGATGGGGGCGGCATCGGCCAAAATGATGGCGTCAGCGTCTATTTCTTGTGTTTGCGCGTGTGCTGTTGTCTTCTGCTGCTTTGCTCTCGTGTCCCTTCTCCTGCTGTGCTGTGCGTGCACCGTCCTCTTCCCTCCCTGGTGAACTCACACGCCCCTTCTTCTTCTGCACGTCGTCGACGGACCCAACTCGTTACTCCACTCCCTCGCGCTCTCTCTGGCGCACGCCACATCGTTTCATCGACTTCTCTTTGTGTGGTCCCACTGGATCGTTCTTTCGCCTTCCCCGTCCAATCTCTCCAACGAACTGAACTCATCAGGCACATATTTTTAATTCGATTTCTTTCATTTCTTTCTTTCTTCTTTCTTTCTTTCTTCTTCACTGCTAAGATTTGGCGAGGGTTACTAACCGACGCTCTCCTAGTTTTGTCCATGGTGCGTGTGACCAACCTGCGCCTGCGCCCGCTTGCGACCATCCTCGTCGTCGTGGTGGGGCTGGTGGTGCTGGTGGCGACGCTGTCGTCCTACCGCAACGGCGAGCAGCAGCAGCAGCAGCAGGGCGAAGACGAGGACCCGCTGTCCGCGTGGAAGTCACGGCAGCGTCTGAATGAGCTCAAGCAGAAGGGCCGGCAGCAGCCGTGGATGCCCAACCAGCAGCAGCAGCAGGAGCAGCCTATCGAGGAGGAGGTCGGTGTTGCAGAGGAGCCGCGACAGGGCGATCAGGAGCAAGCAGAAGAAGAAGGGTACAAGCAAGAGACCGCAAAGTACGCAGAGGTCGCACAAGAAGACCTGTTCCCAGAGGCCCTGTACAGCAGCGCACGGCTGGCGGGTGAGACGCCACAGGTTGACAGCAAGCTGCTTCAGAGCCTGGCGCAGGCGATCGAGCAGTACGCCGGGTGGGCGTCCGGGCAGTCCCGTGAGGTATAGTTCATCTATCAATCCGTTTTGATAGGGTGCTGATGGTGTTATTTTTTGATACGCCAGGACGCAAAGTATGTCGTGTACCGGTGCCAGCGCAACGCGCTCTGTGGCGGCTTTGGCGACCGTCTGTACGGGACGATCACTGCGTTCTACCTGGCCATGTCCTCGCAGCGTCTGCTTATGCTCGACTGGGAGTCGCCCGCACCCATCGCCGAGTTTATGAGCCCGTACCTGTTTGACTGGCGATACGACCCGGCCGTGTTGCAGGGGGGAGAACAGTTCCACCTGCGCTACATCGACTCGTTTGACCCGAGGAGCGTGGAGGGCCAGGATTGGTCCGTCATCTCCCAAAAGGTAAAACAGTATACATTATTCTTATTTTTTTAAACAATGGCACAGGTCATTATTTGCGAGGGCAACATACTGCTGATGAACCCCTTCAAGCGCAACGTCAGGATCAAGGAGCAATGGAACGAGTGGGGCATCACCGGCCTGGACGTCCACACGCTCGCACGCGGGGCCATCCGCGCCATGTACAGGCCAGCGGACCGTTTCACCGAGGTCATGAACCAGTTTTATCAAAAGTACCCGCCCAGCACGCACCTTGCAGTCGGTGTCCAGATTCGCTCGGGGGACCAGACGACCTGGCACGACCCGCGCCGTGTGGACAAGATCAGCATACCGTGCTTTGTGGACAAGGCGATGCAGATTGCCGGAACGATCCCCGAGCGTGACTCGCTCACCCCCGTCATCTTCCTCACGACCGATTCGCTCTCTTTTGTGGAAGCATTCAAGGTGACCAACCGTTATAATTATTTCATTTATTTTCATATCATTATTGCAGAAACGATTTCAAGAAACCTACCCAGACGTCCAGGTCGTCACCCTCGACCAGTTCCCTCGCAACCATCTTGACCGCGCCGCCGTTGGCGACCCCCTCGAGGCCTACGCCGGCACGTTTGTGGACTGGTTCCTGCTCGCGAACATGGACGTGCGTGTGCTCAGCCGAAGCAACTTTGCGTACACATCCTCGCTCCACGCTGGCACGGGACGCAAGGACGTCCTCTATGACGGCAAGGACCCCAAGGCATGCGAGTTTCTGCCGTTCTCAATCAACAAGATTGCGACGCAGTAGAAACAAAAGAAGAAAAAATACCCTGCGTGGTATTGTTGTATAAGACTGCATTTGATTTTTTCTCCTATTGGGAAAAGGCGGCTTCCCAGAGCGCCTTGATGTCGTCGTTGCGGCACCTGTTGTCGTTGACGCGGGACACGACATCTGGGACGGCCCGTAGGTCATCAGAGACGGTGGTTGCGGCCGGCCAGACGCGCCGGAAGTGGAAGTCTGGCGCAGGGACGGGATCGTCGTCCAAGAGGGAGGAGGACCAAGGGGCGACATCGTCTGCAATACAAAAAATTAGCAACATCGAATTAAATTAATTGATACATCGAGACTCGTCGCGACCCCCAAAGAGCTTGAACTTTGTGGTACTCGGGTTGTTGCCCGTGAGGATAAACTTTCCCTTGGGAGGCGTACGACGTGTGGTTGACGGCCGGAGGACCGGGAGGACCTGGTCATCGTCGCCATCGTCATTATCGAGCTGGTCCCCGTCGATCTCGTCGGCGGGATTGGGAGGCACGATGCGGTCCGTACGCGGACGCGAGAAGAACGGGTGCTTGTGAGGAGATGGAACAAACAACGGCGGTGGATTCATGAAGATGTCACGGGCAGTGTCGAGATCGATCGGCGCACCAAAGAAATCGTGCGTTGTCTCCATAAACGCCTTGATGCAAAAAAAACAAAGAAAACAAAACAATTAATTGCGGCCTTGAGGCGGGCTTGAGCAGGTTTTGTTTTCATACCTGCATCTTTTCAAACTCGTCGTTCTTGCTGTTGATGTTGCTGATCACGTTGGCTGCACGTCCCTTGTCGATCAAGGGCCCGTCGAGGGCCGTCGCTGTCGTGGGTGCGTTCTTGACCGTCTCCGATATCCTTTCAAAAAGTAAATTAATTTCACATCGCCGGTTGCGACAAGCGTACTTGGCAAATGGGAACGCCTCGACAATGTTTTCCTGGAGACGGGCGCCGCTCCATCCGGACGACACCGACGAGGACGAGGACGAGGACGCAGCAGTTGAACGAGGGGCACGTTTGCCGGTGTTGGTCAACGAATTGCTGCTGCTGCGCTTGACGGGAACGGACGAGGGGGCGAAGCGACGCGAGGCGACAGCTGCTGGTGTGTGGGATCGGCTGGGGGGCATTGTCTGCTACTCTTCTCAAGCCAGGACCCCGAGATCGACGGGCGTGGGGAAAAAAAAAAAAAAAGAAAATTATTTAATTCACATAAGTACAGTGACATAGCTGTTTCTATTGCTCCATGTCTAATTCCTCGTTGTTGTAGTCATCCTCCGCATCGTCTCCGTCATCGTAGTTGCTGCCAGTGATACTTGCAGACGACGCAGAGGCTAGGAATAAAAATTAAATTAAAAAAAAATTACTGGTTTATAGTTCGAACCTTCGGCGGACAACGAGAGCTTGAAGGACACCTTGCCCCCGCTCTGTTTCTGGGCCTGTTGGCGCTCGAGGTTCTTGGGGCAGAGCTTGTGGGTGCGGATGTGGCCGACCTGTCCGCACTGGCTGCATCGCAACTTGGGCTACACAAACAAACACACGCGCAATTAGGAAAACAATCACGAAAGGTAGCTTATCGATTTACATTGCCGCTCATAGGCGTGGGCTTCTTGCCTCCGCCGCCGCCACTGGCGCCACCAGATCTGGACTTGGCTGCGGACGCCTGGAGGGCAGCGATGGCGTCTGGGTCTCCCGAGGCGAGCGCCGCAGCGGCTTCGGCACGTTTGCGGGCGCGACGTTGCTGATCTTGGAGTCGTCGTCGTTCTTTCCGATCGGCGATTGTTTGAGGATCCACGTTGGTCGTCCTGCAATGGAATATTTTTTTAAAAAATAAAAATTTCTTATTTATTCATTCAGTGATGTTTTACGGGGCTGGACGGGGTCGGCTTGAGGGCGCTTTCTTCTGGGGGATACGTTCGCGAGCCGCAAGGTACGCTTGGATGACGTGCGGGTCGGTAATGTCCTCGACTTCGGTTTCCACCTGTCCGTCTTCGGTCTGGATTTTCCGCTGGATGCGCAGTCGCTTGATCTGGGGGCCCTTGGCTGGCGATGCAGGCTGCGAGCTGCCGGTCGTCGCAGCAGAGGGTGTTGCGGGCGCGGCAGCGGCACCGTCGGCAGTGCCCGCAGAGGGCGTTGCGGCGGCCGATCCGTCTGCACCGCCACTTTTTATGCCACCGCCCTGTGGATCCTCCTCGAGATCGGCCAGCAGATCCAGCATGTCTTCGTCGTCGTCATCGTCGTCATCGGGAATGTCGTCTTTGGACGAGAGCGCAGTGTGTTGAGCGTTCCAGATGCGCTGCATGTCCTCGTTGTAGGCGCGCTTGTTTTCGTTCAGTGAATGACGGCTCTGGCGGACGTAGCGCAAATCTCCCTCGCCAGACTGTGCGCCCGAGTTTGCCAGTGCACGAACGGCGCGGATCAAATGCCTTTTTTGGGGGGTTTATATATATATTTTTTTATCTTTAAATAATTAAATTATGATTTACCATCGAGTCATGACGGCAATCTCGGGCTCAGACATGCCCGTGTTGCGCAGGATCTGCCTAGCCGTCTGCACCGACATGCGACGCAGGTCAGAGTCTGTACCGGCGACGGTGCTTGACTTAAGCAGCTGGGCCGCGGGCTCCTGGGTCTTGGAGTGGTTGGCACGCGAAGGGACACGGATAAACGAGAAACCCTCGCCACGACCCGTGGGGTCGCCAGAGCCCGTGAGCTCGAGACGCCCCTTGCTCTGGAACGCATTGACGACGTTCTTTGTCACACGCCACGGTGCGAGTTTGACCTCGTCGTCGACCTTGTCGCCTTCGTCGTCGTCCTCGTTGTCCTCCATCGACACGACCGACGACAGGTAGCCCAGGTCCTTGAGGCGCTGCTGGGCAAAGAGCATCGACTCGTACGCGCACACAGCCTCGGGCGGGATGAGCTTGCGCAACTCGTCCTCGGTGGGCAGCTTGGCGCTGGGCTTGAGGTACCAGAAGGCGACGTTGTCGGACGGGCGGCGTTTGACGTCGGCGATGGGGCTGAGCTTTTTGCGCAGGTTGCTCTGGGCCAGAAAGGGGAACGAGTCGTACACGACGTCGACGGCAACACGCTTCTTGATGTTGTCCTTGCGACGGAACTCGCGGGTGATGTAGGCGTCGATCCGCTGCTTGACAAACATGTGCGCCTTGCGAGAGTTGGGCGTGGGCACTTCGACCTGCGGGAACGTCTGTCCGACGAGGAAGAGAGCGGGGACCTCGTGCACGGTGAGTCTACCGCAGAGTTTTGAGATTTTTTTTATTTATATTTATCTTTGTATCGTCAAGTACTTGTTCTTTTGCATAACGAGCAGAAACAGGGTCGACGGGGGCTGGTGCTGGAAGAGCGGCGCACGGAAGAGCGTGTTGACGAGCACAGGCATCGTCTGAGCAGGCTTGATGTCGCCAAACTCTGCAAAGGGGGACTTGTCGACACGCTCAAGGACCGCCGGCGCGCCGTACTTGGCCTCAGGAACGTAGCTGTCCTTTTCCAGCGTCTTGCGATAGTAGTTTTGGATGAGCGTGCCCATGCCGGCGTTCATCATCAGCGGTGGGAACTCCTCCTATCGATGAGGAGGGAAAACGTAAGTACATTTTTACGCTTTATTGCTATTTTTGCGCGGCGCCGTACCGAGTACTCCAAAAGCACAAACTCGCACTGATCCAAGAGGGAGATGTCTGACGGGTTCTGGATCAGCTGGACGCCTAGCTTTTTGTTTTTCTTGAGCTTTTTCTTGTTGAGCTCCTTGGGCAACTGCATGGGAAGGACCATGCCGCCGTGCACGTGCAGCAGCGGGCGGTGGAACTGTCTCAACTCGCTCTTGGAAAAGTGTGTTTTGAACTGTTGGCAAAAAAAAAATTTTCTTTTCTTTCAGTTTTTCATGTAATTCTTCATTGATTGCTCGTGTACCAAGGGATACTCGAGCTGGAGGGCGGGCGTGGTGTGGCGCAGGGAGAGACGACTGATGCCATGGCGAACACGCTCCGATTTCTTGGAGAATTCATAATGCTTGTCGTTGGAGATGTTGTAAAAGTCGATTGTTTCGCCTACCTTTCGTTTAGTAAAACAATTCAAAAAACATAATTCGCACCTAATGGGCCAGTCAACACACTCTCTGTGAGGATCGCCTTGGGCTTTTTGGGTTCTGGCGGTGCTGGGTTCTCGAGCTCGAGCTTGGTTGCCTCTGCAAACCGCTCTAGGAGGGAGAAAAAGAAAACGTCCAGGTTTATTGTTGTTTCAAAAAAGGGACCAGCTTACCGCCGACGTTCTTGTCCATCTCAAAGAGCATGTTGGGATCGTTGAGATCGATGACAATGGGGACAGTCTGCTCGAAATCCAGGTCGTTGTCGTTGTCGCTGTCGTATGCATCTCCCAGCAGCTTATCCTCCCACCTGAACGTGTCCAGGGTCCAAGGCAGATAGATGTTTGGGTCGATGCGATGTGCGCGGACCTGCTTGAGCGCGTCGGCAAAGCGGTCGTCCCAGATGACGCTGTCCTCCCAGTGCCTTAGATCGGCCACGAGCAGCTTGTTGTCGACTGCGGCAGAGGTGGCGGCGGCGGGCGCTGTGGCGGTGGCGGCGGGAACCACGCGATCTGCTCCTGCTGCCGCAGCGGAGGCCTTGCGCTTGCGTGCAAACTCGTGGTGTATCTCGGCGTCTAGCCTGCGCTTCCTCTGCTCGCGCTCGTACGTTTGTGGGAACGCATCGTCACCCGCCTCGATATGGTCCTCCTCGGTGCCGTACTCGACGTGCAGCTCCACGTTTTCATCCGCTGACGACGACGACGACGACGACGACGGCAACGGTGACAGCGACGAGGACGACGAGGACGACAGCTGGTGCTTCTGCAGGCGCATCTGCTTTATCCTCCTCCTCCTCCCCGAGGGCGCAAACAGCTCGACAAACCGCAGCACCTTGTTGTGCCTGAACTGGGGAAAGTGCTCACGCAACGCGTCCACCGTCACTGCGCTCTCCTGTGCCGCCAAGGAAGCAGCTGACGAAGCCGAGGCCGCCGCCGCCGCCGCCGCCGCCGGGGCAGGGCCCCTCAGGTTGGCAAACACGTCCTTGGCAAACAGTGGCCTCATCGCGGCTGCTGTCTTTGTCGCGGCAGCCGCGTCACCCGCGGCGTCCTCTACCAGCTCGTTGGTATCGCCATAGTCGACCGCATTGGCCGCCTTGCGCACGACCGTTGCGTCTTTGTGTTGGAAAGGGCCCGTTCAGCAATCAGCAACTCGCTCTTTTTCTCTTTTTCTTTTACCTCGCGATGACCCAGCTGCGGCAGTCGCCTCCGACAGCAGCTCGCTCGAGAGGATCCCCGCGCCCAGCTTGCCCGTGCTCAGGCTCGTCAGGGCCACGCGCAGGTCCTCGTCGGCCTCGTCAAGGTCGGCCAGCTGCCCGTTCTCGTCGACGTTGCCAAACAAGAAGGCGAGCGAGGACGATGCCATGGGTGGCGCACAATTGAAATCATGGAGTCAGTGTTTGTCAGACAATCGTGTTGCGTAAAGTGACTGTACGCATTGCATACTTCCAAAGTCATGGCCGCCCAACAACAACGAGTCGACACGATTGCCCGCCACCTGGTGCCGAGCGAGACCGCTGCCGCCGCAGCCGCGTCGCCTGCGTTCCCCATCCCGCCTGTCAAGACAAAGGGGTCGGGTCGATTGGAGGGCAAGGTCGCGCTGATCACGGGTAGCCGTTCTGCTGTGTTTACCTTGCTTGTTTAAAATCGAAACAAATACAAAGGTGCGGGATCGGGCATCGGACGTGCCACGGCGCTGCTGTTTAGTGTCGAGGGCGCCAAGGTCGTCAGCGTGGACTGGAACGAGGACGCGGCCAAGGAGACGGCCAGCTTGATCAAGAAGGCCGGTGGTCAGGTCAGTCTTATAGATGCGTGCCTGCGAAACTGGCCTCATTGATGACGGTGGGTGGGGGGCAGGCGATCGCGCTGGGAGCAGATGCAGGAGAGGAGGCACAGGTGATCAAGACGTTTGAGGAGACGGTCAAGGCGTTTGGCAAGGTGGACGTTGTTTTTGCAAACGCTGGCATCACCAATCTGCCGCTCCACTTTACCGAACTGACCCCCGACGACTTTGAGCGCACGCTCAAGACCAACGTCATCGGCGTCTTCCTGTGCTTCAAGCACGCCGCGCTGCAGTTCAAGAAGCAGAACTCGCCCGGATCGATGCTCGCCACCGCGTCTGTCGCTGGCATCCGCTCGGGCGCCGGCGGCACCGACTACTCGGCCTCCAAGGCCGCTGTCATCAACCTCGTCCAGACCACGGCCAACCAGCTCGCCGGCACCGGTATCCGTGTGAATGCGATCTGCCCAGTACACAAACAGAAGCGGAAACACACAGCTGTATTAAAATGCCACTATTTTAGGGCCTAATCGAGACAGGCATGACCCAGGCCGTCTTCGACATGGCCCGGGAGCGCGGTACCGCCCACAAGATTGGCCAGATCAACCCGATGAGGCGCGGCGGTGTTCCGCACGAGATCGCCAACGCCGCCCTCTTCCTCGCCTCTGACGACAGCTCGTACGTGACTGGCCAGGCGATCGCCGTCTGCGGCGGTCTCTCGTCCTCGCACCCTGTCGTCATGGGAAAACTTCACTGATCAGCCAGAAAGAAGGAAAGAAAAAAAAAACTCTTGTTGTGGAGCGATTCCTTTTTGCGATCCCTTTGCGATCCTTCAATTGCGTTTCGGGAAGCATTCATCACGAGATGCCAGGCTGGCCACGCGTCGCCGCGGGTGCCGCGTGCGTTCTTGTCCTTGCCGCCCTCACGATACTGCTCGCTCACTCGGGCGACGAGGTGACGAACGTGTCGCTTGAGATGGTCGAGCACATGGTCCAGCTGCTCGGCGTGCCCACAGTCAACGGCACACAGGCTACGTCCTCGTGGTCGTCCTCGTCAACCCCGTCAGTGTCCCAGCAGCAGCAGCAGCAGCAGCAGCAGCACAAGCACATGAGGAAAGAGGACATGCTCAAAGTGGGCGCGTTTGCCGTTGACGCCCACAGGACCCTGCTTCGGCACACGTGGCCGCTCAGACGGCTGGAGGCCCTGGACAGCAAGCTGCTCTGTGCCAAGCGGTTCATGGTGATCGACGTGCCCACGGCCATGTGGGGCAACGCGATACACGATCGGGCCACAAAGGCACTGGCGGCCCTGCTGTCCAACCGAGTTCTCGTGATCAACGGTACGTCATGTCTTTGTGATGGCTGCACCACTCTAATGATCGAAAACAGAACACGGGAGGCTCAATGAGATGCTCGCGCCAAATATCGCCACTGTCCCCGAGGTCGTTGCGCTGCTCAGCGCCCGCAAATGCCACAACACGCACAAGAAGGACACGAGCACGATCAAGACCGTGCATTCGGCCAACTTTACCAGCCCCATCAAGTCGCTGGGCGCTGCACTGGCCGACTTTCAGCGCAAGGCCGGCGACGACTACTTTGTGGCCCTGGGCGAAACGCAGCACACGTGGCTGATGCCGCCAGACGCACTGGACGTGATCACGAAGAAGACCAAGGACGACCCGGCCCTGCTCGACCTCCTTACCCACCCGGCGTTTGTCGGCCTCGTGCAGCTCACCGTGTACAGGCTCGGTGCCCCCGTACTGGACCTGATCGAGCGGCGCATGAAGGCCGTGCCCGTGTCGCCAGCAATCTCAATGCACGTGCGCCACAGGCAGTCTGACGTGGAGCCAGCGCTGATCGGCTGCGTGCGCGCTATTGAACAGGAAGACGAGTTTATCAGCACCGCCTCGGCCGCCCTGCCCTCGATCTATATCGCCACCGATCGGCTGGACCTGACCAGCTCGCAGCTCTCGGCCAACCTCAAGAACCCGCTGACCTTTCTCAACTTTACAGACGAGTGCGTGCACGATCAGCTGTTCTGCAAAAAATTTCACCAGATCTCCCACGAAACGACCTGGGGCACGCCGGGCAAAGACGGATGGTGGGGAGAGGATCCGTCTGCCGCCGGTCTCTGCGATCTGTTTTCACTCGCGCTCGTCGGCAGTCGTCGGTTCATTGGTGCGCTGAAGCTGGGGGAGTTTTCTGTTTGTTTTTGCTCAAAAACTTTGTTTATCAGGCACGCAACTGTCAACGTTCTCGTCGGCCGCGATCAGCCTGTGGCTCGCCGTGACAGACCACCCGCCAGAAGATCTCATCGTCTACATGACCAAGCCCCGCTCAAGTACCTGCAGCACGATGTCGCTGGGCGAGTTCTGGCAGTTTTCTGTCGAGCGTCACTAGGTGCATCCTAACCAGCATTAAATTTGTAGTTGCAAAAAACTGATCCGGCATGAATGAAAAAAATAAAAAAATATAAAAAACTCAACTCCCATCCTCTCAAACAACAACAAAAAAAAAAAAAAAAAAAAAAAGAAAGATCGCCGACTGAGGTAGGAAGCCTGCGCTGCTGGCAGGCGGCAATTATACCACTAAACCACTGATGCCAAATGTAAACACAAATTGCATCAGCCGAGAATCGAACTCGGGTCTACCGCGTACTGTTCAATCGACGAGAAAGGGGGCAAGGAAAATGCCTTAAGGAGCGTTTTCGGGCTTTGATTCTGTGTTTGGCCACTCGGATGGCTGGCCGATCTTTCCTAAAGGGACGTCAGCCTGGTTTGAGGCTCACAGACGTGCCGTGTTGTACTTTAGGTTTTGGTTTTTTTTTTTTGTCTTTGATCAATTGCCTTTTCACATTGTCTATTTGCTATATTTTTGTATCCAAAGCAGCTCGCGGGATCCTGCGTGCGTATGATCATGCTCTCCAAGCAGGCCAAAGCGAATATAGTGTGTCAACTCACGGCCTTATTTACAGAAACAAAAAGAACATGTCCTTTACGGCTCCATGACGAGCTTGTCGTTGGTGTACATGCGATTGATGGTCGTCTGTCGCTTGAGCAGCTGCAGGTCTTCCTGGCCACGCGTGAGCAGCTTGGCGATGGTGGCCGCGTCGCTCACGCCCTTGTTCTCCTTGAAGCCGATCCTCACTCGCTGTTTTCCACGGTGCGCGCGCGTTAGTGCACACACGTCTACGGCGACAGTACCTCCTGAGCATAGCGCCTGTAGTTGTAGGACGCAAATAGGCCCGCCTGCTTGAGCAGAGCCTTGTACAGCGCCTTGGTTTGCAGCGCGGCAGGGGTCATGGTCACGTCACGTCAGATGCTCGAGGGACCTCACTTGATGAAATGGCGTTATGTTTCCTGGCCGCAGTTCGCTCTACTGAAAGACAACAGCGGCACGCGCCCCACGCCGTACCGCCAGTCAAGCCAAGTTGAAAGATGTCGCAGTAAGGAGCTCCCAAACCGTCCAGGGCGCTGACTAACCAACCCCCCTTGCCTAGTCACGGTCACAGCCACGCCCACGGCGACCACGGCCACTCGCACTCGCACGGCGGCCACAGCCACGAGGAGGAGGAGGAGGAAGACCACCACAGCCACCACCATGCCGTTGTCGTACGCGATTAATCTGTAACCCTGATCCCCATGACCGACCGCACTCAACTAGCATGAGGACGACGAGGAAGACCATGGCCACAGCCACGCCCACGGCGGTCACGGCAGTCACGGCGGCCATGGCCACAGCCACGCACCCGGCGAAGCCTGCTCGGACGACGAGGAAGACGACGACTATGACGAGGAGCATGGCCACTCGCACGCCCACGGAGGACACGGCGGTCACGGCCACAGCCACGGCGACGACGATGACGAGCTGTACTATGACGACCACGACGACGACCACGGCCACTCGCACGACGGCGACGACCACGGCCACTCGCACGACGGCGGAGGCCACGGCCACTCGTACGCCCCCTCCTCACTCTGTTTGTTCTAACTTGGCCATACAGGCATGGTGCGCCCCAAAAGCCTCGCTTTGACGTGCAGGCCTACATGAGCGACATTGTTTGCCGTCACAAGAGCCACACCAACGCCGACAGCTCTGGTACAAAAAACTATTGTGGATCGACAATTTAGCTAAATTTTATTTTTTTTTACCTTCTGGCAGACACGGTCGACGAGAACCCGTTGGTGGCCGCGATCAAGGCCAAGAACGAGGCCGTCATGCTCAACCCTTCCTTCCCGTTCGCCTTTGAGACGATTGGCAACGGCCCCGTCGACGCCGAGTACGACGCCCAGCAGCGCCCCGAGATCGGCCTGCTCCTGAAGGAGGACGACCTGAGCAAGGTCGCACCCGACCAGTTCAGCCGCCCGTCCATCCACGAGGCGCTCCTGCTGGCCTACACGGCCCCCACGAACGACCCCGCCAAGGCCCGCGAGATTGCCGAGAAGGCCCTCACAATCGACGCCGTGTGCCCGGCCGCCTACTTTGTCCTCGGCGCCGTCTGTGCCAAGGACCTGGCCGAGGCCGAGCAGTACTTTGACAAGGCCATCAGCGTCGGCAACATCGGCGACTACTGCCCCAACTTCCAGACAATCTTCGAGGAGGGCCACATGTGGAGCCACGTGCACATGCGCTGCTATTTCCGCGCCGTCTACGGCCGCTTTAGCATCATGCGCAAAAAGGGCAACTACGAGTCGGCCATCAAGCTCGGACAGCTTCTCGAGCTCCTCGAGCACCGCCGCCCCGCCCTCTCCAAGTGCCTGATCAACTACCGCCTCTACATGCCCGAGCTCTACCTGCGTCTGGGCAAGTATGTCGAGGCCATCCAGTATATCCGAAACAACCCAGTCGAGGTCGACATGCGCCTGTCCCGTGGCTGCGGACCCTTCTGGAGCTGGTGCGAGCTCTTGGTACTTTTTTTATTGTTAGGAAAGGAGAATAAATAATCTTGTCTTTTTCTCCGTCCAGGGCGAGTACGCCGCCTTGTTCAAGGCCAAGTCTGTCTGCGTTGTCGGCAGCAGCGGCAAATCTCGTGCGTTCATGACGTGCATGCAGTTCCCCCAGCTCCTGCCCTACATGACTGGCGAGAAGGAACTCCCCGGCAACCACGCGCAGTGGGAGGTCTACGCCGACGCAGAGCACGTCATCAACCAAAAGCTCTCCAAGTCCGAGTATCTCGGCGTGTTCACCTCGCTGGTCGGCCTGTGGCAGAGCGTCGAAGGTGCAATCCCCTGGCTCCTTAAAAACGTCCACACGTTCCTGGCGCTTATGCTGGTAACCACCGCTGCATTTATACCAAAGAAATTGTCCTTTTGATCGCTGTAAAAGTTCCAAGGAGAGCAAGCCGTCAAGCGCTTTGCCCCTCACTTCCCCGAGCTTGTCGCCCCTAATGCACTCGAAAACATCCTCAAGAAGGGCGTCTTCCCTAACGCGGGCGTGAACGGCCCCTTTGCACTTATGCATGTCGTCGTGTTGAGCGAGGAGCCGTACGTGTTTTGCTTGTTCGCCAGCTGCCCTGACCTCTCCCTTTTTAATGGCTACTGCTAGTAACGCGGCTGACCTGATCAAGTTGCTGCTCCAGCAAGGAGGCGACCCGTTGATTGCCAACGGCGATCGCCCGATCACGCCCCTTCATCTTGCCTGCTACTACGGCTCCGATGTCGAGGTTGCCAAGGCCCTCATTGACGCGGGCGGCATCGTGACACCGATTGGCGGCAAGCCCAGGGGATCGATCGAGGTCAACAGCCCCCTCGAGATGGCCGCCGACCAGGGCAACTACAAGGTGATCGAGTACGTCCTCACGACAAAGAAGGGTCTTCAAGCCCAGGACAAGGCCAACTTTCCAAAGCTTCTGAGCCTGCTGGCATCGCACGTCGCCACGACATCCGTCCCCGACTGCGTCTCTAAGAAGGGCCCCAAGTGCAGCCGCTGCGCCGGCAACGACCACCCCCACAGCCCCGACACAAACTTTGACAAGCTCATCGAGGTTCTTTTCAAGGTAGGCAAGCTGTCAGCCCTGAAAAGAACAAAGATGCTCATTTCTTTATCGATCACAGGCCGGTCTCAAGATCTCAGACTTGGACAAGCTCCTCGCCAAGGCCCCCATCATTACCTCGCACCCGTACTATGCCGCGGCAATGACCGAGGAGATGAAAAAGCTCAAGCTCATCCCATCGGCCGCCGCCTCGGGCTGCAGCAACCTCGCCTGCACCACCGTCAAGACGGCCACACTGCAGCTGCTCAAGTGCTCGCGCTGTGGCAAGGTCTCGTACTGTTCCAAGGAGTGCCAAAAGTAAACCACCTTTTTTTTTTTTGTGCTCTTTTGAAGCTCCTAAATTTTTTCTTCTTCCTTTTTCTTTAGGGCCGACTGGTCCATGCACAAGAAGACCTGCATTGCCAAGTGAAAAGGGAAGGGTAAAAAGTCGAAAGATAAAACATGACCAGTGTGAGTTTTTTTTTTTCAGCGGAATACAATTTTCAAATAGCAATTAGCGATAAGACGTGACAACTAACGAGCTCATAGGCAGCCAGGGTTGAAGCTCTTCCCCTCGCTGACCATCTGAATGCGAACAATGATGCCCACGAGGAAGCCGATCGCCTGCACGCCGATCTCGACCGAGTTGATGATGAGTGTCGACAGCTCGCCGTACCCCGATGACGATGCATTTCCAAAGAACGCCTCCCCCGCGGGCGTGTCTGGCGGCGTGTACACGTGCGCTCGTCCCAGCACCAGCACCGTGCCGAGAACGACCCAGCAGAGGCACCACAGGATGTACACGAGCATGATTGAGGCAGACACGATGCACGGCGGCTGCTCCTTCTCGTCCTCGTTGAACCTCCACACCGCCAGCACGCCCAGCAGCGGAAACACAATGTCGATGATCGACAGGTAGCCCATCGTGTCCTGGCTCGTCTGCAGCCCCAGCACAATGTTGGCAAGGATGACGCCCTAAAACACTGCTGTTATTATCATTATTCCCATCCGCCTTACCAGTTGAATGGCCGCCCACACCGTGAACAGCACGCGTTGTATCGTCCCCAGCACCATCAGGTTGCTCGTTGTTTATTTTTAGACGCGCGAAAAAAACAAAAATAGCGACTGCCATGGGCTCGGCAGTCACTGTCCATATTTAATACCACGTCATCACAATTTTGTGTTGTTTTGTGTTGGCTTGCGCAACCCGCTCTCCTGCTGCTCGCAACGTGAAATGGCCCTGCCGCTGTACCGCGCACCCTCGACGGGCACGGCCCAGCAGGACGAGATCGCTGCCCTGCAGGCCATCTTTGCCCTGGATGCGTTCACCAACGTGAGCGTGCACGAGGACAAGCACAAGCAACGTCTCATTGCTCTGCTCAACATCGAGCTGCCCAACGACGTCACGCTCCTCGTGGGCTCTGGCAGCGAGCACGACGGTGCTGGCTCGTCCGCTCCGATCGACGATGGGCAAGAAGACTGTGAAGACGAGGCAGACATCGTAACGCTGCGCAAGGGCTGGTTTGTCCGTGTCGTGCTGTCGATGGGCCTGTCGCCGAGCTACCCCGACGAGGAGGCGCCCGAGACGAGCATGGAGCCCGCGTGGCTGGCACACGTCCTTGGGGCAGAGAGTGCACAGGCAGCGATACAGGACGTGTGGTCGCAGGCGGCAGGCATGCCGGTGCTGTTCCAGTGGATCCAGCACGTGAGGGACTCGATCGAGGCGCTGCCGGCGAACCATCTCATAGCCGTTGACTGGTCCGACGACGAGGTGATAAACTGTGTGGTTGTAATTATTTTATAATTGTTTATTCTAGATTGCCATGTATGTCCAGCAAGCCAAACAATGCACCCGCGAGATGCGCCAGCACCAGACGCACAGCTGCCCCGTGTGCACCGACGACGGCGTGTCCGCCGGGGAGACCGTGTTCCTGCTCAACTGCGACCACTCTCTCTGCAGCAGCTGCCTTCGATCGATGGTGAGCGCACTCGTGGCCGAGGGGCAGGTCCTGTCGCTTCGCTGCCCGTCGCTCGAGTGCAACGAGCTGCTCCACCCGCAGGACATCAAGGCCAACACGGACCAGGCCACCTTTGGCAGGTACGAGCAGCTGCTGCTCGATCGCACCCTCGGGACAATGCGCGAGGTCACCTGGTGCCCACGGCCAAAGTGCGCCAGTGCTGCCATGACCGACTGGAGCTCGTTCTACGGGCGCTGCACAAAGTGCAACTTTGACTTTTGTCTCAAGTGCAGCGGGGCCTGGCATCCGCCGTCGTCGGATTGCGATGAGGATGGCAGCAAACAGACTGAGAACATCAAGGGCAAGGGCAAGGGCAAGCGGACGGAGAGCAGCACATCACAACGACCGGGGGCAAACTTCCCCACGATCAAGCCGGCCGCTCCAACACACGCGCCCAACACTCGCGCCGCTCTGCTCGAGGCCCGCTCCGACATGATCAACCTGGCCAGGTACGCCTTTGAGCTCCGCACGACGGGAGCCGGTGCCGACGACGTGATGAAGCGCTGTCCGCACTGCTTTGTCATCATCGAGAAGAACGGTGGCTGCCATGTACGTTACAATCTACCCTGCAACCATCAGTAGTAAAGCAGGGGACGTATTGTACAGAACATGTACTGCACACACTGTCACAGCCCGTTTAACTGGGACCTAGCGCCCCCCATCAGCACCTCGCGCAAGTTTAGGATCGTCAACAACCAGATCAAGGAACTCAAGGTCCTGCCCAAGAGCAAGCCTGCTGACACGTACGCCGAAGTCCACTGCCCGCAGTGCCGATGTCATGTGCCCAAGGTCGGCCAGCTCAACCATCTCCAGTGCATCGTATTTGATTTTAGGAAAACAAATTTGATTTGAAATATTAAACAATTATTCCCCCAGGCTTGCCTCACCAAGTTTTGCTTCTTGTGCGGGATCATTGTCAAGAAGACGAGCGACCACTTTAGCAACCTCGACGGCCAGTGCCCCCAGCACTCGACCGACAAGCTGCCTCGACGCAGCATCGCTGGCTACGTCGTGCACTTGTCCCCCGTTGCTGGCGGCTCTCAAGAGGACTACCTTGCTTTTCCCATCAAGTCGGGCCATCGTTGAAAAACTGATTCTCAAGATTCCCTCTAGACCTTTTTTTTTTTTCATTCCTTCTATTTTACAATAATGCCATCTTTTTTCTTCTTCTTGGTTGGTAGAGCAGCTTATTACCTGTTGGCAGAGGAGAGCAGCTGCTGCCGCTTGAGGGTGCCGTCTGCACCGCAGCTGTACAGGTACTGGCCGTCGACGACGAGATCCATCACGCCGTACGTGCTGACGGGGTTGCGGTCAAAGGACGGCCGGAGGAACGTGTTCTTTTGGTGCGCGTTGTGGAAGACATACTCGCACTCAAACGTCTGCATCGACCACGCCTTGATGTCGCCGTCGGTCGAGCCCGTGTAAAAGTACCCGTTGGCGTCGTCCACAACGATCGCCTTGACGTTGTGCGTGTGTGCGGCGATGCGGGACCGCAGAGGCTGCATCATGCGCAGGTCAAAGATGTCTGCATTTCGATGATTAGAATAAAATATTTCACACAGTCTCTTTTTTGGTTGTTGCTTACTCAGGTCGCCCTTCTTGCCGCCAGAGATCAACAGGTTATTTTGTGGCGAATGCGCAACCGAGTGGCATCCGTTCTCGTGCACGATAAAGCCGCGGACGCGCGCTTTTCCGGGCGGCAGCAGGGTGTCCCAGAGGGCGACGTTCCTTGAGAATAAACAATAAGCAATTCAGTCTTTTTTATTTTCCTCTTCCGTACTTTTGCGTCTCGGAAAGACCCCCCGTCGCGATGAACGTGGCAGAGGACAAAAAGGTAAAGTCGTAGGCCGCCTTGGAGTGCACCTGGACCGTCTGGTAGGCCTG
>Ga0302226_10000781_pt1 | contig 25078 bp, 21 predicted proteins | sample II_Palsa_E3_3_FD_193524 | JGI IMG/M metagenome (GOLD analysis project Ga0302226, IMG submission 193524) | Peat permafrost microbial communities from Stordalen Mire near Abisko, Sweden - II_Palsa_E3_3 | ecosystem: Environmental > Terrestrial > Soil > Palsa > Peat permafrost | place: Sweden...
GTAGTCGGCCGCCTTCGACCGAATCTCACCACACTCACCCAGCACATGCGGATTCACACCCAGCAACGCAGCTTCGGGAGTCGCTCCCGCAGTCGATCCTGTTGTCGCCCCGGCCGCCGCGTCCACACGCGTCCAATCCCCAAACTTCGCCGGCAACAGCGGCGCCGCCGGCTCCATCAACGACACCGACCCCTGCGCCCAACTCACTCCTGCGCCCACCGCCAGCCCAGCCACCATCACCGCCAGCGCCACACACCGTCTTGTCCCGAAAACCAACCTCATACAAGCGAAAGACTACACCAACACCCCAAACGGTAGCATCCCCCTCCCCGCCGCTGCCTCGCCATTGCGTTTGTCTTTGCCTTTGTTTTTCTTTCTGTCATTCCCTCTGGGAATCTGCTTCTTCTTCGCCCGTGCTTTCGCCCTCGCCTTTGCCCTGGCTTTCGTTTTCTGGCTGTCATTCCGACCCTAAGCGAAGCCGAAGGGGAGGAACCCGCTTCTAACGCGAAGCGCCCGTTCTTCTCCACCCACAAAACCGTCATCTCGACCGAAGCGTGCAGCGCGTAGCGGAGAGACCCCCTGTATTGGCTCTTGCCTTTGCCAGAAGCTAGCAGCCTCCACACAAACTACCGCGCCGCCTGCTCCACCACCCGCGCCCTTCCCCCATTGATCCCCTGCGCATACACCGCAATCCCCTTATACAAACTCTCCGCCACGCGCTCGCGATACTCCGGCGTCTCCAGCTTCTCCGCCGTGTCCGGATTCGTCACGAAACTAATCTCTGCCAAAATCGACGGCATATTCGCCCCAATCAGCACCACAAACGGAGCCTTCTTCACCCCGCGATTCCGCAGCTCAGGATTCCCCTTCCGCAGCCCCGCATACAGCGACGCATCCACATCCGCAGCCAGCTCTTTCGATTCATCAATCTTGTCTTTCAGCGCGATCTTCTTCACCAAATCGCTCAACTCATGCACGCTCTCAGTCGACACGGCGTTCTCACGGCTAGCCACCGTCATCGCCTCCGGATCGCTCGCGAAGTTCAGGTAATACACCTCCACGCCCTTCACCGACACATCCTGCGAGCTGTTCGCATGCACGCTGATAAACAAATCCGCCTGCGCCTTATTGGCAATCGCCGTCCGCGTCTCCAACGGCACAAACGTATCGTCATCGCGCGTATACACCACCTCCGCGCCCAGCCGATCATGCAGCAGCTTACCCAGCCTCAGCGCCACATCCAGCACCACATCCTTCTCCTCAATCCCGCCCGCGCCCAGTGTCCCCGAGTCATGCCCACCATGCCCGGCATCAATCACAATCCGCCCAATCTTCAACCCCAACGCCCGCATCAACGACGTCTCACCATCCGCCGTAGGAGGCGCCGCCGCAGCCGGCTCACCCTTCACCGAAGCATCTGGGTGCCCCATCTTCGCGACAGCATTATCGTCGCTAAGGTGGGAAGAACTCCTCCGCGACCGCGGCACATAATGATCCCCACTCGCCGCCGCATCCCCACTAGTCTCAGCAATCGGCTTCGACGTCGGCTTGCGCGTAGCCTCCACCATCCCCGGCTGCCTGCTCACCTCGGCAACCTCACTGCTCGTATCCACCGCGTTCTTCGTCACGGTATTCGGCACCGGCCTCGCCATCGTAGGCTTCGACGCAATCACCACCCGCGGCGGCGCTACACTCTTCCCATCGCCCACCCGATCCGTACTCCGAGCCGGCAACCCAAAACTCGCACTCCCATCCGTCACCGGCATCGGCGGCAAACTCGACACCGCCGGCCCGCCACCGCGCTTCCCACTCACCACCGGAGCCGTCCCCACCGCAGCAACCTCCGCATTCACCACCGGCGCATCCATCGCGGCAGGCACCGCCGCCGCACCAGCTACTTCCTGCTTCCTACTTCCTACTTCCTGTTCTTGCCCCCCATGAATATCAATAATCAGCCGCAGCGGATTCGGCAACAAAAACGCCGAGTACTCCGTCACGTGATGCACATCCAGCACCACCCGCGTCACCTCACCCGAGAACTGCGCCGCCCGCACCCGCGTCAAAAATCCATCATCGGTCACATTAAAGCTCTTGCCCGCAAGCTCCGGCGCCAACCGCGCATGCCCCAAATCAAAAAAGATGCGGTCAGGATTCTCCACCCGCGCCGCCTCATACTTAATCTCTTCTCCCGGAGCCACATTCAAATCAATCGCCACCCGCGTATAACTAGCCGTCGACCAATGCCGAATCCCCGTCACCACTGCCAGCGGCCCCGTCGGCTTCGCACCCGCATCCGGCGAGCTCCGCCCCAACCCCACATCCTCCCGCACCACCGGAGCAACATGCGCGAGCGAAGCATCTTCCACCGCATTCTGATTCCGACGAGCCACACCTCCGGGTGCCCCATTCATGACGGTCTCATCGTCATGAGTGGGATTGCTCGATCCCGGGTGCCCCATCTTCGCAACGGTCGTATCGTTGCTAAGGTGGGACTCGCCAGTTGCTGGTTGCCCCACCTCTCTCTTCTTCGAGTTCGATGAATCAGCCACACCGCCGGGTACCCCATCGATCGCCGGGTGCCCCGAGTCCGGATTCTCGGACTCGGACCCGCGCCCTACCCCTACGGACCGATCCCCACCCGCAACCTCCACCCCAGCCTTCCTTGCCTCCCGCGGATAATCCTGCACCAGCTGCGCCCTCACCCTCTGCGCCTCATCCGCATCCGCCGCCCCAAGCAACCCCAGCGCCTTCACCAGCGCCTCAGGAGCCAGCCTGTCCCCCGGATAAGCCTTCGCCAAATACTCATACTGCCCAGCCGCATCATGGACATTCTTCTTATCGCCAAACTCGCGTCCCTGTTCGGCCAGCAACTCCGCCACCTGCGCCACGGCCTCAGCCGCATGAGCATTATCCGGATCAGCATGATAGATCGCGCGAAACGAATTCATCACCCGCGCATACTCCACGCGCGTATGCGCCCCCTTCGGCTCCGCCTCGAAATCCGCACGAGCCACAACCGCCGCACCCCACCCTACCCCAGGCTTCGCCGCCACATCGCCCGGAGTCTCCGCCCGCATCCCACCCGCAGGTTCCGCTCGCATTGGAAAGCCGGTCAATCCCCCGCAGCACAACCCCACCCAAGCCACCGCGCTGAACCAGCCGCAGCCCCGACCCACCCCACCCTGATTAAGGAGACCCATACCAACTTAAGTGTAGGTTCCCCCCCTCACCCCCACCCTGTGAATCCACCAAAGGTACCCCCGCGAATACCCTCAACTTCCCAATCTCAGACCGACTTACTCACCAAAGACCTGTTCAGGGTGAGCTCGTGTGAATTTGATCCAGGCGTTGTAAATCACAGAGTCGTCGACTCCATCTGGCGCTAGCTCCCAAGCTCGACGATTCAGCTCGTCAGCGCGTTCTACAACCCCTGCCTCCTCCAACATCTCGTTGATCCCTTTAGTGCCCCGTGTCTTCTCCAACGGCATCATCAGCTCAGCCGCTTCATGGAAACAATCAGCAAGCTCGAAAAGTTCCAAATCCCGAAGCCCCTCTTCCGTAACCGCCACCAATCCCGGCTCGCCAAAGTTTCCGAAGTGCCACGTGACGCTGTCGAGTGTAAGGCTAATATCCAACCAATGCGTTGCGCCCATCGAGCGCAAACCTCTCGGCAGAGTCCGCAAATTGCCGGCTAACTCTCCGCTTCGGTCGTATGGATCGCCCACGACTCTTGCCGTCAATAAAGCCTCTAGCTGCTTTTGCAGCTCCTTGTCGTCCAATTGCAGCTGTGGCCACTTACTCAGATCATTCTCCACGAAAAGCGTCCTCCCTACCCCAACAACTCCCCCACCACATCCTTCGCCGAAGCCAGCGCCGCATCCAACCCCACAACATCCGTCCCGCCAGCCTCCGCCAAATCCGGCCGCCCACCACCCTTGCCCCCAACCTTCGCCGCAATCGCGCCAACAATCTTCCCCGCCTGCACCCGCGAAGTAAGATCCTTACTCACCCCAACAATCAACGACACGCGCCCCTCCGCCGCGGCCCCAAGCACCACAACTCCCGACCCCAACTTCCCGCGCAGCTCATCCACCAAATTCCGCATCTGCGATTTATCCAGCGCATCCACTCTCTGCGCCAGCACCTTAACCCCCTTCACCTCGACAGCATTCCCCGCAGCGTCCGCGGTAGCCGCCGAAGCCGACTTCATCCGCAGCCCCTCCAACTCCCGCCGCAACTTCTTCATCTCCTCTTCCTGCGAAGCGACGCGAGCCCGCAGCGCCTCCCCACTCACATCTCCGCCGCCAACAAACAACCCGGCAACCTTCGCCACATCCGCATCCCGCCGAAACACTCCCAGCGAACCCATCCCAGTCACCGCCTCCACACGCCGCACGCCACTAGCCACCGCGCCCTCACCCATCAGCTTCACCAACCCAATCTCGCCCGTCGCCGCCGTATGCGTTCCGCCGCAAAGCTCAGTCGAGAACTCCCCAATCTTCACCACCCGCACCTTATCGCCATACTTCTCCCCAAACAGCGCCATCGCGCCAAGCTCATGGACGGCCACATCAATGGGCACATCCACTAGCGTGACAACAGGCGTATTCGCTAACACCTGCGCATTCACAATCGACTCAATCTCCGCCAACTCCTCTTCGGCCACACCAGCAAAGTGCGAGAAGTCAAACCTCAACCGCGAACGATCATTCAAAGACCCAGCCTGCTTCACATGAGTCCCCAGCACCTGCCTCAACGCCGCGTGCAGCAAATGCGTCCCAGTATGATTCCGCATCACCGCCGCCCGCACCGCACCATCCACCACCGCATCCACCGTATCGCCGACAGCAATCGTCTGCTTCACCACCACCTGGTGCGCAAACACCCCCTGCACCGGCTTCTTACAACCCAGCACATCCGCCACAACGGAGTTATGATCCGCGGAATACAACCACCCAACATCCCCCACCTGCCCACCCGAGTCCGCATAGAAACTAGTAGCATCCAACACCACCTCACCCGTCTCGCCCGCCCGCAACACCTGCACCCCAACGCCATCTTTAACCAGCGCGATCACCTTAGCGCCATCGGTACGCAGCGCGGTATACCCCTCAAACTCGGTCTTCTCCAACTCCCGATAAACCGGCGCCGCCGACTTCGACGACCCACCCTTCCAAGAAGCCCGAGCCCGCGCCTGCTCCTCTTCCTTCGCCCTCTCAAACCCCTCCATGTCGAAACCGTATCTGCGGTCTCGGGCCGCTTCCTGCATAAAGTCAAGCGGAAGCCCATAGGTTTCGTAGATTCGAAAAGCCGTCCTCCCATCGAGAAGTTTTCGGGATTCAGTTTGTTCCTGAAATTCTCTGAAGAGCGCGGGGCCGACAACCGGCCCGTAAAAACCCTCGAACGTCTTCCTCATCGCGGACGTGACCGCGTCCGCATCTTCGTAATCTATTTCCCTGTATTGATCTTTCATGAATTTGGCGAGGCCAGGCTTAGTTCTGCTTTCAATCTCAGCGATGATCTCCGTGAGTTCTGGGATCGCAAACTTCTCCTCGTATTCGTCGAAATACTTGTCGAGTTCCTGCACTGCAACAGAAAGTACCCGAGCAAACTGCTCCTCCTCCGCCAGCACCACCTTCGCAACTCGCTCCGCGCTCTCCCACAACTCGGGATAAGCTGCGACCATCTCATCCCGCACTGCCCAAACCATCTCGTGCATAAACGGCTTCTCCTGCCCCAACAGCCGCCCATGCCGAATCCCGCGCCGCAAAATCTTCCTCAGCACATATCCCCGCCCCTCATTCGAAGGCGTCACCCCATCCGAAATCAAGAACGTACTAGCCCGAGCATGGTCCGCAATAATCCGCAGCGAAGCCGCCCCCTTCTCATCACTAACCGCCATCTCCTCAACGGACAACGAGTCCGGGTGCCCCACGTTTCGCTTCTGAGACGCGGGTGTGAAGCCAGTGAGCTCCATGGCGCGAGCCAAGAGCGGCGTAAACAAATCACTCTCATAATTGCTGAGCTTCCCCTGCAACACCGCCGCCACCCGCTCCAACCCCATCCCCGTATCGATCGAAGGTTTCGGCAGCGGAGTCAGCACCCCATCACTACTCCGATCAAACTGCATGAACACGAGATTCCAAATCTCCATGTACCGCTGATCATCCTCAGGAAACGGCTTATCCTCCCCCGTCTCCGAAGCCGCCAACCCAAGATCATAAAAAATCTCGCTACAAGGCCCACAAGGCCCCGTATCCCCCATCTGCCAGAAATTATCCTTCGCCGACATGCCAAAGATCCGTTCCTTCGGCACCCCAATCTCAATCCAAAGCCGCTCCGCCTCATCGTCTCTCGGAACGGTTTCATTCCCCTCAAACACCGTCACATACAGGCGGTCCTTATCAATCCCAAACCAGTTGTCCGACGTCAGCAGCTCCCACGCAAACGCAATCGCATCCTTCTTGAAGTAATCCCCAAACGAAAAATTCCCCAGCATCTCGAAGAACGTATGGTGCCGCCGCGTAAACCCAACGTTCTCCAAATCGTTATGCTTCCCACCAGCCCTCACGCACTTCTGCGACGACACCGCCCGCGAATACTCCCGCGTCTCCGCCCCCAAAAACACATCCTTGAATTGATTCATCCCCGCATTGGTAAACAGCAGCGTCGGATCATTAGCCGGCACGAGCGAAGACGAGTGCACCCGCCGATGTCCCTTACCCTCAAAAAACCGCAAAAAATCTTCACGAATCTGATTGCCACTCAAGTTACGCATAGACCCCAAGTTTACCTTTTTTGACTCCCCCTCATTCTCTCCCTACCCACGAACAAAACTCCCGCCGTCCGCGCAGGACAAAAAAGTTCCCCGAAACCCGTCCCCACCCGCTAACGTCATATCAGCAGATGGGCATCTCCTTCACACCGACCGCCGCGCTCCTCGCCTTCCAGGCCGCAGCGGTCCCCGCTGCCAACGCGCCTGCCGCCCACCACGGCTTCATCCACTTCTTCCGCCACCTCGGCCTCATCGGCCTGCTCCCCATCTCCGCAGTCGACAGCTCTTTCGTCCCCCTCCCCATCCCCGGCGTCACCGACATCCTCCTCATCGTCTTCGCCGCCGCCCACTCCAACGTCTTTCTCCTCGTCGCCATCGCCACTCTCGGCTCCGCCATTGGAGGCCTCTTCTCCCACGCAGTCGGCCAAGCCGGCGGCATGGCCTTCCTCGAAAAGCACGTTCCCAAACGCATCCTCGGCCGCGTCACCGAATGGATGGAAGACCACGCCATCCTCTCCGTCTCTCTCCCCGCGCTTCTTCCTCCGCCCATGCCGCTCTCGCCCTTCGTCCTGGCCGCCGGCGCCGTTCACATGTCGCGCAAAAAATTCATGTGGGCTTTCACCATCAGCCGCTTCATCCGCCACTGTATCGCCGTCTGGATTGGCGTCCGCTACGGCCACGCCTTTCTCCGCCTCTGGTCGCACTTCTCTGACAAATGGGCCGCCACCATCCTCATCGTCATCTGGACCAGCATCCTGCTCTCGCTAGCCTTCGCCATCTGGAAGCTAGTCCGCACCTCACAGGATCTACACCTCCACCCGCAAAAGCCCTCCGCCACCTCCCAACCAGACGCCACCCCCACCAACTAGCTCCGGATTAAGACATGCACACCCCAGACGACAATCGTGCAAGCTGGCAGCAGGTTTTCGAACGCATTGCTGAATATCCTGACACCGAGTATTGGAACCAGTGGAAGAGGATGATCTTGCCCATCCTTCAACGCGCGATGGAGCAGGAGTTCGATTCCCTCTTCCGTGCAGGAATGGCGATGCACCTTATCATTTTTTCGACCCTCGATCATCACGGGCTTCGAGATGAACCGCGCGTAAACCTCCAGGTGATGAAGGATTGGAACCTGAGAATATCGTCTTCTAAGAACAATGTTGAGTTCAATGAGCCTGCTAAATTCGCGGCCGTCGATCAATCGGCTGGATTCCCAACCCTTGTGCAATACCTTCAGCAACTGTGGGAAGAGACCATGCCGGGGCCAATTCCCGATCGCCTTCGTTCTTAAGCTTGTAGCTTTTCTACGCCGCCACCACCGACGCCGGCTTCACCTTCGGCCGGGAGCACCATCCGTACGCGCACTTGAGGACGGATGCGATGTAGATTTCCGCAACTTCGATCACCTGCGCAGAAAAGGGCCGCGGTCTCCCGCGGCCCTTTTCTTCCATCAAATAACAGCGATCACTCTACGGCTGCGGCTGAGACTGCGGTTGTGCCGGCGGCGGCATACCCGGTCCGCCCGGCCCATGCTGAGACATCGCCTCGGCATGCTGCTTCTGTTCCGGCGTTAGCACCGCATCAATTTGCGTGCGAACATTCTCGCGAATCGCCTGCGCCTTCACCTGCCGATCCGCCATCGGTGTCGCATTATCGGCAGCCAGCGCCTGCATCTTCGCCTGCGCGTCCTCCAGCACCGGACGAATCTTCTGCTGCTGTTCCGGCGTTAGATTCAACACCTGCGTCAACCGCGCCATTCGCTGATCCATCGTCATCGGCGGCGGTGGCTGCGGTGCGCTCTGCGGCGGACCCAAACCCTCCATCTTAGCCGACCCGCTCTGTGCCACCGCGCCCACGCTCATCCCCAGGAAGAACATCCCTCCCAGGACAACGCTCAAATAGTTAATTCGTCTCAAATTAATCCCTCCCGCCACGCGCTTAGCTCGCGACTCGGTCCAGCATCGTGGGTTCTCCTGCAACCCACCCACCCTTAGACGCAATCCCCACCCGACTAAGCCCCAGAACCTCGAAGAAAAGCCCCACCTGCACCAAGGTGCCTTTGTTTTCTTCACCCCGGGTGCCCCATCCGTACGTGCTTCTGCGGACGGGTGGGAATGCAAATCCGGCAGCCCCACCCCCCTACCCTGGAAACTATCTTCCTAAGCCGCCACCACTCCCGGCGTCTTCGCCCTCGGCGTAAACTTCCGCCTGTAATACGCGGTCGTCACCACAATCGCCGGAACCCCCACCGCCGTAGGCCAAAGCCACAGCCAAACATGATTCCCAAACAACGCCGGCAGCGTCACCACGCTGAACGCCGTCCACGCTGCTATATAGCTACCAATAAAATTTCCCAGGTGCGTATACCACCAGAACATCTTCTCCTTCGGCTTCCGCACAAAGCTCAGCATCTGCACAAACGACAGCCGCATCCCGATCAACCCAAACACAATCGCAACAATCCCAAACCCCTGGATCGCCTTCGAATCAAACGCCCCCAGCAGCGCCAGCAGCAAGCTCGAACAGAACGTCAGCGCGCCCGCAATCCAATCGACAGGCTTCGCGCTCCCACCCCGCGCCAAATCCTTAAGCTTCAGCACCCGATATCCACTGAACGCCGCATAAAAACTAAACACCGCCACCATCGCCAGAAACAACACCGGCCGATACAGCGCCATCGGCAGCGCGGTAACCGCGACGCCGCCCATGCACCACAAATAAACCATCCCCCACCGCATATGCTGTTTGCCGCCCTTAGCGGTAGACAGCGCCACCGGCGCCAGCAGAAACGATCCAAACCCGCACCCAATATGCACGACCAACAACGCCTTCATCCAAACCGGATCAGCACTCATAGCAACCTCCAAAACAACTTCCAGCGCGTACATTCCGGGTAGCAGTTCTTAGTTCTTAGCGTTTGCGTTTGCTCTTGCCTGTTTTACGCCGTCATCCTAGAGCGAAGCGAAGGATCCCTGTATTGGTTCTTGCCCTTGCGGTTGCTCGCCCTCGCCTTTCCTGAGAACTGACAACGAAGAACTGACAACTAATAGAACTTCGCCTTACTCACCAACCCGCGCTTCTCCAACTCCGCAAACGTCTCATCGCACCACGCAATGGTCGCCTTCGCATGCGCCATCCCACACCGCGCCGCCATCCTCCAGTACGGCATTGCCGGATGCCGTGCATGCTCGACCTCCATCCGCAGCACCGTCGCCTCATACCGCTCCAACGCCTCTTCGCACCGCTCCCGCTCCGCCACCACCTGCGCCGCAATCGCTCCGCGCAAGGCCTGATCCCCAAAGAACACCTTCAGCAGCAGCTCGTTCCGATGCACCTGCGGCTTGGCCTCCACCCCCAGCCACGCGCGCAGCCGCCGCTCCCCCTCACCCGTCAGCTTATAAACCTTCTTCGCCCGCCCATCCTTGCTCTGCTCCTCCACGGTCGCCAGGCCATCCTTCACCATCCGCTTCAGCGCCGGATAGATCTGCCCATAACTCTCCGTCCAGAAGTTGGCCGTCGACCGCTCCATCATCTGCCGCATCTCGTAGCCCGACATCGGCCCAAGACTCAGTAACCCAAGCAGTGACTCAACCGTAGATGTCTTTTCAAAGCTCATAATATGACTGAAAGATATATATCTTTCAGATAGCTGTCAACACCTTTTTCGCACGTCCCCAAACCACGCTAAAGCACCCGGTTTGCATCCCGAAACCCACCTAAGGCTGCATGGTAAACTCACTTATGTGCCGGGTCCTACGCGATCTATTCCCGCCAACCCCGCCAGGTCCGGAAGGAAGCAACGGTAACGGGTCGATAGGTGCGCAGTAGGGAAACCCGGTACACTAACCCCCTAAAATCCCCATTTTCACCATTTGCGGCAGTAGTCGCGCGCTTAACAGACCGCGCGGTCAATTAGAGGTAAGATTCTCTCTGCCACGTTTTTTTTGTCTTGGAGGTCGAAGTTTGAGTCTCACCCTGAAGCCCCGGAATCCCGTCCGCGCCAAAATTTCATCCGTAGGCTCCTACGTCCCACCCCGCCTGCTCACCAACGCAGACCTCGAAAAGATGGTCGCCACCAACGACCAATGGATCACCGAGCGCACCGGCATCCGTGAGCGTCACCTGGTCGACAAAGGCGTAGCCACCAGCGATCTCGCCACCGAAGCCGCCAAAATCTGCCTGGCTAAGCGCGGCATTGATGCTTCCGAGGTCGAAGCCATCATCGTCGCCACCGTCACCCCGGACATGGCCTTCCCCGCCACCGCCTGCCTCGTGCAGAACAAGCTCGGCGCCCCCCACGCGTGGGGCTTCGATCTCTCCGCCGCCTGTTCCGGCTTCCCCTACGCCCTCCAGATGGGTGCCAAGCTCGTCGAATCCGGCGCACACACAAAAGTTCTCGTCATCGGCTCCGACGTCATGAGTTCCATCATCGACTACACCGACCGCGCCACCTGCATCATCTTCGGCGATGGCGCCGGCGCTGTCCTCCTCGAGCCCTGCGAAGAAGGCGAAATCGGCCTCATTGACTTCCACCACGAAATCGACGGCTCCGGTGCCGTCTCCCTCAACATGCCCGCCGGCGGCAGCCGTCTCCCCGCCTCGCACGCCACCGTCGATGCCAAGCAGCACTACGTTCACCAGGATGGCCAGGCCGTCTACAAATTCGCCGTCCGCAAGATGGCCGAGATCTCCGAAGCTCTCCTCACCCGCAACGGTGTAGCCGGCTCCGAGCTAGGCTGCTTCATCCCCCACCAGGCCAACAAGCGCATCATCCTCTCCACGGCCGAGCGCCTGGGCATGCCCGAAGAGCGAGTCATCATCAACATCGACCGCTACGGCAACACCACCGCCGGCACCATCCCCATCGCCATGAACACGGCAATCGAAGAAGGCCGCCTAAAAAAGGGCGACCTGGTCCTTCTAGCCAGCGTAGGCGCAGGCTTCACGGCCGCCGCCACCCTCCTCCGCTGGGAGTTCTAACCCTTCTCGGGCTCTTGCGCCTTCCACATTTCGGCGACGCGCTTGAGGTACTCGTACTCAGGCAACGCCCGTGGAATCCAGACCCCACCCCACATAAACGTTCCAAATCGTCCGCGGTCGGAGAGCATGAGTCCTCCATCGCGATGCACCTTGCGGAAGCCGCCCAGGCCCTTTTGAACGATAAGGTCGCCGTCAACCGTTATGTTGCACGGTATCCGATTGCCTGACACACGTATGACCATAAAGATGGTCATGAAGGCGCTCCAAATCAACGCCTTGGTTAAGCTGCCTGACAGACTCCGCGTCTCATACGAAAACGGCCAATACAAATCAATTAGAAAATAAATAGTGGAGCAAAAGGCAAATGCCGTCAGCCCTTGAGCAAAGATTCTTGACCGAGAGGTTTTCTGAGCATCCGCTGGCACGCTATACACTTCCACGAGCACAGAGTACACCTGATCTCGCTATCCGAAAACCAAGGACGACCCAACCATGGGGATACCCAAGTTCCGTAACGGGCGCCACGTCTTGCTATTCTGCATCGCCCTCCTTGTCGTAGCCTCTGCGCACGCGGCAACCAAATGGCAGGACCCCACCCCGGAAGAGCTCAGCATGACCTCTCAGCCTCAGGTCCCCGGAACCGCCGCCGTCCTGCTCTACCGCGAAGAAATCGTCGACGACGACAACGGAACCTGGAGTTATTACTCCCGCATCAAAATCCTCACCCAGGCTGGCCGCGACCGCTATAGCGACATCTCCATCGAGTATCCGTCTCAGGGCTCAGACGATAATTTCAACATCACCAGCGTCGCTGGCCGTACCATCCATCCCGACGGCACTGTCATACCTTTCCCCGGTAAGCCGTACGACCGCCTGGTTGAAAAATCCTCATCCGAAACAACCCGCGAGAAGGTACTCGCTCTCCCCGACGTGCAGGTCGGAAGCATCATCGAGTATCGCTACACCATGCATCTAGCTGACACCGTTTCGTTTGCCAGAACATTCATTCCCACTTTTTACGCTCAGACCAATTCATTTGCGCGCGCGGAGCACTTCCAGTGGCACACCAACCAGAGTCAAATCCACCTGACCTCTTCGCTGCCCGGAGGAGTCTCCGCAATCAAGATCAAACAGGGCGAAGAGCAAACCTATACCATCGACCTCGCTAACGTCTTGCCTGTTCCTGACGAGCCCGAAATGCCGCCTTTGAGCAGCCTCGTCCAAAAGGTCGTCTTCTACACAGATCTGCCCGATACGATTCGCAACGCTCAGGACTTCTGGGACCGCTATGGCACGTTTTGGAGCAGGGATATCGACGAGTTCATCGGACCCCCTTCAAAGCTTGCCGCAGCCGCTGCGGAGATTACCGCCGGCGCGTCTACCCCGGAGGACAAGCTGCGCAAACTCTACGCCGCAGTCCAGCAGATGGAGAACACAAACTTTTCCCGCGAGCGCTCCGCTCGTGAGAACAAGGTCATCGGCGTCTCCGACCCGAAATCAGCCCGCGACGTTTTGCAGCAAAAGCGCGGCGATGACATCCAACTCACCTTACTCTTCGTTGGCCTCGCCCGCGCCATCGGCATGAAGGCCTACATCATGGCCGTCGCCAATCGTGATATCTCTCACTTCGAATCGCAGCTGATGACCTTCCAGCAGCTGAATGATGATGTCGCCATCGTCGAGCTCAACAACCAGGAAATCTTACTCGATCCGGCCGAACCCCTTTGCCCCTTCGGACAGCTGCTCTGGACACATGCACTTGCGGGCGGCCTTCGCCAGACCGCCACAGGCGTGGCACTCGCCAGGTCGCCATTGCCCGCAGCCAAAGACTCCGAAACCCGCCGCGTCGCCAACCTCATCCTCGACGATACCGGGCATGAATCCGGCACCGTCGACATGTCCTTCCAAGGAGCTCCGGCCCTCCGCTGGCGTCAGAACACGCTGCTCGGCGACGAAGCCGCCCTGCACCAGGACCTCGAAAAATATCTCCTCGACCTCATCACCAAAGGCAGCGACGTGGCCCTCACGTCCGTCGAGAACCTCCACGACGCGAACAAGCCTCTCGTCGTTCACTTCAAAGTATCCGGCCCGCTGGCCAACTTCACTGGCAAGAGCAGCTTCGTCCCCGCGCAATTCTTCGAGGTCAACGACACCCCTCTCTTCCCCGCCGCCACACGCACCCTCCCCATCGAGTTCTCCTATCCCGAAAGCTTCCACGACGCCGTTTGGATGAAATTCCCAGCATCATGGCAGATCGACACAGCACCCCCTGCCGAAACCGATATTGTTCCCAAAACCATAGGCTGTGACTATCGCGTCCAGATCTCCCCCACAGCCATCATTCTGCGTCGCGATTTCGTTCTCGGCAGTATTAACCTCGAACCCAGCCGCTATTCCGACCTGCGAAGCTTCTATGAGAAAGTAGTCACCAGGGATCACGCATCGGTCCTCTTCCACATCCACCCAACCCCAGCAGCTGAGCCCTAAACCCTCGCCCTTATGATCATCGCCGCCATCCGTTCCGGCACCGACCCCGCCGCCCCACTCCCTCCCGCCGCCTTCCACCGCTGGCTAGAGGACCCCATCTACTGCCCCAAGTGCGAAGCCACCTACATCCTCGTCCTCGACTACGACGACGCGATCAGCCGCCACTTCCCCAACGACTCCCGCCGCCACCTCCAGATGCTCCGCAAGGCCGTCATGCTCGGCCACTCCACCGACCACCGCATCTCCCACTTCGAAACCAACGGCGTCGTCGTCACCAGCCACCCCACCCCCAAACCCACCGCCACGATCGCCGCCCCACCCCTAACCAACCGCATCCAGTAGCCCCTTCAACCCTCAGCGCCAGGGTGCCCACCCGTAAGCGCTTTTGCGGACGGGTGGGATACCAGACTGCTGCCTCTTTTCGCTCCCATCCCGGCACGGGTCACACTCCAACTCTCGCCGTCCACGCAGGACCCTCAGTTCGCCGACGGCCGCTCGATCGCATCCACCACCAGGCACTGCACCGCCGTCTTCGCCGGCTCCAGTCTCAATCCCAGCTGTTCCTGCAGCGCCGTGAAGATAGACGGTGGCGCCGCATCGCTCGTATCCGGCGCCTCCCCCACAAAGTACGGCTTCGTCGACGTAGCCGTCACCTTAAAATCAAACTCCCCCTTAATTCCCGTCCGATCCACCACCGGACGATCGAACTCGACGCGCTGCAGCTCCGCCGCCAGCTCCGGCATCGTTCCACCCACCCCCACCACCCACATCCACAAGTGCTGCATCCGCTGGATCCGCACCCCCGGAGGAATGTCCTCCTTCGCTCGGTCCTCCGTCTTCGCCGTTTGTAGCTTCGCCCCTCCCTTCGCCACCACCAGCGCATACGCCGACATCATCCGAGGCTCCCAATGCATCTTCATCCCCAACCGCTCCGCCAGCAGATGCTGCATCATCAACCGAAACTCCGCTGCTGTGGGCTCGCCAGCCACCGCCTGCGCCTCGATATCGTACGTAGCCGAATCCAGCCACCCCGGCGCACCCACCACCTGCTTGGCCTGCAGGTTATAGGCAAACTGCACCATCTGACTCATCGTCGTGTAGTGAGCCAGAAAGTGTCGCCCTTCCCACCCCAGGCTTCGAGCATGCTCATCCGGAGCGCTAGGCCGAATCGTAGCCACCTCAAACTCCGCTCCCGTCGCAGTCACCGTCTGCGCCCGCGCACCCGCGATCACAATTCCCACGTACATCCCCAACAACCCAATCCGCCGCCAAATTCCCATACCCGCAATCTACCAAATCTGTCCCGCTCTACTTTGCGAACTTTGCGTTCTACGTAGTGCCCTTTGCGTCAAAGTCGTTGCTCTTGCCTTTGCCTGCCTAGCTACCGCAAAACGCGCACCAACCCTGCTAAAATGAGAGAGTGAGCCTGTCCTCTACTCTCGAAGACGGTGCCGCCCCCGAGACCCATTCTCCAGAACCCAACCGCCCGACGGTAGGCTTCGTCTCGCTCGGCTGCCCCAAGAACCTCGTCGACTCCGAGGTCATGATGGGTCTGCTCCATCGCGGCGGCGCCCAGCTAACCCCCCGCGCCGAAGACGCCGACATCCTCGTCGTCAACACCTGCTCCTTCATCGACTCGGCCAAGCAGGAGTCCGTCGACACCATCCTCGAGATGGTCCAGCACAAGATAGCCAACGGAGGCCGCGCCCAGCGCCTCATCGTAGCCGGCTGCCTGGTAGAGCGCTACCGCGACGAGATCCGCGCCAACATCCCCGAGGTAGACGCCGTAGTCGGCACCGGCGAGCTCGAAGCCATCCTGGAAGCCGCCGGCCTCAACCGCCCCGCGACCAACTCCCCTTTCCCCATCCTCACGACGGCTCAAATCGACCGCCACGCCAGCTCCGTAAACCAGCACTCCCGCCCCGAAGGCACTGGGGCCCAAATCACCCACGAATTGGTTGACAAAACAAGCGAAGTACTGGGTGCCCTAGGTCCCTCGCACTTGGGGACCTGGGATGAAGCAGCGACCACCTCGCGCCCCGAAGGCGACCTTCGCGAGCAACAGGGCCGCTTCTCCCGCGACTCCTGGGACGGCGCCACCTCCGCCCTCCCCACCTACCTCTACTCCGACGAAACCCCCCGCATCCTGACCACCCCGCGCTCCTCGGCCTACATCAAGATCGCGGAAGGCTGCGACCACCCCTGCAGCTTCTGCATCATCCCGCAGCTACGCGGCAAATTCCGTTCCCGCCCCCTAGCCAGCATCGTAGCCGAAGCCAAATCCCTCATCGCCCAGGGCGTCCGCGAGATCACCCTCATCGGCCAGGACACCACCTGCTACGGCGAAGACCTCCTCCCCAGCATCCCTAAAAATCCGGGTGCCCCATCTTCGACGACGGCTTCATCGTCGGCTAAGGTGGGTACGACTGCTGAAGGAAACCTCCGCCGCCCCGAGCTAGCCGACCTCCTAGACGCCTTAGCCCCCTTAGAAGGCCTCAAGTGGCTCCGCTTCCTCTACGCCTACCCCAACAAGATCACCCCGCGCCTCCTCCAAACCATCGCGCGCCACGACACCATCGCAAAGTATCTTGACGTCCCCCTCCAGCACGCCAGCGCCAACGTTCTCCGCCGCATGAAGCGCGGAGGCACCGCCGACCGCTTCCTCCAGATCATCGAGACGGCCCGCAAGGCCATCCCGAACCTAGTCCTCCGCACCAGCTTCATCGTAGGATTCCCCGGCGAAACCGAGCAGGACTTCGAAGAACTCTGCGCCTTCGTAGAGGCCGCGAAGATCGACTGGCTTGGCGTCTTCTCGTACTCCGACGAAGAAGGAGCCGGCGCCTTCTCGCTCGACGAAAAGGTCCCCAAGCGCACCATCGAATCCCGCCGCCGCAAGCTAATGAAGTTGCAGCAAAAAATCAGCAAGCGCGCCCGCAAGCAATGGATCGGCCGCGAGCTAGACATCCTGGTCGAAGGCGAATCCGAAGAAACCGACCTCCTCTGGCAAGGCCGCAGCCTGGACCAGGCCCCCGAGATCGACGGCAAGGTCTTAATCAACGACTTCGGCCCCCACGAAGTCCTAGTCCCTGGCACCTTCTACCGCGCCCAAATCACCGAGTCCCACGACTACGACGTAGTAGCCCGCATCCTCGAGTAGCACCAGCCGTTTTTAGATGATTTCGCGAAGAGAAATTATCATTCCGGCCCTGAGCGAAGCCGAAGGGGAGAACCTGCTTTCTCCCGTTCTCCCCGAGCAGTTGCACTCGTCGTGCTTATCCGAAAGCGCCATGACCTTTGTCCATCCTCTTTCATTGATGTAGACTCTCTACATCTTAAAGGATGTAGAGGGTCTACGACCTATGGCGAAAAGTACGTATCAGAACCGCATTGAGCTGGTGCAGGGAACGCTGGACATGCTGGTGCTGAAGACGCTGCAGTGGGGCGAGCAGCATGGGTATGGGATCAGCCAGGCGATTCGTGCGAGTTCGAATGAGGTGCTGCAGGTGGAAACGGGATCGCTCTATCCGGCGCTGCACCGGCTCGAGCGCGCAGGCTGGGTCTCGGCGGAGTGGAAGAAGAGCGACGCAAACCAGCGGGCGAAGTTCTACAGGATCACTGCGCTGGGGAAAAAGCACCTTGCGACCGACTATGAGCGCTGGGGAAAAATGGTCGCGACGATTGAGGCGATCATGAGCGCGAAGGAGAGTGCACTATGAGCCTGTTCGACGGACCTAAGGAAGATTTGAAGGAGGAGCTTGAAAGTCATCTGCGAATGGCGACGGCGGACCGCGTGGCTGCGGGCGCGACACCTGAAGATGCGAGGAGAGATGCGATGCGTGAGTTTGGGAATGTGCCTTTGGTTGCGGATGTGACACGCGAGCGGTGGGGATGGCTGCGCATGGAGATCCTGATGCAGGACCTGCGCTATACGTGGCGGACGCTGAAGCGCGATCGCGGCTTTGCAGCGGTGGCGATTCTAATTTTGGCGCTGGGGATTGGCGCGAACGCGGTGGTGTTCAGCGTAGTCAATACGGTGTTGCTGCGGCCGCTGCCGTTCGATCATTCGCAGGAATTGGCATGGATTGCCGCCGGAGGAAATGTAGGCGGCTTGTCGGACGTAACCTACCGAACCGATTCGTACGAAGCGTTTCGCGATCATAATCAGTCATTCCGTGCGGTGTCCGGATTCGTGCCATTTCGCTCGCCCGACTTCAAGCTGACGGGCTACGGTGATCCGAAGCCGGTGGCGGGCATATGGGTGATGGCGGACTTTCTGCAAACGCTAGGCGTGGAGCCGATGCTGGGCAGAAACTTTACGGCGCAGGAGGCGCTCCCGGGCAGCGCTTCTGTCGCGCTGCTGACCTATCCCTACTGGAAGACACAGTTTCATGGCGACCAGTCGATTGTGGGGCGCTCGATTACGCTCGACAACACGCCGGTGACGGTGGTGGGAGTATTGCCGCCTAGCTTCGATTTTGGATCGGTCTTTGCGCCGGGGACCAGGACTGACTTGTTGCGCGCGATCCATCCTTACGATGTGCGCAACTACGGCCATATGTTTTCGCTGGTTGGACGGTTGAAGCCGGGAGTGACACCGGCCCAGGCGCAGGCCGAATCGTCGGTGCTGTTTCCACAGATGCGCGATGCGCTCAAGACGCAGAACTGGATCAATGACGCCAACACGGTGATCACGGGCCTGAAGGAACATGTGAGTGGAGAGCTGCGGCGTTCCCTGATCGTGCTGTGGTGCGCGGTCGGGATGATCCTTTTGATTGTGTGTGTCAACCTTTCCAATCTGCTGATGGCGCGTGCTGCAGGACGGAGCAAAGAGTTCGCCATGCGTACGGCGCTGGGTGCGGGACGCGGGCGCATCGTGAGGCAGTTGCTGACGGAGAGCCTGGTGCTGTCGACTGCGGGGGCCCTGCTTGGATTGGGATTGGCGTTTGCGGCGGTAATGTACCTGGCCCACCAGGGGTCGTTGGCATTGCCACTTCTGAGCGAAGTGCGAATCGATGGAATGTCGTTCTTGTGGACACTGGCGATTGCCATGGTCGCGGCTGTGCTCTTCGGGATTGTGCCTGCGGTGCGGATCTCGGGCGTCAATCTGCAGGAGGCACTGAAAGACTCTGGTCATGGCACCAGTGCAGGACGGAAGCAGGAGCGGATGCGGTCAACACTGGTGGTGAGCGAGATTGCACTGGCTTGCGTACTGTTGGTGGGCGCGGGACTGTTGCTGCGCAGCTTTATGAAGGTGATGGACGTAGACCTTGGATTTCAACCCAGCCATACAGCAGCTTTGCCGATTACCTTTACCGCGAATTCGGATGAGCAACGCGGCGAGGTGCTTCATGAGATGGTGCGGCGCGTGGGTGATTTACCTGGAGTAGAGGCAACAGCATTTACGGATGCCTTGCCGCTCGATCGCAACCGTAGTTGGGGATTGCAGGCGAAGGGTAGGACGTATCCACCTGATTGGAATAACGATATTTATGTCAGCGTTGTCTCGCCAGGATTTTTCCGCGCAATGGGAATGCGCATAATGGCAGGGCGCGATTTTGCGTGGACGGACGCACCCAAGGGGACACAGGTGATCCTGATCAATGAGGCGACGGCGAAGCGGGATTGGCCAGGGCAGGATCCGGTGGGCAAGATCGCGGTAGGAGTGGGGCCGGGCGAGACGACCGTGATCGGCGTAGTAGCGGATGTGCGCGAAAGCAGCGTGGAGAAGGCGTCGAGCCCGCAGGTGTATGTGCCTGCGACGCAGAGCAATGACCTGGCGGATCAGGACCTGATTGTGCGGTCATCCCTGCCGCTCGATTCGCTTGCGCCAAGCGTGATGAGTACGCTGCGGTCGATGAATCCGGGACAGCCGGCGACGACCTTCCGGACGCTCGATAGCGTTGTGGATCACTCCACCTCACCGCGCCGGTTCTTTGCGGTGCTGGTGGGAATCTTTGCAGGGCTTGGATTGCTGCTGGCTTCGCTTGGGATTTATGGCGTGATCTCGTACACCGTGACCCGGCAGACGCAAGAAATTGGTGTACGCATGGCGTTGGGCGCCACGCGGGAGCGAGTCCAGATGGGTGTGATCTCGAGGACGCTGCGGATGGCACTGATTGGGATCGCGGTCGGGACGGCGTCGTCGTTTGTGGTGGCGAAGACAATCAGCACCATGCTGTTTGGAACGCAGCCTACTGATCCGTTGACGTTTGTGGGGATGGCCGCGCTGCTGTTGGGAGTGGCGTTTGTGGCGGGGTATTTGCCGGCGCGGAGGGCGGCGCGGATCGATCCGATGGTGGCACTGCGGTCGGAGTAGTGTGTCTACATCGTCACGGGAGGCGATTCCGCTTGACCCTGCGCGTGGCTGTGCTCCCACTCCCGACATGGTCGCTCTTGCTCCGAGGCCCTATATTTCCGGATGCCGAAGCAAGTTAGCGCTATGAAAAGAAATATTATGGTGCGACGCGATCCATCTGTGCCTCCGATGCCGCAAGTATCACATCCCTCATGACGATTCAAAGGAACTTCCCCCAAAGTCGGCTTGTCGCCAATTCCGCATCGTGCCGTCATCCTTTTGGTAACTGGATGCAACGGCACATGCAAAGCCTTCGAGCCTTGTAAAATCAGCTAAGCGTGACCACCATGACCAAACCCCTCCACTGCCCCATCTGCAAAAAACTCGTCCCCCTCGACTCCCCCGAAGTCCCGTTCTGCTCCGAGCGCTGCCGCACCATCGACCTTGGCAAGTGGGCCTCCGGCGACTACAAAATCTCCTCCCCCATCCTCGACCCCGACCTCCTCGAAGACATCGAGCACGCCCAGCAACAATCCAACCCCACCGGCGACCTTCACAACGAATTCAAGCCCCACTCCAAGTGGCGCAACTAATCCAACGACCCTCCCTCCCCGCCCAAGCCCACCATCCTGAGTGAACCAATTCGTATGCAGCGCCTGCAAGAACGCTGTCATCCTGGGCAAAGCAACTAACATCCATCGCCTGCAAAAACTCTGTCATCTTGAGCTACGCAGCTCGCGCTTTAGCGAGCTGCGTAGCCGAAGGACACCGACGAACCTATTCCCACCACGACGGATCGCGCCTTTCTCACCAGGCCGCGCCTTCTTACCGCGTGCACACTGGCCCCGACACCGTCCCGATAGAATCAAACCATGCCCGACGCCTCACCAATCATCCCCAAGACCCGCTGGGCCTGGACCCTCTCCACCTTCTTCGGCGCCGGCTACCTCAAGCCCGGCCCCGGCACCTACGGCAGCATCTTCGCCGTCCTCCTCTGGTTCGCAGCCGCGAACATCTTCGCCCCCACTCGCACGACCCTCGCCCTCGCCACCGCCCTCGCGGCCATGCTCATCACGCTCATCGGCATCCCCGCCTCCACCATCACGGCCCGCGAAGCCTCCAGCAAAGATCCAGGCTTCGTAGTCATCGACGAAGTAGCCGGCCAGCTCTTCGCCCTAATCCTCGCCCCGCCCGACTGGCATCACGCCGCGCTCGACCTCCTCCTCTTCCGTCTCTTCGACATCTGGAAACCCTGGCCCATCCGTCGCCTCGAAGCCCTCCCCACCGGCACCGGCATCATGCTCGACGACGTAGCCGCCGGCCTCCTCGCCCTCTTCACCGGCACTCTCCTCAGCTACCTCCACCACCACCTCTAGCCACATCGGAGAAGTCCATGCACACCCTCGCGCGCTGGTTTCCTCACGGCTGGAGGCACTTCCTCTTCGGAGGAACCTCCATCGGCCTGGACGTCAGCCTGCTGCCGATACTAAGGCCTCACCTCGTACACGATGTTGAACGGCGTCTCCGTAGCTCGGCGAAATCGACTGAACCCAGCCGCACCGACAACCTTCTTGATCCGACCCTCGCCTGCTTGAGCGCCAAGGCACAACGCGACCTCCTGCGACCGTGAGCAAGGTGTGCATAGCAGCGTTGAAAACGAGTAATAGACCCGCCCCACAGGATTCAGGTTGTCCTTTAGCTCATCGTTGGCAAACGGCTCGACGATCATCCATGTCCCGTCTTTTGCCAGAGATTGGTAGACGTGCGCGGCGGCGCCGGTCGGGTCTCCCATGTCATGAAGGCAATCGAACACAGCGACGAAGTCATAGTCCTTACCGGGAAATTCCTTCGCTTTGGCCACCTCGAACGTCACACGGTCAGACAGTTCGGCACGTTTGGCCGACTCTCGTGCGGCTTCGATCGATTTGTCGTGATAGTCGAAACCGAAGAACCGAGAGTTTGGAAACGCCTTAGCCATCAACAGAGTCGAAGCGCCCTTTCCGCAGCCAACGTCCGCCACCTTCGCTCCCTTCTCAAGCTTCGCCTGAACACCTTCCAGCGCAGGAATCCAGCTGCTCACGAGATTCGCCGCATAGCCCGGACGAAAGAACTTCTCGCACCCGTGAAAGACACCTTCAACGTGTTCACCCCAGCCCATTCCAGCACCCGTACGGAATGAATCAGCGATCCGTGGAACAGCTGCCAGCGAACCTAATGCCAGCTCAAATGCGCCTGGCAGATAGGCCGGACTGTCTTCATTGGCTAAAGTGAACGCTTGCTCCGCAGTCAAGCGAAACTTATTGGTTTTTTCGTCATAGGTGACATAACCGCCAGCCGCCTGGGATGACAGCCACTCACGCACATACCGCTCATCTGTCTTCGTCCTTGTCGCGAGCTCCGTCGAATCCATCGGCCCTTCGGCAAGAGCTTTGTACAGCCCAAGTTTTTCTCCGATCACCACCATGCCCGTGTGAACAGCGGCGCCGAGACCCATCACGAACTGTCCAACAAAGGCGTTCAGTTTATCCATGTCAAGAACAGGTTGTGCTGCGCTCATTTTCCTTCTCCTTTCCCAATCAAATTTTTCTGCGCTACAGGTCTGGTGAAAGCCACTCTGTGAACGGTCTCCTCGCGCAAAGCCCACAATTACTCCACAAAGTGGGACTATCGCAAGAGAAATCGGAAGCGATCGAGAACCCGTTTCCAAGACAGTCGCCACCGGCCTTTCTGGATTTGCAATCACCCACGAATTTGCATCGTCCCCCCACCGCGCATACCCTAAGCATCAATGTCTCTGCTCCACTCATCCCGCACCGACGCCCCGCACCTCGACCGCCTCTATCCCCGTTCCGCGATCCCCGGCGGCAGCTTCGAAGTCCTCGGCACCCAGCTCATGTCCCCCACGCAGCCCACCGCCGCAGACCCCGAACTCCCCCAGGCCTTCTTCGGCGAAACCCCCGCGCACCTCGACCTCGCCCGCCCCACGCGCGCCGTCATCCGAGTCCCCACCGGAGCCATCTCCTCGGACCTCTCCTTCCGCCGCGACGGCCTCGCCAGCAATCCCCTCCACGCCAACATCGGCGTTCCCATGGTCGAAGACCTCCACGTCATCTCCAACCCCGCTGTCGACGCCGAAGGCAATCTCTTCGCCATGGTCTCCGGCCCCCGCGGTGAGCAGGTCCCCGTCTCCATCTTCCGCATCGCCCGCGACCTGCAAGTCACCGCCTTCGTCCACCAGATCCTCAACGTCTCCGCCCTCGCCTTCGGTCCCGACGGCAACCTCTACGCCAGCTCCCGCACCGAAGGAGCCATCTATCGCATCACCCCCGCCGGCGCCATCTCCACCTTCGCCGAAGGCATGGGCATCGCAACGGGCATCGCCTTCGACCGCGACGGCAACCTCTTCGTCGGCGACCGCTCTGGCACCATCTTCAAGATCATCCCCAGCCGCCTGCCCACCTCCCCCGACATCCCCTTCAGTCTCACCCCCAGCAGCGCCCTCGACCCGCACAACCCCAACCGCTCCGGCGAAATCTTCGTCTTTGCCACACTCGAGCCCTCCACGGCTTTCTACCACCTCTGCTTCCGTCCTGACGGCGTCCTCATGGTCACCACCCCCACCATCAGCTCCCACCAAAACATCTACGCCATCGACCCCCACGGCACCACCACCACCTACTACCGAGGCCTAGGCCGTCCCCAGGGCATGGCCTTCGACGTCGACGGCAACCTCTACGTAGCCGCCTCTCTCCGCGGCCACCGAGGCATCGTCCGCCTCCGCGACACCCCCAACTCCACCACCCCCGAAGCCGAACTAATCGTAGCCGGCAACGACCTAATCGGCCTCTGCTTCCTCGACGACGGCTGCGCGGCCCTAGCCACCAACAGCACCATCTTCCACGCCGACCTAGGCATAGAAGGCCTCCCCCTCATCTAAACTTATGTCGATCTTTTACGACATGCACCAGCGAAATTCCTTCGATTCATGGCGCGACTTCACCGAAGTCCAACGCATGGTAAAAGAGGCCATCGAGCGGGGCTTCGTGGAGGAAATACCCGTCTCGATCGTTCGCCCTCTCCCTTCGAGCGAGACTTGGTATCGAGAGAAGGCTACCGGCGAGATCTACTCGCTGGCTGAACCCAACCCACCCGCACGCGGTTCGTGGGTACCCATCCACATAGACGATTTCGTGTCCGGTGGCTCAACACTTCCGATCCAGTAGCTGACTGCCCACGAAACATCGGGTGCCCCATCCGTACGCGCATTTGCGGACGGGTGGAAACGATACCGCTCGCACCCCCACCGACATACCCCTCGCCGTGCGCAGCACAAAAGCTTTAGGGCGAATCCTCTCGCGAGAACTCGCCCTTCCGCCGTCCGAATCTTCGAAGACCTGGTTTTCGGCACCAGGTCAATCTCCGCTTCCCGTCCTCCCTTCGGTCTGCAGGCAAGCCCGCTGTCCGTCGTTCGTTCGTTCCGCAAATCTTGTGAGCGGTCATCGTCGCCAGCATGTCTCCGGTCGCCCGAAGTGAGTTTC
>Ga0302226_10000782_pt1 | contig 25068 bp, 22 predicted proteins | sample II_Palsa_E3_3_FD_193524 | JGI IMG/M metagenome (GOLD analysis project Ga0302226, IMG submission 193524) | Peat permafrost microbial communities from Stordalen Mire near Abisko, Sweden - II_Palsa_E3_3 | ecosystem: Environmental > Terrestrial > Soil > Palsa > Peat permafrost | place: Sweden...
CCACCCGCGCAACGCACCGATTTTTATCGCGCAATCATTCCTGCCACCTTCCCCCACCCCCGGGCATCCAACGAAAGAAGCGTTCTCAGTTCTTGGTTGCCAGTTCTCAGTAACCTCCGATGTCGATTTTCCTGACAACTGAGAACGAACAACTAACAACCCGTATCCCCTACTCTCTATCCACCATCCACTGAGGTCCCCTATGAACTACCGCTCCCTCGGCCGCTCCGGCCTCAAAGTCCCCGAACTCTGCTTCGGCACCGGCACCTTCGGCGGCTCCAACGACTTCTTCAAATCCTGGGGCTCCACCCAGGACAAAGAAGCCGCAGCCCTCATCGACATCTGCATGGAGGCCGGCTGCAATTTCTTCGACACCGCCGACATCTACTCCGACGGCCACAGCGAATCCGTCCTCGGCAAAGCCATCGCCCACCTCAAGCGCGAAGACGTTCTCATCTCCACCAAGGCCACCTTCCGCTCCGGCAAGGGTCCCAACGACGTAGGCTCCTCCCGCTATCACTTAACCGCGGCCCTCGAGCAATCTCTCAAGCGCCTCAACACCGACTACATCGACGTCTACCACCTCCACGCCTTCGACGCGACCACCCCTGTCGAAGAGACCTTAAACACCCTCGACAAAATGGTCCGCGAAGGCAAGGTCCGTTACATCGCCTGCTCCAACTTCTCCGGCTGGCACCTCATGAAATCCCTCTCCGTCTCCGAGCGCTACGGCTGGGCAAAGTATGTCGGCCACCAGGTCTACTACTCCCTCGTCGGCCGCGACTACGAGTGGGAACTCATGCCCCTAGCCCTCGATCAAGGCGTAGGCGCCCTCGTCTGGAGCCCGCTAGGCTGGGGCCGCCTCACCGGGAAAATCCGCCGCGGCACGCCTCTCCCCGCCGACTCTCGCCTGCAAAGCAAAATGGTCGTCGACGCCGGCCCCATCCCCGACTGGGACTACGTCTACAAAGTAGTCGACGCCCTCGACGAGCTAGCCAAAGAGACCGGCAAAACCGTCCCCCAACTAGCCCTCAACTGGCTCCTCCAACGCCCCACCATCAGCACCCTTATCATCGGAGCCCGCGACGAAAAACAACTCCGCGCCAACCTCGCCTCCACAGGCTGGAACCTTACCCCCGAGCAAGTAGCCAAGCTGGACGAAGCCAGCGCCCAACCCCTCGCCTACCCCTACTGGCATCAAGTCCAGTTCGACGAACGCAACCCCTTCCCCACCAAACAAGCCCACGGTAACTAACTCAGTCCACCACCACGAACCAACGGGCGACGCCAAAAGGGTCGCCCGTTTGCCTTTGCGTTTGCCGTTGCCTTTCTTTCTGTCATTCCCTCTGGGAATCTGCTTCACCGTTTTCCCATACTGCGTCATCTCGACCGGAGCGAAGCGCAGTGGAGAGACCCCTGTATTTTGCTTTTGCCTTTGCCTTTCTGGCTGTCATTCCGCAGCGTAGCGAAGGAATCTGCTTCACCCGCTTCCCCATACCCTGTCATCTCGACCGCAGCATCACGCCCTTGTCTTTGTGATGCAGAGTGGAGAGATCCCTGCATTGGCATTTGCTCTTGCTCTTGCTCTTGCTCTTGCTCTTGCTCTTGCCTTTGCCTTTGCTTTTGCTTTTGCTTTTGCTTTTCTAGCTGTCATTCCGAGCGCAGCGAGGAACCCGCTTCTCGCGCGAAGCGCGCCCGTTCTTTCCCTCGCAACCACCGATTCATCGGCTCCGAGAACCCCACCGACACCACCCACCCCAACCCCGTCGCCACCACGATCACGGCGACAAACATCCACCACGCCCAACTCACCGGTTTCCCCCAAGCCACAAACACCGCAAATACTCCAATCACCACAAACATGTGCGTCAAATAAATCTCGTAACTCCGCTGCCCCATCTGCAGCACCGGCGCCAGCACCCGCGGCGCCTTCCACCCCGACGTCACCGCCGCCGCAATCACCAAACAAGCCCCCACCCCAACCACCGACATCAACAACCCACTCTTTCCCAATCCAATCTTGTAAGCCGTCAACGAAAATCCAAAACAAAACACCAGCAGCGCCGCCCCAAGACTCCCGCAAGCCCACAGCCATCGCCGCGAAAGTTTTCGCCCCGCCAGCAGCATCGCGGTCAGACATCCCATGGCAATCGCGTCCATCCCGCCCAGGTAGCTATACTCCCGCCACACCGGATTCGCATCGAACGCCTTCGCCCGCGCAAACGGCCCCGACACCATCAGCAACACCAACATCCCGATCAACAACCATCTTTTCCGCAGCACGCGCGCCACCAGCGGAAAGAACAAATAGAACATCTCCTCCACCGACAGCGACCACAAAATATCCCAACTCCCCGGCAGATATCCGCGCGTAGCCTCCAAATAATTCACGTGAAACGTAAGCGCCGCCACCAGCGCCCGCCCCAACCCACCCGTCTCCGCCCCCACCACGTAATGCTTCACCCCCGCGAGACTCAATCCACTCAACACGCACAGCAGCAAGACCATTAGCGGCGCAATCCGCGCAAACCGCAGCCAGTAAAACTCCCCCACCTTCATCCCCTCCGGCGACCCCCACCGCCGAATGCTCGTCGACGTAATCAAATACCCCGACACCGCAAAAAACATCTGCACCCCAAGCTGCCCATTCCACACCAGCGTGTACACCAGCTGCAGCGGTAGCCCCACCAGGTACGGCACATCCCGAAAAATCAGTTGCATGTTCACGTGATTCATCAGCACAAAAAAGATCGCCGCACCCCGCAGCAAATCAATCCCATCCACCCGCGCCCACCCGCGCGACCCCACCCCGATCTCTCGAACCATTGCTAGAGTCTACCCTCACGCGCAGCGACCTGCTCTCTAACCGAAACGGGCGACGCCCCAAGCGTCGCCCGCTCCCTTTCCCTGGCTCTTATTGTCCCTCTGGTGCCTTCTTCATCGGCATCGCCATCGACTTCGGTTTTGGATTCCAGAACGTCGGATCCGCCTTCACCCAGCTATCCGGCACATAACTCATCCGAGGGCTGAACACGAACAGATTGCTCTCACTGGACAGATACGCGGTCTTCGCAATGTCCCTGTCGCTCTTCATGTCCTCCTCACCCAGGGCCTTCATAAACGCATCATGCTCGCCATACACCTTATCCAGAAATGCCATCGACTTCATCGGCAGCATCACCAGGAAGACAGGTCCCGTGGCATTTCCATAAGCCATCTCGTAGACGGCAGCACTGTAGCCGGGATCGGTCTTGTCCCATGCCCCAATCACGCGCTTCGCCACTTTCTCAAACTCCATGCCATAGCCAGGCTTGGTCGCGATCTGCACCAGCTGCGCCATCCGCATGTCCGCAATGTTGATTGTGTTCTTACTACTCAGATCCTCGCGCAGCCGCCACAGCGCCGAGTTCGCACTCTCCACCATCGCGCCATCCGTCTCGTTCATCGTGTCCAGCTTCGACTCCAAGCCGGGAAGTTTCATCGCCGACATATACGTGCTCTCCACGCCCGCCATATTGTCATACCCGGACATGAACACCACCCGCGGCACTCCCGTGATCGACGACAACGCCAGCGCATACAGCGGACTTTTCGCCGCCCCCATCGCCGACGCCATCGCCGCCTCAGACTTCGCATGCGCCATGCCTTTGCCCGGCTTCACAAACTCCCGCTGCGTATACAGCACCTTCGGCGGCCCATCGGCAGGGCCGCCCTGCGCCATCATCACCATCGGCACAACGCTCACAGTACATACAGCAGCCGCCACAACCGCTTTCGACATCCAGGAACTCTTCATGCTCATAGCCTCCTCGGGCTCATACCCTCGCATACCTGCAAGAAGCAGCCGCAACGCGGCCACCACGGTCATTCCCGTCGCGCACACGGAAACGCAACCGCGACAGGGGCTTCATAGTTTTTCAGGGGGCCGGCAAAACGGCTACAGGAGAAAGTCTTCCCAGGTTCACTGCGACAGCAACAGAATTTTGCGCTCCGCAAGGGATGCTGTCAAGAGACGCACACTCGCTACGCGCAAAAAGAGGGCAGAGCCGAAGCCCTGCCCTTCTCCTGCATCGTCGACGATTACCTCGCCGACAATAAACTTTCTCTACGCCGCGACCAGCTTATTCGCCGTCAGCGCCTCAGCAATCGCCTGCGAGAACGCAGGAATATCATCAGGCTTCCGGCTCGTAATCAGATTCCCGTCCACGATCACCGGCTCATCCACCCAGTGCGCTCCAGCATTCTTCAGATCCGTCCGCACCGAAGGCCACGACGTCATCGTCTTCCCCCGCACCACATCTGATTCAATGAGCAGCCAGGGCGCGTGACAAATCGCCGCAACAGTCTTGCCGCTATCCACAAACGTCCGCACAAATGTCACCGCGCTGCTATCAGTCCGCAACACATCAGGATTCATCTGCCCGCCCGGCAACACCAGCGCATCAAACTGGTCAGGCTTCGCGTCCTTCACCAGCCCATCCACCTTCACGCTCTTGCCCCAGTCCGTGTGGTTCCATCCCTTAATCTCGCCAGTCTTCAGCGACAACACCGTGACCGTCGCGCCCGCATCTTCCAAATTCTTCTTAGGCTCCAGCAACTCGCTCTGCTCAAATCCATTCGTCGCCAGAATCGCGACCCGCTTACCCTGTAAATTCGTTTCCATCGCTACTCCTTTGGCCCGACATCCAAGCCATCTCACCGCAGGTTGCGGCACCCTCCGTAAGATGCGTCTAAGCCTCCATACGCCCACTCGCGCACCCGTATGAAATCCGCCACCCCCAACTCGCCCCCACTCAACCACATCCACATCGGCACCGCCGGCTGGACGCTCCCCAAGGACCACGCCGACGCCTTTCCCCCACCCGGAGACGCCAACCTCACCCACCTCCAGCGCTACGCCCACCTCCTCCATTGCGTAGAAATCAACTCCAGCTTTCACCGCCCCCACATGCGCAAAACCTGGGAGCGCTGGGCCGTCACCACGCCTCCCAACTTCCGCTTCTCCGTCAAACTCCCTCGCACCATCACCCACGAAGCCAAGCTCAACAACACCGGCGCCCTCCTCCAAACCTTCCTCGACGAAGCCACCGGCCTCAACGCCGGGCCCATCCCCAAGCTAGGCCCGCTCCTCATCCAACTCCCCCCCTCCCTGGCCTTCGACGAGCCCCGCGCCCACGACTTCCTCACCACCCTCCGCGAACTCTACCCCGCCCCAACCCCCACCGAAAATCTAGCCGCCCTCGAGCCCCGCCACGCCTCCTGGTTTACCCCCGCAGCCGACCGCCTCCTCCGCAGTTTCTCCATCGCCCGCGTAGCCGCCGACCCTCCCAAAGGCAGTCCAGCCGCCACTACTCCCGGCGGCTCCCAGCATCTTCACTACTACCGTCTCCACGGAGCCCCCCGCACCTACTACTCCCCCTACACCAACGCCGACCTAACCCGCATCGCCGCCACCCTCAAAGCCACGCCCGCCACCACCACCGCTTGGGTCATCTTTGACAACACCGCCCTCGGCCACGCCACCGCAAACGCACTCCACCTAACCCGCCTCCTCAACCCCTGAAGCAGCCGGTACCGCCTTCATCCAATTTCTTTCGCGACTATAGCCGCCCGCGTCCACGCCCAAACAACAGGTAGAGAATCACCAGCAGAATAATCAGGCTGACGGTCCCGCCGCCGTAATATCCGACGCCCGGGCCCATGTAATACCCGCCGCCACCAATAAGAATCAGCAAAATAATAAGGAGAATCAGCATGCGCGGAAGAATAGCACACACCTGCCGACTCTTTCCGCTCGGCTGGCCTCAGTCATCAACTCTCAATCACTCTTCCAACTGAGAACTGACAACTAAGAACTGACAACTTGCCTCTGCCTTAATGCCCCACGCTCATATTCTTCGGTGCCTTCGGAATAAAGAACAGCAACGGCAGCATGCACGCGCAAAAAATCGTTAGATAACGAATGATGTCGACATACGCCAGCGTCGCCGCCTGCGCATGCAGCTGGTTATAAATCGCAGCCTGCGCCTGGTGAATCGCGCCCCAGCTCGCCCCACCAAACGGCCCGTTGTGAACGCCCGCCCCATTGCCCGGCTTATACGCACCCGCCATGCGCTGCACATTGCGATCGAACCCTGCCGACCCGGGAACCAGGCTTCGCGCCATCGAGTTCTCATGCGCCGCCGTCCGTCGCGTCAGCATCGTTGCAACAAACGCCGTGCCGCAGCTCGCGCCAATATTCCTAGCCAAATTCGTCAGGCCCGACACATCATTATTCTCGCTCTGCTTCACCCCGATATACGCAATCGTATTAATCGGAATAAACAGGAACGCCAGCCCTGAAGCCTGGAAGCACCGCATAAACACCAGCTGCCCATAGCTCAGTTGCAGACTCAAATTCCCCATCCACAACAGGCTCAGCGTCAGCATCACGAACCCATACCCAATCAACTTGCGCGGATCCACCCTGCCGCTCAGCACACCCACCACCGGCATCATGCACATCATCATGAACCCTGCCGGACTCAGCACCAGCCCCGCCAGCTCCGCCGTGTATCCCATCAGCGTCTGCACAAATTGCGGAATCAGCAGCGTCGTCGCATACAAGCTGAAGCCCAGCACAAACATTAACCCAAAGCTGATCGAGAACACCCTCCGCTTGAACAGCGTGAGATTCAAAATCGGTCGCCGTCCCTCGCGCAGCTCCTTCAGCTCCCACCAGATCATCGTCACAAACGCGACCACCATCATGACCACAAAAAACGTGATGAGCTTCGACCCGAACCAGTCATCCTCCTGGCCCTTATCCAGCACAAATTCCAAACTCCCAAACGTCAGCCCCAACAGCGCAAACCCAATCAGATCCAGCCGCAGCCCGCCACTCTGCGTCTTCTTTACCTGCTCCTGCACGTACGGCGGATCTTCCACGATCCTCGACGTCAAAAACAAACTCAAGATACAAATCGGCACATTCAGAAAGAAGATCCATCGCCAATTAAAGTTGTCGGTAATATATCCGCCCAGCGTAGGACCAATCGCCGGCGCGCACACCACCGCCAGCCCATACAGCGCAAACGCCTGCCCACGTTTGGACGGTTCAAACGTATCCGCCAAAATTGCCTGCTCACTAGGAGCCAGACCGCCTCCGCCAATCCCCTGCAAAATCCGGCAGAACACCAGCAGCGGCAGCGTAGGAGCCAGCCCGCACAGCGCGCTCGAAATCCCAAACAGCGCCACGCAGATCATGTAAAACTTCTTGCGCCCAATGAATGTCGTCATGTAAGCGCCCGCCGGCAGAATCACAGCGTTCGCCACAAGATAGGCAGTCAACACCCACGTAGCCTCATCCTGCGTAGCCCCCAGCCCGCCCGCAATATGCGGCAGCGCCACATTCGCAATCGAACTGTCGAGCACCTCCATGAACGTCGCCAACGTAACCGTCAACGCCACAATCCAGGGGTTGATGCGCGGACGCCAAGGTGCCGCCGGGGCGGCTACCGTCGTCGTCATCTCCATTGTTGCAGCAGCTGCCATTAGGTTGTATTCAGACTCCCCACCCACCCACAGGGATTCACAAATCAACTCAATTCACGCGCTCTTATTTGTTACCCGCGACAGCCCCCACGAAAATAAATTGCAACCAATCCGCTACGCCACGCCAAACTCCTCAAGCTAAAGCTAAAAGCCGTCCCGCCACGACCAACCCCCGCCGTCCTCGCAGGACAAAGTGTTAGCCTTTTTATCAGTCCCTCACGCGAAAGGAGACTCAGTCCGATGAATGCCGACCTCGAACACCTCATCATCCTCCAGGCCCAGGACCTCGAGCTCCGCCGCCTACGTGCCGAGCTAGCCGACGCTCCCATCCAGGTCACCGCAGCGCAGACCGCCCGCGCCCGCGCCGAAGTCGCTCTCGCCGAAGCCACCAAGTCCCTCACCAAAGAAGAAACCCTCCGCCGCTCCCAGGAGCTCGACGTCAAGGATCGCCAAGGAAAAATCTCCCGCCTCCGCAAGCAGATGGAGACCGCCACCTCCGCCGCGCAGATCGCCGCGCTCGAACACGAAATCTCCTTCTCCGAACAAACCATCGCCAAACTTGAAGACGAGGAACTAGCCTCCCTCGAGCGCACCGACGGCTTCGAGCTTGCCCGCGGCAAAGCCACTCTCACCCTCGAAGTCACCACCACCGCCCTCGCAGCCCAGCGAATCCGCGCAGCCGACATCGCCACCCGCGACACCGCCGCCATCGCCGGCATCGAAACCGACCGCGCCGCCCTCCGTGCACAAATCGACGAGGCCCGCCTCTCCGTCTACGACCGCATCGCCAACGCCAAGGGCACCGGCGTCTCCGAAGCCATCGACCACAAGTGCGCCGCCTGCCAGATGATGGTTCGCCCCCAACGCTGGAACGACCTCACCGACCGCGACCCCAACGGCGAATACGCCAACACCATCTTCACCTGCGAAACCTGCGGCCGCCTGCTCTTCTACGACCCCCGCCACGACGCCCCCGCCCGCTGGACCCCCGGCGAAAAATTAGCCGCCGCCACCCGTTCTTAGCCTTTACTTTTCACTTCTCACTGTTTCATCGGAGCCTCACCGCAACATGTCCCCGCAATCCCCCGAACGTAAAGTCATCGCCGTCGACATGGACGAAGTCATCGCCGACGCCCTTGGAGAACACCTCACCCGCTACAACCGCGACTTCGCCAACGACCACGCCGCCGCCATCACCCTCGACGACCTCCGCGGCCGCCGCCTCTGGCAGGTCGCCCCCGCTCAACGCCACCCGGTCATCGACAACTACCTACGCGAAGACGACTTCTTCCGCGTCCTCCAGGTCATGCCCAACTCCCAGCGCGTCCTCGAACGCCTCCAGTCCCGCTACGAAGTCTTCATCGCCTCCGCAGCCATGGAAGTCCCCACCAGCTTCGTCGCCAAATACGACTGGCTAGCCGAACACTTCCCCTTCATCCCCACCTCCCACATCGTCTTCTGCGGCGACAAATCCATCCTCCGCGCCGACTACCTCATCGACGACAACCCCCGCCAACTAGCCCTCTTCCGCGGCGAAGGCATCCTCTACACCTCCCCCGCCAACATCCACATCAACGGCTACCGCCGCGTAGACGACTGGCTAGCCGTAGAACAAATGTTCCTCGACTAATTCATCTCCTTCAGCGCCACATAGCTGTGCGCCGCCAGCGTCACCTTGAACTCCATCTCATCCCGCGCCATCGGCGCCGATGCCGAATGCCCACCCCCCTGCGCCCCCGACATCGTCCCCTCCACCACCACCCCCGTCTGCAGATTCTCCAGCCGCGCAACGCTACCCTTCACCCGCACCGTCACCTCCACCGGCTCATCACGGAACGACTCCACCACCAGCGTCCCGTTGTCATACGCAAACAAACTAACCTTCGCCGGCGCGTCAATCCTCACCGGAAAATCCCCCATCACATAACTCCGCAGCGCATCCAGCTCGCCCTCCGGCAGCGCATACAAATCCGCAAAGTTATCAGGAACCGTCAGCACATACAACTTGCCCTTGCCATACTCATCCATCAACACCATGGGGAAACCATTACCGTCGGCAATCCCACGAATCACCGGCCAGGCATCATTCGTAAAGAACCGCACCTGCGGAATCAGTATCGGTTTCTCCGCGTCCCCCAGTGGAGTTCCCGCCCCCGGCCCATACGCCCCAATAAACTTCGTCACCGCCACCGGCGCCGCGTTATACCGCAGCCCGACAATGTCCTCAATCCCCTTACCCTCCAGCGCCCTTAGCAATCCCGACGTCATCACCACCGTCTTCCCCGCCATCAACTGCGCCTTCATCTCCTCCACAATCCGCGGATCACTCTTCGCAGCCTCAGTGAGCAACACCACCGGCGCATCCTTCGGAAACACCGGCGACAGATCGATCGGAATCCCAATCATCCCCAGAAAGTTATGCAGAAAATCTTCACCCACCGCATGATACGGCCGATAGCTAGCAATCCCAATCGGCTTCCCCAGCTTGCCGACAAACGGCTTCACGCGGTCCAGTGCATCGCCCGCCACCGAAGCATACGTAGGCGCCGCTAACCCTCCACCCTTCGCCCGCTCCTCAATCCGTTTCCACGAAACATCACTCGCCTCTTTACCCCAAGTCCGCTCTCCCGGCTTCGCCTCGCCAAGCAAGTCGATGTAGTTGAAAAGCGTCATCTCCTTCGCCTTCCCAAACACCGTCAGCCACAACTGTTCCGAATAGCGATCCACATACCGCACGTCATACGTGTCCACCCATCCCCCGCCCATCTTGCCCGGATCCACATGTTCGAAGTACTGCAAAATCTCGTACCCCTCATACTGCTGCAGAAGTTGATCCGTCTCCTCCGGATCGCGCGTCTCCGTCCCCGCATAGATCCCATCAAAGATCTTCGGCTGCTCCTGCAAGTCATATCCATTCGCGGCGAAATGCTCATACCAGTTCGGGAACTTAATAATCACCTTCACCTTAGGATTCGCCGCCCGCATCGCGCCCACCACCAACTCCCGCGACACACCATCCATCTCCCTCAGCCGGAAATCCGTCCACCCCTCATTCCCCTTCGCCGCTATATCCGACGCAGCCTTCGTATTCGCAAAGAAGAAGTCATCCAGAATCACTTCATCAAAGTGCCGCGCCACAAACTCCGAAATACTCTTCACATAAGCCCTGTCCGCGGGCTTCGAATACGTGAACGAAACAAACTGCCCATGATCACTATCCGAATAGCAGATCCCACCTGCCACCTCCACGCCCTTCGACGCAAAAAACTTCTTCACCTCCTCAATCAGCGGTCCATCCGCCACCTCCCGACTTCGGTACGTCTCGATATAAACCTTATCGACATGCACCTGGCCAGACAGCTGCGCCCAGCTACTCTCCAGCCACGCGCGGTCCCGCATCTTCAGCACCACGCTCACCGGAATATACACAGCCGTCTTGAACGGCGCCTGCACCCCCGACAGTGTCCCGGCCTGATTCGCACCCTGCGCCCGCACCTGCGGCGCCATCCACAACGCCATCAACACCAGCCCAGCCGCTACCACTCCGCGAATATTCACGAGCATCTCCACTCGACTGTAAGTCGAAGCGGAATTATATCCATTCTCCTCAAATTAAAGCGATTTAATCGTTTACCACCGACATCCCTCGGCCCACCTGCCAAATCAAGGCATGCCCCAAGCCAGGTTATCGAACCGCACTCCCTCCCCATTCGCCACCGAAACCTTCACCCTCGAGCTAGCCAACACCCAACCAGTCCTCACCCTGCGCAACTCCCCCGGCTTCACTACCACCGTCACCGCATTCATCCCCTCCGATGCCACCGCCACTGAAGTCTCGCGGTCCCCGCCGTTATAAACATCAATCCCCGCAAACACCCGCGGCGCATAAAACGAAAACTCCCCACCCTCCACCTTCACCAGCTTCAAATTAAACGTCGCAAACTTTCCTCCCGGTACAGAAATCTCCCACCCACCCTCACCCCAATCCACGACCCCACTCGGATACTGCCCCACCAACTTAATCCCCGCCGCCACATGCGGATCATCAAACGTAATCACTCGCGGAACCGCCGGCCCAACCCCCTCAACATCCACATCCCGCGAGCCAGCATGCACCACACGCATCACCCGCGTCGCATCATCAAACCAATACCCATCGCCCTTCAACGCCTTCACATCACGAACCCTCGCAACCGCTCTCCCACCCACACTCACCGTCTCCGGCAAAAAGTTCAACCGCAACACATCACTCGACCCCATATCAAACGTAGACCACGTAACACTCCCCGCCCCATACCTCATCTTCGTCACCACCGACGACGACCCCAACAAATGCGACTCATCTCCAGGCGCCCACTCGGGCACCGCCCAGAACGCATCCATCATTCGTCGCGGCCCATCCGCAAACTCATCCGTAAACCACCACTGGTTGCTAAACGGAGCATGCGCCTTCCCCGGCAAGCCCTGCCAATACGTCACCCAGTTGTACGTCCGATACGCCGCCTCCTTATAAGCAGCGTCGCCCGTCATTGCAAAATAAAACGCCTCCACCGAAGCCAGCCGCGCGCTATGACTATCGCAACACTCACCCGGCAGATTGCAACAAAAATCCTTCCCCCCGCTCCCCTGCTCGGTAGTCACCAGCGCTCCATGCACCAGGTATTTCGGCCACCGCGGAGTAGTCTTCACCCACTCCATCAGTGCCCGCGCATGTTCTCGCCACAGCGGATCCTTCTCTGGATGCAACAGCAAATACCGCGCCAGCTCCAGAGGAATCACATTGTTCATGTCCTCCATGCTGCCCGGCACATCTTCGAAGTACCCCACCCAAACATTGTTCTTCATCGGATAAGCCATCAACCAATCCCACGCCCCAGCTCTCACCCGCGCATACTCTGCCATATCTCCCTGCTTCAACCGTATGAGTTCATCGAACAACATAATCGGCTCCACAACATTCGCCGAGTAAGGACACATCCCCTTCCCCTCCTTCAAACTTCCATCCTTCCCATGGCATCGATAAGGCCACGGCGAATTCGCCGCATCGCCCTTCTTGAAATTCTTCACCAACGCCTCCGCACAAAGAATCGCCTCGCGCAGGTACTTCGTCTTCCCCGTCATCTCATACAGCCGCAGATACGCATACCCATCCTCACCCACCACATGCGGCTCAATAAAATCCTCACCATGATTGCTCCACCCCGTGTACTTCGCGCTCCCCGGATTCCCCGAAGCGTATGGCACCGACGCATACGCATAATCGGCCGGCGTCAACCCATGCGCCATCTCGTAATCGAAAAAATTCTCCAGATACTCCACCGTCCGCGCATCCCCCGTGTACGGATAAAGCCGCTCCACAAACCCCTCCGACATCGCCCGCAAATATCCCGTAGAGTTCGCCCAATTCTTATCAGGAGTCATCTCATACGTCGTCCGATCAAAATCAAAGCAGCAATAGAAATACTGCAGCCGCTGCCTCTGGTACTGATCCCAATCAATCGTCCACTGCGATAAAAAATAATCCGAGTACGAAAACCCCGTATCCTCCCCGACCGGCCACGGCAACAACTTCCCACCCGAATCCAACTGCACCTCCCGACCAGCAATCGTCCCCGCATCCACCACCGACACCACCGGAAACCCCTGCGACGCGTGCGTTTCGAATGCACCACTCCCCGTCGTCACCTGCCCCGCCGCAGCCGCCGCACACACCCCCAACACCAGCCCCGCCAATCCACGAACCATCGCCATAGCCAACCAGCATATCCCCGCAGCACCACCCCGCACACGTTCTCCCATGACCCAATCGAGCCCAACCTTCAAACTCTTTTCTCTTCGTTCATAACGATGCGGAGCGTATCGTATCCGCAGACCGCGGTTATCGATAAGCACCTGTGCGTATCCCCCACCCCGCGCTCAACGAAACGGAGTCCGCCATGTTCACGTTCATCAATCCATTTCTGCTGGGCGCCGCCTCTGGGCTCCGTGCATTCACAGGTCTCGCCGTTGTCAGTTGGGCAGCGCATCTCGGCTACATTCACCTCGACCACACCTGGCTCGCCTTCCTCGGCTTCGCCTTCACTCCCTACATCCTCACCCTCCTGGCCATCGGCGAGATCGTAAACGACAAACTCCCCAAGACTCCCAGCCGCCTCATCCCACCACAATTCATCACGCGCGTCGTAACCGGCACGCTCTGCGGCATCGCACTCGGACTCTCATCCGGTCATGTGCTCATCGGCGCGCTCGCTGGAGCCATCGGCGCCGTTGCAGGAACCCTTGGCGGAGCACAGGCAAGGGCCTTCGTCGCCAAGCTCTTCGGACGCGACCTGCCCGCCGCACTCCTGGAAGACGCGTCCGCCATCGGCATCGCCATCGCAGCCATCGCTCTCATCCCATAACTCGCTCCCCCAAACCCACCTCAAGCAGTCGATTTGCATCACGAAACCGGGCTAAGTCAGCACAAAAATGCTAGGCTCATCTTCATGGAACAGTATCGCCGCAGAGGTCAGAGCGTCTCCCCAAACCTCCGCTATCTGGCTCTCAGCGCGGTACTTACCATCATCGGCTGCGCCAGCCCCGGCCCGCCCCACGCCCCTTCCCTCAAACTCCCTCAGCCCGTTCGCAATCTCACCGTTACTCGCATCGGCAACACCGTCGAACTTCACTTCACAGCCCCTGCTAACTCCACGGATAAGTTACCTTTACGAGGCCCCACCCTCTCCGGCCAGCTATGCCGCCAACTCCCCCACCAACCCTGCCTCCCAGCCTCTCCTCGAATCTACGTCCCCCTCACTAACTCCATTGATTCCAATAACTTAGTTACCTGGACCGACACCCTCCCACCCGCCCTCATCCAGGGCTCACCCCAGCTCCTCGCCTACCGCGTAGAATTCTTCAGCCCCGCCAACCGTTCCGCAGGCCCATCAAATCAGGCATTTACCGCCTCCGGCCCCGCCCCAGCCGCAGTAGAAAACCTCCACGCGGAAGGCTCCCGCCTCGGCATCATCCTCCAATGGACCCCCTCCCCCAACCCCGGCCAAGTCGTCCTCCGCCGTGACGATTTAGCCCCCGCCAAGCCAAAATCTCCCGAGCCCACAACCTCAAAAACCGAGGCTGAACCTTCCACCGTATGGTTGCAAACAAATGATTCTAATGGATCAAAGGCCCACACCCTGGACACCGCCGCCCTCCCCGACACACCCTATCGCTACATCGCCCAGCGCCGCACCACCCTCCAGCTCGCGAACCACTCCATCGAACTGCGCAGCGCCCTCTCAACTCCCATTGAATACACGCTTCTAAAAGTCTATCCTCCCCCCAAACCCATCGGCCTAACCGCCGCAGGCTATGCCACCGGAACTCCCTCAACCTTCGCCGTAGATCTCATCTGGCAGCCCATCACCGAAGCTGGTCTGATCACGCCTCTCGCCGGCTACAACCTCTACCGCGAAACCCTCACTACGGCAGGCGAACCCTCAGCCTCACGCACGCAGCTAAACTCCTCGCCTATTCCCCAGCCCTCATTCCACGACGCCACCGCGAACGCAGCCTCAACGTATCGTTACAGCGTCACCGCAATCGACGCCAAGGGCAACCAAAGCACCGCCACCACGGTCGTTCTCCAGCCCTCAACCACTCCCTAAGCCTCACCGTTTACAAGGGAATCGTCACCTGCGGCAAGGCCATCAGGTTCAGTCGCTGGAGTGTCTTGCGCGCAAGGCCGGTCAGCGGTTGTTGCGCCAGCTTCGTCGTAGTCACCCACCGCAAGTCGCCCTTCTCCGCCAAAACCTTTTCCATCAACAGTGAGCCAGCTTCATCCTCATGGATCGCCTGCTTGGGCGCAGTGCCCTCGCTGAATACCTGCACATAATAGTTGGTGTTGGTGATGGCGTGCCGCAGCCGCAGCACCGGTTCACGCCCCTGCGTCGCTCCCGCCGGCAACGCCGGCAGCTCCAGCATTCCCGCCATCAGCGACGCGTCGGCCGCCCGTCGTTCCAGCAAAACCTCCGTCGCGACTCCACGTTTGCGAACCGCCAGCAGATGCGCCACCGTTCGGCTCTGCATCTTTGCACGAGCTCCGGTCGCATGTTCTCCGCGTGTCCTGCACAACTCCACCACTGGACATTGCAAACACAGCGGCGCTCGCGGCAAGCAGATCGTCGCGCCCAGCTCCATCATCGCCTGGTTGTGATCCCCAGCCGCATTCTCGCCCGACGACCTCCGGCTCGCTGCCGGCATCAGCGCTTGCGCAGCATCCGCCAACTGCGCTCTCGCCTTCGCGCCCTTCTGCTCAGCCTGCCCCAACACCCGCAGCAGCACCCGCTCAACATTGCCATCCAGCACCGCCACACTCTCGCCAAACGCAATGCTCGCGATCGCTGCCGCCGTATACTCCCCCACCCCAGGCAGCGTCCTCAGCTTCGTCGACGACCGCGGCAGCTTCCCCTCAAATTCACGATCCACAAACTGCGCTCCCCGGTGCAGCATCCGAGCCCGGCGGTAGTACCCCAGCCCGCTCCACAGCGCCAGAACATCTTCTTCCTCGGCCACCGCCAGCTCATGAATCGTCGGAAACCGCAGCAAAAACTCCTGGTATCGATCGATCACCGTCGCTACCCGCGTCTGCTGCAACATGATCTCCGACAACCACGTCGCATACGGATCCCCCACCTCTCGCCACGGCAGCGCCCGCGCATTCTCCCGATACCACGCCCCCAGCCGCCGCCGAAACGTCAGCGCCGAAAATCCCAACCCCTCAGTCTCTGGCACCGACGCAGCCACGGCCTTGACGCCACGCTTCTGCGCGACACCCTGCTTCCGTTCCGCGTTCCTTGCCTTCGACATGCTCCAGACAGTCTATCTGGCCCAGCCGCAGGCGACGCTAGCAGATCCAAACCCTTCTTCCCGCGTTGCCGCTAGAAGTTAAAGAATTTCTCCCGCAACGCGTCTTCATAGGCCTTCTTGGCAGCCTTCGCCTTCCCGCGGGCGTCTTCCTCAGCGAAGCCGGCCGCCTCCCACGTGTCGACCTCCGCCTCGGAATGATCTACGGAAGCTAGATCTTCTTCCCTCCGAATGGCAGCGATCCACTCCTCCACCGCCGCCTTGTAGCTGCTTTGCATTTTGTCCAGTTCCGCGGTTTCGATTGCCATCGTCCTAACCTCCATACAGAAAGTTATTCCAGCCGCATGAATAGGCCATGTACAACAATTAAGCTGGCAAACCGCACGGCGCAGTGCCATCCCTCACTCTGGTGTAGCCTCAACCCATGTCGATGATCAGGTCCATCTTCATCCTGCTGCTCTTCCAGCTGACCGGCGAAGCCCTCCGCACCGTCAGCCACACCAGCATCCCAGGCCCAGTCATCGGCATGATCCTGCTCGCTGCCTTCTATATCGTCCGTCGCCGTGAGCCTTCGCCCGCACTCCAGCACGCCGCCGACGGTCTGCTAAGCCGAATGGGATTGCTCTTCGTCCCCGCCGGCGTGGGCATCGTCGCCAACCTCGCGCTCCTCCGCTCTACCTGGCTGCCCATCTCCGCTGCCCTCATCGGCAGCACCTTCATCACCCTCATCACCACTGCCTGGATCATGCACCGCTTCGGCCGCCGCGCCTTCATCCAACCCGAGGGCTTATGAACTGGACCACCCTCCCTCACACCCTCTCGCCTGGCATCGTGCCACTCTTCGCCATTGTCCTCACACTTGGCGCTTATCTCTTTGGCGTCGAGCTCGAGAAGCGTCTCCGCAGTCCCCTCGCGAACCCTGTACTCATCGCCATCGTGCTCATCGGCGTCACCCTCCGCCTCCTCCACCTCTCCTATCAGGACTACTTCACCGGCGCTCAATTCATCCACTTCCTCCTCGGCCCCGCCACCGTAGCTCTCGCCATCCCCATGGTTCGTGCACTCGAGCACATGCGCCGCGCCTTTTGGCCCATGCTCTCCGCACTCCTCGCCGGCTCCCTCATCGGACTCGTCAGCGGCTATGCCATCGTTCGACTGCTCGGCGGCAGCCAGGAGGTCGCTCTCTCCATGGCCCCTAAATCCCTCACCACCCCCATCGCCATCGCAGTCTCAGCCAGCATCGGAGGCATCCCTTCCCTCTCCGCCGTCCTCGCCATCCTCGGCGGCATCCTCGTCGCCATCTCCATCGACCCCGTCCTTCGCTGGCTAAAGATGGACGAACCCTCAGCCAAAGGCCTCGCCGCGGGCACTGCGGGAAGCGGCCTCGGCGCCTCCCGTGTCATCCCGCAACACACCCTCTCAGCCGCCTTCGCAGGAGTAGCCATCGGCGCCAACGGCATCCTCACCGCCGTCCTCGCCCCAATCGTTGTTCCTCTTCTAAAACACTGGTAGCAGCAGGCCTTTTACGCCCCACCACGCGAAGCCTCCCGCCGTCCGCGCAGGACCCCAGGGCCTATCGCGATGCCCGCTGAACCTTGGCTTCTGCCTGGTCAATCGCCTCATACAAATCCGAGACATCTTTGACCTCAATCCACGCGGTCGGTGTCACCACAATAATCGTCGGCGTATACATTCTCGAGTTCAGCCGGTGCCCGAGCGCATCACCCGCATTCACCTCGCGCTCCAGTTGCCCCGTTGGATCGAGCACAAATGGAAGCGACTTGCCATGCGCAGCAAAGAACGCCTTCGTAAATCTGTCCAGATCATCCTTGTTCGCAATCTTCTCCTGCGACGCAAACAATTCGCGACGATATTCCGTAGCCAATTCAGGCGACACTTTGTCCTCGAGGTAACGAGCATACAGCGCACCCTCATGGCTCCACATGTGGCTCGGAATATGAAAGTCGTAGCGAACCAGCGGAATCTTATAGTGGTTGATCGCTGCATGAACAAACGGAAAAGCGTGCGCGCAATAAGGACACTCCAGGTCCTCCCACTCGATGATCGCCACCTTCGCCCCCGCCGGCGGCTTCAGCATCGATGTATCCGAAAAATGACTTACCTGATCAGCAGGCACCGAAGTCTGCGCCCCGGCGCCTGACCCAGCCAACAACATCACACACCCAGCAAGCAGAACTCGGAACATCCCAGCGAAGCTCAAGAGCACACTCCTCACGAATACCATCTCCGTCCTGTCCATTCGATCACAGGTGATACGGAACGCTCAGTCCCCGCAACACTCATCGCGTAGCCGCGCGAAGCCTCTCGCCGTCCGCGCAGGACTCGTACTTCCAGTTGCGCGATTTCCCCTCGGCGATCCACTCCACCGCCGTCGCCGCCCTCTTCTCCCGAGTCTCGTCACGCTTCGCCTCGGCAATCCACTGGCAGTACTCCCGCCTGTATCCCGGAGTCATCGCCTCGAACTTCTTCGCCGCGCCCTTGTTCTTCTTCAACGCCGCCGCCAGCGCCCCTGGAACCTCTGACTCGCCCTTCGCTACCTTGGGCCGCGACCACGCCTTCGTCCGTTCGCCGTCAGCAATCGCCCTGGCCGCGACGCTCACATAGGACACCAGCTTTGCGCGCGAGGGCAGATCCTTAACCGAGGTCACCTTCCCAAACGTCCCCATACCGTTATCCTGCGCGGCGCCCTCCTTCTCCAGAACCGCGCCCACCTCCGGCCCCCACAACCCAAAGCTGCAATGCGCCTTGAACGCCGACATATTCCCGAGGATCACGCCCTGATACACGAAGAACGGCCGCGACCACTTCATCTCCTCCACCACCCCCGGCGCCCCCACATGCACCACCTCGCGGAGGTACTCGAGCACCGGCTGCGCAAACTCTGCAGCCTTGTTGATGTAGGCGTCCACTGCAACAATCCTGCCATCCGTAACCGTAGCCATCGATCACCTCCAACTGATACTGCTGAAGAGGCCACCAGTATAGCGACGCATCTGCCCTCTTCCCAACCGCCACCCAAAGCCTTGCCTGTTTTTCGCCGTCATCCTGAGGCGCAGCCGAAGGACCCCCGTATTCTCCCGTTCTTCTTACGCCACAACCCCACGCGCTACGCATCCAACCCGCCGTTCGCGCAAGGCCCAAAAACCTTGTCAAGCCCCTTGAAGCCCCGAAAATCGCGAAAACCCCTGTCAACACTGGCGATATATATTTTCAAAACCTGGCATAGTTACCCCTGCCAATCCGCTACAATTTAACTAGACCCTCACAATTCAGCGATTAGCAAGCGCCTGCCCTTTGACGAGCGCCTCGCCCTTGCGCATCAGTAAAGGGCTCAAGAGTGAACAAGGGCCAACGGCCCGACATAGACTCCGACGGGGTGAAAAATCTCCAGCTTTCACTTTAAGCCCCTAACCCCAATAGGAAGAAATAGATACGTGTAACCCGTTTAGAATGAGCCGTTTGAAAGCAGCTTTCACTCGTCAACTCCAACATTCCAAACGACTTGACTAAGCAAAAGTGAAAGTAGGGGGGAGGGGGGTGAGACCCTACGCCAGCAGCGCGGCTTCCGAAATTCGCGTTCGCCGTGCCACGGTCTCCAGCGATCGCGGCCTGAGCGATGCCATCGCCATAAGCACCCCGCGCGATGGCGCCCACACCAGCCCGCGCGAAACCAAGGTTGCCAGAGCCACCTGCCCTGACAGTTCGCGGTATAGCTTCTCCTGAAACTGCTCGGCACTCTCGCCCTGCAGATACATCGCCGCCGCCAGGCATCCGCTATGCAGCGCAATCGACATCCCATCGCCGGTGAACGACGGAATCACCGCCGCCTGGTCGCCCAGCGACCAGACACCATCGCTCGCCGAGCGCACATATCCATAAGGGATCGCCGACACGGCCAGCGGTTTCGCCAACATCACCTCTGCACCCTGCAGCCGTTCTCGCAACAACCCACATTGGCGCTGCATCGCCGCCAACAGATCCTCCCAGCCGCCTCCCAGCCGCTGCAGCTCCTTCCGCTGAACCAGGCAACATAGATTGGCCGCACCGTCTTCGACCGGCTGCAACCCTGCATAGCCGCCGCGATACAGCATCAGCTCCACATGGCCCTCCAGCGCCGCAGCCTGCCCTGCCGCAAGCCGCCAGTACATCTTGAACGCCACCAGGTCGGACTGTTTCCCCTTCGGCCGAGGTCGACCTCGGAGATCATGCTTGCCCGTAGCCAGGAATGCCGCCTTTGCCAACACCGGCTCGCCACCCTCCACCACCGCGCGCCAGTCGCTGCCCTCGCGCTCAAGCCCACGCACTCGGCAACCACGCAGTACCCGAGCGCCTGCATCCGCCGCCATCTGGAGCAGCTCCTCATCCAGCCGCCGCCTGGTCAGCGACAGCGCCTGGAACGGAAGCTTCGCCTCACTCAACCCGGCGCTGCCTGCCAACCGCACCGCACCGATCGGCACTGCACCCAGGCTCGCTGCCTCAAGCCCAAGCAACTCCAGGTAATTCAGCGCCTCTCGACTGAGAAACTCCCCACAAACTTTATGCTCAGCCTGCAGCGCGCGCTCGATCACCACCACATCGCGACCAGCGCGAGCCAATTGAATCGCCGCAGCCGAACCCGCCAGGCCTCCACCAACCACTACAACCTCAGCATTCACTTCAAGCGCTCCACGCACAAGCGTCCCGGAGTCCATCGCGCCAGCCGCACGTCCGCAACGCCGATTCCAGCCGCGCTCAACATCCGCTCCCAATCATCCTCACGGAAGCTTCGGCGGAACGACACTGGACCATCATGCTGCACAAACCGATGCCATCGCATGACCTTCGCCAGCATCCCGAACAGTCGATACGGAGTCTCTTCTCGACACAGGTCGTTGACAAACCATCCGCGCCGCGCAACCGCTTCACTCCACCCCAGAAAGCGCACGATCTCAGGTTCTTCCAGGTGATGGGTGAACAGAGAGCTCAGCACCACATCCACGGGCTCTTCATAGGCAAACGCGTCACCGGTAAGCCACTGGATGGCACTCGAAGCCGGCGCGAGTTCTCGCGAAACGCGCGCAGCGTAAGGGTTTAGATCAATACCCGTGAGCTTCACCTGAACGCCGCGACGCTCAGCCCATCGCTCCACGCGGCGCAGCATATCGCCACCACCCGAGCCCACATCCACAATCCGGAGTCTCTGCTGGGGCGTTGCCGCAATCAGCCTATCTAGAAACGCTAGCGTCGGCCGATAGGACAACGCAAGCCGATTCACCTGCCCTAGATCCATCAGGCATTCGTGGAAGTCCTCATACAAGCAAGGCTCATCCATCCACTCTGGCAGTTCCGACGGTGCCGCGCGCCGCGACAGATCAACAACACCATCAGACGGCATGGAAGAGCATCGTCTCTGCTGTCAGTCCAGGCCCGAAGGACATAGCGCAGCCTTTTTCTCCCGGCTGCGCACGCTGCATCAGCTTTTCCAGTACGAACATCACTGTGGCCGAACTCATGTTCCCAAAGCACTCCAACGTCTGCCGCGAGCAAGCTAACGCATCTTGATCCAGCGACAGACCGCGCTCCACCGCATCCAACACCGACTTGCCACCTGGATGAACACCCCACAGCGAGATGTCCTCCTTGCTAAGCTTGCCGAGGATCTCGCCACCCGAGACCGCCAGGGCTTTACCAATCTCGCCCGGCACCCTGCCCGACAGAAGCATGTCAAACCCCACGCCGCGGATCTTCCAGGTGATCAGGTCTCGCGTCTCTGGAATCAGCACAGAGCGGAAGCTGTCCATCGCGAAGCCCTCCGGCCGAGCACTGATGAGACTGGCAGCACAGCCATCACCGAATACGAGGAAGGACAGCACCTGCTCTAGCTCCTGCGTCTCCTGCAAATGCAGCGTACATAACTCTAGGTTGACCAGAAGCACCTTGGCATCTGGCTCCGAACGGACGATATGCCTCGCCTGTTTTAGCCCGTTGATCGCGGCGTAGCATCCCATAAACCCAATCATGGTGCGTTCCACCGACGTATCCAAGCCGAGATGGTCGAGGATGTCGAAGTCGAGCCCGGGCGCATATAGCCCCGTGCAGGACGTAACCAGAACATGGGTGATGCCATGACGCTCTTCCTGCGAGAGCATGAGCTTATCCAGGGTCCGCTGCGCCAGCCTGGGAGCAAAGCGCTCAAAGATTTGCATGCGCTTCGCTGTATCCGGAAAGCTTCCCCGCGTGTAGAACTCGTGAGCGTTCACAGTGAACTCTGTACTCGTTGCATTCGGCGTCAGCACAGAAAAGCGTCTTCGAATGCCCGAGCGCGCAGCCATTCGACGAAACACAGGTTGGACGCGAGGATCTTCCAACATCTGATCCGCGAATGCGACGAAGGCTTCGTGCACATCATCCTGTGGCACAGCAGTGGCGATCCGGTTGATGTACGCCTGGGTCACATGATCCTCCGATGATCTTAGGATGCAGCAATGACAACGTGAGAGATGACTCCGAATAGCAAGCCAATTGTCTTTGTTTTGTCACGTGACAATAACTCAGTCACTTTGTATTTTGAACGACGAGGACACAAAGAGCAGAGTCTCCTCGAAACTCAAGGCACACTCTGTGTAGTGCAGCATGGAATGAGATCGAGCAAAAACGAGATCCGTGGGGCTATAGCAACTACATAACATCAAAGGCCGCCAGAAAGGCGGCCTTTGGTTTTTGTCTTATTAGGGGGCTAGTCGCCGGCGACGGTTTCTTCGATATTGTTGACGACTTGGGCCTTGCTTTCAACCGGTGCTGCGGGCTTGATACCGCCCAGTCCACCAATCTCGCCGATCGCAACGAACCCACCAGGAAGCTCCGGCTCCTTGAGGATTTCCTTGCGATACAACTTAGCCATACGCGCGTTCTCGGCATCTTCTTTCAGCTTCTGATCGCGAGCGCGAATCTTTTCCTCGCGCGCGTTCTTGGCAATGCCGCTCTTGTCAAAGGTGTCGTTCGCAGCAGAGTCCACGTGTGCCTGGTTCAGGACCAGGTCGTACTTGGCTTCCTTCTCCAGACCAACCTTCTTGCCGCCTGCAAAGATCTCATGCCGGCCGTGCTCCTCATACCACTTGGTGAGCGACGAGGTCATGTGCATCTTCTCGATGATGTTTCTCCAGCCAACACCCGTGTTGTACGCGCAGAAGCTGATCTCACCCTCTTGAGTTGCGTAGGGGATGATGCACTGCTCGGTGCGGCGGAAGTCGTAGTTGAAGAGATCCTGGAACCACATACCCGCGATGAACAGGAAGTTCCAACGATCGGCGCGGCGCATCTTGATGTCTTCCATCGTGCGGTCAGCCGATACCTTGCCGTAGTTGCGGCCGGTTGCGCCAAAGCACTTATCAAACTTGGTCAACAGCGAGAAGATGCTGAAGTGAGTCGGCGCATTCTTCGGTTCGTAGTTGCGAATGAGGGCTAGACCCGCGCCAATCATCGTCAAGTACTTACCGCGAGCCGCATCGTTCACGCGAGCAATGTCCTTGGCAAGACGATCGGCATTGAGGAACGCGGTCACCGGAACGGCTTCCTTCGTTTCCTTGTCGATCATCAGCGCCATGCCGATACCGCAGTTCGGATGGCAACCGCAGGAGAGCTGGCCCCAGTCGTGTTCGGGCCCATGAACCAGGTCAGCCCAATCCGAGAAGGTGGACATGAAGCTGATCGGGAACCAGTCACGGACAGGCTCGCCGAGACCAGTTTGGTTCTTGACGTCATGCGCGAGGTGCGACAGCGTGTAGCGTTGCGCGTGGCGGCGTTCGTCGGACACATCCTCATCGCGGCCGGTGAACGACACAGGCTGGAAGGAGAGGAAGTTGATCTTCTTTGGGTTGTCGAGAGCGAACTCGATGATGCGGCCAACCTGCTCGTTATTGATGCCGTTGATGATGCAGGTGACGGGAACGATGTCCACGCCGGCTTCATGCAGGTTGTGGATGGCCTGGAGCTTGACGTCGAATGCGTTTCCGACCTTGCGGTGACTATTCGGTGCGTTGCCGATGCCGTCAAACTGCAGGTAGGCATAACGCAAACCGGCTTCAGCAGCAGCCTTCGAGAATTCCTTTGACTTGGCAAACTCGATACCGTTGGTCGCAGCCTGCACCGAGGTGTAGCCGACCTTACGCGCGTAGGCGACGGCGTCGAGGAAGTAGGGGCTCAGCGTGGGCTCGCCACCCGAAAACTGCACCGACATCTGGCGCTTGGGCTTGATCGTAACGGCGTTGTCGAGCATGGTCTTGATCTCGTCCCACGTGAGCTCATGCACAAAACCAACCTGGTTGGCGTCCATGAAGCAGGGGTCGCACATCATGTTGCAACGGTTCGTCAGATCGATGGTGAGCACCGAGCCGCGGCCGTGGGTGACGGTCGAGGTGCCGTGATTGTGCAGCTTGCCATCGTTGTGGGCGCGGATATCGCGGCCCGGGAAGACCTCTTCGAGATGCTTGAAGAAAGCCGTGTCGATCGACATGACATCTTCAAAGTGTCCGTGAATCGGGCAATCCTTCACCATCAGGATCTGACCATCGCGCTCGATGATCTGCGCCTTGATCTCGCCGACCTTCTCATTGAGAAGAATCTCGTGGGGCAGCTTGCCGTCCACGATCTGCTGGCGGATCTGGGGCACACACTTAGGACATAGGGAGTCGG
>Ga0302226_10000791_pt1 | contig 24903 bp, 37 predicted proteins | sample II_Palsa_E3_3_FD_193524 | JGI IMG/M metagenome (GOLD analysis project Ga0302226, IMG submission 193524) | Peat permafrost microbial communities from Stordalen Mire near Abisko, Sweden - II_Palsa_E3_3 | ecosystem: Environmental > Terrestrial > Soil > Palsa > Peat permafrost | place: Sweden...
AAAAAAAAAAAAAAAACGATTAGCCGACCCTCGACATTGAACAGTGGCAAAAGGGAGCGGTGGCCATGCCGATCATGAGGGTGCTCAAGCCAGAGGGAGCCGTGTCGGTCTTTGATGCGCCGCCGGAAGAGGGTGGCCTCAAGCGCAGCGTCACTCGCATCAAGAAGAAGGCGGTCGAGCTGCCCGAGGGCGTGCTCCAATGGGAGAACCGCGGCTACCTCTACAGCACCTGGGAGAACCGGTGGGTCTCGATGCTGGGATCGCGTCTGCACGTCTCCTTGGACCGCGACGACGCCAAGAGCTTGATGTCGATCGCCTTCACAGACATCGAACAGGTCCTGTATTACACTGCCCGCGATGACGACAAGCAGGTCATCTTTGGCATCGTCCTCCGCAGCCAGGTCCTCCACCGATTCAAGACGCCCTCGGACAAGGACCGCGACCGCTGGCTCAAGGCGCTCGGCGACGCGACAAGCCGCAAGCCCACCATGTCTGCTCCTGGAGCCCAGACGTCGGGTGCTGGCGGCGAAGACAGCAAGATCCCCATGGCGCTGCGTGCTCAACATCGCGTGACCTCAGAGAACGCCAAAAAGACGGTCCGCGGCGAGGTCTTCAAGGACGGCGTGCTCGACATGTTTTCTGACGGATGGTTCAGCCGCTGGGCCAAACGCTACGTGATCGTTCAGGAGGGCGTCCTGTATACATTTGCAACCGAGCAGGCCTTCCTCGACTCGACGAGCGCTCCTTTGGAGAGGTGAGAAACGAAAACTTGACTAATTTTTATTTATTTATTTATTTATTAGTATCCGATTGGAGACCGTCGTGTCGATTCGCATGTGCGACGTCAACGCTGCCACCGAAGAGGCGACGTGGTTTTCCGCACCAGAGCTCAACGTCTTCCAGATCACCACGCCCAAGGAGGCCATCATTTTCAAGGCACCGGATGCGCAGTCAAGTAACTCCTTCTATCACCTCTGGCTCCTGACGTCTTTTTATTTCACTTCCAGCGATCGAGTGGATCCACTTGCTCATGAAGATCTCAGGCAAAGCCGTGAGCGAGGCCCGTCGCAAACGCGACAACATCCCCGAGGACGAGATCGACGACGAGGAGGAGAACGTCGAGGAGGTCTTTGGCCCGGTCGTCGAGGGCTTTGTGACCGAGGGCAATGTGAAGCAGTGGCTGAGCATCATAAACGGCGACTTTTACTACTACAAGACCAACCTGGCCAAGGTGCCCACAAAGATTATCAGGTCGGCAGACGTGACCGGATTCGGACCACTCGAACAGTCTGGCGCCAACGGCTTCCAGCTCACGATCAAGGGCCAGCACGTTCCCCACGTCACCCGCACCGACATTCTCGCCCAATGGTGGGTCCGCAAAATCAAGTAGGCCGTAAATCCCCTGATTTCATCAGTAAAAAAAAAAAACAAGCTAATCCTATTTATTAAAACAACAGGCAAATCCAAGATGCCAATTATGACCTCACCGAAGTGCTCGGTCTCAAGACGGTCGCGCTTGATGCAGTCGCCAACGAAGCCCTGAACCAGAAAATGGCCAGCCTGATTATCGATCCCCTCAAAGTTAAGAACGGCGAACAGCCAATGCTTATCCAGGTTTGCAAACCATCGAAAAGAAATATTTTAATTCTTCGTTCGATAGCTAAATGTCAAGCGGCCACTTGGACAGCAGGTCAAGTTGGACAAGAGTTCCCTCACGGTGGACTCGAGCTTTGTGCTCGACGCAGGATCGGTCATCTACCAGTGGAACGGCCCCCAGTCATCGCGAGTGTGCTCGGCACGCGGTGCAGATCTGGCCAACCGCATTCGCATGAAGGATCGTGGCGGCAACGCGACCATTGTCTTTTTGAACGACGCTGCGGGACGCGGGACGCCCTTCCACAAGTTTTTGGGCATCAAGGCGTCCTCCGAACTGGATGCCGACAATCTCCCGCCCGCTTCCACCGAGCCGTTTAGTATGATAATAATAAAGCGGCGTATTTTTATTAACTAGAATACATGGTTACAGAGGGCATTAAAATATACAAGGTCAAGCCGGAGAAGGAGACAAAGCGCATCCTCGAGCTTGTCTTTGACGAGACGGACAAGCTGCCCTCCAAGGACGTACGTGGGGTTCTGTCTCTATTAATTTTTTTTTTTAACTTAATTTTCGTCTCGTAGTTGCTGGAAAACGACTTTAACTTTGTCATCGACGCCGACACAGAGATATTTGTGTGGAGCGGCTCCTTCTCGAGCATCCAAGAGCGCAAGCTAGCCCATCTGCTCGCTGGATGCCTTGCCACTCAACCTGGCCGTCCCAAAGATGTTTTCATCACACGCGTGCTGCAAAACTCGGAGATGATGATCTTCAAGGAGAAGTTTGGCGACTACCCCGGCATGCTTCCCGTCAACGTCACGCCCATGAACGAGGGCAACGAGAACTACGTCAAGATGGAGCAACCCGAAATCGACATCCCCGCGCTCCAAGCACCCAAGTTTGCCGCCGAGGAAGACATTGACGATGGCAAGGGCACGATCGACGCCATGTGGATCATCCGCAAGCGCAAGAAGGCCTTTGGCGACAACTATGAGTTTGACAAGGAGCTCCTGAACGAGAAGGAGTACGGCACGTTCTACTCTGGCGAGAGGTATACTTTATTACTTCATTTAAAAGTTTTAAGACCTGTTATAGCTACCTCCTCCGGTACAAATACACCGTTAAATCGACGGAAAAGTACCTGGTCTACTTTTGGCAGGGGCGCGACTCGTCCATCACCGAGAAGGGTGCATCTGCGCTTGAAACCATCAACGTGTCGGACGAGATCGGTGGCGACGCAACCCAGATTCGTGTTGAGCAGGGCAAGGAGCCACGCCACTTTATTCTCCTATTCGGAGGCATAGTCATCCACCTCGGCAAGCAGCAGGTCGATCGCACGCCCGGCAAGCACCGTCACTATCAGGTTCGCGAGCTCCAAGGCGGTGTCGTTCGCGCGGTCGAGACCGAAAACTCGAGTATGCTGTTTTTTTTGTTTTTTTTCATTATTTGTATCTGTTTTACTAAACTCGCCTACTACGACGACAGAGGTCGCGTACCACTCGGAGCACGTCACTGTTGTTGTGTCCGGACGTAACGCCTTCTGCTGGAACGGCAAGTATTCGACGTTCAAGGCACAGCAGGCAGTGAAGCAGGACAACATCCTCCGGCTGCCGTCCCTGCAGGACATCCAGTCGGTCGACGAGGGCAGCGAGCCCCAAGCGCTCCTGGACCTCTACGGCAAGGATGAGTGGACCGCCCGTGAGCCCGGTGCCAAGCAGCAGAAGGCTCCGACCTATTTATACGTAGTGTCGGGTTCGTCTGGCGTCGTTGTTGTACGTTTTTTTAGAATTACTATTAACATTGGGAAACCTACTAAATATTTTGTATGTTTGATTGGAAAGATCGAGCCACACCAAGTCTTCACCCAGGATGATCTTGAAAACAGCCACGTATATATTCTCGATTGCATCACCGAGATCTACGTTTGGATTGGCGGCAAGTCGATGCAAAACGAAAAGACGATTGGCATGGAGACCGCGCAGGTAATGAAAGATTTTTCGTCCAAGTCAGTTGTTTATTTTTATTATTATCAGAAACTGATTGTCAACTCGTCCCGTGGCCACAAGTCGTACGCCAATGTGTGGACGACGTACCCGTTCGAGGAGCCCCACGGTTTCCAACGCCACTTCCACTGCTGGAGCACGTCCAAATTCCCCGAAAAGGACAAGAAACGCCAGTCGGTCATGCGCCCCGTAGACGTCGTGCTCGATCAGCTCAATACCAAGTCGTACCCGCTCGCAGTCCTCAAGGCCGACAAGCTGCCCGAGGGTGTTGATCGCTCGAAACTCGAGGTAAATAAGCAAAAAAAAAAAAAAAAAAAGAAAGCAATGCATAATTGTTTGTACGTGTAGGAGTACTTGTCCAACAGCGAGTTCCAGCAGGTCTTTGAGATGAGCAAGGCCGATTTCCTTCTCGTTCCCAAGTGGAAGCAAGAGCAACTCAAACGGCAAAAGGGACTTTTCTAAACTATATATAAAAACTTTTTTTTTAATTACCTTGAATTTCTTAACCTTTTTTTCTTCTCTATCCTACTATCCTACTTGTATGTGCCCTTTTCACGAAAAAATCGTGTAGTTTGACCCCATCAGCTATCGAAAATAGTGGCATTATATTTAACTTATTTTAATTGGACAAGAGTGGTGAGCTGCTTCAAATATGGCGATGCTGTCCACATCGATTCGAGTGCGATCCGTGTGCTCGCGTTGATCTTGCTTGCATCGTCGCCCAGCCTCTGGATCGCCGTCTCCCTCAGTTGCAGGTCATTCTCGAGGATTGCTAGAATGTCTGTAGCCAGCACGAGCTGCATCGCATCCTCAGTTGGCATACACGCACAGACACCACACACACGCTTGCCAGTTACCTTTGCCGCCCCATCGGCCTCATCCGCCGAGTTCACTTGCGCGGCACAAGTCAGGTCCATTATTTGCGCTCTTATTTCGGCCACATTCAGCGCAATATCCTTCACTGCCGGTTGAAAGAAAGGGGGAAATTACATGCAGCATCTAGGTCGATAATATTACGTTGGGCGAGCAGCGCATCGTCCGCAGCCGAGCCCGCAAATGGCGGCGCGTTTGAACACCGTTTGACATAGTCATTGGCCATTTTGACGAGCGTGGTGCCCAGTTTCTCCATTCGGCAAGTCCTGAAAAAATGCGACCAGTTCGCGCTGTCCAGGTAGTCCGGCTGGGCAAGACCGTCCCTGAGGGGATCCGAGGCGTGCAGGTTGTGACACTGCCAACTCCGATGGAGCCATCCGTGTCGCTGGGCCCAGGCGACGTGCTCGTGCAGGTCAAGGCGGCCTCCGTCAACTTCCCCGACATCCTCATGACCGCGGGGCAGTACCAGGCCAAGCCGCCGCTGCCGTTCGTGCCCGGGATGGAGGTCAGCGGGATCGTGCTCGACGTGGGCCCCGCCACCACCGCCTCCACCTCCAGCAAACTGCGCAAGGGCGACAAGGTGATGTGCCTGATGGGGACGGGCGGGTTTGCGACAAGGGTCGTCGTCCGCGAGGCGCAGTGCCAGCGGCTGCCGTCGACGTGGTCATTCGAGGAGGGTGCTGCGTCCCTGGTGGCCTACACGACTGCGTACCACGGGCTGGTCGAGCGCGCCAATGTGCAGCCGGGCGAAACAGTCCTTGTCGGCTTTGCTGCCGTGCAGATCGCCAAGCTGCTGGGCGCGACCGTGATCGCAACCGGGTCGACCGACGCCAAGCTCGACATTGTCAGGCGGCATGCCGGCGCTGACCATGTCATCAACTATGTCCGCACACCACAGTTTCGCGACGAGGTCAAGCGCCTGTCAAATGGTGGCGGTGGCGTGGATGTCGTCTACGACCCCGTGGGCGGCGACACAACCCTGGAATCGATCCGCTCAACGACGTATGGGGCCCGCATCGTCCTGATTGGCCATGCTGGCGGCAAGCACGCGCAACTGCCTGCGACCCTCATTCTGATCAAGGGCCTCTCAATCATGGGCGCACGCGCCGGCGAGTACGTCCGCCGCTTCCCCGAGCACAATGCGGCGCGCATGGAACGCATCCTCGGCTGGGCCGAGAGCGGCCGGCTCCGGATGCACATCTCGCACCGCCTCCCGCTCGCCCGCATCGTCGACGCGATGCAGCTCCTCTGGGATCGCCAGGTCGTCGGCAAGGCCGTCGTCACCATGGACGACGAGGACAATGCCCATGCTCCTGCCCATGGTCGGCCGAGGCTGTGAAAAGGATTTTAAACTGTACCTCAAAACAACTAAGAAAGTTTTAGCAACGATTGGTGACTCGCTGACGCACAGACTCACGGCCACCGTCACGAGTTCAATCGCGGTGAGCTGGCGAGGGCGGTCCATCGAGGAGAAAGTTGGGTGGTAGACTTTGGTAAAATGGTGATCGCAGACACGTGGGTCTGCTTTTTTTCCGGTGTCCCTCGTGGCGCCTTTGCCCTGTTATTCCGCTCCCCTCTCTCGGTTTGTGGATGGCAAGCACTCGGCCAGACGGAACCCTGGGTCCGTGGGCGTTTTGCGGAGGCGAAACACCGTCACCCACCAACCCACGTGGGATGCCAAAAAGGTCGTTTGTTGGGTTGGCCTTCTTCCGCCGGCTATCTCTGGCTGCCTCGTTTGTGCCGCCCCCTCGTCCTCCGCGTGCTCTCCTCTTCCCTCCCTCTCTCCCTCCTGTTGTCTGGGCACTGCTAACCCTGTCCTCTGGCTTTATCAGCAAAGTGGAACATATGACCGCAACGACCACCACGGACGCTGAGCGTCTGCACCGCGAGCTGTTCCCGCTGCAGCCCAAGCTGAGCCTGCAGAGCCAGATCATCGTGGGCACGCTCTCGGGCTGGACCGAGATCTGCGTGTGCCAGCCCGTGGACACGTACAAGACGGGCCTGCAGTCCGCCAAGCCCGTGCGCTTTGCCGAGTTCTTCTCCAAGGGCGTGGTGCACTGGTACGCCGGCATGACGCCCATGCTCGTCTTCCGCGCCGTCTACATCTCCACGCTCAAGGTCGCCAACGAGTCGTACAAGACCTTTGCCGAGGCACGGGGCGTGGACACGACCTCGCGAGCGCAGCTCATGGCCGGCGGCGCCTTTGCCGGTGTCGTTGCCACGCCCGTGTCGTGCGTCAGCGAGTGGTTCAAGACCCAGATGCAGAACAACGGACTCACCCTCAAGGCCCTCGTCAACGAGAACCGCCGCTCGTTCAAGGCGTTTGCAGGCATGTCGGCCACAACGCTCCGCGAGGGCTGCTACGGCGCCACCCTCTTTGGCCTCAACCCCATCTACCGCGAAAAGGTCGCCGAGCTTTTCCCGGACCTGCCGCGCGGTCTCACCAACCTCGGCGCCGGCATGGCCGCGGGAATCACCGGCGGTGTCATCTCCCAGCCCTTTGACACGATCAAGACGCTCATGCAAGAAAAGTACGGCGCCAACGACAAGTCGTCCATCTACAAGACCGTCACCGAGCGCGTAAACTCCCGAGGAGTCGCCTCGCTCTGGTCTGGAGGGCTGCCCCGCGCCGGCCGCCTCGCCATCGGCACCTTTATCCTCGACCGGTGTATCTTCTACTTTACAAACCTTGTAAACAACAACGGCCTCTCCTTCAACACCGCCGCCCCAGCCGCAGTATAGCAGAGCCGTCGCCTAGTAGCTATTTTACTCTCTTGTTTTTGTTTGTTTGTTTGGTGGTAATCCCATGAACATCAACCAAAAAAGAAGAAGAAAAAAAAAATTTTTTTTTTTTGATTTCAAGAAGCAACCTTGAGAATATCTCCAAAAACTCCCATCGCTGTCACTGCGGCGCCCGCGCCCGCACCCTGAACAATCAGCGGATTCGGGTAGCGGAGGGTGGTGAACGCGACGACGTTGGTGCTTCCTGTCAGCGAGGCAAAGGGGTGTGTCGCAGGATACCTGGAAATACAATCGACTTGTAAACTTGTTATTCCTCACATTTTTATTTTACCGAGAGAGCTTGACAGAACTGCCCTTGGCATCGACGACGCCGACGTAGCGCAGAACCTGCTGCTGGGCGACGGCCTCGTTGCGCAGGTTGTCAAAGTAGTCGTCATACTCGGGCAGTCTGGCGAGGAAATCATCCACGCTGGCAACGGCACGCAGCGGCTCAGGGACGATATTGTCGATGGGCAGGGTGGACAAGTCGAGGTCGAGGCCGATGGTGCGTCCGAGGATGACCACCTTGCGAGCAAAATCGACACCGTTCAGATCGTCGCGTGGGTCTGGCTCCTATTAAAAACCAAAAAAAAAAAAAAAAAAAAGGACATGATTCATTATCAAAAGCTAATTGTATACGGTGTAGCCCTTTGCGCGAGCATCCTTGACAAGATCCGAAAACTTGGCCTTGGATCCAGGCGTGCTGAATGTGTTGAACAAGTACGAGAGTGTCCCCGAGAGGATGCCCTCGATGCGCACGACCTGGTCGCCCGTCAGCAGCAGGTCGGACAGCGTGTTGAGCACGGGCAGCCCAGCTCCAACCGTCCCCTCGTGCAGGCACACGGCAGTTGACTGGAGGGCCTCGATCTATCGGTCGTGCAATTCAGTGAAGAAGGGAAAACAAAAGGGGGATCTTACCTCACGGAACAAGTCGATCGAGGACGAGAACGCCTTCTTGTTGGGCGTGACAATGTTGATGCCCCGTTTGAGCCATCCAGGGTACAGCTCGGCGATCGTGCTGCTCGCGGTGCAGTCGACCAGGATCGCCTTTTGCTTGCTGTCCTTGTTGGCCTGCTTCAAAAGATGGTCTGCGAGTGCCTCGAGATCTGTCGAACGGATGCAGTTCAGTCAAGCAAAAGGGAGTGCGGGCCGGCAGTACCAACGGGCGCGGCACTCGGTCCTTTGAGCTGATCCACGAGTGACTGCACGGGCTGCACGAGCAGATTGTCACTGTTGAGCACCATCTTGCTTGACGACGTCACGCCCACCAGCTTGAGGCTTGTCAGGGTCTTTGCCTGGGCCGCGAGCTGCGTTACGAGCTCGGTGCCGACGAGGCCGGTTCCGATCAGTGCGATCGCAGCATTGTGCTTGGTCGGCATGATTACTTTTTTTTTGGAAATCAAGAATGCTCTGCGCCCAGCTCTCGAAAAGTCGGTCGGCATATGCGGCGGCCGCAGTCCCTGCCGCGACTGCGATTGGTGCCGGGAGGTAACCTGCCTGCCTGCCCATTTTACTGCTCGTCTCATTAGTGTCCGTTGTTGTTATCTATCCGTAGGCGCCTGATGAGCAGCCAGGCCCAAGAAAGCAGTGGAAACAACAAGCAGCAACAAGAGAAACAACAGCGAAACTTTATCGAGAAGGCGCAGAATGACGGCATCGGCGCCCTGCTGGGCCAGTTCACGCACAAAGTACGACTGACAGCATTTCGGACGGGGTTTGCTGCGTACAAGGCGTTCTCTCGAGTGAGTGTGTCTCTTTTCCCTCCCATATCTTTCTTTGTTCTTATGTGGGGGGGCGTGCTGTTCCTTTCTTTCCTTTCTAACCGTGATCTCTCGTACGTGGGGCAGGGCGGATTCGACAGCTGCATCGCCGGCCTCAAGATCGACAAGGTTGAGCCCGGGACGGTCAAGTGCTCGATCAAGGTCGCACCCAACCTGCAAAACAGTTACGGCACCCTGCACGGCGGCGCGATCGCCGTCATGGTCGACGTCGTGGGCACGCTCGCCCTCATGTCCAAGGACGCCTCGCGCCCTGGCGTCTCGGTCGACATCGGTGTCAGCTACATGGCGGCCGCAAAGGAGGGCGACGTGGTCGATGTCGAGGGCAAAGTCCTCCGGATGGGCCAGAAGCTGGGCTTCACCCAGATCGACTTTCGCCGCCGCAGCGACGGGGCCCATCTTGCCACGGGGACACACACCAAGGCCCTTTAAATGCGTACAGCCAGGTTGAGTCAGTGCAGCTTTTTTAGACTGAAAAAAACGTCCCGATGACTGACGTGACTGCGAGCACGAAAAAGCTCAAGGTGCTGTTTGCGCTCATTGGCTCGCTGGGCGACTGCCTGCCTTTCCTTGCTCTCGCCAAGGCGCTGAGCAACCCGCAGGGCGGCTTCCACCAGTGGGACGTTGTCGTCTCGGCCCACCCCGAGTTTGAGGACCTCGTGGCGACCAAGCACGGATTCACGTTTGCACCGATCTCGCAGTCCATGGTGCGCATGCTCAAGGACACGCCCGAGGGACTGGCCCTGCGCAACGTCGGCATGTTCAACGCCGTCGCCGTGGCCAAGAACTTTTTCACGCCGCTGCTCAGGACCTGGTACGTTTCAACAACCACACGTACACACATTCACATGTTCTTCGTTATCGGCAGGGCCGAGGACGTCAAGGCCGCACACGACCTCCACAAGCCCGATCTCGTGGTGCTCGCGACGTTCCCTGCCATGTGCTGTCTGGGGTCCATCGGCAGCACGCCCTACCGTATTGTTTGTTGTTTGCTGGTGACCCTTGTTGCTCAACGTGGGCATCGCAGTCATCATCCACACCGTGCCCGCGTACCCCACGAGCGAGTTTGCGCCGCCGACGATGAACGCTGGCTTCACCATGTGGCCGCGCTTCCTCAACACCATGTTTTGGAACCTGGGCATGGCCGCTCAGGCGAGCATGATGCCTGTAACGAACCGCCCCACCACCACCACCACCCTCTAAAGGGTTCACTTCTCTTTCAATAACAGGTCATCGATGCCGCACACCCACTGCCCTTCTACGAGGTCAACGACAAGAAGATTGAGCACCTGTACATCTTCTCGCCCGCACTCATCCCCAAGCCTGCCGATTGGCCTGCGTGGCATCATGTCACAGGCTCCCTCTCGTTCGAGTCAAAGTACCTCAAGGCCACGACCGAGGCTGCCTCGTTCACAGCACCCAAAGAGATCGATGACCTGCTCCAGTATGCGGACCAGAAACCCGTGCCCAAGCGCGTGGTCTACTTTGGCCTGGGATCGATGCTGGCTACAATGTTTGAAAGCGAGGAGGCCACAGCACTCCTCCAGTCCTGCTCGAGCGCGCTCGAAAAGCTGGCCCGCAACTACCCGGTCGTGGTCGTCTTCCACGTCACCGGTTTGCCCGACGGTTGCGTCCTGCCCAAGGTCGACGTGGCCGTGAGCAAGTCGTTTATCACCTACAGCGGCTTCATCCCGCACGCATGGCTCTTTAACAAGTGCTCGTTGATCGTCACCCACGGCGGCGCCGGGTCTGTGCATGCCGCTCTCCAGTACGCCCTCCCCGCAGACCAGCCCGATCGCGCCGAGGCTGCCTCGATCGTCGTCCTCCCTTGCTCGGCACAAAGCGACCAGCCGATGTGGGGCGACCTCATGTAAAAAAAAAAATTAATAATGAAATAAATTAAATTAATAAATTAAATTAAAAATACTATAAAGTAACCGGCACGGTGTTGGACCCCTGCCGCTCCTGTGCAAGAACTCGGACTTTACGGGCAGCTTGTTCTACGACCGTCTCGTCGAGGCGCTCGCTGGACCCGATGCCGCGTCGATGCGCAAGAAGGCTGCCCAGCTGTCCCGTGCCCTCAACGCCGAGGATGGTGTCTACACCGCCGTGAAGCACATCGAGGCCCTAGCTCAGAAGGAGGGGCTGCTTGATCGACAGGTAGAACAGTAACAACATAGAAGTTTGTATCATATAAGTCAGAGAGTGGACGATGTGGCTCCCGTGTCGGATCCGCTTCCAATGGCCATGGGTGGCAAAAACAAAAAACAAACCCGGGACGTCACAGTTTTCACGTTTCATCGCACGCACGCGTTCAGCCGCCGAGGGACGCAATGGCCAAGTACGACTACCTTCTCAAGTTCCTCGTCATTGGCGACGCTGGTATGTCTTAAAGCAAGCAGGTGGGCCCGTGATGGCTTCTGACGGTGCTGTGTTGTTATTTTGCCCCCTCACCGACCCCCTTCGCGCGCGCCAAACACCGGAAACCCGCTCGCTGTATGTGCAGCCGTGGGCAAGACCGCGCTGCTCGTGCGCTTCTGCGACAACAACTACAACGGGAGCTACCAGATGACCATTGGGTATGTTTGTAAAACCCCGCGTCCGTCCGGTGCTATAAATACCCACGTTAGCATCGACTTCAAGGTCCAGACGGTCGAGGTTGAGGGCAAGCGTCTCAAGCTGCAGGTATGGGACACGGCTGGCCAGGAGCGGTTCCGCAACATTACTCACGGTACGCACTACGCCCACGTCTTTTTTCCCCTGCGGTCCAGTGCATTGACTGATTGGCCCTTTGTTGTGTCGATGCTCTCTCAAATACGTAGCCTTTTACCGGGGCGCCCACGCAGTCATTCTCGTGTACGACGTCACATCGAGAAAGTCGTTCTTGAGTACGTTCAGTGTGGTGTTCCGGCTGCTGATGTTGCTGTGCAGACGTGAAAGAATGGAGTGCATCCATCAAGCAGTTTGCACAGCAGGACGTGCAAGTGCTGCTCGTCGGGACCAAGACCGATTTGGCAGACAAGCGCGTATGTTTGTTTGATTTGGCCCCCTCCTAAACTTCCGTGATCCATGGTTATTTGTGCGGCAGGTGGTGACGACAGACGAGGGCAAGGCGTACGCAGAGGAAAATAAGATGCCTTTCTTCGAGACGAGTGCTCTCACTGGACATAACGTGCAGGCGGCCTTTGAGCACCTGGCTCTGTATGTTTTCCTTTTTTTACACCACTGCTCAGCAATTAAAATTCCTGCTTCCTCTAGACTAACAAAGCACCAGTACATTGACAAGGTCGATGTGAAGAAAGAAGAGCCTGGTGGTCTGGACCTGAGTCGTGAAGCGCCACCTGCTGCGTCCTCTTCGTGCTGCTAATGTAGTAATAATAACACAAATGTTGAAGTCAGATGTTCGTATATTTGTAAAACTCACTGATCATGATCAATTTTTTTTAAAAACGGCGACTGCACAAAAAAAAAAAAAAAAAAAAAAGGAAAAAAAGAGGGTAAAATATTCTTCAACTAGGGAAACCAAGGCCAGAGACAGAAAAGTGTTTTAGAAAAATGAATGGGTGTGTGGTTGTGGTTGTTGTGAACAGGGGCGCGGTGTCAAAACATCTTTCCTTATATCATTATGCGCAGCAGCCCTTGGATCCCGCGCCGGCGTTGGGGGCGTTGATCTTGACGTTGCCTTGTGGCTTTTGCTCTGCTGCTGCGGCCGCACCGCTGGGGCTGTCGATCAACCGCTTCTTGATATCGCTAAATAAATTGATACGATAAGCGTGGGTCGACATAACAAGATATGACGAATACCGTGCGAGGTCGATAAATGCTTGCTCTACGTTGACGTTGGTCTTTGCACTTGTCTCAAGGAACTTGATGTTGTACTCCTTGGCAAGCTCCGAGCCCTTGTCAGCATCCACAACCCTTCGGTCGGCCATGTCGCACTTGTTGCCGACCAGGATCTTGTTGACGCCCTCGCTCGCGTGTTGCTCAATGTTTCGGATCCAGTTGCGGATGTCTTCGGCAAAAGGGAAAAAAAAGCAAAAGGCAAAAAGGTGAGAAACAACCGGCGAACGCGGCATAAAAATTGCATACTGTCAAACGACTTTTGATCAGTGACATCGTAAACCAGCAGAATGCCCATTGCGCCACGGTAGTAGGCAGTTGTGATCGTTCGGAAGCGCTCCTGACCAGCAGTATCCCAGATCTGAAGCTTGATGCGCTTGCCGTCGAGCTCGATGGTGCGAATCTTGAAGTCGATGCTACAACAACACGGTGTAAGAAAACCTCCAGATCGCAAAACTTGTTCCATACCCAATCGTGGTGATGAAGCTTGGCGTGAACGAGTCGTCCGAGAAACGGAGGAGCAGGCAGCTCTTGCCGACACCTGAACGTTGCATGCGTGCGGTTAATGAAGCACGTCCGACAAGGTGCACGTACCACTGTCACCGATGAGGAGCAGCTTGATCAGGTAGTCGTACGTCGCGCTCTTGGTGGTGGCCATTTTGTCGTGCTGCCCTTGACCCTAATTTTTCAGGCGAGTTGTTAGTGTTCGAGCAGACAAGTCTGGCACGAGTGTCACGCAACGTGACTCCGTGTTTGCCTGCTCGCTCAAGAAGGAGAAAGAAATGCAAAACGCGCGCACGACCACTTTCCTCCGCAAGCACGCTTGCCGTCTGTCTGCTCTGAACGAACGGCAAAGAGGAGAAAAACAAACGCCGCTGTCTAGGTAAAATACCCCCCTGTTGTGAGTTGGATAAAACAAGCGCGCACGAAAAAAGTGATTGCCAAGCACAGAGAAGAATCCCAGGCAGCCGCCTGTCCTCCCCGACAACACGAGCGGGGAGGGGGACAGAAGCAGGAACAGCTGCGATAAAAGAGAAAATAAAGGGAAAAGGCCACGGGAAGAGCGAACACGCACACAAGCAGTTTTCCGGGTACCCAAAAAAAACACGTTTTTCACAACACGGTCGCAAAAAAAAAGGAGCGGAACCTCAGCTTGTGGTGTGCGCCCAAAAAAAAAAAAAAGGCAAGCCATCTTGCACATCCTTCGCCGTGTTCCTCGCGAGCGCAGTCGGTCTCCACGAGCAACTTGCCGGAAGACAACAGCAAACGGCGCCAGCCAGTTTGGGTGTTCTGAGTGTACTCCCTATGCAAAAGGTACGTTTTCGCGTGCATTCTAGAATGATTCCGCTTGTGTCCAGGATGATTGCGCCACGTTGAATGCGCGCCAGATTTCAAGCCGTCGCTGTTTTTATCCATCCGACCCTCTTGGCGAAAACAAGGGATGCGCGGCGCGGTGTTGCTGGTGGTGCTGGTGGTGTTCGTTGCCGTCGATGACGCCGCGGCATGGTTCTGGGGCACTGACGAGCACGTTCCCAACCAACCTGCATTGGAGCTGTCGACCGACTTGGCCTTTTTCGAGGTCGGGCGCACGCTCAGCCACGACAGCGAGGTCGCGGCCCTGGCGCTGATCAACCAGCTCGAGACGTCGCAGGACAAGTGCCTGCTGCGTGCCTTTGCCCGGCTCAACACCGAGTGTGCGGCGATGTCGGCCGATCAGCGCGCCCGCCTGGCCATCCAGTGGCTCAACTGCCAGCGCCGCTCGACCAGCCTGCCCGAGATCGGCTGCTCGCCCCGTGAGGACCTGCCTGCGTGCCTGCGCAGGATGGACAAGGACGACTTCACACAGTACAGCATGTTTGCCCTCAAGCTGGTCGACGTGTGCCTGTTCCTCGCGGACGACCTCTTCCGCGTCCAGGTCAAGGGCGCCGTCCTGGACCTGCAAAAGAGCATGACCCAGGCGCGCGAGTTTGCCTCTTCGTCCACCGAGCACTGGTTGCGCCTCCAGAAGACCGTGGCAGAGCTCGAGCAGCAGCGCCTCCTCAGCCTCCAGAGCATCACCAACGCGACCGCCGCAAGCCTCAACGCCCTCTCCAAGCGGCACGTCGATCTCATCCAGCGCCTCGAGCAGACAGCGACCAGTATCAGCAGGCAGCTCGACAGCGCCAAGGACGACCTGGCCTCGGTCGGACAGGCCGTCGCGACGCAGCAGGACCAGTTTGCCCTGCATCTGAGCGCAAACATGGACCAGCTGGACGCGGCCATCGCCCAGCTGAAGACGTCGCTCGTCGACACGGCCGATGGCATCTCCAACCAAACGCGCACGCTCGCCTCGGCCCTCGACCAGATCCAGAGCACGCAGACCTCCCTCGCGACGATGCAGGGTCAGCAGATCGACAATCTCGCCCATCTCGACACAAAGCTCGCTGGAATGCAAGATCGCACGCTCGGTCTCGACAAGGTCGTGGATGCGGTCGTCACAATTGCGGCACAGGTCGTCGACATCCTCTTCCTGGGCGCGTGTGTTCTTGCTGGTCTCTGCATCAACGAAATACTCATCGTTCTCCTCGGCAACCTGATGGCGGCGGCGTCTTGGCTTCTCCGCGCCCTCGCCCTCTCCTGGGCCATTGTCGAGTTCATGACCCTCGTCCACCGCAGCCAAGCCATCGGGCATTCGCGTTGGACGTTTGCGGCGGCATATGTTCTCGTGGTTTTCGCACGTGTCCTCTCTACCTTCCGCGCCCAATTCGCCTTCCGGCTCTTTGCGAGCACCCCCGGCCCCTCGTCCTCTAAAAATAATCTGCAAGCAGCCTCGGAGCTCGACGAAAACATGCTCATCGACATTATCGTGCAGATGCGGCTCAACCTTCCTGGCGGCGCAAGCGCAGCCCCGATGCCCTCAAGAGCTCTCCAAGCGCTCTCCAAACCGCCACCTCACTACTGCCTCGGTGTCGACGAGGACGGCGACCAGATCCTCGTTGCCCTGGACGATTAGAAAAAAAAAAAAAGATGCTGGCCATCAATTGGTTGACAAGAGAGTGACTCACATGTTTGATTTGTTTGGATTCGCATTGGACAATCTATACTTTGAGCAACCGTTGAAGCGCTACGTCAAACTGCTCACAGTGGATAGGCATCTCGGGGATATAGAACGGGTTCTTGAGGACATAGTCGGCGTAGAGCTCGTAGATTTTCCTGAGCAGCACATCGACGTTTGTCTGATTCGGTGGGGCCGTCGCGAGGAACTTGATGCCGGTAAGCGTCTGGAAACAGTACAGGTTGAACGAGTCGGCCTCCAGCATTTCGATGCCCGACGAGCGCAGCTCGGGTGATATTTGGGATGCGATGGCATGTACACTGTTGGTTTTCTGTGTTAGGGCGCAAACAAAAACCAAGGCAATCGTGGGCTCACCTGTGAAACGTTCCCGCCAGCACGAGATAGTCGTTGTCCTTGTGACGCACCGCAGCACCCTTGGAAAAGTCGCGGCGGAAAATCAGGCCGCCGGCCTTGTTGATGACCATCAAGCTCGAGAGCATCGTTTTTGAACTAGGAGGGCGTCGGTCAGTAACCTCGTCAGATCATAGTCTGGCCTGCAAAGCGAAGCAAGCAGAAAGATAGACTTTGGAACACCAGAAAAATGCAACCATGATTAACAAAAGACTCGCCCTAACTCTACCAATGAAAAGTTCCGACATGCAGTACATGCGTTACATGCAGTAACATTGTTAAAAGGATGCAGGCAATAATAGAGAGAGAAAGGACAAAGAAAACAAGAAAAGAAGAAAAAAAGAAAAAGTTAATTGTGATGTCTAAAGCCTGATGCATATTGCAAATGACAGATTCCTCATACTTCTACCGGTCTACCAGTTGTCGTTATCGTCGTCATCGTCACTCTGGCTGTCGTCGTCGTCGTACTGGGGAGCGAGCCCGAATTTGCGGCGGGAAAGCACAGAGGATTCGAGCATGTCTCCGATCGAGCCCTTGGTGAACACAGACTGCTTTGTCAGCTTGTTCTTCGCTTCGATCTTGCGCAGCTTGACACCTTTGCCGATCTGCATCAGCAAATTGGAGCGTGCCTCGGTTGGCTTTGGGATATTGGCGACCGACGACTTCTTGATGGCGGTGGCCTTTTGCGGTTGATCAGGAAGTGGTGCGGCAAGCGGTGGTGCCGCAGGTGCATTGGAGGCAGCGGGCGATTCCTTGGTGATCAAAGTGAGGGACATCTTGACGGATGAGTCATTCCTGAAAATGAAAAGAAATTTTAAAATAAAAAAAAATATTTTTTTCCTTGGTTTTTCTTCTGTACCCTGGCTGAGACTTGAACGTGTCAATGGCATACTCAAAGTCATCGTCGGCTTCCAGAGACACCGAGTCGCCGGCATTGTCCTTGTAGATGCATGTCACAGCGGTACCCGAGCTGATCGAAGGGAATTTTTCGCGCACAGCGGCTTCGAGGCGCCTGAGCGTCGCGTCGCCTCCAAACTTGACGATTTTGGTGTCATTGTTGTAGGTGACCTTGATCCACAAAAGCTGATTAGAGGCGGGAGCGGTGGACGAGGTGGGTGTCTCTGGCGTCGCCTGCGATTCCTTTGTCGGTGTCGGAGCCTCTGCGACCGACGGTGTAAAGGGCGCATCCGGGATCGTTGGTGTTGTCGCACTGATCGGGGTCAACAATTCGCCCGACGGGGAAGGAACTACACAAGCACATTAAAAAAAAACCAAACCAGAAGAGCAATGCCTTCACGTACTGGCGTCCTCGAGGGAAATGACATGGCGGGGTGTGTGCGTCTGCAGGAACGTGTTCAGGGACGCCTCGTTCGATGGGACGCCGAGCATATCCAAGGCTCGTTGTGCTTGGGCAGCCACTTCGGGCAAAGACTCTGACGACAAATGACCTGCAAGAACGCCAGGTGCATTGGTCTCGAGATAAAAGCTCCGGTTGTCATCCGTGTAGGCCAGGTTGGTCAGGAGCTTGAGCGCGTTCAGCATCGCATTCCCCGACAGCACAAACTGGCGATGGCCCATCACAACTCTTAGGACCATCACGAGTCCACCACAATGCTTCATTGCTGTTCGACAGCTCGCTGCAAAAGAAAAGAAAAAGAAAAAAAAAATAAGAGGGGGTTGTGGAAAAGAAAAAGAAAATTACCGCTGAGCGACAAGTTGAGCAGCGCGATAATGCAATTCTCCATAAGCGATGTATTGATAGGGTTGGCATAATACAGCTGGACGAGGATGTCACAGGCGTCGCTCTTTGCGAGCGAGTCGCGGAAAATATCTAGCCATTTTCTCAGTAACCACGAGACAAGAAAATTATGTGGATACCATCCATCGCGAGGTTTGCAATCGTGTTTACACCAAAGAGCACCGTCTCAAGACCGTCCCGCTTAACCGACTCTAGAATGGCGTTGGAGATGGCGTCCGCACTCGACGACATCAAGTAGCGATTCGTTGCTAAAAACAAGGGAAAACATAAGAAACGTGTTCAAACCCCCATTTGGTACCGCTGAAAAATAGGTTTGACATGGCACCGACAAACTTGTGGCGAGCCTGCTGAACAAGCAAGGCTGTCTTGTCATCGGAAATACTACAAAAAAAAAAACTTTTTTTAGAAAAAGTTCGAGTAATTCTTTCTTAGTTACCTGAAGCTCTTCTCAAGCTCAGTGAGAATAGACGACCCTCCCCCACGCTTGCAGATCTCCTCGCTCACATCGTCTTAAAGAAAAATATTTTAATTTTAATGGATTATATTTTAAAAATAGTACGTACTATTCATTGCGAGATTCATGAGCACAAGTGCAGTCATGGCCTTGAGACGCAGCTCGGTCGCCTTGTTGAGGATATTGATCGCAGGAGTAATGATACCAGCCTCGGCCAAGGACACCTTCAGTTCCTCTGGAAACAAAGAAGAGAAAAGAAAACGATTTAGAAAAAAAAAATTGTGCGTCCGAAACTGAATCGCACCAGAGCCCGAAACGTTGCTGAGCACGCGGATAGCCTCAAAGTGAACGTCTTCTTGGGTGGATGACAGCAACCGTACAAGAGGGCGGAGACCTCCAATCTCATCCAATTGTACCCTGGGGTCGTCCTCCAAGGTGAGAGTGGCGAGAACAGAACAGGCGTGCATTTGGAGGGTGACGTTGGACCCAGCGATGATTTCGGTGAGCTTGCCCAGTGGCTTGATGGCCAGTAGCGTGCCTGCATTCTCTTCGTTTGCAGAGATGATTCGGAGCAATTGCAGGGCGAGAACTAAAAAAAAAAAAATTGGACTTAGAAACTGTAAAAAAAAAAAATAAAAAAATTGGCATACTCTGAAGCTCGACATTATCGGCGCTCAAGAGATCAAACACAACACTCGTGCTCTTGGCAACCTCAATTTGCACATTGTCGTCCTCTGCGCAACGAGAAGGCTAAAATAAGCATATCCAGCGATTGTTTTACCGGCATAGGCAAGGTTGGTGAGCAACTTTAGCGCTTGCTTGTGGACACGGGTGTCGCCGTCTTGAGAGGAGGCGGCCTTGATGATACTTTGGGCTGTGACCAGACCGCCGGCCTGGATGATGGCGTTGCGATTTTCATCCGTCACCGAGTACGTCGATAGAACTCGGAGGGCAAAGAAGCGAACGATCTGCTGAGCGTGCTCTGATGCCGCCTTGACCATTGCCGCAAGGGATCCGCTCTTGCAAATGGCCTCGGTGATGTTGGGGTCTTATCTCTCGTGTTAGAAAGGAAGAACAGGAAGGCATGTTTCTCGTACGAGACTTGTGGCGCTCGCAGAGCTCCTTTGAAGCAGCGATAAAGAGGTTGGTTTTTTCAGTCGTGTCTGCACCGTCCAGGAGGACCTTGATAAGATCGTCGTCTGTGCTTTTCGACAGGCTAAGTTCTTGCAAGCCCAAGTCAGCGGCAGCCACGGTCATGCGTTTGTGCTTGTTATCCTTCTTGGCAGCCTGCGTGAGAGGAGCAGCCAGCTGGGTTGCTGGCTTGGTTGCGGCGGCTTTAGTTCCGACAGCTTCCAACGAGCTGTCCAGGTCGTTCAGCAGGCTTGTGATGGAGTCCTGCTGCAGGAACGATGAGAAACAAACATAGATTAGTAAGACTAAAAAAGACAGGCTGGTTACCTTCACAACGGGAGGAGTTGGCTCTTGTGGAGTGGGTTGCTTGGCAGTGGCCATGTTTGCAGCAAATGAAGATGGGGTGGCAACAAGGATGGGCGACGAAACGGACTGCACGCTCGAGGCTGGCCTGGAAGTCGAGCTGGCAAAGAGGTTTTTCACGTTGGAGGACGACGACGAGATCGACGTGCCAATATTCTTTGCCTTCATGCGGAGCGATCCGTAGATTGACGATGAGGCCGTCTGGGCGGGGGCAGGAGAGGTCGGTGCAGATACCTCGGGTTGAATAGCGTTTGTTTCTGGGTGCTCGACAAAGCCCAGGTCGCCCAAATCGTCATCGTCGTCCTCATCCGATGAAGAGCCATAGTGGGCTGCCCGGCTTCTGCTGATGCTAGTGCCGCTGGGCGTGGTCGCCGTCAAGCCGCCTCCCTCGCGGCGCTTCTTGACGGAGGTGTCAATGACCTTTTTTAGAACGGCGATCCATTTTTCCTGCTGGTCCTGCAAAGCCACAACCCAAGCTGCCGTTTAAAACCTGGAGAACCCCGTTGTATTCGTACCGAGAACTCAACAAAGAGAAGAAAGTTGCGCACAGAGAACGACAGCTCAAAGCCGTAAAGTCCGACCTTTGGTCCCACGGCAGAGTTGTCCGCGCGATTGACGGTTGTTTCGCTGTCGACGTCAAAGGAGTCGATCGGCTCTGCTTTCTGTGTTCAACAAGTAGCTCGTATTAAATAAAGAGACAAACATACAACGATCTTACCGACTCGTCCTTGTAGTAGATTAGCTTTGACCCGCGGAGAACAAACCAGCGTCTCTTCCAGTTCTTGAACCGCTGGCCCTGCTTCCACACCCAACCGTCCATCAGCGTCTCGCCGAGCTGCTCCTCTGCGCGCTTTGAGGTGGACGTCGCCGTTGCCGTCTCTGCGATCAGCGACCGGAGAGCGTACACCCACTCTTCACACAGCTACGGTCCTATCATTAGGAACGCTGGAACGGTGACTCTGTGGCGTCTTTTGGTTACCTGCTCTGTATCCGCGCACATGAAGAACGTCCGCCCTTGGCTGTCGAGCTCGAAGCGGTCCTTCTGCGTCTTGGTGACCTTGCAGCCGTACAGCAGAATGGACTTGATGGGCTCCTGGTCCAGCTGGTGTGTTGTTGTTTTTCCCTCGTGAAAACCCCGCAAAAAACAGACGGGGCATTGTTTACCTTGTTGGTCTGCTGCTTGGCGTAGTACACCAGGCGCGGGATCTCGCCCCCGCCTCGCTCCAGCACGAACCAACGCTTCTTCCAGCTCTACTCAGGCAAAGGCGACGTGAGCACGCTAACAAAGCCCAGTGACTGACAAGCGCACTATCATACCTTGTGCCCTCCGCCCTGTTTGGTAAGGTAGCCCTGCATCACCACCTTCTGCAGCGGGGTATCAGCCACGACCACAGCCAACAAGCTTTGCACGTACCGTCGGGTCAAACGTGTCGACAGACTGCATGGAGGCCGACGACCTCGACCCAGCGTTTGTTGTGTTGACGGAGGAGGATGTTTTGTGGTACACTAAGCAATCAAGTCGTTTGTTAGCCACACGCGCCCCGAGGTTGCTTTTTCGGTGCCACTTACGCAGGCTTGCAAACTTGTCACTGCCAGAAGAGTTGCGGTTGCCGGCGTCTGTGCGTTTGGGGGGGTCGAAGGGGAAGGGAAAAAAAAAAAGATATGAAACAGAATGAATGTGTCGTGCAGGTCCTACCTTTTGAGTAGGCACTGGTGCTCGGCACGAACGGGGCAAAGGACGGCCCGGACGTCGTGTCGAGATCCCTCAGCACTTTATCCAATTCGTCCATGGGGCGCAAGAGCAAGAGCCGCACGCGGGTCGATGTCCGAGGAACAAATGAATCGCCATATTTTACTCGCATAGCAGCGCTCTTCCCTGACATGGGTAAGGTCGCAACGTGTTTTTTTGCGTTGCTGCTGCTTTGCGCTCGTGCTTCGTGCTCATTCACTTGGTTGTAGCATCGGCCTGGTCGATCTCGCCTGCGCAACGGGAAAAGTCGGATGAGAAGTTCCGCAAGCTCAAGAACAGCAACGAGGTTGTGCCCGGTGCGTTTTTGTGTCCGAGTGGGTGATGCACACACTGACGACTGCAAACAGGTGGTGCTGTGCGCAACGTGCTGAGTGAATCCAAGCTGCCCACGGCCGTACTTGGCCAGATTTGGTGAGTCGGCATCCCGCCATAGTTTGTGACTGAAAAACAAACAAACAGGGAGCTCTCGGATGTGGACAGGGATGGTGCGTTGAACGCAGACGAGTTTGCGATTGCGCTGTTCCTGACCGAAAAGGCCAAGTTTGGCCTCACCCTCCCCACCGTGCTGCCCGACTCGCTGCGCCCCAGCCGTGCCGCTGCGTCGATTGGCGGTGGAGCGGTTGGAGGCGCGGGTGCGGGTGCATGGCTCGTGACGCCCATCGAAAAGAACGAGGCCGACCGCATCTTTGCGACCCTCGACTATCAACGCGTGGGCCTGGTGTCGGGTGCTCAGCTTGCTCCCACGATGCAGGCGTCGGGTCTTCCGCAGGGTGTCCTCGGCCAGATCTGGTACGGAGGTTTATAAATTGTTTCATTTAAAATTTTTTTTGGGGGGGAAGGGAGCTGTCCGACACAGGAAAGCGTGGCTACTTGGACCCGGAAGAGTTTGCCGTGGCCCTGTATCTGATGAAAGCTGCGCGCAGTGGCGTGCCCGTCCCCACTGTCCTGCCGGCCAACCTCGTGCCCCCGTCCAAGCGCGTGGCCGCCATTCCCATGTTTGCCGCCGCTGTGCCTGTTTCGTGGCCTTCCTCGTCGGCCTCGCCGCCCCCGCAGGCCCCGTCTGCGTTCGCCTCGGCCGACCTCGAAGCGCGCCGCAAGGAGCAAAACTCCAAGGCGGAGGAAGAGCTTGCGCGCCGTCGACAGCAGATTCGCGACGAAGAGGAGCGCATCAAGAAGGAGGCAGACGAACGGTAATAGGTTTTGAATTATCTGAAAATAAAATAAAATAAAATAAAATTAAAAAAATTTTTTTTGGCAGCCGCATGGAGGAAGAGCGCAAGAAGCAGGCTGAAGCCGATCGTCGCCAGAAGATCCGCGAAGAAGAAGAGCGCCGTCGTAGGGAGGAGCAAATGCGCAAACTCCAGGAAGAAGAGAATCGCGTATGTTAAAAATCCTTTCTGCTTTTATGTTTTCTATGTTAATGTACGATCAACACAGCGCCAACAAGAACTCAAGCGCCAGCGCGACTTGCAGATCCAACAGCTCAAGGCAGAAAAGGCCTCGATCGAGCAGCAAAAGCTGCTTCTCAACGAGAAACTGAAGGAGCTCAAGAACCAGGTCCTCACCGAGGAGCAGTCGGTTGCTTCGTGGGACGAAAAGATCAAGGTGTGTGGATGTGTGTGTGTGTGTGTGTGTTGTGGATTTTGCCTTATCATTTTTCAGGCCCAAAACCAAGAAATCGCACTTGTCCAGGCAAGCATTCAGGAGACGTACGCAACCGCTGCCGAGCTCCAGCGCTCCTCGGCGCTGGCCAAGAGCTCTCTTCAAGAGCACAACGTGAGTGCCCAGCAGCTGCGCAATCTGGTCGCGCAGTACCGTGCGCGTGCTGAGCAGCTCGCCTCTGCTTCCGGTATTTTTTTGCTTCTTTCTGTATTCGTCTCTTTATTGCTCTCCCAATAGGAATGAACTTTGATGCCAATGTTCGCGAGGCCCAGACGACCTTGTACAACCTCCAAGACGAAAAGAACAAGGCGCAGTTTGAGCTGGACGCGGCCAAGGACCTGCTCGCTCAAGACAAGGAGACTCAGAAGGATCTCCAGCAAAAGATTGAGGAGGAGAAGGTGGCAATTGGTACGCCAAACCGTTATTGGTCCTTTTTTCCATTGATCTAACAATAAATTACAAGTGCGCAAGAAGGAGGAGGCTCGTCTGGCCGAGGAGCAGCGCAAGGCCGAAGAGGCGCGCAAGAAGGCCGAAGAGGAAGAAGCCAAGCGTCGTGCGATCGAAGAGGAGTCCAAGCGCAAGGCTGCCGAGGCCGAAGCCAAACGACGCGCTGCCGAAGAAGAGGTCAAGCGCAAGGCAGCCGAGGAGGAAGCGCGCCGCAAGGCAATTGAAGAAGAGGCCAGACGCCAGGCCGCCGAAGAGGAGGCTCGCCGACTGGCTGCTGCGGAGGAAACCAAGCGCAAGGCCGCAGAAGCCGAGGCCAAACGCAAGGCAGCCGAGGAGGAGGCGCATCGCAAGGCCGCAGAGGATAAGGCTCGCCGCAAGGCTCACGAAGAGGAGGTCAAGCGCAAGGCTGCCGAAGAGGAAGAAGCCAAGAAGGCCGCCGCCGCCGCCGCCGCCGCCGCTGCGGCTCCCAAACTTCCCACTCGTCCTCGCCCGTCCCCCGCCGCTGCTGCGGCTGCTCCGCCCGCGGTTGAGCAGGCGCCGTCGTCAGACTGGGACACCTTTGACATCCCCGCATCGGTTGCACAGCCCGTGAGCTTCTCGGCCAACTTTGACGCTGCTTTTGGCGGCTCGACCGCTCAGACCTCATCGCTCACTGCAGTGTCTTCGTTTGACGACGCCTTTGGCGGCTCGGTCAGCACGACGCACACCGGAGGCGGTTTCGATGAAGAGTGGGGCGCGCCGCCCCCCAAGCCGGCTGGCGGCGCTCCTGGCTTTGACGAAGAGTGGGGCGCCCCTGCCACCTCGGCCAAGCCGCCCCCGCGCCCCACAGCGGCGCCCAAGATGCCCTCTCGCCCGCGGCCCCAGTCCGTCGTCGGCATGGCTAGCGCCAAGGGTCCCACTAAGCCCGATCGCAAATCAAAGACCTTGACAAAGAGCGGCAGCACTCCCGAGTCTGCGGCTGGTTCGGCTGCCCCCAGATGTACGCTTTGTCCTCCTGTTTTTTTTCATTTCTTATCCTTTTTT
>Ga0302226_10000792_pt1 | contig 24889 bp, 38 predicted proteins | sample II_Palsa_E3_3_FD_193524 | JGI IMG/M metagenome (GOLD analysis project Ga0302226, IMG submission 193524) | Peat permafrost microbial communities from Stordalen Mire near Abisko, Sweden - II_Palsa_E3_3 | ecosystem: Environmental > Terrestrial > Soil > Palsa > Peat permafrost | place: Sweden...
ATGGACCCAGCTGCAACCCCAGCACGCCAAACAATTATTACACGTCGATCGGCAGCGCCCCCGTCAATCTCGTCGCCAGTCCCAATGGGTGCGACGGACAAGTCATATCCAACTTCCGTAACTACATATGAGTTTGCTTTTTTCTAAGAATTTTCTTTTTTCCTAACAAACAATAATAGAGGGATCGTACCAGGGACTGCAAGTGGATTGCCCACCGTTCTACGACCCCACCCCCAGCACGCCGACAGCAAGCCCAACGGCCATCGCAGGTGGCGGCAGCGGGGGCCCACCTAACTGGCTCATTTGGCTCCTCATTGGTCTTGGGCTTCTTTTGCTGCTGTGCTGTTTGCTGCCCCTGCTTTGCTATTGTTGCATCTACCGTCGCAAGATGAGCAAGCTGAACCAAGGTACCCGCACAAGAAAAAAAATAAATTAATAATGCTTTTTGAAAAAAATAGTTGCACCAAGCCCACCGCAGATCGTGATCTTTTCGCCAGAGACGGCGGTGCTGCAACCGTGCAACGAGGAGCTAGTTGCCTTGCCGGTTGAGGCCACGACAAAGGAGGCGTCACCGCGCGCTAGCTACGACACCTTTGTCATCCACGACGAGATGGACAATGGCAAAGTTCGCTCACGAGAGTACTGGTTCAGCGTCTTCAACGGGGGCGCTGATGATCCCGACGAAGACGAAGACAGCAGCATCGATCACGACAACGACGATGACGACGACATTGAGTCTCTCCAGTTGCAGCCACTGTCGACCGGTGGCGAGTCGTCCACATCGTCCAAAGGCTACTCGTACGTCCAGACACTGCCGCCGCGGTTTGACGATGACGACTACCATGACGAAGACCCACATATCGACCTCACGGATAACGAGGCGTGGAGACAACAACGCGAGGAGTTTGCAGAGGTACGCAGACATAAATAAAAAATCATATCGTAATTAAATATATCTTTTTTCCTTTGCACAGATTGGGCTCGGAAGGGATAAAGAAGAGGCCGATCGCATCCTGGACGAGTTCCTTACTAGGCACAACCGCGAGGGGTCGTCGTTCTCCTCCTTTAGCAACACGCTTCGAAGGATGTTTGGCGATGAGCAGACCTCTTCGTCATTGGGCGCTGCTGGTTCTTCCTCGTCCTTGTCGTTTAGCAACACGCTGCGCAGGATGTTTGGCGACGAGAAGGCGACTTCCTCCTCCTCGCCAGACTCCTCTGCTGGTGCTGGTGCTGGTGCCTCTTCCTCCTCGTCGACCACTTCGAGCGTGTTCCTCGGTGCCCCTCCACGGGATCGCTCAGACACGCTGCCTCGCCTGCCGCCGTCTTCGTACCTCTCGCCACCGCCACCGACCAAGAAGGACGGCGAGAAGTCGTCCACGCTGCGTGCGACAGCGTTTGTGGCGTCGCCAACGCCGAGCAGCGGCGGGCTTCGTGCGACACCCTTCGCCGATTCGCCGTCGACCAACCCCTTTAGCAGCCCGTCTGTCCAGAGCGACTCTGACGGCACTGGCTCGTCTGGGACGTGGGGATCGCTCTTCCGCATCCGCAACCCGTTTAGCTCGCCCTCGGCTGCATCGTCGTCCCCCTCTGGTTTCACGAGCTACTTTTTCTCTCCGCGAGCGACTCCTGCTGCCACTCCAGCGGTCGTGCCGACGCCTGCCCCCGAGCCGCCGATGTCAGAGTCGACGGCCAACAATCGTCCCAAGCCCGGCCGTCTTCGGATGACGCTGCTTCGAAACTACAACCAGCCCACGCCGATCTCGTTCATGGACCGCCAGGCCGCCCTGAACAGCAGCAACAAGCCCGTCGCCAAGCCGGCATCGCATTTTTCCAAGATGGTCTCCAAGCCCGACGCCGAGGCGCCCACGAGTGCCACTCGGCTCACGGCCCCTTCGCCTCAAGGCGATGATATCTCCCCCGTGTAGGTGGAAAAATAGTTTTTTTTTTTTAACGGAACCAAAGAGGAATGTAAGATAATGGACTAAAGCCAGATGCCCTGATCAGTGTCGACTTCCTGGTAGATCAGACCCATATGTTCCTGAGGTGACCGGCCGTGTAAACTTGAAGGGCACGTTTGTCGTTGATTGCACGGGAATGTAAAATGTTGATTCTCAGCGATTGCGCACTCGGGGGTACAATTAAAAAAAAAACAATTATTTTACTATTACTTGCGCCAACTGTGCTTGCCCGCACGGGGCGAGGAATGAGATGAGTTCGAGGAATACTTTGTGTTTCCAGAGTGGTGGTGCTGCGATTGTTGAGGGGCACGAAACGTGCGCTTGAGATCGGCGATCAGGCTCGCGGTGGCGGGCCACTTGGCAGCCCCTGCGTCGTTTTGCACGATGAACAGACGTCCCTCCCTTTGGGGAAGAAAATTATTTATAAACCAATACACTGGCGTACCAGGGAGCGACAAAGTATTTCTGCTCGGTGCCGTTGTGCTGGAATCCGTCCAGCCAGAGATCGTTCCCCTTTGGCTGGACAATGTCTGCTCGGCGGAACGGGGCAAAGGGCTCTCCCGCGAGCATCTCGATGGACGGGGTCGGTGGATCAACCCAGTTTGGCAGGACGATGACAAAGGAGAGCGGCCCGTTCTGCTTGTCCGCGAGCAGCGTGCGCAGTTGGTTGACGCCGGCCTCCATCAGGTCCTACAGTACAGTATCCCCGTTGAAATAAATAAATAAACAATGGGCAGGGTTGGTACTTCGAGAAAGGGCGGGTTCCACTCGAACGAGCCCTGGGTCGGGTGAAAGTCGAAAAAGGAGCCCACCGAGCCAAACCAGCAGTCCGTGTCGCCAAAGGCCGAGCAGAACGCTCCAAAGTGACAGTTGAACGGCGACGCAAAGCACTCCATCGTGACCTGGAGGCGGTCGCGGAGGAAGAAGAAGACTCTGTCGACCACGGCGGCGTGGAACCCGGACCCGTTGCCTCCCTTGCCCGACCCATCGCTGGTACCTATGCTGACGCTGCTGGATCCGCTGTTGCCGAGGCAGGCGTAGCGCTGCAGCAGCACAAACAGCCGTGCGAGAAACATGCTTTCATCGTGGTCTCCCGCCGTGTTGTTGTGTTTCCTGTACAGATGCTCAAACTTGTCATAGTGCAGCCGCGAGAGCGTGTGCTCTGCGCCCATTGCACTCAGTGTCAGCACGCCCCCGCCGCGACTGCCCTTCCACACCTGCACACACGAGGCGGTCTCACCCTGCTGCTGCTGCTGCTGCTGCTGCTGCTGCTGGCGCACCGATGCACGCTGCGGCAGGTCGTCGATAAGCTTGCGCGCATACTCGCCCATGCCGTTGCAGATGCGTGTTGCCATCGCCTCGTCGTACGCCTCCTGTCCGACCGTGTCGCGCAACCCCCTGCGCAGATCGTGGCTGCGCTCGCCCATCGCGGGCAGGATCGGATCGGGCCTCGTGCCCCCCACGGCCTTGGCCTCTGCCTCCTCGCGCAGCTTGCACTCAAACAGGAACCGCTGGAAGACCTGCCGCGGCACGGGCACACCGCTCTCGCCGCACAGCACGCCCAGCTGCTCTTGCAGGGCCCGTACGCTCTCTGTCCTGGCGATTTCCGTGGCGATCAGCGCCGCGATGGGCTGTTGCCGTTGCTGTTGCTGCTGCTCCTGCTTGGCAGCGACGAGGGCTCGGCCGGCCTCGTGGACCACATCGAGGGAGTACAACTTGTCGAGACCTGTGGACGACATCGCAAAGTTTAGTTGGCGTCGGCCGGCATGGACGACTATGTCAGCGTTGTCGGGACCTGGCACGCCAAGAACGGGCTGCCGATGCCGCTGTACGAGTTCCAGCGGCGCGCAGAGGTCAAGGAAGGGTGGGTGTCGTGCCCGTTCGATGCGAGCCACGTGGTGCCGCGGGACCGCTTGGATGCGCACGTGCGCAAGTGCCTGTTGTCGTACGTCGTGTTGCTGTTTCGTTGTTTTTCTTGTCTGTTGTCCGCTCTTTAAACGGGCGCGCACGTACCGCAGGCGCGATCCGCTCAAGCGCATCACCGTGTGCCCGTACGATCCGCTGCACATCGTCCGCTGCGAAGAGTACGACGCGCACGTGGTCTCGTGCGACAAGAGGCCGGCCAACACCGAGGTCAAGACGGTCGACTACGGCTTTGGGCCGGTCCTGAAGGTGGTCAGCAACACGGCTGCTGCTGTCGCGGCGCCTGCCTCCGCCACTGGAGGAGTGAGCCGATCGGCCGCCAGTCCAGCAGCACCTCAGCCGCCGGCACCTTCGGCTGCAAAGAGAGGGCTGTCGCTGCGTGACCGGATGCAGCTTGCCAGACAAGCAACGAGCGGCACAACAGAGCAACCGCGGCGGCGGCGGCGGCGGCAGCAGCAGCAGCAGCCCCAACCGCCACCATTGAAGCGATACGTGCGGTGCATGGCGACGTGGGACGAGGACGGGAGGCTGTATGAGGCCGTGGTACTGGCCGTGTCCCCCGATGGCAGCCAGGTCGTGGTGCGCTTTGAAGAATACGACCAGGTCACGTCGGTGCCAGCCAGCGCGGTCCAGCTCTCGACCCTGCCCTACTGGCGCGCGTCGATGCGGTGCATCGTGCCCGTCGGCAACAGCGGGCTCTGGCAGAATGCTACGGTCGTGCATGTGTCGATCTCGCCGCAATCGCAGCGGCAAACGGTCCATGTGCAACTCGACGTAACGGATGGCAGAGTGCACCAGCTGCCGTGGGAGTCGATCAGGCCCCTGCCGTCAGCAAAGCCTCGAGCCACAACAATCGCGGTCGAGGACGAGCTCCTGGTGCCGCTCGGTGCGTCCTACCAGCAGGCGCGCGTGTCGCACGTCAACGGCCAGTTGGTCGTGGTCGTCATCGCCGCCAAGCCCGCCTGGGTCAACGTGGACGACCTGCTGGTTCTGCCCGATGCCGCACCCGACTTCTCCAGGAACGCACTGCCATTAGAGGACCAGCTCGAGGACGAGGACGACGACGACGAAGACGACGAGGACGACGACGACCAACAGGATCAGGTGGACGACATCGACTATGAGGACACGGCCGAGGAGGAGGGTGAGGAGGAGGCATCGCAGCTGTCCACCGGTGGCACGTCGAGCACGACCACATCACAGTACGACTCGCTCAGGATGCGGTCACAGGAGGAGATGGCGTGGGAGTGCCGGCTTACGACAGGCAACGGGTCGACGTTCCTGGCCGCAGCGACGTCCAAGAAGGTGGCCAAGACCGAGGCCGCGCGGCAAGCGTGGGAGACGCTCCTCAGACACGGTCGCGCGACGCTGGAGGACCTCGGCATCGTCCTGGAAGAGAGCCTGCTGCCCGAGCTGTCGATTGAAGGGTGGCACGTGCACGCGACCGCGAGCGTGGCCGACTGCGACTCGTGGATCGCGCAGCACGTCCTCTCAAAGCCCTTGGCCGACGGGGCGGTCGTGGGCTTCGACACCGAGTGGGACAACATGCGCAACGACACGATCGCGCTGATCCAGCTCGCCACGGACAAGGTGTGCCTGCTGTTCTCGACCAAGAACGCATCGCGCACCCTGCCCGCTAACCTCATCAAGCTGCTGACGTCGCCGAGCATCGCCAAGGCCGGCGTCGACCTCGACCAGGACGTCCAGCGCATCGGCAAGCAGTACCGCATCTCTGTCAAGAACGTCTTTGACGCTGCCATCGAGGCCGTGCATCTGGGCTTTGGCCGCAGCGCAGGCACCCGGCGACTGTGCTCCAGCCTGCTCGGCAAGCAGCTCACCCTCAAGGACAAGGCCATCGCGACGTCGTCGTGGCAGTCATGGCCCCTCCAGCCAGAGCAGATCTCCTACGCCGCTGCAGACGCCGTCGTCGCCCGGCTTCTCGCGATTGAGATTCGGAAGCGGCTTCGCAGTGACACATAGGGTCCTAGAACTGACTGAGACTCGGGATGGAAAAAAAAAAAAGAGAAAAAAGATGAAAAAAAAAATGTTTCCGCCCGGGCTCGAACCGGAGACCTTAAGTGTGTGAGACTTACGTGATAACCAACTACACCACGAAAACGACCTTGTGGTTGTCGGACGCGTACAATCCTCCACGAACCGTTTTCGCGTCCCTTTTCGCAGCACGCATGGCTCAAGTGGAGGTGGAGGGCAAGGCCGGTCGCCTGGTGCTGCCGGGCGACGTGATCGTGCAGGTGACGAGCGAGACCAAGCTAAAGATCGGCCCTGGGCTACGGCGCGACAACGACGTGGTCGTGGCGAGCAAGGCCGGTGTGCTGCAGTTCAAGAAGCCCTCGACGGTGTGGGTGGACGGGACGCAGAAGCGGGTAATGGGGCAGGATAGGCACGGACCCTGACGTTGACTTACTGTGCTGCTGCTGCTGCTGTAGTACGTCGCCGTGCAAGAAGAGTCGGTCGTGGGTATCGTGCGCGAGCGCATGGGCGAGACGTACAAGGTGGACATTGGCACGAGCGCCCCCGCGCTTCTGCCGCTGCTGGCCTTTGAGGGCGCGACCAAGAAGAACAGGCCCAACCTCCTGCCCGGCGCGGTCGTGTACGCGCGTCTGGCGCTGGCCAACAAGGACATGGAGTCGGAGCTGGTGTGCTACGCGCAAAACACCAAGGCAGAGGGCTACGGCGAGCTGGAAGGGGGCGGCTTTGTCTTTGCCGTGTCGCTCAGCTACGCGCGGAGGCTACTGGACCCGGCCTGCCCCATCCTCAAGGCCCTGGGCGAGCACCTGCCGTTTGAGATCTGTGTGGGCATGAACGGCGTCGTGTGGATCAAGACCGCGTCCGACAAGTACACGGTCCTCATGGCAAACGCAATCAGCAACGCAGAGTTCCTCACGCCAAAGCAGGTCCAGTCAATGACACAGCAACTTGTACAGCAGCTCGACTGAGCAAAAAAAAATTTGTGATCATGGAGGAAACACATGGCGGGCGACATATGAAACAACTAACTTTAGTTTCTTTGTTTTTGACTTAGGAACCAGGAGCTTGGGGGTACTTGAAAACATAGGGATAAGCAATCGGCGGCATTTGTGACCCCGGAGGTGGGGGCGGGAAGATCGCGGAAGTGCCAAACCAAGCGGAGCTTTGGCTCCCGGGGTAGCCCGGGCTCCCGATGCTCTCTTGCGATCCGCCCGATGGACGGTTGTAGCCTGGAGAGACGTAGGCCGGAGCTGGGCCCATCGGCATCGGATACCCAAACGTGGCGTTCGCGTAGGAAGGCGGGGCCAGCTCTCCGATCTTTATCGGCGACGTTTGCTGCCACGGCGGACTGGGGCTTGGCGCTCTTGGCACTCCACGCGGAGGACCAAGGACTTCCACGGGCGAATCGTCGTGTTGACGCTGCTGGCTCCAAAAAGTATGTCGGCCTTCCGCGGGGGGTGCAAAATGCTCGGGGAAGATCGGGCTGGACCGGCGCGGATTCTCGGGCTCGTCGTGATGGGGCGTGGGCGACATACGGTTTGATGACGACGGAACGGGGGGATGAAGAGTGGCCACCGTGGTCTCGGCACGCTGCTGTCCTGTCATTGACGGCAGTGCCCATCGAACGGGTGCATACGATGGAAGGTGGGGTGGAGGGACAATTCGCTCGGGCTCCGATGTGGGTGGTCCCGGAAAAGCAATTCGCGTTGGGGGAGGCGGAAAGGAAGCACGCTGGGGTGCTGGAGGTGCTGAAGGTTTCGGGGGTGCTGGAGGAGCGGGTGCTCGCTGGAATGCTGGAGGTGTAGGAGGTGCTAGGCCTAGCTGGGGTGCTGGAGGTGCTGCGCCTCGCTGGGGTGCGGGAGGTGGAGGAGGTGGGCCTCGCTGGGGTGCTGGAGGTGCAGGAGCTCGCGGAGCTTCTGCGGGCACTGCAGGAGCCATCAGTTGTGCAACCATCCGCTGCAGAGCGCCAATATTATCGTCCTGGTCGTCGGTCCATGTTACCCCCACGTCGTCCTCCTCTTCCTCCTCCTCTTCGTCTTCCTCCTCGTTATCCGAAGAGGGGAAGCTGTGCGCCTTGCGATAGTCGTGGTAGGTTTTGAGCTTTTCGGCCGTCGTTGACTGGGCGCCTAGCGAAAGAAAATCAAAAATAAAATTTGCTGATCCCAGTACCATTCCAGCCTTCCTCGGGGTTGCGAAAGGGGCATCCCTCCTGGTGGGCCGAGTTGTCTCGGGCGATGACAATTTGGTAGTCGACGCGGCAGATAAAGCAAAAAGTGAACATGCACGGCGCGCAAAACATCTTGTCGCACTCGTGGTCGTGTTCCTTGCCGATGGCGATGTGGCAGCGGGGGCACTCGCGGACGTCGCCCGGGATGGCCAAGCGGTCCCGCTCGCGCTGCAGCCTCCTAAATCGCTTGCACGTCACTCCCTCGTGGTACGGGACGCGGCAGGAAAAGCACTGACGTGTTCCGCACTCTGTGCATGTGAAGATGGGCTGGTCTTTGCCCCCCTCGTGGAAGGACCCGGACGTGCAGGTCCCCTTGCAGCACGACACAAACGAGGGATCTGCCTCGCACACCTCGCGTGTCTTGAGCATCCAGTATCTATCCAGCAGCCGCTTATCCAGCAGCCGCACCATGTCGTCCTCGGTCGCGGGCTGCTTGCACATGAAGCACAGCAGCGTCCTGAGGTCGGTCTTGCGCCGCTCGGTAAAGTGGTGATCGACCGTCCGTTCCAGGCAAGGCTTGCACAGCACGGCCTGGTTGTGGCGACAGCTGGAAAACTTGACGACAGCGTCCTCAGACATGCACAGCATGCAGTCGGTCGGCGCAGCCGCCGCCGCAGCACCAGGCCGGGCAGCGGGCACGGGCGCAGCACCAGCAGCAGCAGGACCAGCAAACCACATTCTAGGGTCGGTGACAACAAACTTTCCACAACAAAAACGGACGCATGACAACGCAGTGGAACGCCCCAGTCCAGACGGGAAACAACCAGGCGACCCAACAGGTGTTCCCTATCGTTCGCTCGCCGCCGCCGCCGACAACTGCAACGCCGGCGCAGGGTCAGCAGCCTCCAAAGACCCCGTCGCGAATGCAGTCAGGGACGCAACAGCGAACGGAATGGGTGCTGGACCAGCAACAGCAGCAACGAGCACCACAACAACAACTCTACCAGCAGCAGCAGCAACGAGCACCACAACAACTCCTCTACCAGCAGCAACAGCAGCAACAACAAGCACCGCCACAACAACTCTACCAGCAGCAACAGCAGCAACAACAAGCACCGCCACAACAACTCTACCAGCAGCACCACCAAATCATCGGCTTGTCGATCACGCCCACGCAAAAGTGCCGCGCTTGTCTTGAAGAGTTTGTGGTTATGAACGACTCGGACATGGACGAGTTTCTCGCGCACGTTGTCCATCATTGCATCACAGGGCCGCGACTGGAGGAGAGAAACTTTGCCACACTGCCGATGAGCATGCTGACGGACGCGCTGCTGCCGCCGCCGCGCAACACATTTACGCCGACAGAGCTCGAATGGTCCCTTCCCTGGAAGGGCATCCAGGGCGACAGCAATAGCTGCTACTTTGACACGCTCATCGTGTCACTGTTTCTCTTCTCGTCTGCGCTGGACAGCGAACTGGTGCCACCCGATGGTGCAGAGGACAACCGGCCAACACGTGCCTCGCGTGAGCGGCTGCTGGACATCGTCCGCGAGCTGCGCAACCGTCTGTTTGTGCCCTCTCCCTACGTATCATGAAAATAATTATTTTGTTTGAAATACATGTGCACAGCTCCTCAGGCTGCGACAACTCATTGATGCCGAGCGACAGCAGGCTGGCGTGTCTCCGAAATTCCAGTTTGATGTGCAGGACGTGACCGATCTCGCGCGGTTCCTGTTTGAGAATGTGCTCTCCATGCCGCATCTGGTGCAAATGGACAAACCGTCGACGCCGGCTGGCGCCACGGACACCACTGCTGCCGCTGCTGCTGCCACGCTAGAGTACATCGTCCCGCTCTTGGTGGAGCCTGGCATGTTTAGCACCCTCGAAAGCATGCCGTACCCCTTCCTGTGGCAGCTGCTGTCGCAGGTCCATCCCCTGCCCCAACTCCTCCCCGTCGGCTCGTCCGCCAGAAACATCGACAAGCGTCTTCTCCTCGTGCAGATGCCCCGGCTTCCCCATGGCCAGCGCACCTACCGCGGGATCCGCCCCGACGACAAGATCGAGTGGCCCGCCGAGCGCAGCGGCGACCCGTCTCGCACGACGCCCCTCACGCTGCACTTGCGCGCCGTCATCTGCATCGAACTCTCGCACTACGTCGCCTTCGTCTGCAACAACAACCGCCAGTGGTTCTTCTCCGACAGCATGGCCGATCGCAAAGGTGAGCGCTGCTTCCCCGAGCTGTACCCCGTGCCCAACTGCGCCAACATGCTCGCGTTCACCGCAATCGCCCTTCTCAACGACGAAAAGCTGACACCTCTCCAGCGTCGTCTCCTCTCTGATGCCTATCTCGTCATCTATGAGTCGTAGGTTGTTTTCTGCAACTGTTGTGCCGAAAGAAGCGATCGGTTTTTTAAACCTGACCTGGAGAAACAAGAACTTCACTGTACAAAATAAGCCGTGGCAAAAATAGGGTGTAACGAAGGTGTGTGGGCAAACGCCTTGCAAAGAGAGAGAAATTTGTGCTCAGTGAAAATTTATCTTGCCCGGAAGAAATGACTGGCACAGCTGCGCCAGCTGCCAGTGCGCCATCAGCGGCGCCCATCAGCCAAGCACCCTCTCAAGCCATTCAAGAAGAAACAACACCGCTACCCTCTCCACACGCAGGCCAGCCGCCGCCGCACCAGCTGAGCGAATTCGCACAGGCCCAGATCGACCGGTTCTACGGCAACACGTTTGTGGGCTTCCTCCTGGGCTTCACCGTGGGCGGCGTGATCGGCGTGCGCGAGTCCTCTGACCGCTACTTTGCCGAGCAGGGGCCCAAGGCAGTCGTGCCCAAGACGGCCGCCGAGAGCGCGGCGATGCACAGCAAGTCAAACAGGCTGCTCATCCCGTCCTTTCTAAGCAAGGGCGGTGCGCTGGGCCTGCGGGCGGCCCTCATCGTCGGCGGCTACACTGCGGTCGAGTCGCTGATCAACGTCGCGCGCGGGACAGAGAGCATCCTAAACGGCACGGCAACAGGGTTTGTCTACAGCGGCGCGCTGGGACTGTACGGCCGCATATCGGGTCGGGCACTAGCACAGCTGCTCCTGATCGGGACCACCCTCGGGACCATCAGCGGCGCTGCAAACGAGCTCTTGCGCTCCGTCGAACCCGAGAAGACGCCAGAGCAGCTCAAAAAGGAAAAGCTGGACAATGAAGTACAGCGTCGGCTGGCGATCCTGCGGTCATCCGATTGATTGACAAAACTTCACCGCACTGTGTAAAAAGTACAGAGAAAAACAAAACAAAACAAAAAAAACTATTCGGTGACAGTCTGCGTCGTGAACCAGGCCAGGAGCTCGTACCATTGCGAGGTGGGCTGGGCTGCTGTTGACTGTTCTTTGTTTTCGTCGTCATGCTCGTTGACGGCAGTATACGCCGAGTTGCCGCGGTAGAGGATGTAGTGCTGCGTCATGAAGATGATGTCAAAGCCGATCGAAAACAGGCTCAGGAAGAACTTGACCGGGTTGCCCGTGATGCCGGACCAGTCGTCTAATCATCAAAGCCAAGGTTACACAATTGTTATTTTTTTTTTTTTTTTGGTGTGTGTGTGTGTGAGGTGGGAGACGTACTGTCCTGCCAGCAATCAATCAGCAGCTGGGCCAGAGAGAGCCATCCTCCTGTAAAGTCCAGCAGAACGTTGTAGACGTTCCACCCAACGGTCGATTTCCGGTACCAGTTCATGTAAACCTGGACAGATTGCATTTTAATTTTTCTTCAGCAACGAAGGAAAAAGAAACAAACAAGGACGCACCTGAGGGACATACTTGATAAACGTCAAAAATAGCTTGACGTAGGACAGGTAGTAGAGCAAATCCAGCAGCTCGCCAGCGCCGGCAGCGACACAGATGCTGTAGACAATCGCGGCCGAAAAGAACGCGTCAAACAACGTGATCGCGAGCCACGAAATCTTCTGGCCGCCGCGATCGTACACAAAGATCTGCCCGAGGTGGACGAGCGTGAGGATGGACGCGTGCAACGCAAAGGCAAAGTCGTTGGCCGCGACCTGTGGGTAGCACCCGTTCACGTTCTGGTCCTTGTACTGCTCGCGAGCCGTCCAGTTCCACAGCATGAACCCGTTGTACACGGTCAGGAACGAAAAGCCCATGATGTTGTACAGCTCAAAGTCAAACGACAACCCTGACACGGCCTTGCGAGTCCAGTTGGTGTAGGCCTGCGGGTAAAAGCTCACACTCCACAGGACAAACGCCGTCTGTTGTTAGGCGCTCCAGTCAAACCAAACAAAAAAAAAAAAAAATGCGCAGGCACACGCGTACCCATCCGAGGATCGTCGACAGAATCGTCCATCCGTTCTCCACCTCTTCGCCGCCACCACACGACGACATCGCTAATTCAAATTCAGCCGATGCCTGTCATAGTTTTGTCATAATCATGGCCGCCAAGACGATGCTGTCCCTGGTACGTCGCCGGATCTGTCGTGTGACTGACTGAGTCTTGCATTGTCAACAACAGGGGCCAATCCTCAAGAGCGGGATCCTGTACAAGCAGGGTGGCGGGCACCGTGACGGGGGTGCGACGTCTGCATTCAAGTCGCTTGCGGGCGTCGGCACGGTACCTTGCTCTCTGCCCTCTCTCCTTGTTCCCTTTTACAGAAAATAATAATAATTGTGTCGGCAGACTTTTAAGAAGCGTTTCTTCGAGTTTGACGGGCGCTACCTGGTCTATTACGAGAGCCACGAGAAGGCCACCGACGTGCGCGAACGTTCGGGGGAGTACGATCTCTCGGTCGGCTTCGAGGCGGCCTTTGGAGACGACGCCAAGAGCAAGCAAAAGTTTTCACTCGACGTCAAGACCAGCGCCGGACAGGTCTATTGCGTCGCCGCAGAGACAAAGCAGGACCAGATAGACTGGTATAGCGTGCTCCAGAGCAGTCCGTACAGCAAGGCCTCACAAGCCAAGGCCTCCACTGCCGCGCCACTGCCGTCGACATTGGCAACCAGTACCGCGCCGGTCGGTCACGTAACTAAGCCAACACGTGTTCCCTCGTCCAACTCGCTCACGCCCGAGGACGACGGCGACGACGGCGACTCGGACACGTCGATCCACCTCTCCCCGGACGACCTCAAGCACGCAATCCAGGTCTGCCCCCCCAAATGTTTGCCTGACACCTTCACCTAACCAGTTACCTATTTTTAGAACGCCACACTCAAGGGCAACCTCAAGAAGACGGCCAAGAACCTGTGGAGGAGACGCGCCTTTGTGCTCTTCAACAGCCAGCTGATCTACATGCGCAACCTCGAGGTAACAACAGCCTCCCTCTCTCTTTACCCCCCGGTTGCCAACCGTCCTCCCAATTAGGACATCCGCGCCGTTGGTGTCATTGATTTGACCAAGGCCAAGGACGTACGCAAGGCCGAGGCCGAGGCTGGGCAGCTCAACTCGTTTGCGATCGTCCTACCGAATCACACGTACCTCTGCTGTGCAGACTCGAGCCTTGTCCGCGACGAGTGGGTTGCAGCCATCCGACAGATCATCGACGTAACATTCTTTTTTTTATTTTTAAAGAAATGGACTTGCCATTCTTACTTCTCGTTTGTTGGAGCAGAACCCGCCCCCGACGGCAACGTCTCCAAGTTTGTCGTCGCTGCCAAAGTCGCCGTCAGAGTCACTGTCGTTTGCCGACATGCACCGCAATGTCTCGCCGAGCAGCGTGCTATCGAGCGGCTCGACCATTTCCCCCAGCGGCTCCAAGAGCAACTCGCTCAAGATCAAAAAGTCGAGCGCGGGAGGAACTCGCTCGCCCGGGAGCCCGAACGGCTCATCCATACACGAGGACGACGACGTCGAGAGTCGTGCCAGAAACATGCTCAAGAAGCAGAGCCGCAGCAGCGGAGCCTTGATCAAGAGCCCTTCAGGCGAACTCTCGTCACAGCAGCATGCCAGCGAAGGTGAGAATGCCTACGACGACGACGATGAGGACGACGACGACACGTTCTATGACGACGATGACGATGAAGTGTTTGACGACGAAGAGGACGCCGCTCCTGCAAAGCTCCCCAGCCCCGTCTCCTCTGCCACCAAACAGCCCACGGCGGCAGTCGATGCCACCACAACCCTCTTTCGTCTCACAAGCTTTGCCTCCAAGGTCCTGAAAAAGTACGCCGATCTTGTAGGCAGCTCGTACCTCCACACCATCTTTTTCGAGCCGCTCGCACAGCTCTGCCGCGACCCAAGCAACCTCGAGCTCGACCCCACGCGTGCCCCCGATGCCGATTTTGCCCTCAACCAGAAGCGCCTCAACAACATCTGCCAGTCCTTTTTCTCTGCAATCGTAAACAACCGCGAGTCCATGCCCCCCCAGCTCGTCCTCGTCGGCCGACTTATCCACTCCCAAGTCTTCCGTGTTTATCCCCAAGCTGCCGGCCAGGCAGTCGGTACCGCGTCCCTCCCCCCCTATCCTTTCATTCGTACTAAATCTGCGTTTTTATTAGGAGCCATCCTGTTTCTCCGATTCTTTGTCCTTGCGATCGCACAGCCCGGCTCTGGCGGGCTCTTCAAGGAGTCAGAGTTTAACGTAAAGTTTGACGAGGACAAGCTAAAGCGCACCCTCATCATCATCGCCAAGGTACCCGTTTGGGGTTTTTTTATTATTATTGTATTACTAAGCTCGTGCGTACGATAGATCCTGCAAAACCTCGCAAACGGCGTCGAATTTGGTGCCAAAGAGCAGTTTATGATTCCGCTCAACCAGTTTATCAAGGCCAACATGCCCTCGATTGCTGCCTACTATGAAACGTTTTCGGTACGCTTCAAAATTATTTTACTATTATTCTGATCCTCTCTCTCTCTCTCTCCTTTCTAGAACAAGAACAACCCCTCTGACATTTCATCGCTGGACTCGTCATTCATGCCATCTGCGCAGCTCAACGCCCAAACGGCCTTGCTTGCCGACAAGCTGCGCATGGCCTTTGAGCTGGACAAGACTCTCGCCTCCAGGCTGGGGCCGCAGCTCGCCAGCGAGACCCAATCCGTGCTCACACGGCCCGCCACCGAAATCTCAGAGGCCCTGCAAGACCTCATTGTTGGCGACACAACCATGGGCGTGGCCACAGCGATCTGCTCAGTCGCAAACGTCCTCGACGTTGACCGCGTCGCCGAGGGTTTCGTCAGCATATTTGGCAGGCGAAAGGTGATCGTCCCCCTGCTCAAATGGGTTGTCGACGACGAAGTGGCCAACAAGGGCGCTGCCACCTCCAAAAAATTTGACACGTCGGCTGTCAAGCCCGCGTTCAGCGACAAGCGCGTGTCCAATCTTGTAACAAATACACTTTTCTTTGGTGCTGAAACATAGTATCCTTTTTGAGCAGCAAATTTCCAGCACCGCCGTCATCCGATCTGGTTATCTCCTCAAGGTTGGCGGAAAGGTCAAGACATGGAAGAAGAGGTGGTTTGTCCTCACCGAGGGCAGTCTGTCCTACTACCGGGACAACGAGCAGGTCACTCCTCTGCACGTGGTCGACATGATTATTTGCTCTGGCGTAAAGCGAGACGACTCGAAAAAGCCCGACAGCGCTGCGTTTGTTTTCCAGCTGATCACGACCGAGCGCACGTTTGAGATCGCCGCAGAGACCAGTGGCGAGCGCTCCGACTGGGTGTCTGATCTGCAAAAGGTCATCGAAAAGTCCCAAAAGCGTCGTCAAAGGGTACGCATGTTTTCCCTTTGCTACATGTACTAGAAAAAAAAGTTTTTTATTGTTATTTTAGAACACATCCTCGCTTGCCCCGGCGACAAACGAGACCAGCGCCAGCGACCACACGAAGGCCAATGGGGGCGTGAACATTGTCCACAGCCGCGCAACCGTCAACCAGCTCATGTTCCACGTGCACAAAGAGGGCTTCCTCCTGCGAAAGGAAACGACGGTGCGACGACGCTGGGTGCGCCTCAAGGACGGCATTATCGCCTTCTACTCGGACGAAACAGAGATGAACAACCTCTTTATTATCGAAATGGAGCACTGCTCGCGTGTCGCCTCAGCTGAAGCTCGCGTACGTGACCATACAACTATTTTTAGGTCCTAACGTGGTTTTTCTTTTTTTTTATTTTTATTTTTATTTACAGCTAAACATCGCCAACGCGTTTGAAATTGTCACGGCCGGTCGCACTCACTACCTCATTGCCGAGTCTGAAATTGAGATGCAAGAGTGGATCGACGTCCTTTCGTACTGAAAATCAAAAGCGTTTGGCTTGTCCTGTTTTTTAAAGCTTTTTTTATTTATTTTTTTAGCCACGTCGTCCAGTACTTCCGACCGTCGATCGTGACCGAGGCAACGTTTGGCCAGGCTATCGTGATGGAGGGCTGGCTCAACAAGGAAGGCAACGCGAACCGAGCCCTCAAGAACCGCTACTTTGTCCTCCGAGGAACGACCTTGACCTACTTTAAGACCCAGGATGTAAGCAACATCCAGTACAAGGCTCAGGGCGACATGAGCCTGATGGGAGCCAAGCTGGCCCTTGACAACAGTGCGTTTCCTCTTTTTTTGCTGCATTAGTTAATTTCTTTTTACTTTTTCTGATACAGCATACCACTTTTGCTTTACGGTCTCGATTGTTGACAACAAGGAGCGCACTTTCAAACTGGTCGCCAAGAACCGCCAGCTCATGGAAGCGTGGTATTCCTCTATCCAGGCGGTTATCAACAAGTGCACATCCAGCGCACCTGTGGCAAACAGCAATGCTGCAACCTACCTACAGAAGACCAAGAATGTCATTTACACCACGGTATTTGTGGACGACGACGACTTAATCTAGTTTGAACCCTCATTTTTTTTTTTTTTTTTTTTGCCCAGTTCAACTCTGTCACCTTCTCCAAGCCCACACAGCACGTGCCTGCCAAGGAGCTCCTCCAGTCGAGCCTGATGAACGGCTGGCTCATGAAGACGTCGCGAGGACAATCCGACCGTGCTCTGAACGTCGGCAAGTGGCAGGAGCGCTATTTCGTCTTGCACGTACGTTGTCCCCCCTCTGCTTGGAATGAAAATGCTAAGGGTTTTGCACCTTCAGAATCACTGTCTGTACTACTACAAAACACAGTCGGACCTGGAGGCCACTGGCATCATCGAGCTCCACAACGTCAAGACCGAGCCCTTTGTTGAGAGTACTGAGGCAGTCGGCCTCCTCAGCAAGATCAAGCCCGAGACGTTTGCAGCTCCAGGCTACGCGGACGCGCTCAAGGATAAGTCGGGCTTTGTCATCACCACCGACAAGAAAAAGTACTTTATGATGCCCCAGCACAGCGCGATCGTCACCAACTGGTTGGATAGCATCAAGGTGAAGAAGAGCATTCTTTTTTTTTAATTGGGGAGAAAAGGCAACTAAACGTCGTTGCCTGCAGAGGTCGGAAAAGGACTGGATGGACCAGGCGATGAAGAGGACGGGTCTTCAGCATGAGCGCCTGAGCGATGCGCGTACCGCCAAAGCCGTCGCTCAGATGATGCGCGCCAACCCTACAACCCCAACGACGTCAAGTTCGTCTGCCGCACCCGCAGCCTCGGCCTCTGCAACCAGTCAAAGTACCAGCAGTGTCAGCAGCACCAGCAGCACCAGCAGCAGCATTAACAACAACGTTCCAAACATATTTGCCGCGGCCGACGTCGATGCCTTTTCCGAGCTGCTCAAGGATCTCGATGCTTGGTGCGAAAACATGCCCGATGACGACGAGGACTCTGATACCGAGGCCTAAGAGGCTCGCCTGCGCCCAGTATAAAAGAATTAAGATACCATATAGTTTTTCCTTTCTTGTCGTAATTTTCTTAGATTTTTTATGCTTGTAATTCTATCTGTTTTTATTTTTATTTTTTAATTTGCTCCACACCTATTTTGACGACAAGGGCGAACTGGATGCATATGCGTTGATCATGCGGGTTTTGCGTTCGTCGTCGTTGCGGATGGTGCTATCAAACACAGCCTCCTTTCCTTGCTCGCTGCTCGCAAAATACATGTCGCGAAAGTCGACGAACGAAGGCACCTCGCCACGCTCGACTCGTTCGACTGTCGTCGTCTCGTCATCCGTTGGCTCGCGAATCTTGCGCATGGTGATCAAATAGCGCGACCACTTTCCAAACTCCTGCTCTGACGCAGACAGGAGACAGAGCGCCGGATGCGTTGGGAAATCGCTCTCGTCAAACGTTGCCTTGAACACGGCGAGGAAGTAGACCAGACGCCCGCCCACGACCAGTCGATTTGCAGCCAGATTGAGCAGGTCCTTGAGCAAATCTACGGCGTCATAGTTTTCCTTGCAAGTAGATCTATGCAGAAAAGTATCAGTTGACAGGAAAACAGTTGTCGTTTGCGTACATAAACTGGTAGTTTTTTGTCGGATCGGGTTTGCGGCAGTCGTCGGGCCTCCGCGCGAGTTTCTTGGCGCCCTCGCGGATTCCGTACGGCGGGTCGGTCACGATCGCGTCCAGGAAGGGCCCCTGCCTAAACTTTAGACGAGAGCTGTCGCCAATGATCGCGTCCGTAATGTGCATAATCTTGAACATTTCAAAGTTGCTTTGGATGCTTGTCCCCGCTGCACATATACAAAAAGAATTTACTTTTGTGGCTTTTTTCCCCACAGCGCTTACGTTTGTTGGTCGCGAGCGACCGCCCACAGCCGCGAACGATTCGCGGATCGATCTCAAAGCCAAAGCTGAACGCGCCTTCCTTTGCCATCGGAATGAGGATACTGGCCGTGCCGACAAACGGGTCCATTGCGAGCGAGCCAGGTGTGAGCACGGCCTGGTTGACCATGAGCATGCAGAGCTCTGGGTCCATCGACGTCGTTCCGAGGTAGGGTCGCTTGTTGAGGGCGAGGGCACTCAATCCTGACCTGTTGCCCTCGCACAACTGCCGCGCCATTCTTCAAATAAGTACGTAGAAAGGGCAGCATAATTACAGTGAGCAGGAGCCACACGTCCTTGACCTCCTCTGTGGCGGGATCGTGCACGATGTGCACCTTGAACGTGTACTGTGGGTTCTTGAGGTCGACAATGCCGTGTTGCTGAAAGGGCAGTCTCACGTCCGTCACAAACATCTCGATGACTTTTCGCTGCAGCGCAACAGTCTCGCGCATCCCCGTCGCGGCCACCTTCAAGCTGTAGCGGAACCCTTGTGGCAGCTCGCTCTGAAGAACCCGGTTTAATCCAGGCATCCTTTCGGCTTGATTACCAATGCCTCTGGGAGTTCCGTTGCGCACTGGGCCAACACGGCCTCGAGCGACGTCCCCCGGCACAGCATTCGATGCAACCGCTTGATCAGGATCGCCTTTTGCGCGATGGCCACAGCCACGTCGACCGACGGCAGCTCCGTGTCCCACAGCGTGTTTGTCTTGCTGAGCGAGTCAAAGTTGATTGACGCAATCGGCACGTTCTGCCATTCGGGAAGGTCAGTAGGATCCCTTTTTTTCCCTCTTTTTTTTTTTTCAAGGGTTTTAATACGTTGCGCTCCAGCAGCGACAGCACCTCGGGCAGGCGGAAATCGAGCCAGACGTCGGCAAACTGGACCGCAAAACGCATCGGCGCCGAAACACAAACCAAAACTGACGGCTGGGCCACGCTGCTTAGTTGTGCAACTAATACATTTGTCACGGCTTGTCCCAATGCCGTCCAACAGCAACGGCGAGGCGACGGCCATCGACGAGACGCAGGTGACGGCGCTGGCGACACAGGTGGGCGGGCACCGCACCAACGAGGTCAAGGCGCAAAAGGGGATGAAAAAGTGGGACCGATGGGTGCTCAAGCCGCTGGACGAGGGTGAGCGGTCGGCACGCGAGCTGGCCTTTTATCGTCGAGTGTTCAATGGTGCTGGCGCTGGTGCCACCGATGGTGCCGATGGTGCTGCTATCAAGGAGGAGGAGGAGTGGGGGGACGAGTGGCTCAAGGCGCTGCGATCGCTCGTGCCCGTGTTCAAGGGGGTCGTGTCGGTGAGGCGGCATATGGACGGCGCTGTGGACACGTACATTGAGATGGAGGACCTCTGCGCAGGGTACGAGCGGCCGTGCGTGGGCGACTTCAAGATCGGGCGGCACACGTACGACGACAAGGCGTCCATGGACAAGCGCAAGCGAGAGGAGTCCAAGTACCCGTGGCAGGCCGCGGTTGGCTTCCGCATCACAGGCATGAGGGTGTACGAGCCCACGAGCGAGCTGGACAAAGAGTACGACCGCTTCTTTGGCAGAGGACTCGACCCGGAGCACGTCGGTGCAGGCATCGGCGCGTTCCTCCAGGGCGAGGTCCTCAGCGTGCCCCGCAGAGACGTCGCTGCACAGGTCGTTGCCGATCTGGACCGCCTCATCGCGTGGTTCCGCCGGCAGCGCATCTACCGCTTCTTCTCGGCGTCCATTCTGATCGTCTACGACGGGGGCGCCCAGCAACCACAAAAGCCAGCATCGGCCACGCTGATCGACTTTGCGCATGCCTACCCGATATCAGATGGTGGTGGCGCCCGTGGTGGTGGGGAGATCGACGACAGCAGTTTGTTTGGGCTGGAATCATTACGCAAACACTTTGTCGCGCTTATGTAGAAACTACCGGTTGGTTGCTATTTGTTGTAGAAAATTTGACTGACTTTTTCTGTACAAGCATGGCTGTCTCGTTAAGACACAAGAAATAATAATAAGACGAAGACGAAGATGAGAAGAAGAGAGGGGGAAAAAAAAGAAAAAAAAAACTTGCTTTTTTTGTTTCTTTTCGTCCGTTGCCGGCACACACAGAAAAAAAAAAGATCAAGAAAAAAAAAAGTGGAGCGGCCGAGGCCAGTTCATCAGTGACGCTCGTAAAAGGCCAGACGCTGTCTGAGACGGGCGAGGTCCTGTTGGAGGGCGAGATTCATGTCGCTGAGCTCGCGGTTCTTGGCCTCGAGATCGTTGTAGAACTGGGCCTTTCGTTCACGGCACTTTTTCGCGGCCAATCGGTTCTTCTCCTGGCGTTGACGCATGCGCTCCTCACGCGCGAGCATCTCCTCGGGGGTCTTGGTGCGGCTGCGACGACCACTGCCAGACCTTGTGCTACCGCCAGCAGATGTCTCAAACTCGCCATCGTCGTCATCGTGCTCATCGTCGTCGTCGTCATCTTGATGTTTGGCGGCAGCCGAGCGTCGAGGAGACTTGCGCGATTGACGAGACCTGCTGCTGGTCGTGGTGCTGCTGCTTCCAGCCGCCGTCGCGTTGGCTGTTCGGCGGCGGTGTCGTGACGAAGAGCTATACTCGTCGTCGTCGTGGTCCTCGATGGCGCCATCGTCTGCCTCGTCGTCCTCGTCGAGATCGTCCTCATAATCGTCGTCCTCTGTTGAGCCCACCTCGTCTGCGTCCTCCCCGGGGCTGTCTTGGTGCTGCTGCTGTTGCTGCTGGTGACGCGGCGATGGTTTCTTGCTCGACGGTGACTTCCTCGCGGCCTTTGCAGCTGGTTTTGCGGTGGTGGCGGCGGCATCGGTGTCGTCGTCATCGTGCGCTCGCTTGACGGCGGTGGACGCGACGGGGAGGTGTTCGGGCACCGAGTGCTCTGGGACCGACGTCCTTCGGGAGGACCGCGTGGTCATGGGTGGAGGGGACACTGGTGACGTCTCGAGCTTGACCCTGGCCGAGGTCCAGTTGCCAGTGTTATTGCTGGAAGGAAGCGGGGGCGCTATCCGTGTCCTGGGCCCGGTCCGTTGTGCCGATGTGTCGTGCGCGACGGGAGTCAAGGGTGTTTGTGGTGTCGTCGGTGTGATGGGCACGACACGGGGAGCAGCAAACTGTTGCTGCTGCTGCTGCTGCTCCACGCTTGGCTTGTTGTACGCGACCGAGAGCTGGAGGGCCTCGACCTCGTCGGCCGTGTCGCTCTCCTCAGACATCTCGTCCTCCATCTTGATCGATGGCACCTGCTGCGAGTTGTCGTGGTGGTGTTGCTGTTGCTGTTGCTGTTGTTGTAGCATCTGCTGCTGCTGCTGTAGCATCTGCTGCTCGTCCTCGTTGCTGGAGGCCACGCGACTGACGCCGCTCGACGTCGAGGAGAAGAACGCCTTGTTGTTCATGGTCGTGGGCGTCATGCCACTGCCGAGCGAGTTGCGGCGGGACAGCGTTGCGGGTGTCCGTGAGCCTGGCTTGCCATTGGGAGACGACATGCCAATCATCTCGGCGGGGTTGCTCCACTCGTCGCTCACGTTGGTGCCGCGGGCGGCATTCGCGAGGATGTTGGTCCAGTCTGGCATTTCGCCCTGGAAGTTTGGCGAGAGGAAGCGAGCATCGGCTGCTTTTTTTTTTTTTTTGTAATAGAAATATTTCAATCAGCAGTATACTGAGAAGAGACAGGGGGACATACCTTGCACGTTGGGCTGTGCCACGGGGATGTCAATGCCCGAGACGACGTTGCTCTTGGGTCTCATTTGTGACTGTTTGGGGGGGTTGTTGATGCTGAGCTGTTTTCCTTTGGTAATGAGGTTGTCAATAAAGGAGGGGCTGGCCTGGTGTTTTTGCGCAAACGGGGGCTGCCTTTTGTTTTTGTTTTGGCGGCTTTGGAAGAAACCTGGTGTGAGAAAGGTGACATTAGTTGCTGCGGATTTGGCTCGTGTGGCAGCCGGTCAAGGCTGATGCATCGCAAAAAATGGATGTGATACAGGGTGAAAAAAAAAAATCACCGTCGGACGGGCAAGGGGCGAAGAGAACGTGGGAGGAGGGGATAAAGGAGAGAAAAAATCGCCCGCCAAAAAAGTGTTCTTTTCTGCCGGAACCCAAAAATAAAACAGGCACTAAATCACAAAAACTGGTTTATTTCTTTTTTTGCCTTGCTGGCCAGCGGCGCCGCAGCACTGGCGCCCTCGGCCAGGCCACAGCCAGCACGCACACGCACACAAGAGAATAAACGAAAAATGAATAATATGACAGAGCTTTGTAAGCCAAAAAGGAAGGACCCGTCACCTTTTGTAAATAGAAAAAAAAAACCGTCGCCGAAAACGGCAAAGGTCTCACCCATTCTTGGTTCAAAGGGGACGCTGAGGCTGCACAGCCACAAAGAGAGACAGGGAGAAGGAATACAGGCAGTCTGCACAGTTAAAATTGAGCGGAAGAAGGCACTGGCGCCTTCGACCCCTCACACACTTTCCGAGTAAACAAAAACACGCGAAGCCATGTGACGGGTGGGAAGTTACCGAAAATGGCGAAAATGGCGAAAATGACGTCGCTCGGAGATTTGGCAAGTTTTGAGAAGAGGTCATGGGGCGTGTTGCGCCATCAGGATGACAACTTGCATGACCGATTTAACAGACTCAATGTGGGCAATAATGGTCGTCAATTAAAAAAAAAAAAAAAGAGGACATTCGGCCAAGTCCCAGACGGCGGATGGCCGCCGGCAAGCAGACGACGTGCACGAGAGAACCAGCTGAAAAAAACGAGAGAACCAGCTGAATAAAACGAGAAAAAAAATGACATGACTTCACGGCAATTATCGGGCACACATTCGCTTAATATGGCTTCCGTCTATTTGTAACTCGGCTTTTTTTTTCTCGCTCGTCTTTGGCCTTCTGTGTGCTACTCCTGCCTCCCCTGCGACGGGGGGCGACGGGGGACCCAATGGAATATCTGCCTTTTATTGAATTAAAATGAAATTTTCCCTCTCAAAAACAAGAAAAAGCCTATTTTTGAGCCTGAAAAGAAAATGAGCAAACCGAACGTCCTCGTCCTCGGCGGTGTTGGCTTTATTGGCCGCAACCTCGTCCAGTTCCTGGTTGAGAACGAAGTCGCCAAGAAGATCCGCATCGTCGACAAGGTGTGTTGTTTTTTGTGTGTTCTCTGTTGCATTTCATAACCTCATCTGTTTCGAAAAAAATAATGAAAACAACACACACACCAAAAAAAACCGTAGGTGCTGCCCGCCACTGCCTACCTCCTGCCCGAGCAGAAGGCCGCCTTTGAGAAGGCCGAGTTCAAGCAGGGCAACCTCGTCAACCCCAGTAAGTGGCATGTTTTGTTTTCTCTCGTTCTCATTCCATGTGGGAAAAAACAACACCTTTCACCGCAGGCTCGATCGCCAGCGTGTTCAAGGACGACGACGGACCATACGACTGGGTCTTCAACTGCGCTGCCGAGACCAAGTACAGCCAGACTGACGAGGTGATATTTTTCCTCCCGTTCTCGTGCCAGTTGCTGACTACCATGGCATGACATAGGTCTACAACGAGCGCGTCCTCTCGCTCAGCGTCAACTGCGCCAAGGAGGCTGCCAACCAGAAGGTCAAGATCTTTGTTGAGCTTTCGACCGCTCAGATCTACGAGGAGGGCAAGGTATGCGTCGTTTTGCTGCCTGTGGTCTCAAAAAGACAAAATGCAGAAACCCAGCGACGAGGACTCGAAGCAAAAGCCCTGGACCACCATCGCCAAGTACAAGCAGAAGGCCGAGGAGGAGATCAAGAAGATCCCCAACCTCAACTACATTATCGTCCGCCCCGCCATCGTCTATGGCCCCAGCGACAATGCCGGCATCAGTAGGCTTCTTTAAAGCTGGAGAAAAACACGTCTTCTTACACTGCTCTTTTTTTTTTTCTTTTTTTTTTTTTTTTGACAGCCCCTCGTATCATCATCGGTGCCGTCTACCAGAAGCTCAACGAGGACATGAACTTCCTCTGGACCAAGGAGCTCCGCATCAACACTGTCCACGTCAAGTATTCTTTTTTTTATTTATTTTGTAGAAAACGTGGGTTCTCATCAGTACAAATGATCAGGGACGTTGCTGCCGCCCTTGTTCTCCTTGCGCAAAAAGGCAAGTCCGGCGAAGTCTACAACCTCGCTGACAAGAACGACACTGGTACTGCGCGCTCACTGAGCATTTCCCTATTAACCTCG